>Ga0157357_1000427_pt1 | contig 18094 bp, 14 predicted proteins | sample AttcapACBM1_FD_111485 | JGI IMG/M metagenome (GOLD analysis project Ga0157357, IMG submission 111485) | Fungus gardens microbial communities from leaf cutter ant in Botucatu, State of Sao Paulo, Brazil - Atta capiguara ACBM1 | ecosystem: Host-associated > Fungi > Mycelium > Unclassified ... | reverse complement strand
TAAGATGTGGAGGCTTGGTGCATGATGGCCTTTGTTTTCCATCCTATAAACATTGTACTAAGATTTCACATAGGTAAATTTATACCTCAGAAAAGGTTCTCCAGTATATTTGCAATATGTTTTAGCATAAGAATAATAATTTAGAAGATATCTCAGGTCATAAAAATAGCTTCAAGAGAACTGTTCAAGTGATAACACGTTGTCAAATACAGTTTACACTGGGATAGACCTCAATAATATGAACTAGGTACTATGAAAACCTGAGTTCTTTGCAATCAATGCAATAGAGGCTTCTCATGAGTTACCTAACAATAATGACATAACCCTAAAGGAGGTCAAGACAGTACTCTTGCCAGATAAAGTCACTTTTTTAGTCAAATCTAGAACTATAAGAATGGACTACTACTTTATAGGAGAAAATTATATATCTCCAAGAGCATGGATGACAATCTGAGACATAAGAATTGTTCTAAGGCACTATGACTTGTCATCTTCAGAATATCAAAAATAGAAGACTTATGAATTGGTCTCTAAAAATTACTGGTGACTGAAGATAATAATATTTGTCAAGAAATATGTTATGGGTTGTAATATGTGGTAGATGAAAAATTGCCCACAACAACCTTTTAGACCACTCATGCTTAACAAGATGCCTAATAAGCCTTGGAAAAATATTTCTATGGACTTAATTGTCCAAGTCAAAAGTTACAATACTATCTATGGACTTAATTGCCCAAGTCAAAAGTTACAATACTATCTATGTTATTATTGACAAGCTCATTAAAAGAAGCATACTTCATTCCCATTGATATTCAGTTTTCATCTGAAGATATGGTACAACTATTAAATGATGGAGTTTATTCTCTACATGAATTGCTACTACAAATCATCTCAGACAGAGAAATACAGCACTCAACTGAAATCTTCTGAAAGAGGTGTAAACTATTGGGAATAGAATCAATAATATCAACAGCATATCATCCACAAACAAATGGGCAGATAGAATATATAGACTAGATATTAGAGCAGTATCTCAGGTATTATGTTAATTATGACCTAAAAACTGATCAGACCTGCTACCAAGTGCAGATTTTGCATATAACAATCAAGCATATGAAAAAACAAATAAAAGTCCTTGAATATAGCAGAAATCCAAGAGTAGATCCAATATTAGTCAAAAAGTTGCTGAACAGGAACTTGAATGACCTTACATATAAAAAGACAAGAAGCTTTAGAGCAAGCAAAATAGCTCTTAGTCTTGAAGCATAAAGAATACAATATCATGTGCCCAGTCTTTCATACAAACAAGCTAACAACATACTCTGAACCCACTATCAATAAGCAAAAGCTACTTCAATATTACCAGTCTAAATTCAAGGTCAGAAAGAATGAAAAGTAGTAAAAGAAGTCTTATTTGATGAAAGGGATTTAATTAAAAAGTGAATATATAGGAGTATGAGGAAAATTTTGAGAATACAAGATAAAAGCTCCAAGAAAATCTTCAAAAAACTCCAAAAAAGTATATAACTCTTCTCAACAGAGCTCCAACCAAGAAAAGAGATAATGTCACAAATGTCATTCAGCTTGTATCTCTACAACTAGTAGACCAATTTTTACAAACTAGATTGCACTGTAAAGCCCCAAATGAGGGCTATCTGTACATATGTGGGATATACAAAAGCAACAACAAACAACTGAGATATCAGGTCACCAGTAACTATAAAAGCTTCATTTGCTAATATCTCATGAATGGCTAGATGAATTTATATGATTGAACTTATATTGGAAAATATTTGCCAAACCTTTTTCAATGACATATAATATATTCCAAAGTAATAAGTATTGATAAAGATACAAGTATATCGATGTAGTGACATAATTAGTTATCTTTTAAAATTAGCCTGATATCTGCTATGACAGATGACAGTTCCTATTAAATATGAATTTTGATTATGTGATGAAAACAGCTTGCACATAGACTATCACTATTTTGTATATATACTTCTGTGTCTGAAGATTAGATCTTAGACTTAACAACATTAATTTACATCAATCTTTATTCTTTATTATCTGTATTAATTTTAATCATCATTATCATCATTATTGAACTTCTGAATCACTCTTAAACCTCTGAGAGTGCACCTGAGGTTCAGATATCACAAATAAGTTAGTAGTTCATTTTGTGATGCTCTACTGCAAACTACAGTTCTTTGTTTGATACCACACTCTCTAGTAGCTTATGCAACTTCTATATATGATCTTTGAATAATCTTATTAATCCTTCTGCTAATGTCCTTTCTATTGTACTAAAAAACATGTCATTTTTGACAACATATTACATAATACTAAGATTTTATCCTCCTCTACTACTAATAGTAACTTTGTGATAAAGTTTACTATTAAATATGTTTATAGTTTCTCTAGTATCTTACTTAACTTTAGCTTTCCCACTAGTGCTTCTGTCCTATTCTTTATTCTTTGACATATGTCACAACTATCAAAATCAAAGATAATAGACTCTATTTTATTTTTATTTTATTTTCTATTTATTTTCTATTATGAACTTAGGGCTAGGAGTTAGTATGATATCACAAATCATTATATATATATCACATGTCACTGTCACATATCATATATCATAGAGAACATTGTAGAATATTCTGGAACAACAATGTTATTCTATATGTTAACAGCATATAGTATATATAGTCTTTATAGTAGACTAGAGTTAGTATAGTATAGACTATTAGTCTAATATATATAAAATAGACAACTTTATACTGAGAACTTCATTGAGTTCTCTTGTGTTAACCCAATATAAGGTTTATCTTTTACTTTCATCCTTTGTGCTTAAGTTTGTTAGAATTACAAAGTCTAGACTTAAGCTTTTTCTAATATCTTTTTTATTTCTATTTTCTTTACCATTCTTTTTAAGTTTTTACTTTTGGGACCTTAAGAGTAGGGTTAGCATGATATCACTGTTACATATCTGTCACACATTGCCTGACATGGTCACAGTAATAATCACATGATCACATAATCATGATGGAATACAGTAGAAGATTCTAAAATAATGATATTATACAATATATTTGAACATATATTAATCTTATAGCTAATATATGGTCATTTAGGGTAGGCTAAAGAAGTAGAGTACAGACTATGGCTAGTTAGTATATATAGGTAAATATCTTGTACTAAGAACTCTATTGAGTTCTCTTGTATTAATCCAATACAAGATTCTTCTTATCAACTAACCCTAAGATCTTTGAGTTGTAACAAGTTGGTAGTTTTACTTCTAATAAAACCATTCTATTTAAATAGACAGTTGTTAGCATGGAAGTGTGATGTGGCCAGGAGCATCACAAGAGATAGTACTAGTTGCTTAGCTATGCATCTTTATTAGACTGAACACTCTATAAAGTAGAGCTTACTAGGTCCTTTAGAAATCTCATAAGACTATCAAGGCTTTGAGACCACAACATGTAGTATAACCCTTAAATGCAGCTATTTATATAACTTTTATATAGGGACCACATGTCTTGAAAGAGGAATACTGTTAGAAGTACAATATGAAGTGTATATATAGCACCAGCCAGATATCAAAGCTAAGCTTGACATTGTGCACTTTTAGTATAATTAGTATAGTGGCTAGTCTGTTCCTGACAAGTTGTAATAGCAACTGTCTACATATTTTTCTACATTTTCTGTTACTTCTAGCTACTAGTAATTTCTTGTTACCAACTCTGTTATCTTCCACTATATTCTGCTACTGGTATATTATGATACAGCTAGATTATCTCTATTCTCAGCTCCTTATCATTTAGTATATAAACCTTCTCTTCTTTCAATACCAACTCTTTCTTTATCTACTATTCATCTCCTCATAATACTTCAACTTCTACTTTCTTCTACTACTCTAACTACCTCTTTATTCTTTGTCCTAGCTATTTTTATTTTTTCTAGTATTTCTATTTCAGGTTCTTTGATTACTACTTTTACTAAACTACACATCTATTGTTCTTTAATTAATGTTTGATTTTTGTTGTTCTTTTTTACTCCTACTTTCCAGTCTGGTCTTCTGCTAAGTCTGTCTACTTCTCTTATTTTTGTTTCTAGTATATGCTTCAAGGTGAAATTGAATCTTGATAGGTATAATACCTATTATACTTGTCTTCTGTTCAATTTCTATGCTTTCATAAAATATTCTAAGTTCTTATAGTCTGTTTAGACCTCAAACTTCAACTTTGTGCTCTCTAAAAAATGTCTCCAGTTTTCCAATTCTCTTATTACTACCAATATCTCCTTATCATGGATCGCATAGTTTCTCTATCTCATTGAGAGATTTTGAGAGATAAGCTACAGATTTCTATTTCCTGTCCTCACACTCTATAGATAATATTTCTTCTATTGTGTAGTCTAATGCATTCACTTCCATCCTTATTTTTTATCCAAGTCCAGTATTGCTAATACTGATTCTTTTGTAAATCTCTCCTTCAGCTCTCTAAATATCTTTTCTTGCCTCTCCACCCAATCCCACTTCTAATACTTCCTTATCAGGTTGTGTAATAGTCTAGCTATAAATAGAAGTCAGCTGATATAACACTTTCTTCATCTTCTCTTCTTCCATCTTAGTTCCTTTTGGTCCAATCAATACTTCTAAAAATCCTACTTTTCTAACCTTCCACTTGTATTTTTCTAGTTTTATATATAAATCATTCTCTGCTAACCCCTTCACTACTTTCACTACTATCTCATTGTGTTCTTTCTTCTCTTCTGTTCCTACAATTACATTCTCAATGAAGCTTGCTACTTTTCTAGTATTGATCAAGTCCTATAGGATCTTGTTCATTATTGTTTGGAATGTCACTAAAGAATTAGTTAGTCTAAAGAATATAACTGTAGGTTTAAACAACCTTTCTGGAGTTATGAAAAATGCCTTCCACTCATCTTTCTCCTTTGGCCATACATCATTGTGGCCCTATCTCAAGTCCAACTTCATAAATACTTTCTTGGCACTAATATTTTCTACAATATCCAAAATTAAAGGTAAAGGATAGTTATTCTTAATAGCCCACTCATTTAAATATCTATAGTCCTAAACCATTCTCTTCTTACCATTCTTTTTTCCTACAAAAAATACAGATGCCATTTAAAACACTTCAAGAGTCTGATATACTCTCTCCTCAGTTGTTTTTAAATGAACTTGTATACCTATCCTCTTTCTTTTCTTAATAAAAGATCTTCCCCTTCCTTAGTACAAAATCTTTCTTTACCTCTATCACATAGTCTTACAACATTTTTGTTAGCATCCTCTCACTTGCCTTCTGTCTAAAGACATAGATTTACTTGTGAAACCTTTGAGGAACAAATTTCTTGGCCTCTTTCTCATACTTCACCACTTCTCATTTTTTGTCCCATATCTCCCATTTTTCTGCCACTTTCTTTACCTCTATCATTCTTTCTCTTTTTGATTTTTTGATTTTTTCTTTCTTCTTTTGCTCCTTCTTCTTCTATTCCTTTTGCTCCTTCTCTTTTCTCTCTTCTTCTTTTTGTTTTTGCCACCCTAATTTTTCTTGCTTTAGTCTTCATTGCTTTCTATACTCTTATAGACACCTCATCATTCTTTACTTTTTCTGTTCTCCAGTCAATTTCAGGATTATGGCAAGCAAGCTATAACATTACCAAGATTACACTCCACTTCTAACTACTAATTACATCATTCTTTATTCTCTTCCTATGTTTCTAATAATAAATATTTACTTCTACTATATACTTAATAGGTCCCTCCTTGCTGAAGGAACTGTCTATAATATATAGGTTCTTTTATCTTTTTCAACTTAAATTCCTAGTTCTTAGCAAGTTCTGAACTCATAACTAATTCTGTTGCTATACTATCCAGCAATACCTCTACTATCACTCCTTCTTGAGTATCAATTTTATCCAGTCCAATCTTTCTACTATTACTTGTCTAGGTTGTAGCAGGATGTATTTCCTATTACTTTAGAGAGCATTGCAAACCTATTGTAATTACTAGAGCCTAGTCAAGAACTACTAGACTCTCTTCTCCATTTAAATTATTCTCATTGTTTCCATTTTTCAACCTTCTCCCTCATTCCACTATTCCCTAACTTCTGCAATTCCTTGTGATATAACCAAACTCTCCACAACTATATCAATTTCTTTCTCAATCTAGGTCCATGGTATATGGCTCTTGTCTAGGCACAAACTATATCCACTATTACAGATATATTATGGCCATATTTTATTAGAGCAGGTTTTACTAGCACCTGCTGTTAGACCTTCTGCTTTCTTGGCCAAACTTGAGACTGTAGCAACTATTACTATTATGCCCCACCAGCATTTGCTAGTATATTTAACCTTGGGGCTGAAGATTCTATCTCTTTTTATCCTCTCAATTTTTTCTTCTTATTTGCTTTCTCTCTAATATCTGTCTAAATTGGTGGTATATTCATACCACTTTTTGATGCTCTTTGGAGACCTTTCTGCCTTTATGAGCTTTCTTCTAATCATCTCATTAATCTCATTCTTAATATATAAGATAGATAGTCCTGTATAGAGTTCTCCATCAAGTTCTCTTATGTAAACTCTATACAAGGTTCCTTATATTCAATCAATGGCCTTCCCTTATATTTACTTTCTCTTACTGCTTGCCTAAACTCCTATACAAATTTCTCTGTAGTTCTGCTTCTCTGCTCTACTTTCTTTAGTTCTGCTACTTTTATCATCTTATTATTTCCTCTACCAAATTCTTCCTTCAAGTCTAACAAAAATTCCCTAACTGTTACATAGCTCAAAATTTTGCTTTCTAAATTTTCCATAATGTTTTTCTTTCATATATCTGCTAATCTTCTTTACACATATAACAAAACTCATTATATCTACTTCTCTACTGATGTAACTCTTATTCTTATTCTAATATACAACTTATATGTTATTAAGAAATCTAAAACCTTTTCTACTACTCCATTAAATGTTTGTAGCTTGGCCACTTCTATGTTTGATCTAGTGTTGGGTCAGTAAATTGATATCACTTCTTCTTTTAGTTCTGCTTGAGTTATCAGCACTTGTAAGACAGTTAGCTATTTGCTCTTGTTGCTGTTGGACCAACTACTCCAAGTTGATTGAGTTATATTAACTCATGTTGTAGTAAAAGGATGATGAATCAATAAGTGTTGGTGATTGTGATAGTGGTGTGGGAGGTAAAAAAGTGTATAAGGAAAAAGTAGAACTAGTGCTGGTTTTCCCTTTGGATTTGTAATCTAAACTCAACTCAATCTCTGTAAGTACTAGTGGGCCCTCTTCTATACTATTTACTGACTACTTATATAACTGACTACTATGTTAATGAAATTATAAACAAATTTTTATAAGGAAGAAATCTCTACTCTAGATAGTGTTTTAAGAGCCCCTACTATTTCTCTGTATAGACTAGTCACAAGTAGACTAGCAGCATGGAGCTACTAGACAAAAAACTAACTAACACATCTACAAAAGGTAATATGTCTACTAAGCACTAGTAGGCTTTGATGCAAAATAAATAGCTAGGCTTTCTCTGTCTAATTAGTATGCCCCTTAAGCCTAGAGTCTGGCTATTCTTCTTGATGAAAGAGCAGTATTGCTCTCTATCAAGAATGATGAGAGAGTAAGAAAAGAGAATGGAAAAGGCTTTAAGTTAAACAGTCTCAAAAAGGAGTATTGAGTTCTAATGTTACAACTTAAGCTTAAGTGTAAGGGTAAAAGATGAATCTTATATTGGGTTAACACAAGAGAACTTAATGGAGTTCCAAATACAAAGTATCTACCTTATATACACTTAGCTAATAGTCCATATTATATTAAATCTAGCTTACTCTAAAGAACATGTATATTATATGCTATTAATTATAACATTATCATTCTAAAACCTTCTATTTCCTTTTATGTGACATGTGATATCACAAATTAGTAGACTAATATTTTAGTTTATATATCATTAAAGAAGTGATATCTACAAATGTAGTTAAGCTAAGGCTACTATATCAGAATTGAAGATAATAGACTTAGTTTGAACTTAGAGTTAGGGTTAGCATGATATCATGCATAAATATTATATAATATATTTTGTATATGTTAACTTTATGGACAACATATGGCCTTTAGGGTAATTTAGATCAAACTACTAGCCTAGTATATAGAAGATAGATATCTTGTACTTAGAACTTTATTAAGTTCTCTTGTGTTAATCCAATACAAGGTTTATCTTTTGACTTAACACTAAGTTTTGAGTTGCAATATACCAACTTTGATGAGAATCTATCCAGTTGTGAATGTCAGTTAAGTAGTAAGATATAGAGAACTAGTAAAGGAATTAGTAGAGGAATAAAAAGTAGAAGAGGCAAAACCAATTGTATTTAGTACAATAAAATGAATTTATAGCAGATAATGATATATAATAGAAGGAGGAGGATTTAAATAATTTAGAAAAAGTAGTAGTAAAATTCAAGAAAAGGATGATTGCAGAAATAAGACAAGAAATGTTAGATATAGTAGAAGAAAGAGATTTTATAAGAGGAGAATTACCAGAGAAGTATATAGCAAAGGTGTTATATAGTTGGTGTTATAAGATGAGAAAGTGTGGACAGACTCTAGTAAGGACAAGTAAGATATAGATAGTAGTAGCATATTATTAGTCTATGATGAGAGAGAGAGGGCATGTGACTAGGAAGTCACATGACATGATGTCATAGGCCTAGAGTGGTCTGGAAGAACTTAAGGTCTAGAAGAATCAGGAAGAGTCTAGAGAGAGAGTGACATCAAGAGACATAGGTTCCTCATGGTGTACACATGGTGCATACATGTATGACAGAGATTGAAGAGTATGATGTCAAGGTACATGGACATAGCATGCTAGCCTTGAGGTAGATACATAGTAGATGAGTGATGGCTATGAGGACAGAGTATGAACATTAGGATAAAATAATACACAGTCATAGCACAGATCATAGATACTTGATATAAATAGTTGGTAGAATACTATTGTGGTTTCCTGTCAAGTTCTCTTGTGAATTACACAACTCATGTTCCCCACTAGACCAATGTCCAATAGCATTACTAACAATGAAAAATAGGTAAAAGATATAAGACTGAAAGGATTGGAGAAAGGGCTAAGCCTTGCCTAACCCCAATATCAATGTTGAAAAGAGGAGAGGAATAATTATTCCAAAGATATTTGGTTTTTCTGCCTACTAGATAATTGTAGAAAAAAGTTGAGACTTTGAGTTTAAAACTGGTCTTGACTAGGATTGATGAGAAAAGATAATGATTTACCAAAGAGAAATATTGTGCTATATTGAATGCTAGTATGCTAGTTGTGTGTTTCTTGACACATCCCATACAAATGAAGTGGGTTAGCATAACTCCTGTATCAGAAGTGGATCTCTGTTTGAGACCACCTAGCTGGCATAGATGGATGAAGTTATTTGAGATTGTTACAAATTGCATTCTTTCACCAATTACTTTCTCAATCAATTTGCCAATAGTGTTGAGTAAGATAATAGGCTGGTAGGCCTTAGGTAAGTCATAGGATTCCTTATTTGGCTTAGAAATTATGATGGTAGTTGACATTTTGAAGTGTGAGAGCCAGTATCCTAAGTCAATATATGCATTAGCAATACCAATGAATTTATTAAGATATGCATTGTCTTTAATGATTATCTTGAGATGTCTCCAAGATAACTTGTCTGGTCCAGGAGTTGATGAGTTGTTATATTTCTCAACTGTACTAATGAATTCTTCCTTTGAAAACAAGTTTCAATTCATGACTTCTTTGCAAGGAATTTTCTTAAGTAGTTGAGAGTCTGTTTGACAATCTTGAGCTGAATTAAATGACAAATAGAGAGCCTGCCATAAGTCATTGATTTTGATGCATAGTCTTCTATTAAATTAGATTGTCTCAATAGTTAGGATTTTGTGCTTTTTAACCTAATCTATGAGCTTCCAGAGACCCTAGCTTTCATCAGCAATTTCTTGAAATTTTAAATTGAAAAAGTCATGCTTTGTCTTCTTAGTGGTGTTTCTAAACTTTTTCCAGTCATCAATATGTCTAGATTGTCAATAGTGTTCAAGATCTCTTTGATATTGATTATTCCACCACTTCTTTAAGTGTTTGGTAATGTTGACAATTTTTGAATGCTTATACCATATTCTCTCTATAATATTAGTAAGATCTTGGACAATTTATTTGAGAACAAATTCATTATGAATGTTTATAGTGTTTATTTCCTTGATAATTCCTATAAGTTCATTTATGGATTTATTCTCTTCTTTGCTATTCTTGATTAACATGTGTTTTCTTGTTTGAATTCACTTTTCAAAAATTAAGATGTCAACTGTAAGTGGGACATGATCAGAGGTCAATCTCAGATCAGGATAGATAGTATGATTGTCATATTCTGATAATTTTGGTCTAAGAAACATAAGATTAATTACCAAGTTTGAGTCCCATTGATTGTCAGAATATCTAGTAGGAATTTGTTTAGTGGGTCTAGATAATTCTAGATGAAAAGAGTCTTCAATGTCAAAAAGAACTTGGCTGTGATGAGAATAATAAGGGTAGTCAGAGTTCTAGCTAATGTCTCTAATGCTAAAATCTCCAGTTATGATAAGAATGTTATTGATGTTGACCTCAGTATTGTTTAAATACTTTGATGCTGACTGAGATGAGTCCAAATATAAATTAATAAGGAAATAGACAGATTTATGATTAAAAACAAGACACAAGAAATGTCTTTGTGGTTGAAAATGTCTTTTCTCAAGGAGAAACAAAGGGGATATAAATGGATGTTAATATAGGTTACAACTATGGGAGAATCATTATCTTAAAATATGTTCTTGGAAAATGTAATCCAGTTAGGGTGGTTTGGGATTCCTACCAATACATTCCCTTCTTTGTTTGTTGAACTTGGAATAGAATGAATGGCAGTTCAGGATGGCTCTTGGATAAAGATAATATCAAAGTTGCATTGGGTTTCATGTATTGTGTTAATGACAAAGTTGTTCTTTCAAATATTTTGTGAAAATATTCTGATGTTCTTTATGATCATTCTTTGTTACCATTTACAACTAAACAAATCAATTATTTTGTTGTATCATGAATTTCTTGGTATTTCTTTGAATACCACTTGCAATTGAACCTGTGTTTTCAGAAAAGACAAAGGTTAGAGTTAGCTTGGTAGTTGCCTCAACAGTTGGGGCATTTGAAGGTATAGTATTAGACACAGTTTGTACTTGAAGGTGAAAGTCTGTGAAGTTGGCTTGGACATGCACAGAGTATAGAAACTTCATGTAATGAGCTTGGTGATGCAAACTTGTTGGAATGACCTTGGCCTCAACTTATGTATTGTGCCTCTTATGAGCTGTGTGGTTGCAATTTTAGAGGATGGTCTTGTAAAGAGTTATAAGGAGAGGAGTAAAGTGCATCATTATTGACACTAGAGATTTAGTGTCAACTTTAGTCAATTATCAGACTAGCTATTACAAAGTGGTTATCAGTCTTAAATACATAAAATAACAAAAGAAGTAACTAAAACAGATCTCCAAGCAAGTGTTTTATTAGTGAAACACTACATAGGAGTTCAGATTTGGAAAGGGAAAAACTTTGTATAAAGTCTGAGTAAATTTGTGGAGTTTGAAGGAGATGATTAAGCAATGGACACAGATGAATATGACTGCAGATTTTGACTCAAATAAAGTGAAATAACTATGGACTTTTGATGGAATTAATTCTATTATAAAGTACCAAACCATAGACAGAGTTTTGAACACAAATAAGGCCAAATAACCACAGAGATTTAATGTTGTATTGAAGTCAAACATGTCTTGGACATGTTTTGGAGTTTGGAATATGATAGTATATCCTCCTTAGGACTGAGCTCTCAAAGTTCTATAGGATTTGATATGAACTTTAGAAGATTGGTAGAGCATAACTATAGAAGAAGCAGGTTAAAAGGAGATAACCAAGAACAAAGAGTTTCCAATCTGGGAAGATTAGTCTTGTTATTACCTTTGCAACACTATACAAAGTATCAGTAGTGTTCAGATTTATGTGGACCATTACATTTAATGCATTTTGATCTTTGAATTCTGCAGGAAAATATGGCATGATCCCATTTCCAGCAATTCTTGTATTGGGGCACACCAGGATTCATATTAACACCTCTAATCATAGCTATGTAGCTGTAGCTTTCTATGTTGAAGTATTTGTTGATTAGTCCTTTAGCTTTATTACCACTTTGGACATTCCAAATATCAATCCATATGATTGCCACATCAGATTTGGGAAAGACCTTGATTATTCAGAGTCTCAAGACTAGTGCAATATTGTTAAATATTTGATTCTTTTTCAAGATATCTTCTACAATCTCTGATATAATGGGGGTATTAGTATTTTCTCAGAGGTAAGAAATATCTATAATCTTTAGATATAATTTGGATTGCAGAAGTTATGGAATTTTGACTTCTTTAGCTATGATATATTTAGTACTCTTGACATAGCTTTCAATTGTTTGGAGATCCAATGGAGACACTACTTTGTTAGTAACAATTGTGACTCCTGATTGGTTTAAGCAAATAAAGTTAACTATAACTTCTGACTTAATGTTTTTCAATGTTCTATCAATGTTAGTTACATGATTGCAACTATCTTCTATGAACTTAGTTTTATTATCATTACTCATAGAGATAGTAATATATTTTCTTGAAGAGCTCTTTATAGTTATGTTGATCTTTGGTTTGGGCTTACCATAATCATTGATGATTTTTTTAATATTTTCAATTTTTTTAGCTTGGAGAATTGTGTCAAGTTCACAAATGGTAGACTTAGTTTTTCTTTATTTTATCCTCATCTTCATTTTCTTTTCGATCTATTTCCTTACTTTTCTATTTTTAAGAACATAGAATTACAGTTAGTAATGGTTATGAGTCACAAGATGCATGGAATGAGGTAGAAGGTTCTAGAACAAATGACATTATACAACATGGATACCACATGTTGACCTCATGTTCTACACATGGTCATTTAGGGTAGGATATGCAGTAGTAAGCATGGACCATCGGTAGTAGTATATAAGATAGACTAGATTGTAAAAAGATCTCTATTGAGTTCTTTTGTGTTACTTCTATACAAGAGTTATTCTTTGTCCAACTCTTAGGACTTAGATCTATAATAATTTGGGAAGGCCTCTTTGATTTTGAGAACTTCTCTAGTAGAAGTGTTTGGATCATAGGACAATTGGATATTGATAATATCCTTTTGCAAGAGACTTGTGTTAGTGTTATTAATAGAAGAACCCTTGCCTTGAAGTTTAGGTGCTTTGTTGAGGGCTGGTATATCATGTAAAATATGTTGTAAGCTCTTAGTAGGACCTGGGTCAGTTGCCTTACTGACTGAATACTGACTGAATTTCCTCTTCTTTCAACATCATTGCTATATAACAAATAAGAGCTATCAATTAGGTCAACTTCTATCTCATCTGGGAAGTTGTTATTATATTCTATCTCAAGATGGTAAGCACAAGATAAAGCTATAGAAGATATAGAGATACTTCTAGAGGTTGTTTTGCTAAGAGAAGTAAATCTTCTTCTAATATTGTCTTCAATATCCATGTCTGCATTGAATGGTAAGTGAGCTATATTTGAGAGTTTGGAACTGATAGAAGTAAAAATGTTTATTTGCTAATTCTCTTATGGACACTATCATATAAAATGGTAGTAAAAAGGAAAGAAGTGATTGTATGAAAAATTATTTATGACAAACTATAACTATAAACTTTATAATAAAATATATGATTAATTAAATAATTAGCAAATAAATTAAATATTATATTATTATATATAAATGGAGTAATTGATTTTTGGTTTAAATATTTTGTAGTTTTTACATATAATTGTATTATATGGTATATTAAGTATTTTGGAGCCTCAAATTCACAATAAAGAAAACCAAATACATAAGAGTTTATTTTTATAATATCACCTTCAAAATATGTTTTTTTTACTAATAGGTACTTTAAATTTTATAACTTTTTCATATATTTTTGCTATTTATATATATAAAGTACTAAAGTCATAGAGAACCACCTGCAGTTTCCCCCAACCCCAAAGCCAACCCTTTGGAGATTATACTAGCTTTATATCTTACATATGCAGAATCTTCAACTCTAGAATTTGTTAAAGGATTAGTAGATAGTAGTGGAAGTTTTAATATATTTATCTAAAAATAAAAGCAGAATGAGGCACAATACAATTATAATTACAAGGGAAATCTACAAATCCTCAATTTTGAGGGAAACTATTTATAATTAGTATATAGTTAACAATAATATTAAAACAAAATTCCTTTAAAAATTCAATTAAAAAACTAGTTTTATATATAATTATTGTAATATTATTTGCTTTTGTTTGTTTATATTTATTGGATATTTTTATTATAGAAACAAACTAGGTAGTATAAATAAACCTGATACAGATTTTAACAATAATTTAGGAAACTAATAATAGTAAGATAGGGTTATTGAATTGAACATAGTCAAAGTTACTGTTCATATATTGGCCTATAAGAGTTTCTAATTATATATGACTGAAGTTATGGTAGAAAATATGTATCCATTTAGCTCAAGTCTTGATTATACTGTAACTTTGACCAAGAATCTCTCTTCTGAGATCTGAGTCCCTAGTTGGACATATGAAAGTGTTTAATGTATCATCTCTATTAATCCTGTCCTACTTAATCTATTAGCTGAAACTTCATTGCAAGCTGTCAAAGTATTTCTATGATGAAAAGGAAATTGAAGGCATTTATAAATAATTATAATGTCCTGCTTCTTACCAGAACAAAAAAGATTATGGCAAATTTGAATATGCTAGTTCAAATAGAGATAAGAACAAATCAAGCTATTATGATCATGAGAAAGTCTGTGGACTTCACTGTTGAACTCTCATTCAACAAAACAATTACAATTGACCTGAGATACTTGTATTCACAACAACATTATCAGATAAACTGGACTAAATTCTAATTCTGAAGGAGTGTGCAGGCTCTTTGCTAATGCCCCTGAATAGTAGCTGACAGCCATATACATACTTCTACTTTCAGTACTTGTTACTTCTCATATATAAGTAGCAGATTAATAATCACACTTGAGATAATACTCTAAAGTATAGGGAACAGGGAGTCAGCCTATCACCACAATAACAGCAAAAGCATATGAGGTGAAATGGGAATTAGATAAGAACATGGCAGTACTGCTACCTTAGAGCCCTGTTGTGTTTGTCAAAAATGGAACTGTGAATTAAGTAAGACTTGTTTTATTCACTGCAGTTAAGTTGATGTTGGGAGAGATCCAAGTTATGGAAATATGAAGTCAAGTATGTATGAAAAAAATGAAGAAAAGAAAAGAAAAAGTTGAGGTCAGGTATTTATGGAGATATTTGATCATAACTTTTTAACATTGGTCACTCCCAATACTAAACTGATTGGCAGATATCAAAGGATTGTCCATTTGTGATGTATGAGTTAATCCTTTATCCAAAATTAATACAGAATGAATTTTTAATAAGTAGCAAAATGAATTGGCCACAAGTCTCAATAATATGGTATGAGAATCAGCCATAGTATATATGAGAAATTAATTAGTGACAAAGTGATTGATAAGAATTTTTCTATCTTTGTTTAGTGTTTGTACTCACAAATAGAAATGTTCTACATAATAGATAATACTCACACAAATATGTACAATCATCTTTCAAAGGAAAAAATCCAATGGTGCTTTGCAAAATGATAGATGCACTTATTATTGCTCTTATGCTTATAGCTTTGATGTGCTTCTGACATATCTGGGTGTAGGTCATATTCCCACCTGGTTTTGACTTGTAAGGCAGTAGCAGCTGCTTCTGTGATTGTTTGTGTCATAACTTTGTTTTTGTTCTTGTGTCAACCAGCATCCTATTGATTCCTACTCACTTTATCTGAAAGTTGTATCAATAGTAGTATAAAATAAATCTACTATGAAGCATGTCATCCAAGTTGTCAGTGAGTGCTATGCCATCCATCAGCTCAATCCATCAGCAGACTCAAGTGATCATATTTACTTCCAGAATTTATCTGAGAGTTTGAACATCAATTTTTACACCCATTTATTGTCAAGTATTCTAACAAGAAAGATAGTTCTAGTTCTCTTCAAGATATAGAAGGGAAAGTAAAGAAAAAAATCAAGGGTGAATGGCATTTAAAGTTGAAAAACAAGTAGTGAGTTGAGCTTTCTATGTGCAGATAGTCCTGATTTATCATGTGGTCTAGTATTCTCAAGAAAGGAAGTGATCTGAATATTGAAATACACAAATATTTTCAGTGAGAGAAATACCTTGGTATTAGGTATAGCAACATTGACAATTTCCTATGTAAATCTAGCATCAAGAGAGATGATTTATGAAAATACCTAGTTTCTGAAGCACAGAAGAAAACAAAATGTGAGCTGATCTTTTTCTTGATAACTTCTGATTTACTTAGGGTATTTCAGCCAACTTCAAGGTGGAATTTAATAATCTGATCTAAGGATTACATCTCTGGATCATTGCTAAGATATAATGTCTTGATTGCTGGTATATTTATATTCTCATTTCAAGTTAAGTCATAGGCATATAATTACAACTTGAGTGCACTGTATGTACAAATCAAGGCTACAATGGAGAGTTTGAACAACTTCTGACCCACTTTGGATCATCTTGGTCCTACAAGAGATGTTGTTGAAGTGATTAAGGAGTTAGGAAAGCCTTTAAGTGAGGTAAAACATTATTGACCAACACATGTGTCTGTTATCTGACTTAAAATAGTTTAGCTCTATAACATCAAAAGTGTTTGATTGCATCAATTTCTATTCTTTGTTACTGATAGTGTGACTAGTTAATTTCTTAGCATTTCAAGACTCAAGAAGAATCTCACAAAGCAATGAAAAACCTTGCAGAGAGTATGAGCTCCCCAGCTGGCCAACTCAACCAACTCAAGAAAGTTTCAAAGTCTAACAAGCTGGGTACTACTATCAATGAATTTCCTGGAATGATGGAAAAAGTGGTGGATTTCATTCAGAAGTAGCTTGAAAATTGGATATATATGTATTAATTTATTTGAAATGGATTATTGGCTAAATCTGTGATACTAGTCAAGTACATTCTCATTGCCACTCAAAAGAACAAAGTAATTGAATTACAGAAGAAACTAGATGCTTTTGTGAAAAGATTTGACAGAGATCTTCTTATAGAGATCTGACTAGAACAAGGTCTGGTCTCTATGCCTATATTAATTGTCCAACTTAACTAATTCATGGTATTATCCCCTATAGTTGCAGAAGAGAAGAAGGAACTGGACAATTTAGTAAGTATTCTTGAAGAGAGTATACTCAATCTATCTAACACCCATGGTATCATTCTAAAGAAAATTGAAACTGAGGTCAACAGTGTTGATAGCAACAATGTAATCTGAATAAGGGAATCTTCTGGTATTGGGAAATCTGCCCTGGTAGCTAGCATTTTGATTCAACTACAAAACTAGGAATGATGATGTGTAATATTATTCTAATTTTACTGTAGATAATCTACTACAATCACTACAGATGCTCTCTAGTGCACTATCACTTGTGATCTTGCTTGCTTATACCCCTTTTTTTGCCAATACTTGGTCAAACATGATAAATAGTGCAGTTTATCTGGTACCAAATATCTTTTTGAAAACATCATTGAGAAGCTATCATCTAGCCTGAGTGTTGTAGCAACCACTCGTCACTCAAGGACAAATGATCTCACAACAAGCAAAGCTCTTCAATGGGCTATCAAGTAAAGAGTGGGGGAATTACAAGAGAACTCGACAAGGAGCCCTCGCTGCATTGCTCCTCTATATATACTATTACATCGTGGTTCGTGCTACAACAATATGTTTACCTCATGTCCATCCACCATGCTTTTACCTCATGTCCTATTACTCATCTACATGTGTTTTCCTTAAGGCCACCATGCTTCCTACATGTGCCCTGACGTTATACCT
>Ga0157357_1000421_pt1 | contig 18301 bp, 14 predicted proteins | sample AttcapACBM1_FD_111485 | JGI IMG/M metagenome (GOLD analysis project Ga0157357, IMG submission 111485) | Fungus gardens microbial communities from leaf cutter ant in Botucatu, State of Sao Paulo, Brazil - Atta capiguara ACBM1 | ecosystem: Host-associated > Fungi > Mycelium > Unclassified ... | reverse complement strand
GGTGATATTGCGCGGCAATATCCTTCAGGCTGACACCGTCAAAACGGGCATCTTCAATTTTTTTGCGATAAGCCGGCAAGGCTGCTGCGGCATTTTCCCGGGCAATATCCTGACGAATTTGCGCGCGCACGGCCGATAAGGCTTTTGGCTTGGCAGCTTCAACCTGCTGCACATAAACCAGAACAGGGCCTTGCAAATCATCAATAACGCCGCTTACCGCCCCTTGCTGCAGAGCAAAAATTTCTGCCCCGAGCAAAGCCGGCAGGTCAGCCTGAGCGGTAGCGTTTTTATGCTCGATTTTGCCGGATTGCCGCCCGGCATAGGCGGCCAGAGCCTCAGCCGGCTTTTGCCCGCCGCTTATTGCTGCCATGACCGCGCTATGCGCCGCCTCGGCCGATTTTTTGTCGGCAAAACGCACAAGATCATAGCTGCGCTTTTCCGCGCTTTCCAGATAAATTTGCCGATGCGCCTGATAATAGGCGGCAATAGCCGCCTCATCAACGGCTTCAGGGCGCGTAATATCCGGCGCGGAGAGGCTGATATAGCTGATCTGGCGATATTCGGGCGTTTTGAATTGCTCGCTATTGGCCTTAAACCAGTCTGCCAGAGTGTCCGTATCCGGTTTGGCACCGGCGCCGAGGCTTGCCGCCGTTATTTCAACATAATCCACATTGCGCGTCTGCCGCTGGTATAAAGCCCAGGCCTGATAAAAACTTTCAGGCGCATCAAGCCCGCCTTGCAAAGCGGCAACAAGCTGGTTGCGCAAAGCGGCTCTGGTATAAAAATTATTGAGAAAATCATCGCGCTTTATCCGCAAATTCTGCAAATAAAAATTAAAAGCGCTGATGTCAAAGCGGCCGTCCGCGCCTTTGAACAGCGGATCCTGCGCCAGCAAAGCGGCGATATTTTTATTGGACAAGCCAAGCTTCATCTGCTCAACTTCATTATCCAGCAAAAGATTTTGATAAAGACCGCGAAACACCGCCTGCTCCAGGCCAAGACGCCGGATTTCGTCCGGCGTTATATAGCGGCCGATACGCATAGACAGGCGCAAAACCTCGTTGCGCAAGCTCATATCATAAACAGAAGCGCTGACAGAATTTGTTTCTGTCGCCATTAAAGTGTCGTCATTGCCGGCGAGGAAAGCGCTTTGGCCGCCCCAGGCGATAAAACTGACCAAAACCAGGCATAGCACTATTTTGGCCGGCCATGAATTAACGGCAGAGCGTAGCTGATCCAGCATAAAACAACCTCGTTTATTCCAAGGCTCAATTAAGCCCGCGGCTTTCCGGTTTGCCTCAAAGAGAGAGGAGATGCAAGCCAAAACAATAAATTTTCCATATTTCTTGCGGGCAAATGTAACAAAATTGCCAAAAAGGACTTGCGCCGCCTGTGGCGCAGGGCTAGTTTCGGCCAGCCTGGGGCGCGGATTCGGTTGCTGCCCGTTTTTACAGGGAGGTGTTTTATGACAGTGAAAAATCCTGTGCTTATTGCCGGCAACTGGAAGATGAACGGTCTTGGCGCCGCTCTGGCTGAGGTAGAGGCGATAGCTGCCGGTTTGCCGGCGGCCTGTGCCGGGGCAGAAATTGCGGCGCTTCTTTGCCTGCCTGCCGCTTTATTATCGCGCGCGGCCGCGGCCGCCAGGGGCGGCAGCCGGCTTATGCTGGGCGGGCAGGATTGCCATTTTGCCGATAGCGGCGCTCATACCGGCGATATTTCCGCCCCGATGCTGAAAGATGCCGGCGCCTCTTGCTGTATTGTGGGGCATTCCGAGCGGCGCGCGGATCACGGTGAGACAGATGATATTGTGCGCCGCAAGGCGGAAGCTGTCTGGCGCGCCGGCTTAACGGCGATTCTTTGTGTCGGTGAAACATTGGCGCAACGCGAGCAGGGCATTGCTCTGGAGAGTGTCGGGCGGCAATGTGATGCCTCTGTTCCTGCCGGGGCGACAGCGGCCAATCTGGTTATTGCCTATGAGCCTGTCTGGGCTATCGGCACGGGGAAAGTGCCGACCAGGGATAATATAGCGGAAATGCACGCTTTTATCCGGCAGAAGCTGCAGCAGCGTTTCGGCGCTCAGGGAGAGCAGATGCGCCTGCTTTACGGCGGATCGGTCAAGCCGGGTAATGCGGCTGTTCTTTTATCGGCGCCGCATGTTAACGGCGCGCTGGTTGGCGGTGCCAGTCTGCGCCATGAAGATTTTCTGGCCATTATTGCGGCTGTTGCGGCGGCGCCATAGCGCGCCCGGGCAAAAGCGGCTGCTTCTGTGCGAGCGTGTCGCCGGCGTATATTGCAATAATGCGGCGGGCTGTTTATAATATGCTATTCGCAGGCCGGGGGTTGCAGGCTGATACTGCCGGGCAGGCTGCAATTCTGTCGAAGGAAGGTAGAACCTTAATCTGATGCAGACAGTTGTTATCACTATTCATTTGCTTATTGTGCTGGCTCTTGTCGGCGTTGTGCTTGTTCAGCGTTCGGAAGGCGGCGGTCTGGGCATTGGCGGTGGCTCCGGCTTTATGACGGCGCGCGGCACAAAAAATGCTCTTACCCGGTTAACGGCGATTTTGGCCTGCTGTTTTTTTCTGACCTCTATTATTCTGACCGTTATGGAGCTGATGCCCGGCGGTAACGGTTCTGATATTTTGCGGCAAATTCCGGCGCAGGCAACAGAAGAGCAGCCTTCTCTGCTGGATCAGTTGGGCGGAGCAAAAACAGCGGCGCCTGAGGCGGCTTCAGGCGCGGCAGCGCCGGGCGCGCCTGACGCGAATGCGAGCGGTGATAATAGCGGTGGCGATAATAACGGCAAAGCGCCTGTGCCGGCAGCAGGGAGCAGCGGCGCTGCCGGGGCAGCAGATAAAGCGGATTCGGCTGCCGCTCCGCCGGAGCAATAGCAACAGCTTGAGCGGCTCGGGCGCTTCTGCCGGGAGCAGGCTTGTCCGGGCATAACAAACGGGCCGGCTGCGCGGCTCCGGCCGTGTTCGGGCCGGCTGCTGTTTCGGCCGGCAAGGAAATAAAGAGGCATCGGGGCATAAAAATATCAGGGCAGGAAATCGTCTTGCCGGATTGGTGTGAAGGAAGACGCCGGGGCATATCGCTTTGCAACAGCGGATTCAGGGTATAAACTGTCACCCGATTTGGTGTTAGCCTGTTCGTTTACGGAGTTTTTGCCCTGTTTTCCAGAGTAAATGCGGTTTTTAGTGAAAAGTTTTTGACAAAAAGCCGTAAACAGTTTAGGGATATATTTCCATGACGCGATATGTTTTTATTACCGGCGGCGTGGTTTCCTCTCTGGGGAAAGGCATAGCCGCAGCGGCTCTGGCGGCGCTGTTGCAGTCCCGCGATTATCGGGTGCGTATCCGCAAGCTTGATCCCTATCTTAATATTGATCCCGGCACAATGTCCCCTTATCAGCATGGGGAAGTGTTTGTAACCGATGACGGCGCCGAGACAGATCTTGATCTTGGCCATTATGAGCGTTTTACCGGCTGTTCCGCCAGCGAAAAGGACAATATTACCACCGGGCGGATTTATCGTAACATTATTGAGCGCGAGCGCCGCGGAGATTATCTGGGCGCAACCGTTCAGGTTATCCCCCATGTAACCGATGAGATTAAAAAATTTATCACCCGGGATAATGAGGATTATGATTTTGTCCTGTGTGAGATTGGCGGCACGGTCGGCGATATTGAGGCTATGCCGTTTCTGGAGGCGATAAGGCAGCTTCATAATGAGCTGGGGCCGCTTTCCTCTGTCTTTGTGCATTTGACGCTAATGCCCTATATTCCCACCGCCGGCGAGCTGAAAACCAAGCCTACTCAGCATTCTGTCAGAGAATTGCAGTCTGTGGGCATTGCTCCCGATATTTTGCTGGTTCGCGCCGATCGCCCGATTCCGGAAGAGGAGCGGCGCAAGCTTTCCCTGTTTTGTAATATTCGCCCCGCTGCGGTTATTCAGGGGCTTGATGTTTCTTCTATTTATGATGTGCCGCTTGCTTATCAGCGCGAAGGTTTTGATAGTGAAGTTCTGGCTGCTTTTGGGCTGGTATCGGCCAAACAGCCTGATATGCGCAAATGGGAAGTCATCAGCCGCCATATTCATAACCCGGCGGGAGAGGTTACTATTGCGGTTATCGGCAAATATACCGGGCTGAAAGATGCCTATAAATCTCTGGCGGAAGCTTTGGTGCATGGCGGCTTGGCCAATAATGTCCGGGTTAATTTAAAATGGCTTGAAGCCTCTGTCTTTGAGCAGGAGAAAAATATTGCGCCGCGTTTAAAGGGGGTAGACGGCATTTTGGTTCCGGGCGCTTTTGGCGTGCGCGGAGCAGAGGGGAAGATCGCCGCTATCCGCTATGCGCGTGAGCATAATATTCCGTTTTTCGGCATTTGTTTCGGTATGCAAATGGCCTGTATTGAGGCGGCGCGCAATCTGGCCGGGGTGAAAGGCGCCTCGTCCAGTGAATTTGGCAAAACGGCTGAGCCGGTTGTCGGCCTGATGACGGAATGGCTGAAAGGCAATGCGCTGGAGAAACGGGCGCAAAATGACAATCTGGGCGGGACTATGCGGCTTGGCGCTTATGACGCTGTTTTGAAAAAAGGCTCACATATTGCTGAAATTTATGGCAAAACAACAATTTCTGAGCGCCATCGCCACCGTTATGAGGTCAATACGCATTATCAAAAACAGCTTGAGGCATGCGGGCTGGTTTTTTCTGCCATGTCGCCGGATAATATTCTTCCGGAAGCGGTGGAATATAAAAATCACCCCTGGTTTATTGCCGTGCAATATCACCCGGAACTGAAATCGCGCCCTTTTGAGCCGCACCCTTTATTCGCTGCCTTTATTGCCGCCGCAATAAACTATGGCAAATAGCTGTTTTTCAGCCGGGTTCGCAGTTTCTGTATATAAAAAGGGCGCAGTGTTATAAACAGATTGCATTATGCTATAATCTCTGCTTAAACAGCTTATGTCAGGCGGGTCGGCTTATGAATCACAGCGAAAAATTGCAACCGGGCGGTAAAAGGCCTAATGCGGCTATCAGGCTGGGCAAGGTTACGTTTTCCAATACAGCGCCATTGGCTTTGATTGCCGGCCCCTGCCAGATGGAAAGCCGGGATCACGCTTTTGATATGGCCGGGCGGCTGCAGGAAATGACCGCCGCTTTAGGTATCGGTTTTGTTTATAAATCCAGTTTTGACAAGGCTAATCGCACATCGCTGGCGGCCCGGCGCGGTATCGGGCTGGAAAAGGCGCTGGAAATTTTTGCCGAACTGAAGCAGGCTTTCGGCTTTCCGGTTATTACCGATGTGCATACGGCCGAGCAATGCGCTTTAGTCGCGGCTGTTGTCGATATTTTGCAAATTCCGGCTTTTTTGTGCCGTCAGACGGATTTGCTGGTGGCGGCAGCCAAAACAAAGCGGGTTGTCAATATTAAAAAGGGGCAGTTTCTGGCGCCCTGGGATATGAAGAATGTTCTGGCAAAAGTGGTGGAAAGCGGCAATCCTGATGTGATGGCGTGTGAAAGAGGGGCTTGTTTCGGCTATAATAATCTGGTTTCCGATATGCGTTCTCTGCCGATTATGGCGGGTTTTGGCGCGCCGGTGATTTTTGATGCCACGCATTCCGTGCAGCAGCCGGGGGGGCTGGGCAGCGCCAGCGGTGGCCAGCGGGAATATGTTGAAGTGCTGGCGCGCGCCGCTGTAGCGGTGGGGGTCGCCGGCCTGTTTATTGAGACTCATCAGGATCCGGATAAAGCGCCCTCAGACGGGCCGAATATGGTGCGGCTTGATGCTATGCCGGCTATGCTGGAGCGTTTGAAGGCTTTTGATGCGCTTGCCAAAGCGGCGGGGAAATGAGTTTTATTATGCCGGGCGGGGCGGCGCCGGCCGCGCGGCAGAGCAGAGGCGCAAAAATTGTAAATTGTAAACAGTCTGGCTGACATTATGGTAAAGGGAGGTTTATATGACTGCTATTGTTGATATTATCGGCCGTGAAATTCTGGATAGCCGCGGTAATCCGACCGTTGAGGTGGATATTGTGCTGGAAGACGGCTCTTTTGGCCGCGCTTCCGTGCCTTCAGGCGCTTCAACCGGGGTGCATGAAGCGGTGGAACTGCGTGACGGCGGCGCGCGTTATCAGGGTAAGGGGGTTGAAAAGGCGGTTGCCGCCGTTAATGGAGAAATTGCCGATGAAGTGATTGGCTTTGATGCGGAAGAGCAGATTGCTCTTGATAAAATGATGAACACTCTGGACGGCACGTCCAATAAAGGCCGTTTGGGTGCTAATGCGATTTTGGGTGTGTCGCTGGCTGCGGCCAAGGCGCAGGCGGCTTCCAGCGCTTTGCCGCTCTATCGCTATATTGGCGGCACTCAGGCGCATCTTTTGCCGACTCCGATGATGAATATTATCAATGGCGGCGCTCATGCCGATAATCCTATTGATTTTCAGGAGTTTATGATTATCCCCTTTGGCGCGCCGAGCCTGCGTGAGGCGGTTCGCTACGGGGCCGAGGTTTTTCATTGCCTGAAAAAACGCCTGAAAGATGCCGGGCATAATACCAATGTCGGCGATGAAGGCGGTTTTGCCCCGGGGCTGAGGAGCGCTGAAGAAGCGTTGCAATTTATTGTCGATTCCATTGCTCAGGCCGGTTTCAAGCCGGGCAAGGATATTGCTCTTGGCCTGGATTGCGCTGCCAGTGAATTTTATAAAGACGGTAAATATGTTTATAAGGGCGAGGGCATTACCCGCGATATTGCCGCGCAAACGGATTATCTGGCCAAATTAAGCCGGGAATTTCCGATTATTTCTATTGAAGACGGCATGGCCGAAGATGATTGGGAAGGCTGGCAGCATCTGACCAAAACTCTGGGGGCCAAATGCCAGTTAGTGGGCGATGATTTGTTTGTGACCAACTCTGCGCGCCTGCGTGAGGGGATTGAGAAAAAAGTCGCCAATTCCATTCTCATCAAGGTTAACCAGATCGGCACATTGAGCGAAACGCTGGACGCTATTGAGACAGCGCATAAAGCCGGTTATACGGCGGTGGTATCGCATCGTTCAGGCGAAACGGAAGATGCGACAATCGCCGATCTGGCGGTGGCAACGAATTGCGGGCAGATTAAAACAGGCTCATTGTCGCGCTCGGATCGTATGGCGAAATATAATCAGCTCATTCGCATTGAGGAAGAATTGGGTAATCAGGCGCGTTATGCCGGTATATCGGCCTTCCGCATTACCGATTGGCCGGTGCATAAATAACAGCCTTAACGGCCGGCAGCAGGGATCAGATGGTTTTTGCTGCCGGCCGGTATTTCTAATTTCCGGGGCGGATAGTGTGTTTGCCTCCGGCCGGGGGCGTTTTTCTTGTTTCTTGTTGCGGCAGTCGTGTGTTGCCCGCGCGTTTGGGTTTTGCGCCTGCTTCGCTTTGCCGTTGGGGTGTTGCAGCGGAATAGTTGGGGTGTTGCGGCGGAATAATTGAGGCGGGGGCGGGTTATATTTCTGCTGATGCGGCTGCTTGCTCTGAGACTGCCGGTTTGTCCGAGCCTGAAGAAAGGCTGTGAAAAGCAATGATTACGATCATAGAGCAGAATGGCGGAAAGAATCCGGTTATCGCAACCGGTTTTGGTATTTTATAATCGCTTTATAATGTGGCTTTGGGGGCCGCAGCGGTTTTTCTGCCTGATGTTGCACTGCTAAATATTTTTAAGCGTGTTGATAGTGTTGCGGGGCTAATCTCTGTGAAGCCGATACATTGCTTTATTGACCTGTTCTCCGTTTGTGGGGAAAGCCGGTCAGAGATAAGGCCTGAATAAAGGCGGCGAGGAGTTAAAGCCTTAACAAGGCCGATATGCCTCAGGGAGAATCCGGTAATATGGCCTGATCATGCGCCGGGTCTGCCGTGATTACGGATAATCGGCTATAGGGCATTGCCGGCCATGCGCGGCGGCTGTTTGGTCGAGAAGAGAAGGTTGCGCGAGCATTGTTTACCGGCTGTTGCAGGCTGCGCGTCTTTGTCCTCCGGCTGTAATCTGTTTGCAGTTCGCAAAATAAGCCTGAGCAGATAACAGCCTGTTTCGGCGCATATGTCGGCTCGCATAGCGCAATGGTGGAATGCCTTAAGGGAAATCTTAAGCAAATTGTATTAAAGCACTCTTTTGAGGCTGCTGGCGTAAGCAGGGTAGCCGTTTTGCCGGGGCGATGAGTGGAAATTTTTCATGTGGACAAAGCAAAAGCGTCGAAGCAATAAAGGCCGTTTTATTTTACCGGTTTTTACCGCGGCGGTTTTATCCTATTTTGCTTATCATCTTTATCACGGTGAATATGGGCTGGAATCGCGCAAGGCGATGGAGCAGCGCATTGTTGCACTTGATCGGCATTACCGGGGATTGACAGCCGAAAATCTGCAGATGAAAAAGAGAATCGCCTTGCTGCAGGACGGTCAGATTGAAAAAGATATGTTAGACGAATATGCGCGGCGCAATTTAAATTTTTCCCGGCCGAATGAATTGACTATTATCACCTCAAAAGAAGACGCCGCCGATTAAAGCGGCCTGTGGCCAGGGGGTAAGGCTGCCGGCGGCTGTGCCGGGTTTATGCTGTAAAACCGGCCAGATCCCGCCGGAGAGAGCAGGCGTGTGATGATTCTTTTCTGTCCTGCTTTTGCCATATTTACCTGTTGAATCTTTAGTGTGTGAGCCGGGGCTGCGCCGGCCGGCAGGGTTTTTCCGGGCGCGCGCCGGTGCTGTATTTTTTCGCGGCGGGCGCTTGTATATTAGCGCAAAGGCGTTTATTTTCAGACAAAAGAACAGGGAGCAAAATTATGGTAGAGAAAGCCGGCAAAAGCGCTTTCAAAAATTCGGGCGCGGCTTTGCCCAAGGTCAAATCCGCCCCGCCGCCTGCCGAATTCAGCAAACAGGAAGAGCTGGAGGCTTATCGGGCCATGTTGCTGCTCCGGCGCTTTGAAGAAAAAGCGGGGCAGCTCTACGGCATGGGGGAAATCGGCGGTTTCTGCCACCTGTATATTGGCCAGGAGGCGGTTATTGTCGGCATGAAAAAGGTTGCCAAAGAGGGGGATCAGTTTATCACTTCCTATCGCGATCACGGCCATGCTTTGGCGCTGGGCTGCGCGCCGCGCGCTGTCATGGCTGAGCTTGCCGGGCGGAGCGGCGGCGTTGCCAAAGGCAAAGGCGGCTCCATGCACATGTTTTCACGCGAGAAACATTTCTATGGCGGTCACGGCATTGTAGCGGCGCAAGTGCCGCTGGGGACAGGTCTGGCTTTTGCCAATCAGTATCGCGGCAATAAAAATGTGGCGCTGGTTTATTTTGGTGACGGCGCCGCCAATCAGGGGCAGGTTTATGAAAGCTTTAATATGGCGGCTTTATGGAAACTGCCGGTCGTCTATATTATTGAGAATAATCATTATGCTATGGGCACTTCAGTTGCCCGCTCTTCGGCGGAGGTAGATTTTTCCCGCCGCGGCGTTTCTTTTGAGATTCCCGGCATGGCGGTAGACGGCATGGACGTGCGCGCTGTCGCCTCGGCCACAGAGGAGGCGCTTGCTTTTGCGCGCGCCGGCAAGGGGCCGGTATTGCTGGCGGTTGACACTTACCGCTATCGCGGCCATTCCATGTCCGACCCGGCCAAATACCGCTCCAGGGAAGAATTAGAGGAAATCCGCCGCGATCATGACCCGATAGAGCAAGTGGCAAAGCGTTTGCTGGCCAAAGGCTGGGCAAGTGAGAATGATCTGAAATCTATTGATAAAAATGTGCGGGCGATGGTCGCCGATGCGGTTGATTTTGCCGAAAAAGATGCGGAGCCGGAAGAGTCGCAACTTTACACGGATATTCTGGCGTAAGAGAGGAATATATGGCGATAAATATTTTAATGCCTGCGCTTTCCCCGACTATGGAAGAGGGCAATCTGGCCAAATGGCTGAAAAAAGAAGGGGATAAGGTGGTTGCGGGCGATGTCCTTGCCGAAATTGAAACCGATAAAGCAACTATGGAAGTGGAAGCCGTTGATAACGGCATTCTGGGGCGGATTTTGGTGCCGGCGGGCACGGCCGGGGTAAAGGTGAACAGTGTTATTGCCGTGCTGCTGGAGGAAGGTGAAACAGTGGCGGATATTACTGGCAAGGCAGCGGCTGCCGCGCCGGTTGCTGATAATAAGGCCGCTGCTGAGACGGCAAAAACTAATGCGGCTGCTCTTGCCGCCGCGCCAAAAGCTCCGGCCGCGCCGGCGGATCCGGCCCTTCCCGCCGGGGTAGAAATGGTTACCATGACGGTGCGTGACGCCCTGCGCGAGGCTATGGCGGAAGAAATGCGCCGCGATAAAGGTGTGTTCCTGATGGGGGAGGAAGTGGCGCAATATCAGGGGGCTTATAAAGTTTCACAAGGTCTGCTGGAAGAATTCGGCGCGCGCCGCATTATTGACACGCCGATTACCGAGGCCGGTTTTGCCGGGCTGGGCATTGGCGCGGCTTTTGCCGGCCTGCGGCCGATTATCGAATTCATGACTTTCAATTTTTCCATGCAGGCGATTGACCATATTGTCAATTCTGCCGCCAAGACGCATTATATGTCGGGCGGAGAGCTGACGGTTCCGGTGGTTTTCCGCGGCCCTAACGGCGCCGCCGCCCGGGTGGCGGCCCAGCATTCGCAATGTTATGCCGCCTGGTATAGCCATATACCGGGCTTGCGGGTTATTGCCCCTTATCACGCGGCTGATGCCAAAGGGCTGCTCAAAGCCGCTATTCGCGATAATAATCCGGTGGTTTTTCTGGAAAATGAGCTGCTTTACGGGCATGAATTTGCGGTGCCCCGGCTTGATGATTTTGTCCTGCCGATCGGCAAGGCGCGGCTGCATAAAGCCGGCAAAGATGTAACGCTGGTTTCCTTTGGCGCCGGCATGAAACATGCGGTAGCGGCGCTGGCCGAGCTGGCTTCTTTGGGGATTGATGCCGAATTGATTGATTTGCGCACAATCCGGCCGATGGATCTGCCGGCAATTATAGAATCGGTGAAGAAGACCGGGCGGCTGGTGACCATTGAGGAAGGTTTTCCGCAATCTTCGGTGGGAACAGAAATTGCCGCCCGGGTTATGCAGCAGGCTTTTGACTGGCTGGACGCGCCGGTTATCACTATTGCCGGCAAAGATGTTCCCATGCCTTATGCCGCCAATCTGGAAAAGCTGGCTTTGCCCAGTGTGCAAGAGATTATTGCCGCGGTTAAAACCGTTACCTATCAGGCGTGAGGAGGTTGCATATGTCAATAAAAATTACCATGCCGGCGCTATCCCCCACCATGGAGAGCGGCACTCTGGCCAAATGGCTGGTAAAGGAAGGCGATAAAGTGCGCAGCGGCGATATTATCGCCGAAATAGAGACCGATAAAGCAACAATGGAAGTAGAAGCCGCTGATGAAGGTGTCGTGGCCAGGCTTGTTGTCCCCGCCGGCAGCGCTGATGTCAAGGTCAACAGCCTGATTGCCGTGCTGGCCGAAGAGGGGGAAGATGCGGCGCAGGCGGTAAAAGCGGCTTTTGCCGGGGCCGAGAGTGCCGGCCCGGCAGCGGCTGCGCCGGTGAAGGAATCCGCCGCCGCGCCTGAAAGCGCGGCAAACAAGGCTGCTGCCGCTCTGCCGGCCGGGCAGGCAATGGCGGTTGCCGAACAAAAAAACACTGCGCCGGCTAAAGGCCGCGGCCTTTTTGCCTCTCCCCTGGCGCGGCGGCTGGCGGCGCAAAAAGGGCTGGATTTAGCCGCAATTACCGGCAGCGGGCCGCATGGCCGCATTATCCAGCGCGATATTGTGGCGGCGGAAGCGGCAGGCGGCGCGCCGGCGGCAGGAGTCCCCGCGCCGGACGCGGCCGAAAATGCGGTTTTGGCCCTGTTCAAACCGGAAGATTATGAAATTGTGCCGCATAATCCGATACGGAAGGTGATTGCCCGCCGGCTGGTGGAATCCAAGCAGCATGTTCCGCATTTTTATGTGACGGTGGATTGTAATCTTGATGCTTTGCTGAAACTGCGTTCCGAGCTGAATATGGCGGCGCCAATGGCTAAAAAGGGAGAGATAAGCGCTCCCGCTTACAAGCTTTCGGTCAATGATATGGTGATCAAGGCCGTGGCGGCGGCGTTAAAACGCGTGCCTGAGGCTAATGTTTCCTGGCTGGAAACGGGCATGATGCGCCATAAACATAGCGATATTGGCGTGGCGGTAGCTATCCCGGACGGTTTGATTACGCCGATTATCCGCCGGGCGGAAGAAAAATCTCTCACTAGTATTTCAACGGAGATGAAGGATTTTATCAAACGCGCCCGGCAGATGAAACTGAAGCCGGAAGAATATCAGGGCGGCACCAGCTCGGTTTCCAATATGGGCATGTTTGGCGTTAAAAGCTTTTCGGCCATTATTAACCCGCCGCAAGCGACTATTTTTGCCGTTGGCGCCGGTGAAAAACGCGCTGTGGTGCAAAAGGACGCGCTAATAGCGGCGGATATTATGTCGGTTACCCTTTCGGCCGATCATCGCGCCGTTGACGGCGCTTTGGCGGCGGAACTGGCGCAAAGCTTTAAAAATATTATTGAAAACCCGGTTACAATGCTGCTTTGAGCAAGCAAGGCGTGAAGGCAAAAATTAACGGGCCGGGGCGGCAGCAGGCCGCTATGCCCCTGACAGGGGACAGGGGCAGGGTCGCGCGAGGAAAGATATGTTTTATGGCTTATGATATTATCGTAATAGGTTCCGGGCCGGGCGGCTATGTAACCGCCATTCGCGCCGCGCAATTAGGGTTTAAAACCGCGATTATTGAGCGCGAGCATCTTGGCGGCATTTGCCTGAACTGGGGCTGCATTCCGACCAAAGCTTTATTGCGCTCGGCCGAAATCAAGCATTTTTGTGACCATGCCAAAGATTACGGCCTGGCGCTTACCGGCAAAGTCGGCATTGATATGGGGGCGGTTATTGCCCGCTCGCGCGCCGTGTCCGGCCGGCTTAATGCCGGTGTCGGCTATTTAATGAAGAAAAACAAAATCGACATTATTTGGGGGGAAGCTCGGCTTCAGGGTCAGAAAAACGGGCAAACGCAAATAGAAGTGCGTCCGCCGCTTAAACCGGCCCATCAGCCGCAAAACCCGGTGCCGCAAGGCGTATTGGGCGCCGGCCTGTATGAAGCGGCGCGCGTTATTATCGCCACCGGGGCGCGGCCGCGGGCGCTGCCGGGCCTTGAGCCGGACGGCAAGCTTATCTGGACGTATTTTGAGGCCATGCTGCCGCCGAAACTGCCGAAATCGCTGCTGATTATGGGGTCCGGCGCTATTGGGGTGGAATTTGCTTCCTTTTATCGCGCTATGGGGGCCGAGGTTACCATTATTGAGCTGCTGCCGCAGATTTTGCCGGTAGAAGACGCCGAAATTGCCGCTTTTGCCCGTAAACAATTGGAAAAAGAGGGTATTCGCATTATGAGTTCGGCCAAAGTGATTAAGGTAGAAAAGGCCGCCAATGCTGTTACCGCTTTTATTGAAAGCAAGGGCAAGACAGAAGAGGTTACGGCTGAGCGGCTGATTTCGGCCGTGGGGGTGCAGGGCAATATTGAAAATATCGGCCTGGAAGCTCTGGGGGTGAAAACCGAGCGCGGCTGTATTGTAACGGACGAATGGAGCGGCACGAATATTGCCGGCATTTATGCGATTGGCGATGTCGCCGGCCCGCCAATGCTGGCGCATAAAGCCGAAGAAGAGGGCGTTATTTGCGTCGAGAAACTGGCGGATTTGCCGGGCCTGCACCCGCTCGATACAAGCAAAATCCCCGGCTGCACATATTGTATGCCGCAAATTGCCTCAGTCGGTTTAACCGAAGAAAAAGCCAAAGCCGCCGGCTATGCTGTCCGCCTTGGCCGCTATAATTTCTCTGCCAATGGCAAAGCCATTGCGATGGGGGAAGATCAAGGCCTGGTAAAAGTGATTTTTGACAAAGAGAGCGGCTGGCTGCTGGGTGCGCATATGGTCGGGGCAGAGGTGACCGAGCTGATTCAAGGCTTTGTCGTGGCGATAAATTTGGAAACAACGGAAGAAGAGCTGATGCATACCGTCTTCCCGCACCCGACTTTGTCGGAAATGATGAAAGAAGCGACACTGGACGCTTATGGCCGCGTCTTGAATGCCTGAAATCGGACTGCTATGGTTTCAGCGCCTGGTTGGCGCGGCGAAATTCGCCGGCAAAAGGGGGGGATATTGCCGTTATGCCGCTATGGACTGGCGGAAAAGGGGGGAGGCCGTTTTGTTATACGGGGCGGAATATGAGGAAAATATATGGTAACTGTGCTTGATAGTCTTGCTGAAAAACGCGTTCGCCACCCGGAAAAGGCGCACCGGCCGGACAAGCCGGTTTTGCCAAAGCCGGCCTGGATACGCGTTAAAGCGCCGACCTCCCATATTTATGTCGAGACGCGCGATATTGTCCGCAATAATCGGCTGGTGACGGTTTGTGAAGAGGCCGGTTGCCCGAATATGGGGGAATGCTGGCACCAGCGCCATGCCAGTTTTATGATTATGGGGGAAATCTGCACTCGCGCCTGCGCTTTTTGTAATGTGGCGACCGGCATTCCTCTGCCGCTGGACGAAAATGAGCCGGCGCGGGTGGCGGAAGCTGTCGCTCAGATGAAGCTGAAACATGTGGTGATTACTTCGGTCGATCGCGATGATCTGGCCGATGGCGGCGCGAGCCATTTTGCCGCGGTAATCAAGGCGATAAGGGTGCGCACACCGGCAACGACTATTGAGGTGCTGACGCCGGATTTCCGCCATAAAACCGGCGCGTTAGAGATTGTCGTGGCGGCGCGGCCTGATGTTTTCAACCATAATCTGGAAACGGTGCCGTCCAAATATTTGCAGGTGCGGCCGGGGGCGCGCTATTTTCATTCGCTGCGTCTGCTGCAGCGGGTGAAGGAGCTTGACCCCGCTATGTTCACCAAATCCGGCATTATGCTGGGGCTGGGGGAAGAGCGCAATGAGATTTTGCAGCTCATGGACGATTTGCGCTCGGCTGATGTTGATTTTATGACGATTGGCCAATATTTGCAGCCCAGCCGCAAGCACCACCCGGTTTTGCGCTTTGTCCCGCCGGAAGAATTCCAGTCGCTGGCGGTTATCGGCAAGACCAAGGGCTTTTTGCATATGGCTTCCAGCCCTCTAACCCGCTCTTCGCACCATGCCGGTGATGATTTTGCTCAATTACAGGCGGTGCGAGCGGCAAAAGCGGGGCAGCAAACGGGGCAAAAGGCGCCGCCAATGCCGGCCGCGCAAGCCGGCTGAGGAATTATGCCAAATTTCCATACGCAAAAGCAGGTTCGACACTCCGCCGCGCAAATGTATGATCTGGTAGCGGATATTGAGAGCTATCCGCAATTTCTGCCCATGTGTGAGGCACTGACGATCCGTTCCCGCCGGGAAAGGGAGGGCAATACCCTGCTGGTGGCCGATATGACAGTCGGCTATAAATTGCTGCGGGAAAGTTTTACTACGCAAGTTTATTTGCAGCCGGCAGCGCAGCGCATTGATGTCCATTATGTCGATGGGCCGTTTAAATATTTAGAGAATCGCTGGCAATTTCTGCCGCTAACCGCGCCGGTAATAGCCGCCGGGCACAAAGAGCAGGCGGAAGCCCGTCCTGCGGCGGGCGCGCTCGCGCCTGAGATGAGTGCTGTCGATAATGTCGAGGGAAAGAAAAGGGCGCAGCAGCAGAGAGACTTGCCGCTTGTATCGGTGGCTCAGCCTGAAACAGCCGCAGCAACCAAGGGCGAGGCAGCATCGGCAGTAAGCGGGCGACAGCTTGGACAACAGCCGGCCAATGCGGGAAGAAAGGTAGAGGCAGAAGCGGGGAAAAGCGGAGAAAAGGCAAACCCGGCTATAATTGGGGTTGAGGCAGAAGCAGAAGCCTGCCGGGTGGATTTTTATATTGATTACGCCTTTAAAAACCCGCTGCTGGCGGCATTGATGGGGACAATGTTCGATATAGCTTTCCGCAAATTTACCGCCGCTTTCGAGACTCGCGCCGATACAATTTACGGTATTGGTGGATAAAAAAATATATATGCTCTTTAATTGTTCGAGCAGGCAGGCTATTAAATCGAGCTGGCCACTCGAATGCAGGAGCGTAAAATGCCGGGCTTACTTATTGATACTAAACTGATTGCTGATATCGACACCATTGCCGGCTACTTAGACAAAGACAGCAATAAAGTTATGCGGGATTTGGTGGCCGCTGAATTAGAGCGCATCAGGCCGCTATTGGAAGCCAAGCAGGCATTGGAACAATCGGCAAAACAGCCTGTTAGCAAAGATTTGCCTAAAATTCTCCCAGTAGAAAAATTAGCATTCAGCAAAGTAGAAGAAGGAGATTTTGACGACATAAAAATAGCGAAGCAAAACTGGAACGAAGTGCTTGAACACGTCTTGAAAATTTTGTGCAAGAAAGGGCATATAAAGCACGATAAATTGACTAGCCTGTCGTTGGAAGGCAGCAAAGAAGGTATTGCTCAAGGAATTGAAGGTTATCAGCCTATAGAAGAGCTGAATATATCTCTACCGAGTTTAAGCGCGCCGAACATTGCTAGAACTATTCAGAAAATCGCTGAAAAATATAAAATTCGTTATGAATTTAAGCTGCGCTGGAGCAAGGCCGAATCCGGTGATTCGGCCGAACAATTTGGGCTGTTTACATCGGATCTTTGAGGATTGGGGCAATGTTGGACGATGTTTTAGATAATGAAATTTCTGTTGCGGTGGAAGCAAGCGGGCTATCAGCCTTGCCGGTTGAGGTTAAAGCTAAGGCAAAAAGTCGATTCGTTTCTGCTATAGACAGGTTTGCAGGGAATATTGTCGATTGGTTCAGTGTTGGGCTGGAGGCTAAGCCTGCCAAAAAACGAGCGGAAACGGCAAGGGCGGTTGCCGCTATCAAGGCGCGCGGTGAAGCCGAAGTTGATGCCATAAGGGCAAGTATCGGGCAGGTTGCAGCGCAAAATGCTCTGCCAGAACCATTTGTGCAACAAGCCGTAGAGAAACTTGTCCTTGATGCCGCTCGGAGCCAGGAAAAGAAAATTCTCCTGTTACAAGAGGCTATGGAAGATTTAAAGCAGCGCCCACCTGGCGCAGATGAATCGACAAATGGCTCAGAGGTTTTAAATGAAAGCTTCCTGAATCGTTTGGAAGAACGGGTAGAAGAAGCGACAGAGGAGGAAATTCGCGCCAAATGGGGCAGGGTGCTGGCGGGGGAAATACGCCTACCGGGAACATTCTCTGCCAAAATTCTGCGCATTGTAGACGAGCTGGAGCCGGAAACAGCTAAGCTGTTTGAAGATATTTGCCGCTGGCGGATAGGTGCTATTATTCCTGATTGTTTGGTAGCGAATTTAAATTCGCCTCAAATTAAGAGCTTAGAAGCGGCCGGGTTATTGGTTCCTTCTGAGGGAGGATTGTCAATAAAATATATCGATATTAAGGTGGGAGCATGGGGTTTTGGATTTAGAAATCATCTTATTGCGGTTCCAAAAGAAGCGGTTATTGCTTCAGGCTTTTCGGAGCCACTAGAGCAGTATTTGAGGAAGAATATCCCCATCACGAAACGGAGAAAAGGGGAAGCTCCTAGCTTGGCTTGCTATTTCTTGACTCATGAAGGTAAGGCACTTGCTTTTATTCTGGAAGATAGGCAGGAAGAAGCTTTTTATGCTTATGTCAAGCAATTATCAGAATTTCTGCCTGAGGTAGAAATTGGCGAATTTAAAAAAGCCGATGATAATTCGGGAAAATTTATACGGAAATGGAAAAATGGCGAGCCACTGTCATGAGGCGACAAGCTGTTGCTGCGGTTCCATTGCGTGAATATGGCAGACCTTGATAACTGTGTGAGTGTCGGCAGCACGAACAGAAGCAGTTTTTTGCTGCTATGCGGCGCTGCCGCCCTTTAAGAGCGCTGTTTTGCGCTCCGCCTGACGGCGAGGCCTGCCTCAGTTTTACGCCGCGGCAAAGAGGCGCAAGGGGCAGCAGCAAGCTTTGCCCCTATTCCTGCCCCAGTTTTTGCAGCACCAGTTTCAGCGCTTGTTCCACCGCGGCGCGGCGCACGGCCTGGCGGCCCAAATCGCCGAAATGCGCTTCATAATGCAGCGGCTTTGTCCCCTTTAAGGCGATGGCAAAATGCACCAGGCCAACCGGCTTGCTGGCATTGCGGCTGGCCGGCCCGGCAATGCCGGTGACAGCCACAGCTATATCGGCATTGCCGTGGCGTATGCCGCCTTCCGCCATAGCCAG
>Ga0157357_1000420_pt1 | contig 18307 bp, 9 predicted proteins | sample AttcapACBM1_FD_111485 | JGI IMG/M metagenome (GOLD analysis project Ga0157357, IMG submission 111485) | Fungus gardens microbial communities from leaf cutter ant in Botucatu, State of Sao Paulo, Brazil - Atta capiguara ACBM1 | ecosystem: Host-associated > Fungi > Mycelium > Unclassified ... | reverse complement strand
TTTCTTACTGAAATTGAAAAAATTAAGTGCATCTATGTGATTTGCAGTTGCAATCTTGATTGCATTTCATCATGGGCTGGCTGACAAGAGTGGGGGATTGAACTTACAAACAATGGGTACATTCCCGCTTCTTTCATTCCTTTGCAGATTTCTGGCCACTCTGAGTCTGGACATTCCAAGTTAGGTTTATCCAGTGAAAGATACTATTTGAGGAATAAGTCTGGTGGCATAGGTCCCAAAAACCTGTCCATAATCTCATTAGCAAGGAGTTCGTTGGCATCAACACGATGTTGTTTTTTGGAGCTATAGTTACTGGCACCTGAAGCCTTGTATGTGATGGGAGTGTTAGTTACATTTGAAGCAGATAGTTCGGCACGCAATGGGGGCAGAGTGACTTCTGCTGATTTTGGATTCCCAGAAGACATGGTTTTTGGTTGTACTGTGATGCTGTGTCCATATCTTGTCACATTCTATCAACAATTCACATAGGCTCCTCTAGAATTGTGTTAAATTCATGCTCAGACAGGAAGCTTAGCACATTATTTTGGATATCAGCTGTGTTGAATGCAATGGTTCATGGCTGTACATCATACCTTAAATCTCATATCTCTAGATCTAATCGTAGTCATAACCTCGAATTGGTGCAGCAACTGTGACAAATCACCATACTATTTCATATACCTTTGTAAAATGTCTGTTCAGAGCAAAATCAATGCTTCATGCCAGCAGGTGCACAAGGTGGACCTTTTCTCAAAAAGGATGAGGACCTAAGACAGGTTAGGGCAGGAATCAAGTTTTCCCAAGTTGAAATTTAAAACACTTCAGAGTTAACATTAGACCTCCAATAGAAGAGAGATCTAGTGAAAGAGGATTAAAGAGATCTGGAAAAATGAAAGACTTCAGTTTTCCCATGTTTGACAGCCAAACTAAATTAATCCAAAAGAGAAGAAATAATATTGTAACTACAAAATTCAAAAAAATTTCTTGAGAAATAAGGAGACTATTATTTATGAATAACAAGAAGAAAACAGAAAATTTAACATATTTTTCAAAAATATAAAAAAGAAGTGAAAGATAAAAAGCCAAAATAATAGAAGAAAGGACTAAGCCTTATTTATTACCAACATTAACTTCAAAAAAAGAGACAAAATTGTTCTACATATACTACATTTTTTTACTAATTAAATAATTGGAAAAGAATTTTGAAACTTTAAAATTGAACTTTACCTTGTCTAAGATGAGAGAAAGGAAATGATAATTGAGTAAGGGAAAGAATTGGGCAATATTGAACACCAAAATACTAGTTTGAATACTCTTTACCCATCTAGATCAAATTATATGCATTAGAAAAGTACCTGCATCAGAGGTGGACCATTGTTTAAGTTCTTCAGATTAATATAGATATGTGAAATTGTTGGAGATAGTGTGGAATTACATTCTTTCTCCAATGACTTTTTCAATCAATTTACTAAGCATATTTAACAACATAATGGATTGAAAGAATTTGGGTGAATCATATGATAACTTGTTTAGTTTTGAAATAATTATCAATGTTAAAGTTTTGAAATAAAAAGGCCAATACCCTTGGTTAATATAAGCATTAGCAATGTTGATTATGGAGATTAAGCAAAACTCATCATTAATAAATCTTTTAAGAAGTCTCTATGAAAATTTGTCTGGTCCAGAAGCTGATAAGCCATTATATTTGCTGATAGCACTCTTGAATTCTTCTTTTGAAAAGGATGCCCATTCAGAGACAGGTTTTGATGGGATCTCATCTAAAATATTAGTATTGACTTGACAATTATGAGTAGAGTTGAAAGATTGATATAGAGCTTGTTAGAGATTGTCAAGCTTGATACATAGTTTACCATTATATTGAACAGCTTCTGTGGCTGGTAATTTTTGTTTTCAAATCCAGTTCATTATTAAGTCCCAAGGTTTTCAATTTCTTGATGTAATTTCTTAAATCTTGTCATCAAAAAAAGTTCTTTTGGTTTTCTTAACAGTATGTTTGAACATCTTCCAATCCTCTAGTTCTTTAGAAGATTTATAGTTTATTAGACTTGACTGGCATTCTTTGTTCCATCAATCCTTAGATTGTCTGATAATTTTGACTTATTTTGAATGTTTGTTCCACAATTGTTCTTGAGTTCTAGCAATTTCTTAAACAGTGAACTCCACCAACTCTTTACTTATTAAGTGCAAAGTGTCAAATTTATTGAACATTTTTATAACATCTGAAGTAAATTCAATTTCTTCTTTGCTATCCTTGATGATAGTATGTCTAACATCAGATATAAATTCTCTGATAATCTGAATATTGACTATAAGAGGAGCATGGTCTAAATGATATTATAATTCAGGGAGGATTGAGTAGTTGTCAAGTTCTGAAGAATTCAGTCTAAAAAACATTAAATTGATGACTAAGTTTAAATTTCTGCTGTTGTCCAAGTATCTGATGGAAATAGGACAAGTAGAATATGAAAAGGATAGATTAAAAGTGTTAACAATATCAAAAATTAAATTGCTATGAACAGAATGGAAAGAATAGTCTAGATTCCAATTGCTGTCTCTAATATTAAAATCACTAGTCATAATTAAAACATTATGAATATTAGCTTCAGTATCCTTAAGATTGGATTTATTAAAGTTCAAATAAATATTAAGTAAAAATAAAATTTTGCTGCTGTTGAAAAAATAAAAACAGCAAATGTCTTTATGATTTAAAATATCTTTTCAAGGAGAAAATTGCAAACTGGTTAAACAGATATTGATGTACAAAATAACATGAGAGTAATTATTGTCATTAGAAAGATTTCTGGAAAAAGTGACCCAATTTGGATGATTTGGAGCTCCTATAATTATTTTACCTTCATTACTCAATAAGCTTGAAATAGAATAAATAGTCAATCATGGAGGTTCTTAAATAAAAATAATATTAAAATATCTATTGATCTTTAACAGTATATTAGTCAGAAATTTGTTTTTTCAAACATTTTGCAAAAATACTCTGATATTTCCCAAAATCATGCTTGTTTGCTATTTATAACTGAACAAATTGATTTGCTTCTGTTTTTATGAAGCTTTTGATATTTTTTAAAGTACCACTCTTTGTTAAAGCAATGTCTCCAGAATAGACATGAGTTAGAGTCTGCTTGGTAATCTCCTTTGCAGTTGATGTATTTAAAAGTATGAGGGCAAGGTTTGCCCTATTTCATCTTAAGTCTTAGCAGGTTAGTTTTAAAGTTTGCCTTGTAGCACCAGGTGAATTGATGTTAGTTTTTGGTTTTGTAGGAACTATTACACTTAATATATTTGGATCCTTGTACTCTGCATAAAAAAGTCACATGACCCCATTTCCAGTAATTCTTATATTGTAGTACTCCAGAGTTCATGTTTATACCTCTAATTGTAGCAATATATCTTTCTATGTTAAAGCATCTATTAATAAGGCCTCTTGTATAACTACTACTTTGGATGTCCCAAATATCCAACCAAATGATTGCTATATTAGATTTCAGAGAAACTTTGATAATATGAGATTTTAAAGCAATCACAATATTATTGAATATGTAATTGTTCTTGATGATAGTTTCAATTACATTAGCTGAAATAAGAGTATTAGTGTTTTCTATCATATAGGGAATATCTATAATCTTCAGATATAATTTTGATTGGGGTAAACAAGGAACCTTAACTTTTTTTGCATCAATGTAATTAGAGTTCTTGACATATTTCTTGATGGTTTGAAGATTGAGAGAAGATGAAACTTTGTTAGTAACAATTATGATGCCTGCTTGGTCACTATGAACAAATTCAGCCATGACTTCTAACTTGATACCTGTAAGTACTCTGTTGAAATTCATAATGTGTGTACTTGATGATTTTATAAATTTAATCTTGTTTTCATTACTTATTGAAACAATTACTTGTTTTCTCAATGAATCTTTTATTGTCATATTAAGTTTGGGTTTGAGCTTACCATTATTATTGATAACTTTTTGAATATTTTCAATTTTTTTTGCATGAAGATTTGGGAAAGTTTCTTTAATCTTCAGAATTTTCTTAATGTTAGTAAATGAAGCCAAAGCTTGAGCATACAATTTTCTATTATCACTTTTATCCTTTGGTTGACTGTTCTTCTTAAAAAACTTGGAGATTTCATTAATCTCTTTAGGGGTCTTTGCTAGTATTGGGGGAGGGAGTTTGACAAAACTTGCTGGTTTATCAGTTGGTTTGTTTTTTTTGAATTTATTCTTGACTTCTTGAATTCTTAGGGTAAATTTTAACATAACTTTCTATTAAAAAGAATGGTTATCCTTGTCAGAGACCAGGGAGTCCCATCCAGAATCATAAAGAGCTGAAATAAAATTCCAAGCAGCTTCACCTACTTCCTTAAGATATATAATATTATTTACCTTATTAAATTCAATACTCTTATTTCTGATATAATTAGTCATACATCTCAATGACTTCTTGGATCAGATAGAAGGTGCTCAAGCACACCATAAAGTGAAATAGGATGGAAATTTCCATTCTAGGACTCTTGTTCAGTTGCTTGATTAATGTCATATAGTAACTGTATGTTAATGATCTCCTGTAGAAAACATGTATTAGTACTAAGATTAGAAGCACCCTTACCTCATATATTAGATGCATGGTTGAGGGCCAGAGCCTCAATAATTACATGTTATGTTTTTCTTTGAAGACTATTGTTTGATACCTCACTGACTTGCTTACCTTTCTTAACCTCTGGATAGTTTGAAGTATATAATAGTTGTGAACTATCAACTGGAGCCTAAGCTTCATTAGATAAAATATTGTTCATAACCTCTATTCATTCATAGTAGGCCATAGAAGATATATTCAAGAGAATAGATGATTTTTTAGATTTATTTCTACTAGAGAAAGTGAACTTTCCTCTGACAATGTTGTTGTCAACACTCATGTTCATTATGGATGGTATTTGAGCTATTTGTAATGGTTATAAAGCAGTAGTAGTAGTGGAAAAAAATTTATTTACTAATTCTCTTATAGATACCACTATACAAGATAATAGTAAGAGAGAGAAAGAAGCAATATAGTTTGTGTACTTGACCAATCAACATATACAGCTATAATTAACTAAATAACTAAAGTATCACTGTAGCAGACTGGACTATAGAGATTAAAATGGATAAGAGCAGTTACTAGTTTATTAGGAGCTAATCTAGGTAATGACTAGCCTAAGAGTACAACTAAGCTCTTATAAAGTGTATCTGAGCTTATCTACTGTCAGTACCCTATTATGATCACTATCTTATATTCTACAGATGTTTGTCTTGCATTCAATATGTTTTGGATATATGCTAGAGTCTGTTTCATTTCTAAATTATATTTACTATACTATGTATTTTTCTTATGTTTCATTAGTTAGTACCTCATATAGTAGTAGAAGCATTCTTATGTTTTTCTTCTTTCTTATTGTTTTCTTAAGGATACCATACATATTTCTTATGGTCATTAGATATATATAGTAATAGATACAAATATATATCCTTATACTTTACCAATTTATTATTTCTCTTATCCTTTCTCAAGTCTTTGCCTAAGTTGCAACCTGAGTAAAGATTATATCTCTAACAGATACTAAAATATTTGTATAATTAAGAACAACTATTCTTTATCTTTAATTTCAGACCTTATAAACACTATAGATAGTATTTACAAAGATAAAATTAAGATGGGTTCTAATAATATATAAATAAAAGAAGGAGATAAGTGAAAAGCTGCTGTTAGGGCAACTAGTTAAAATTTGTGGCATTTGTACAAAGTTTGTAGATCACTAGAAATATTTAAGTCCATTAACAAGTAATACCTAATATATGACTCATTTCCAAGAAAACCTAAGAGAACAGAATGAGATTCTCTAGAGATAATAGCTACTCTAAGTACTTTACCATTTTATAGCAATCAAGTAGAACAATACTAATATAAGGCTGGAATGATTGCACTAGATAGTTAGACATACTGATAGAAACATTAAGAATAATGTCTGGAATTGGAAAGAACTTATCTGATAGTAACCAAGGATAAAAAGGGGCAAAAGCAGGAATAGAGATGAGGATTAGAATATACAGGTAGAGGCAGTGGAGATTGTGTGACAAAATCTATGTTTTTATTACCAGAGATCAAAGTTAACAATCCTCTTACAGCTACTTTGTATATACTAAAAAAAATCTATGAGCTAACAGTGATGATGTTCAGATTGACTAATATAGCTGTAATCTTTTATGCTATAGTGAATAATTTACTTAGGAACTTAATAAATAGTAGTAGTATAGCTTTCTTTATTAATAATATATTAGTAGCTATGGACATAGATAAAAAATATGATGAAATTATAGGAGAAGTACTAATAAAAAGATGTTATAAGAGTTGAAGAAGAGATTTATGAAGAAACTAGTTCTGATAATACTAGGCATAAATAGGTATTTAATATTAGAGACAAATACATTATATTTTACTATAGGAAAAATCTTGTTTAAGTCAACAATTAATTATATAGGATGTGGTGGTAGTCTGTACCTACTGAATTGTATAGAATTTGAATCCACAGCCTTGATGGCAGAAAAGAGTAAGGTATAACTAATATGGCAGAAATATTAACCACTATACTATTATCTCTCTACTTGGTTATTTTCTCATTTTTCTCATTTTATTTTTATTTTTTCTTTGTTAGTTTTTTTTTGGTATTAGCTAGAAGAGTATAATATAATATAAAATATAACAATCACAAAACATAATATATGTTACAATTATACTATTATGTAACTAGAAGATTATAAAAGATTGTAGAACAAATAATATTATATAATATATATTAGAGCAACTAAACAAAGTTTACAGAGTGTTATGGAGTTCATCAACTTCAGAAAAACCTAAAAGGATAGGATGAGGTTTTCTAAAGAGAAATATAGTGGTAAATACTCTACTGTCTATTATAGTCTAATGGAATAATACTGAGCTAACCATTGGAATAATGGTGTGCAGATGGTTAGAAATCTAGATAGAAGAATCTAGAATACTGCCTAAAAAGGCAGAGTATACCTGATAACAATAGGGAGTAGTAAATCTAAGCATAAGATGGTAACAACAAAGTTTGTAAATATATAGCAGAGAGAAAGTCTATAGGTATTGTGGCAAAGTTTGGCTGGTAGTAAGAAGATTTGTAGAAAAGCCCATAGAGTTCAGTATTAGGAAGCTTTGCCTAGGTGAATACTCTGAAAAGTTTGAAAAGTCAGATTTCCTTACAGTACAACTATAGTTTGTTAGTCTTATGAATAATATATAGACTTTAAGTTGTAGATGTATACAGACCATGGTCTAGAGTATATAAGATAGATGAGTTTGTACTGGAAACTCTATTGAGTTCTTCTATATTACTCAATATACAAGTTATGCTTTTGTCCTAGCACTTCAACTTAAGTTATAATATTATGTTCTAAGAAACAATAAGTTGAAGTTGGATATTATTTCTATACATCATAATATACTAATAGTAAGGCATAGAAAGTAAAAAAGATGTGATTGGTGCTTAGAATGAAACATAGATTAGAAATGCTAGTAGGAAACCTTATGTTTGATATAGTTGTTAGGCACAGTTTACACCAGAGATAAAAGTCTGCAAAGTAGACTTGGTGTTGTAGCAACCACTCATCACTCAGGGACAAATGATCTTACAACGAGCAAAGCTCTCAGTAAGGCTATTAAGTAAAGAGTGGGGGAATTACAAGAGAACTTGACAAAGAGCTCTCACTGCATTGCTCCTCTATTTATATAATTTATATGTGGTCCGTGCTACAACAATATCTATCTGGCCCTTAAGTCCATGCATCTACCTCATGTCCATTACTCATTCTCCATGCATCTACCTTAAGGCCACTATACTTTTTACATGTGCCCTGATATCATACCTTTAATCTCCACTGTACATGTGCACACCATGTGTACACTATGAGGAACCCATGTCCCTTGACGTCATCTCCTAACCCTAACTCTTCCCAATCCTTCTAGACCCTAAGTCCTTCCAGACCACTCTAAACTCTGTCACATGATTTCCAGGTCATGTGCTCTCCATCCATTGTAGACTAATAATTATAATACTTATATATGTCCAGCTAACCCTAACCCTAGCCAAAGTCTGTCCACACTTTCGTCTTATAACACTTGGAGAGATGTGGACTTTGTGAAACAATCTTAGCTTCAGCTTATATGCTGTGCTGTCTGTCTATGGCATGGTTGTAACTTTAGATAGAAGGAAGAAGTCCAAGATGGAATTAAGTGCTAATTAGTGTGTCACTGTTGAGCACTAGAGATCAAGTTTAATAAGATTTATCTTTATCAATTATCAAACTAGCAAATTACAGTGTAACTACTAGTCTTATATACAAGAATTGACTATAGAAGATGCTCAAGGTTCCAGTGGTATAATCTCTATTGATCTAAGCAGAGATTTCAGTAGTGGAATACTGACAGGAGTATAACTCTGCTATAGAAGACCAAGTTAGATAAGAGTATCTCTATTATAGAAGACAGAATATTTAGATTGTTGTATTACTGCTGCAAGGGCATGTTGCAAGAAAGATGGATGCCATAAAAAATAAGCTTGTAGTTGAAAAAGCAGTATCACTATGGGAATGTATTTTCTAGTCAGATAGACTTGATATATAACAATAGTATAAGAAAGACCATAGTAGCATATTATGGTAAACTTTATTACAAAGTCACTATGATTCTATAGTTATAATTTTATACTGGTAGTATATAATAGATTATTATAACTACATATTAGGATAAAATATAACTAGGTATAGTATAGACTATGTACTTATACATAGTATAGAAATACAGCAAGAAGTTATTTTTAAGTTCCTCTTATATACTATCCAAGTATAGCTACAATACTTTGTTATAGTCCTTCCAGCTAATTAGTATAAATGAAACTGCACAACATTGATTAAAACTATAGATAGTTTTTTATTACTATTTTAATAAGTTTTTCAAGAATGTTGAGAAGCACAATGAGGCAAAACAGTTTAGAGATGTTGTAAGTGACTTTTTTGCTTTAGGAATCATGATCAAAGTCAACTTTTTGGACCAGTATCTAAGACTGATATAAATATTGATGATATTGATAATATTTATTATTGTATTTAGCAATGGCTTTTCTGAATTTGCTCATAGAAAAAGAAGCTGTTAGGATGACTATAGCAAAGACATGGAGTTTCCACTTCAAGCTTTAGAGAAAACCTAAGTATATTGGCTAAGATATTGCATAATACTTAATTTACCTCTAGAAGAAATATAAGAGAATATAATAAGGTCTTCTGAAAATGGCAACTATTCTAAATTCTAATGAATATGTTTCAATCTGGTAGAATAAGGCTGACTTAAGCAAGAAATGATGATGCTCAGATAATCAGGAACACTAATGAAAACATCTAGAATATTATCTAGAAATAGTAGACTTATCTGATAGTGATAGCTAGTATAGGGTAGTAAATACTGAAGAGTTAGTATTGGTTAGAGTAGCAAGCTCTAAAGGTTTGGTAATGGATATTGGAGTTTTGTATAGAGTTTGCTGTCTCCTTACATTCACTTCTCCTTTTATATTGCTACAACTTGAAACAAAGGAGACTAGCTGAAATTTGATATTCTGAAAGTTTAGTGTATAGATAAACCATGAGGCTTCAGATTAAGGTAATAAAACTCTACTACTCTTTCTAGCATAAAAACCTCCAAAGCATTCTCCTAGAAGTTGGATTCTAGACTAAAATCCTTCTACTTGATTAGATATTTGTATCTTCCATAATATAAGTAACTGTCCAAGATTTTTCTCAAAATTCCCATTTCTCTTCTCTGTTGATGATAATGGGGTTTAGCTGGAACTGTTATGATATGGTAAAGAGTGAAGTAGTAATATTCTTTATATATTCTTCAGGATTTTATATTGGATTTTACTTTGGATTTACTTTTTTTTTTATATATTGATGATGACAATGAAGAGGCATGTGACACTGCAGTCACATGACATGTCACATGATGTGATGTCATAAAAGCCTAGAATGGACTAAAGCAGGCTAGAGCAGTCTAAATAGATGATGTCAAGGAGCATATTAACTACATAGCTATCTCATGGTATATATATAGTGTACTCATGGACGGCGCATGGACTTTAGGGTAGGGTAATTATTAAGTAGCATGGACCATATGTAATTTATATAAATAGGGTAGCAATTCAGCAAAGACTCCTTATTGAGTTCTCTTGTGATCCCCACATTGATAGCCTACTAAGAGCTTTACTTGCTTGTGTGATTATTGGACCTTGTGTCTAGTGGTTTCCACAACAGGAAGTATGAATATTGTTCAGATATTAGGTCTTTAGAAGTAATACTGAGCTTGACTACATAAAATACTATATATAATATCCATAGTATAAGGAGTAGCTTCAGGTAATACAATATAAGTCCTACTTGCTTTTCCATTACATAGGGTCTGATATGGCAATGTGAGAGTTTAGAAGATGGAGATATAGTATAGATGTACAACAAGTTTAAGAATACTTTATTACTTGGCTTCAACACTGGATCAGAAATATACTATTGGTCATAGTACCTCATTATGTTACTACAGAATTTATAAATAGTGGAATTTTCTTCTTTCAGTGCATAATTTATCTTATTTATAAATTTTGAGACACTCTTTGGCTTTGACTCTATTTGATGTGGCTTAAACCACATGTGTGACAAATATTCAGTGGTAAGAAGAAATAAAGATAGTTATATAGAAGAGTGTATATGGTTGTTGTGCTGAAACTTTGTTAAGAGTAGAAGGTTATACCAATCACTCTGCTATTTATTAACAAAGACCCAGAGATATTGATCAAGCTCTTGATTTATCTATTCTGCTTGTTTGTCAGACTATAGATATTATATAATAGAGAAAGCAATTTCAACTCTAAAAAGATAGTAAAATTCCTTAGTAAAATAATATAATGAACTGTAGGCCTCTGTCTAAAACTACATAGGTAAGAAGGCTATGTACTTTCCATATTGGATACAAGAAAAGTCTAGCTATTATGACTATTATGTAAGTTAGGATAAAGTGAGCTCTCTTTAATATATAGTCTACTACAGTTATTACTATGTCAAAGCCCACTAATATACTGGAATGTCTAAGCTACCAACAACTCCAAGACACTAACTCTAGTGTTTTCCAATGCTCTGTATGACTAGTAATCTTAAAGTTATAATAAAGAGAGATAATACATTTGTAGAGTTCCAGGTTGTTAAGGGCATAAGTCTTGCTATGGAATAGAAGCAATCAATTTATCTCTAAACACTTAGAAGATTTCTAATATTGCTACTCATTCTACTTGTTGTTACTAGTAACCTTACTTTCTTTCCTAGCTAATATTCTAGAAGCTTCCATTAAAGATGCCTCTTGTTAGACTTGAAGATAGTAAACCTGTTCTTTATTTATTTCTCTCTTATTATTTAGTTTCTCTTATTTTTCTGTTTCCATTTTCTTTATTTAAACTTAAGTAAGGAATATTATATGTAACTATGACAGCTAATAAAAGGATCTAAAAGGATAATATTGTATATAATATAATATAATAGCTCTTATATATATAACTTATAATATTTAGAGTAGGCTAGATATAGACATACACAGATTATACTCTAGAGATATAAAGTAGACTTACTTATGCTAGAAACTTCATTAAGTTCTCTTATATCAACTAATATAAGATTTCTTTTTTGTTTTAACTTTTAGACTTAAGTTGTGATATCTTTATTAGGATAACTAGCAGGGTCTATGGAATTTCACAGACTTTTACAACCTTTAGAAAGTCTTAAGAGAACAAAATAAGAAGTCGTAAAAGTAACAACTATTCTAAATATTACTAGAATATATTCCAATCTAGCAGAAAAATACTGACATAACTAATGAATAATAGCAACTGGATAGTCAGAAACCTCTATAGAAGTATTTAGAATAATTACTAAGAAACTTTCAACAGCAATAATTAGAGTGGAGTAATATTATAATATTAAGTAGCCCTCTATGTGAATTAACTATAGAAAACAATGATATTGACTTAAGGAGTACTACAAAGTTTAACAAGAATCTGAATATACTTATTGCAGAGAGTGATAATACTGTAGAGTTTGGTAAATTTAAAAGAAAATGTTGAAGTCCTTGAACTTCATACAAAGATAAGTCTTTTGATAACATCTAGTCATATTGTTATTATCAATTCTCATGAAGTAAGCTGATCTAGGATAATTAAAATATATAGCAGAAGTATATAGAATATCTATTACCTCTAAAAACCTTACTTTATTTTCTTAGATCTTTTTAAAGATTATGAAATTCTATAAAGCTTTGTATACTTTATTTATCTTTCTAGGAATTTTAGAGAAAAATATTAGCAGTAGCTAGTATATATAAGAAGACCTATTCTTTCAATCTTAACACTACTGCCAAAGTGTTAGAGTTGAAGACAATAGACTTGGTTTATATTGTTTTTATTTCTCATTTTCATTTTATTTTCTCTTTATTTTTATATTTAGAACTTAGAATTAGAATTATAATATAATGTTATATATAATTGTTACAACTATCATATATTGTGATAAAGGTATAAAATATGTCACATATTATCATCACAGTCACACAAGCATATATTATATAAAAAATATAGAAAATTTTAGAACAATAATATTATACAATATGTTTATTACATATTAATCTTATAAATAATGCATAGCCTTTATAATAAGTTAGTATTAGTCTTGTACTAACCACTAACTGGCATATATAAGGTAAATACATTATATTAGAAACTTGATTGAGTTCTCTTATATAAACTTTATACAAGGTTCTTGTTACAAACTTTAAGATCTTAGAATTAGTCAAGTGAATGAACCTTGTATTGGTGTTGAGTGTAGTTTACACCAGGAGTGAAAGTCTATGGAGTTGGCTTGGAGATGTGCAAACTTGTGAAATAACCTTGGCTTCAGCTTATATACTGTGCCATTTGACTGCTATATAGTTGTAACTTCAGATGAAGGGAGAAGTCAAAGATGGGGATGAGTACTAATTGGTGTGTTATCATTAAACACTGGAAATTGAGTTCAATAAGAGTTATCTTCATTAATTATCAGACTAGCAAATTATAGTATAACTACTAATATTATATATAAGAAAGAATTATAGGAAATGTTCAGAGTTTCAGTAGCATAGCTCCTACTGCCTGAGCAGAGGTTTCAGTAGTGAGACACTGACAGAAGTACAACTTTGCCATAGAAGACCAAGTTGAATAGGAGTATTTCTGTTATAGAAAACAGAATATTTGGATTGTTGTATTACTGTTGCTAGAGCATGTTGCAAGAAAAGTAGCCATTGTGGAAGATAGGCTTGTATAATAGACATTAGGAAAGCAGAGTTGCTGTGGGAATGTAGTTTTTGAACAGATGGACTTGACATATAACAATTAGGTTAATATAAGAGAGCTTAATAGAGAACTCTATACAAAATAGTCTATCTTATATACTAATTACTCATGGTCCATACTCTACTACTTTAGCCTACCCTAAATGACCATGTGTAAGCCTTAAGGCCAACATGTATTAAATACATTGTTATAATATTATTGTTTCAAGACTTTTTATCATATTTTATTGTATTATATGATGATATGAGAATGTGACCATGATAGCATCATAGTGTGACATTTTGTGACAGTAACTTATGGCATCACATTAAACCCTAACCTTAGGTCCCAAAATAGAAAATAAATTAAAAAATAAAAAGAAAAAGAAAAAGAAAATAAATAAAGTTTACTTTTTGCAACTCTGACAATTCTTTTATTAACTTTATTTTGAGTTTTTAATCATAAATACAAAGTCTATAAAATTCTCTTTTCTTTTAGAACTCCAAACACTACTATTGTTGTAGCAACCACTCGCCGGAATGGCACTTGTGATATGCTAACTTCAGCAAAGCTCTCAGAAGGCTATCTAGTAGTAGGGATTACAAGAGAACTCAACAAGGAGCCCTTGCTGCATTGCTCCTCTATTTATATAAATACAATATGGTCAATGCTACAACAATATCTACCTGCCCTAATGTCCATGCATAGTCCTCATATTCTATTACTCATCTATTATAATGCTACCATGCCATATACATATGCCTTAATGTCATACTCTTAATCTCCATTATACATGTGTGCACCATGTGTACACTATGAGGAACTATTGTCTCTTAACATCACTTCTAACCCTAACTACTATCTAGACTCCTCTCGATCTTTCTAGACCCTAAGTCCTTCTAGACTGCTCTAGACTATTCCAGCTTCTATTACATGACTTCCAGGTTATGTGCTCTTCCTCCATTGTAGACTGATAATTAATTACTTATCTATGTCCAGCTAACCCTAACCCTAGCCAAAGTCTGTCTACACTCTCATCTTATAACAACTATCTACTCTATAGAGTTTGTCTAATTAACTTTATTACTTTCTACTACTGACTTCTACCAAGTGTAATCTTATCTATCATTATATCCTCTTTCCATCTATTACTAATAACAACCTTTCTTCATTTTTGAGCTAATATTCTAGATGTTTTTATTAAGAATATTCTTAGTTATACTATTTTTATCATTTCTTATAAAGTAAGCTTATCTAGAAGATTAGAAGATATGGTATAGCTATATAAAATGTCTATCATCTCTAGAAACTGTTAGAAAATCTACTATCAACCAAAGTTCAAGTATCCAAATGCAGTTAAACTCTATAGTCTTCTTATCTCTTTATAATTAACAAATTCTATAATCTTCATTATTTCTTTTCTTTTTCTTTGATTTTTGGACAGTAAAGAAGCATATGACCACAGTCACACATTGCTTCTTTCTCTCTTACCACCACCTTGTGTGGAAGTGTCTAAGAGAAATATAGTGAATACATTGTTTTCCACATCGCCTACAGCTTTCTTACACTTTCTATGGCTTACATTGCTGACAACTTGACTCCAAACTCTGATATTGACATGGTCATTGACCCAATGGACAATTTATTTGACATCAACAACAGTTTTGATAATGAAAGAGATCGTCCATTGTTGCTTAGCATACACAAACCGAGATTGCCTTCAATTTCTTCAAGTGAATGTTCTGAAGAATACCATGTACATATCAAAAGGATTAGTGACAGAATGGATGAGAATGAGCCTGTTGGGTCCATTGACAGCATCAAGTTAGACTACATGTCTCAGGGGGGACAGAAAGATCAGGTTAGTATGGCAACTGACACAACTAGCAACACGATGCATCAATGTGTATCAAACATGGACTGGGCTTCAGAGCCAACACCTGACAACAATATGTTCAATATTAACTTGAATTATGACATTGACCAAGCTCTGGATCTAGAGGAATGGGATGGCAAGTTCCATGTGACTTCATTGCATGGAGTTATGAAACATATCGCATTGGATGTCAAAAACATAAAGGATTCCCTCCGAAGAATGGGTAAATATATTAGGGATAAGGTAATTGATAACAACCCTAACAATTGCAAAGACCTTGAAGGTGTAGGCAAGGCATTATGGAAGTTTTTATCTTCCATTTATGAATCTCATTGGAACAGCTTATATGCTGACAGCTCTAACAATACATTTAGGAGCAAAGTTAGCTCCAAGTTCACCCCTTGAATTTCCAAGAATTCGAATACCAATGGTAAGAAAAAAATACAGCTAAACCAATGTTCATCTCCCTAGTTCCTCTCCCTATCCTGGCTAAGACTCAGAAAGAAGTTAATGAAATTTTGAAATACTTCAAAAAGAATTCAAACCCACAACAGGAAAAATCATATGCAAATGTAACTTCATTGTCTACTCAACAAGGATTGCCTGTTTTAGAGAAAACTGTCAAGGAGACATTGAAGATTAAGGAGACATTTCTGAACCTCTCTAACAACAAAATCGAACAGGTTCAGAAAGTCATTAATGGGCCTAACAATAAAACCAAGCCAAGGGTTACAATAACCACCAAAGGCCTATCACAAAAACAAGTTATTATCCCTATGAGTAATGACATCACCAAAGAGTTCATCAAAGAGTCGAGCTCACACGTTACCAACATCAACTGTGCTCTCAAAGTAATCAAGTCTAGCATATTAGCAGATTTTATCTATGTTGAAGACAAAGATATAGTCGTTACAATCAATAATGTTACGTCGGGCTCAGATCTTCAGGAAATTGAGAAATACATTAAAAACTCACTTTCTTCTCATGCAGATAAGGTGTCATTGGCGAGACTTCCCCAATCCAAATCTTACCTCAAGATTGTGGGTATTCCTTTTATTAGCAAGAAAACTAACAGTTGTATTGCTTCAGATGAAATTGAAGAAGTCCTCAAGAATAATCACATCTTCAACAACATTGTACTCACTTCAAAACCTTATATTATCAAGGTATCTCCCAAATCTGACATAGCTATTATATGGATCGACATCTGGGACACTCAGACAGGTCAAAATACCAAAACCATAATCAATTGTTGATTTAATGTAGGAAGCTATATTGCAATGATCTGTGGTGTGAACATAAACCCTGGAGTGCCACAATGCAAGAATTGTTGGAAGTGAGGTCATATGGCAGGTGTTTGTCATATTCAGGAAGCTAAGTGTGTAAGATGCAATGGGCCTTATCTTTCTGAATATCATCGTCACTTTACATGGTGTTGTAAGGCTAATGACAAAATTAACCCTCCAAGGTTAGAGATGAAGAAGGGCAAACCATGTCCTCACTCCTTCAAATGCCTTAACTGTAAAGATGAACACCAAGCTGATTCAAACAAGTGCCTGTTTTGGAAGCATTATTTCAACAAAGAGTAGCACTCAAAGGAACATGCTAAAATTCAGGACAACTGAAGAAACTCAATTCATTCAACCATGAACAGTATTGCAATATGATTTTGAAGGAATTAAAGGTTTTTTTGCAAAATGTTCAAAAGAATAACTTCATCATCAATACTATTCTTGAAGTCAATCAAAACTTCAATATTATATTTATCCAGGAACCATCATGGACAACTCTCAGAACCATTCCCAGTTCAATGAATTCTAAAGGCATCTCTTTATTAAGTGTTCCCAATTATCCTAATTGGCTTACCTTTGCTAGAGAACCTTGCTCAACCAATGATTCCCCAAGAGTTATTTTTTACATTAATGTCAGACTTTCCTCTTTCTGTTTTTCACTTTGAAAAGATATTATTAATCATCATGACATTTTACTTGCTTCATTTTTCAATAACAGTATCATGTATTGGATTATGAACATTTATTCTGATTCTTCTCATTCTGCTTTAAAGTATCTTAAGGATACTGAAGTGAACATTCCGAATTTATTAATTATGACTGGTGACTTCAATATTAGAGATAGTATTTGGGACCTGTCTTTTCCTTATCATTCAGCTATTAGTGACAATCTTATGATCATAGCAGACTCTTTTAATTTAGATTTGTCATTCCCTACTTACCATGTTCCTACTAGGTATTCAGATATGGTGAGTGAATCAAACTTGATCATTGACCTAATGTTCTTGCAAAATGGTTTGACTGAACTCAACAATCATTCCATTCATCCAGATTGGCATCTCTTCTTGGATCATGCTCTACTTACAGTATCAATTGCTATTGATGAGAAAAATATTGACTCATTCGGGTTCTCCATTGCAAGAGATAGCAAAGAAGAAGTTAGCTTCATCAAGGAAGTCATGCATGCTATTAAGAGTATTGATATTACAGACCTATCCAACTCTGTCAAACTCGAAGAAGTTACCAACTTTCTCACATCAAAAATTGAATATGCATGGAAAATAAATTCAAAACAAGTCAACATTATGAAGCATTCCAAGAGATGGTGGAATGAAGAGTGCAGATGTGCACTGAACAATTATAGGACAACAAGAAATCTGGAAAATTGGAAAATGCTCAAGAGCACAGTCAAATCTACGAAGCAATCGTTCTTTGACACCAAAATTCAAGAAATTGCTAACAAAAAACAAAGATCTTGGAAACTCATGAACTGGGTCAACAAGCACAAGCTGCCTGCCATTAAAACCATCAAATATAATGATTAACAGTGTAACGACCTTAAGTTTGAGCTCAGGTTGCACTTAGGCAAAGACTTGAGGAAGTATAAGGGATAGATTAGAAGTGGTAAAGCATAAGGATACAGGAGTGTATCTA
>Ga0157357_1000418_pt1 | contig 18388 bp, 19 predicted proteins | sample AttcapACBM1_FD_111485 | JGI IMG/M metagenome (GOLD analysis project Ga0157357, IMG submission 111485) | Fungus gardens microbial communities from leaf cutter ant in Botucatu, State of Sao Paulo, Brazil - Atta capiguara ACBM1 | ecosystem: Host-associated > Fungi > Mycelium > Unclassified ... | reverse complement strand
TTTATACTTGAAAGCAAAAGTCCATAAGATTGACTTGAAGTTTATATCAAGTGTAGAAACTTATATAAGAAGTATAGAGTTATGGACTTTACAAAACAACCTTGGCTTCAGCTTATATGCTACATTGTCTGTCTACCATGGAGTCACAACTTTAAAAAGATGAATGATATTCAAGGGAATAAGTTTTGATAAGAAAGTATATTGCTATAAAACATCAGAGTTTAGTGTTAAATAATATTTGATTATCAAATTAAAAATTACAGTATATTTATCAGTCTTTAAATACAAGTATGATGATAGGAGGACTCAGATATCTCACAGTATAGTTCTAAGCAGAGGTTTTAGTGGTGAGAACTCTACTATAGAAAATCAATATTATGATTTAAGTCTTTAAGTAAAGACAAAAGACAACTTTCATATTGAGTAACACAAAAAAACCCAATAGAGTTCCAAGTATAAGATAGTCTATCTTATATACTACAGACTATGATCTGTGCACACACTACAGCTAACCTACCCTAGAATATATATACTTTCTATCAGGCCAATATATTGTTACCATACTGTATGATGTCATTTGTTCCAGAATCTTTCATGTCCTTTTCTATATCACCTGATTATGTGACTGTCACATATGATGTCACATCACATCTTCTATCTAAGTCCAAAATAAAGAAAAGTAAAAGTGAAACCAAAAATAAAATAAAAGCAAAAGAAAATAAAATGAAGCTAAGTCTATCATTTTCAATTCTGCAATCAAGTATTCATAGGGTTTTGACAAGAGATAATATTACTGTGGAAGACAAGTTATTATTATATTCTAGTTTGATCACATCTGTTCTAATTTATAATAATGCTTCTTAACTTATTTATACTTCTAAACTTCTTCTAGTATAGATCATCTTAAATATTCTCACTGGACTTTCTAACAACTTTATAAATCTCTACCCTAACATCTCAGAACCATCCAGATTCAGGATGTCTTGCTTACAGTTTCTATTCCTAGATAATTACTTTAGATAAAATACTTAGTATATAAGCTAGTAGTTATATTATAAATCTTATTCAGAAAATTGACCAAAACTAACATTATTTCTCAGTGTTAGCAACAATATACCTTACTATCTTCTAGTAGATTTGTTCTTTGCAAATCATTTTGAGTAGCTCTTCCAAAATATACAACTAGTATGAATAGTAGAAGTATAGCATATAAGCTGAAGCTGAAGGTTGTTTCAACATCTGTATTCCATATATCCAGATAATATATATATATACTTGATAATCTGACTTTTGAAAGCTTATGAATAAATATATAGATGAATAACACTGCTATGGAAGATAGGCTATTGTTGAAACTTGGTATATGACATTTGGTAGAAATATATTTGCCATAAAATTTTATAGAAAAAAACACAATGTAAGAAGACTGTTATCTCTAATCTTTGGTCATAAAGATGTGAAGTTCATCACATGATCTCCACTACCCCTGCCTGCAAATTCTAGTCTTCACCCATATTCATGCCTTTGTTCTTTTATATCTCTAGTTACTATCAGATGAGTTCTTTCCAATTTCAAACATTGCTCTTAATGTTTTCATCAGTATCTTTGACTATCTGGTTGTCAGAAATTGCAGAAATGGACTTGGACACTTTTTGTTTTTGTTTTTGTTTTTGCTATATTTTTATTTCTATATCTTTTCTTATTTATAACATTATATATGATGATCACACATATTACAAAGATGTGATGAGAGCATGACACATGTCACCTGGATGGTCACATTAGTCACAGTCACATATCACATGGAAAAATTAAAAGGGAGATCTATAGTAGCTGATATTATAATAATATAGCTAAAGTATATTGGCCTTTAGAAGATACATGCAGCATTAGGATAGGCTAGAGTAGATGGCACACAGGCCACAACCTATGGTATATAAGGTAGAATAGTCTGTACTGAAGACTCTATTGAGCTCTCTTGCATTACTCAATATAAGAGTTGTCTTTTATTTTATTGCTTAAACTTAAGTTATCACACTGGTGTAATCATTCTTGCCTTATGTCAGCATTGTTCCACTTAATTTGCTATAGACTAGTAGAGTACTTAGGATAGCTGTCATTTCTAGAGAATCTTATTAGGTTTCTTTGGAGGTATGTTATGTATTAAGTATTACTTGTTAATAGACTTAGGTTTCTCTGAAGTCATAATCTTTGCTGAATCACTACAGTTTTTGCCCAGTTGCCCTAACACACAATCTGTAAGGAGACCTGCCTTTACATAAAGTTCTAGTATTCAAACTTTGTCTCTGACCCTACCAAACCCTACAGTATTTTTTCCCTTATCAGTCAGTACTCTTCTACTCTTACTAGACTATGTAGTCTTTCTTGAGTGACTCTGCTGAACTCTGCAGAACTCTGCAAGCACATTATCAACTTCCATCCTCAAATTCCTTAGGTATACCCACTGTGAATTCTCTTCTAGTAAAGTTCTAGATATTTCTATTAGAGTTTCTAACTATCTGGCTGTCATCATTCTTCATTTGTGTCAGCACTGTTTCACTAGATTGGAATGAACTCTATTGGTATTTAGGATAGTTGTCATTTTCAGGAGTTTTCATTCTGTTCTCTTAGGACTTTCTAGAGGTGAGTGTTACTTGTACTTATTTGTTATGTTAATATACTTAGGACTTCTTGGAGATTGTGAAAGTCCACAAAACCCCATAAACCCTACTAGTTGCTTTAACACAACCCAGAATAGAGATAAAATACAAACTTTGTAAAAAAAGATGTAGTTCAAATACAAGTTGAGTATTATCCATATTAGAGACAGACATGACTTGGAGTTTGGACTGTAGCATGAATACAACTGACCTTCAGGAGAACAGAATGAGGTTTCCTAAAGGTGGCTACTGTTCTAAATACTCTATAGTTCATTGCAATCTAGCAGAACAATGCTGAGCTAACATAAGAATAATGGCATGCAAATAGTTAGGAACCTGGATAGAAGTATCTAGAACATTATCCAAAAAGGCAGAATGTATTTGATGGCAATGGAAAGATAGTAAGCAACAATCCAAGAGGTTTTCCAGAAGGGCAGTGTGCAAGCACAGGGTTTGAGGTTGATGATAACAAGGCCCACAGAGCCTGTGGTGGAGTTCAGGGGTAATAGGAGGCAGAGAGGTCCATTACAAAGTCTGCAGGGTTTGGGATTGAAGGACCTTGCCTGGCTAAACATGATGAAAAGTTAGATCCTCTTACAGATAATAGTGAAAGGAAGTAAGTGAATCACTTGAAATTGATTATCAGACTGAGGAGAGTATGGAATATCCACTGGCCTTGAATACTAAGTACTGTGTCTAGAACAATAGTAGAGTAAGGAATAGCTAGAGGAATGCTATATGATCTATAGTGAAAGGGTTGTAGAATACCTGGGATTGATGTGAGACTTGTCTGGTATGGAAATTAGATAGCTTTGGAATGGTCTATGACATACATTGATCTTTCATACATTGATCTTTCATTTCTTTTTCTAATTCTAGTAAGTCCGAGACTCCCATCTACTCCCTCAAATCTAGCCTCATAGCAGTAGTGTGGAATTCAACTCCAAACACTTGTTCTTTCTAGAATTTTATAAGCATAAACTGCACTTGATAACTTTAAAGATTATCCACTTAACAAAGAAGCTTAGAATTACTGATTTGGCACACTACATATAAAGAATCATATCTAGTTCATTGGGGCATTTTGCGTATATTTTTTGGGTCAGAGAGTCGAAAAAGACAGCTTGTTCAGAAAATTTGTTGACTTTGTTTTTTCCCTCCAACATCATCATGCCATTGATGAGTGGCATTGCAAAAAAGACATTTGATATCACCATTTGTGGAGGCTCCAGGTCAGATACGAACTAGTATGGCCATATAAAGGATCTGCAATACAGCCTCAAAAAATAGGAACGTGATTCTCCGTCTTCGTTGTGCAGGGTTAACCGTTACGGTTGTTGTAGGATTAGGGTTTGTCGAGATGGATATTGAAGGATCCGGAAGAACAACGGAACGTAGAGATCGGAGCTGAGAAGATATCCAAATCAGCAAGGTCGAAGAAGAGCAGGCAAAGATGACATACAAGGAAAAAGGCATTTGCAAGGAATGAATAAATGAAAACTAGGGTCCACATTGGACTTGACTTCAAGAAACCCGATGTGATGGTCAAAATGACGCTGATGACGAAGTATTATGTGCAGTGGAGGAGTGGGAGAGAGCAACTGACCCAATAAATTTGTAACCTCCATAGGCGATGAGGTCGACGACCTGACTAGAACCCTGGATATTGAGGAAATAACAACCAAGTTTGACGAAAACAAAGTCGAGAATGACGACCGCAATTGCACGCGAGGCAGATTCGCCAAGAATCTAGTCATGGGTGAATACGAACGCAGTGGACATGGGTACTCGACGTACCTTGGGGTTGAAATTCTTCTCCAGACCTCTGTGAATGGCGGTGAGAAGAATGTAGGTGACGATCGCCATGACTATGAAGGACTTAGACAGAGCACGGGAAAGGGAAGAAGCAGCGGACCCGGAATATAGAGGTCTGGACTATTGATGTCGTCCCTGGGAGGCTGCCATTCGCTCTGGCCATTGTCGGAGCGTCTGACTCTGCGGACCCAAGGTTTATGGGACCAGGGGAACAAGATGAGTTTCAGCTTGAGCATGACGTAGGAGTTGGAGACGTTGAAGTGGTGCTTGAGGTTTGTCGTTGGAAAGAGTGTGCCAAACTGGAAAACAGGTGTGAAAAGGGCACACACACACACACACACATAAGGGATCTTACATTCCGTTGCATGTATTCCTGGCCTGCTGCGACTGCACTGTGGCCGAGCCGCATACCAAGCTGTGCGGTGGTGGTGTCGATGTCCCAGGGGGCGAGGTTTGCTGGTGGGAGATTGTGGGCATAGGGGTTGGCATAGGGTGGTAGAGTTGGAGGAACGGGGGACGAAGAGTAGCGCTGGTAGCCGTGGGGAGAGACGGGGGTAGAAGGGGGCTCTGGGATGTAAGACGGGTGCTTTGGGACGGGATGACGAAGAGGAGGAGGAGGAGGAGGAGGAGGAGAGAACATAACCAAAGTCAAAGGTCAAAAGTAGACTTTATAATGGACAATACAAGCATAGACAAATAACGATGAATGAGCTGCTGTCTCAATACACCCTCCGCCTGCCCCGCCCAATCAGTCTCTACCAGCTCCTTTCCTTTGGCAAGCGTCTCTCCTCAGACAAAGTCCTGCTCTCCGCCGGTTACACTCTTGAGGACCTGCCCCGACGATTTGCCGACCGCGTCCGTAGTCTCCAGGACCTTCCCTTCATTGTCGGCACAAACCCGTATATCTCCAAGTCGCTGGATGCTCACAGGGACAGCTTCACATGGCTTGCAACTCACCCCTCAGTTACACGTCTTTCTGAAAACACTGAATTTGCCCACCAGCTTTCTGCCCTGGTCCAAAAGCACTCCAATGACATTCCAAGATTGGCCCAAGGGTAGCACACTCGTCTTCCCCAATTTCTCTCTCACACACTCATGTCTTGCAGCCTTCAGGAATGCTCGCGGTACATGTCTTCTTCTCAGATCACTGCCTTCCTCGACAGTGCCATTCACAGCCGCATATCCATCCACCTCATTGCTAAGCAACACATAGCGCTTTCAATGGCACTGTCAGATCTCCCTCATCTCGATGATATGGATGATCTATCCCACTATGTCGGTATTGTGAATCCCAAGTGTTCTCCCTATCACATAGCCAAAATGTGTGGCTCTTTTGTCTCTGAACTTTGCGAGGCCACACTGGGTGTCAGTCCTCAAGTAATATATGACGGAGATTTGGATGCCACCTTTTCGTGCGTCAAATCCACCGCGCCTCCACTTCACTCCATTTCAGCGTCTCTAGTTATGTTCCAGCTCATCTTGAATATATCCTCACCGAACTTCTCAAAAACTCGTTCCGCGCTACTGTCGAGCACCATCACAGGATCCACGGCAGTGGTACTACAAAGCAGCCCCCACCCATCAACATTACATTTTCCCCTCCAGGACCCCAGTTTCCTAGCCATAAACGTTACTTCTCTATCAGAATTCGTGACCAAGGAGGGGGAGTATCACCGTCTAACATGACTCGCATCTTTTCTTATGCATTCACTACCGCTGGTCGTGGTGCTGAGAGGATCGATGACCCTTACACCACCCAACATAATGGTGGAATGGCTGCTACAAGTAATGGGGATCCTTCCTTCTTCGGCGAAATTACGGGTAGGAGTCTCCAAACTGGACTGGGAACAATCGCAGGATTAGGATACGGTCTTCCAATGAGTAGATTATATGCCAAGTAATCCCAGCCCTTGGCCGCATTATTATGATTGCTAATTTCCGCCAGGTTCTTTGGTGGCTCTCTTAACTTATTTTCTCTTCAAGGGTGGGGTAGCGATGTCGTTGTGAAGCTACGTTGCTTAAATGAGGTTAGCTGGGAGCTTGACGAACTAGTCAATTTCCAGTTAGTTCCCCATAAAAAAAAGTCGTTATCCGTGGCAAAGTAATGTGAAGTAAATTAACAAAGGCAAAGAGGTGAAATACAGCAGTCCCTAGGCCAGGTATCATGGAAATGCGGTGTGAAAACAGCTCAGAATGCAAAAAAATTATTTTGTGCTACCCTAGCTTTCAAGCTGAGAAAAAGGGAATAATCCAAGTGTCATTGTGTACTCACAACATATCCACTCAGAGTTCTACTCGACGATGACATGCTCTGATTCTGCGGAGTTCTGTATGATCGTGAAGCAGATCCCAAGATTGAAGAATGAGTGGTGCTGCTAGGTGTAGCTGGTACACCATTTGTCGTAACCCGACTCGCCCGTGCCGTCAGGGGCGTGGGCGCACTGATCAGAGACTTCTTTGGCGTGTCCATAACTTGTTTAGTTCTACTACTGCTCAAGCCAGATGATGAAGGAGTTGATCGAGTGCTTGTTGCATTCGCAAGCCTACGTCTTCCCGCCAATATAAAAGGATGTCGCATGGCCGTCTGTGGTTTCATCCGTCGCTCTGGATCCCAAACAAGACACTTGGCAATGAAGTCAACGAACTCCTCGTCATTACATCGTAGGGCTTGTGCAAGGGTCCTCGATCCAGGCCTACGTCTCCTCCCCTTTGAGTTCGTGACAGGCCTTGGCATACCCGTTGTATCTGTCAAGAGTAAATGAATCGTAAGCCGTTCGAAAAAAAAAACACTACATTTTGAACACAAAACACACCGAAAAAAAGCTTCTTCCGAGAACTACGGCTGACAAATTCCTTATCTGGTACGCCAAGAACCTCCATAATGCAAGACAATTGCTCTTGCTCATTTTCACCAGGAAATATCGGATAACCAGTGTGTAGTTCAGCCAATATGCATCCAAGGCTCCACATGTCGATGGCCATGTGATAGTTCATTCCAAGGATGACCTCAGGCGAACGGTAGAATCGACTCTGTATATATGTGTAGACTCCAAAATCCCCTCAGCAAATTAGTTTCACTGCCGAAAAACTGACTACTCACTTTTTTCATGCTCGAAGCAACTGCTGCCGAAATCGATGACCTTGATGGCACTCTTCATCGGGTGTTTTAGAAGCACATTCTAGAAAGATCCGACAAGTCAATGCAAAAGCTATCGAAAGCTCTGGAACACCTACCTCTGGTTTCAAATCACAGTGGACAATCCGGTGATGACGCATGAGAACGAGAGACATAAGCATTTGAGTGGTGAACCTCCTAATGAGGGAAGTAGTAAATCCAACAAATCCATTCGCTTTGATAAGCTCATATAAGTTAATGTTCATCAGCTCCATAGCAATGCAAAGATGGTTTCGGAAGTAAAAATGATCATTCATCTTGACAACATGGTGTTTCTCGTCAGCATCCTGCAAACTTGAATGAGTGCATTGAAACTAGAGCAATCACGAAAAAACGCGCCCATTTACGCAAGTTGGCCAAGATCTTAATCTCAACCAGTGCTTGATGATGGAAACGTTTCTTGTTCCGAATTATCTTGATTGCCACAGATTCGCCCGTACAGTGGTCTCGACACTGAAGAACCTGGCCAAAAGATCCTTTACCAAGGGTATCGATCACCTCATATCTGTATGCTAGATGGTCGTGATTCACAGGGAGGTAATCGCCCCGTTCATCGTCGTAGCCATGATTATTCGTAGAGTGATCCAGTGTCGCCATCTTCTTTTTGCTCTTGGCACCAATAAAATATACTGATGTATATTCCTGAATCTCCTTTCTCTCGTATTCCGAAAGGTGCTGGGTTTGATTTGACCTCAGAATAGCTAAGGCATGGACATGACCATGCGTAAGGCAAACATAGAGGACATAACTTACTGTCAGGAGATAGGGGAGAGGTAGGAGCAATGGGTTCCGGGAACTTGAGCATCTCGTCTAACTCCTCTTGAGTGGCACCTGCAGCTAATCTCTTAGCTTGTTGCCGCTTGATATAATTTCGCATCTCCTCGTCACCTAACATCTCTTCTTCATCTACGGCACTCGGAACGGGTGAAGGTGTAGACAACGACTGTCGACTTGACGAAGGTGACGATCTCGAGGGATTCGGAGCCTGCAAAACGGATGAATTTGAAGACCTCAAGCTAGGTTTGGGTCCCAGCAATTTCAGGCCCTTGGATGGCGATAAAGCAGAGAATCGGTGAGAGGTCGATGGTGGCTCAGTGTTACTTGCCGGGGTAGAAAATGAGGCAACCGATCCAGTGGAAGGTTTGCGGATACCAATGAAAGACATAGAATCTCGGTTTGACTTGCGAGGTAGAGTACCCCCATTGCCTGCATTGCTTGTACCCCTAACTGGTTGTCGAGGAAATCGAGAAGTCGAGGCTGATGGCGAGGAACGCATAAGGGACTGATGCATGATTGACTTGGGTGTCGTACTATCATCATTAATCACTCCAAACTCAGAAGTCGGTAAACCAGTGGGAGAATGATTAGCAAATGTCGAGGCCAGCCCACTTGCTCGGCAAGATGCCAAGGCAGAAGCTGAATTTTTGAGGGGAGGTGATTGTCTTGCAGAAGCTGAACTCGAAATACGGGGTATCTTAGTTGGTGTTTCCTTGAGCAGACCAGAGACAGTGTTGAGCGAAGAGCTGGAAAGTTCCCGATTTTCCTTGGAAAAATGAGAATGGGTACCGACTGAAGGGGAGCCTGCGATCGTCGGAAGTTGGGTGCGACTACGGAGCGATACATCGGATACCTTTTGCATAGAACTTGCGGTGTGAGCAGTAACCCGAGAAGATATTGAGGGAGCACGCGAGGCAGCAGGGGTAGTTGATGTTGTACTTGAAGTCGAAGATTTGAGTTTTGCAACTCGTTGAGCTGTCGCTGGTTCCAAAGCCGACATTTGGATAGGCGGCATGGCCACAGGGGACTTAGGCTTCCTCGGATCGGTCGATGACAATGTCTGAAAAAAGTAAGGAATCGAGTGTCAGCCACCCGATTTGAGACAGCTTACCTTGCCGCGCTTTCGAATCATTAATGATATGCGACTCTCACTTCTCTCCTCCTTCTTCTTCTCAGCTTTGGCTTTGGCTTTCTCAGCATCTTTATCTGACTTTGCATTCTCTTTAGTACTGTCTTTAGCATCTGAATGCAGGCTACGACGAGATGTGGACTTGAGCAAAGAAGGGAGCCCAAGGCTGAGGACAGAAGACTTCTTCGAGGTAGAACTAGGTACTGAAGTAGACAAGGCGACATAATCGCGTGGAGGGGAGGCGTCATTCTTCGAACGTGGGATTGCTAGATGACTGGGGGGAGAAGCAGAAGATGGGAGGGCAGAAGGAACTTGCATAGACTGCGAAGAAGAACGTCTAAAGAAGGGAATGGATGAAGGCGTGAGACGTTTGGATTGCGTCCGACGAACAGAGGCTGAAGGGCTCAGGGGATCGACAGGAGGCGCAGACAATATCGACGTAGTGTGATTGGTGCTTGCGCTTGAGCCTGTTCCAGGGCGGCTAGCACCGCGTTCAGGCGTCTTTGCACTGGTGATGGTAGCCACAGCACCAGGTGCTTGTCCAGCTCCGACCGATGACAATGATGCCAGCGATCCTGCCGAAGTCATGGCATCGGGCTGCTTAGGGGACCACAGTGATTTCGAGGAACCCTTATCTTTTGAACTAGACTTCCTCAGCTGCTGACCAAAACTGACAGCACGGGGACTAAGAGGAAAACCTGACTTGGAGCCTGATGAAGGGGAACTCGAAAGACGTAGGTTGAGTGCATTCGAGAAACTCCACTTTTTCGAAGGTGTCTTAGGAGCAACGGGGGCTGAATCAGTACTAGTATAGCCAGACGTAAGTTGATTGCCCTGGCGCAATGATGATTGGTGACTATGGACGGGAACCTCTAGCGACCCAGAACGTTCCAAATTTCCATCATGGCTAGGACGTCTGGCCTGTTCCTCTCCACCTGAGAAGGAAGGAAAGGAGAGATTGGATGACGCGGGCGGTGGTGAACGATATGATGAAAGATCTTTAGGTAATGGTGGAACGGGAGGGACAGTCGCGCCCTCGGATGTATCACCAACAACGGCAACCGAAGACACTCGATCTTTCAACAGATTTGCCTCACTGGGCGAAATATCACTGCTAGCACTGTTCCTTCTCAGTTTGCCAGCGGAATGACGACCTGGAGTACTGGACATCGAAGTGAGACTAGTGCCCGTTGACATCGATGCTGAGTCTCGAGAACTGGTGGTAGGTGTACTAGTGTGTGTGGAAGAAGCCGAACCACGTTTGGGAGTAAAGCTCATTCGTGCAGTGACTTTCTTGGGAGTTTTCTCTGGTGGGCTCTGGAGCTGAATATTGGTCTGTCCTTCGAAATTCCTGTCAAGCTCAACGAAGCCAGAAACTGAATGGTGCTTATATAACGGCTCTTTCCCTTCCTTCTCGCTGCCTGTGCCTATACCACTTCCCCTCTTAGACTTGGTGTGTTCGGTCCCGATACCTTCCCATTGGTTACTGTTCTTGGCTGGTGTGACCGGCCGACTCGAGCTTGAGGCACGACCAAAACTTCCAACACTGGCACGGGCCCGAGCAGTTTTTCCCGTAAGACCATCCAATTTATTAAGGGCCTCCAGAGCTGCTTCATCATCAAGGGCAGACCAACCTTCCTGCGTACCACGAAGCAGAGAGTGTGCCACATTCGGAGAAGCGGCTTGTGACAAGCTCTCCTTGTGAGAGGAAGGAGGAGTGTGAGGCCTGAGATTAGCAGATTGTTTGAGGAGATGCTGAATGGAGGACGAAGCAGGGGAAGGGGGAAGATGAGAGAAATCCACAGCCTGAACACGACGAGCGTCGATGAGGTGCGAAGTCATGGTACCTGTTGAAAGCTGTCTCGAATGGTGTTCCGTTGTCTTGGACATTAATTTGGAGGTACCGCTTATTGAGAGGCGCAGACTCTCACGACGACGATCTCTAGCTTTCCCATCCCTGGGCGACAATGATAATGAAATATTAATATTTGTACTACGGGGCTTTCGTGCAGATGGGGTCTTGTCTTCCTTGGACTTGTCGGCCACGACCGGGCTGGTTTCAGTGCGTTTAGAAACAAGCAAACCATGATGATCTACCTCAAACTCATTCGAAGTCTGCTTCTTCGCCCGGCGGGCAGGAGCAAAGGAGCTTGGAAGTGATGCCGGAAAGTCATCTAAATTGAGTGAGCGGGGAACTCTTGGAGTATCGTCTTCGATGACACGTGTGAAAAGAGAGGATCGATGGACTTTGCCGGATCTGGCGGACTCTGACACACCAGAGTTGTTAAGGGTACGAGGGTACAGGATCTCCTCGCCCCCACTCTCTTCAGCAATTGAGGGACGACTCCGAAGGGTTTTCAGCGGTGGAGGTTGGAGAGGAGCCTTTGAGGAATGAACGAACGAAATGTGATATGATGAACGGAAACATACCTCCTCTTTATCAGAAATTTCTCCATCGACAGCTTCTATCGTCCAGGGACTGTCAGGCTCATCGTCATGGACATCGTCTGGGAGGTCTGGAAGAAGACTTTCGACGGCGGCGGCATCAAAAGGGGGCAATAAGTCGTTGTCGTCCGTGTCGCTAGTACGCTCACTCCTCATCCAACGGGGCGTAGCTAGTTCGCCGACACCAACAAGGCCACGGCGATCTATGTTTGCGGGGTTCCTGGCGGGAGTGATGGGCTCATTAATTGGAGGTTGATTGGGGGTCGTTGCGGTCTGCGGAAATGGGGAGAGGACAGGGACAGGGGAATCAGTAGGAGACTGGAGACCGAAATAATAGGGATCGAGAGAAGAGGACGCGGAAACTGAACGCGAGATTGGGAGGAGCTGGTCGGACTGTAGGTTGATAGCTTCCGCAGCTGGGGCATCAGAACGGACCTGAGTAAGATTTAGAGACGTGTCAATAATTTATACAAACTATGGAGAGAGAAAAGAGAACAACCTCAGGATTGTGCAGTAGATATGCGGAAGACGAGGGGTGTGCCTGCTCGGCAGTAACGGGGCTGGCAGCGACGGTCATGGGGCTGCACCCTGGGCCTTGACCGGGCGCAGACATGGACGTGTGTCCAGAACGAGGGAAGAAAAAAAAGGAACAACAGAAAAAGGGGTGAAAGAAGACACAAGAGTCCAGCGCCCTCATGTTCGTGTTGTGGTGTATTTGCTCGTGCCACTGAATAAATAGATAAGTCCTCAAGGGGCCAGTGTTCCCTCTGTCCTCCATGTCTACCCCTGTGGACCCTCATTTTTATCCCCTTCCTCCCTACATGTATACTTTCTCCCCCCCGTCTCCTACTGTTCTCGCACAACCTAAGCGGCGTCAGGTAAAGAATGCTTGCACTCATTGCCAAAAGGCCTGCAAGAAATGCGACGACGGCCGCCCCTGCCTACGCTGTGTCAAGTACGGCGTTAGCGAAGGATGCGTAGACTCCAAACGCAAGCAGCGGAAGAAGGGGATGAAGCGAGGTCCCTACAAGAAGCGCGATGGAAGAGGTTCTTCTTTGCCTCTTTATTCCGTTCTCTACTGATCAAAGGTCGTACAGCTCATGCTCTTGACCCACATGGCCCCATGCACGTCAACCCTGCCATACTTACGACTCCATTTATACTCTCGGACTGCTATGACCATGACCAGTATACCCATTATATCCCCAAGCCCGGTAATAGTCCCACATACCCCTGTTTCACACAGGTGCCTTACCAGAATATTCCTTCTGCAGGCCAAGGAGACCAGGCTGCCGATTATCATTCTCAATCTCTCATTTACCCTATTTTTCATGCCCCTTTCCCACCGCAGCCTAGTTACCCCAAGATCAACCTCTATGTGTGTCATTCCTGAACCAATTTATTGTTTCCTCTAATTGCTATCTTGACAGCCCCCCCTCACCAAACTATAATTTGTCCTCTTACCACTATTGATGGATTTTCGAGAGATTCAACTGCGGATCCGGTGTCCTGCGCTGTATATATCTTCCTCTTATGCAAACTTCTGTTATAACAATCTGCACATTTCTCCTTGCATCTGCTCTAGCTCAGCTACAATGAGTTCCATTGCTGGATGCGAGATGATCGCCCTTGACTAACACTTGTGCATAAGTTGCACAACCTATCCGTAAGCCATTGCTGCACAGTTTTCAAACAGGCGCTTCGGTTGGATATAGTCTATTACTGCACAGGTGATGATCTCTGGAAATGGATGCTATCCTGTCAAGGAAAACGGGTTCACGTCGGCCCAGTTGGTAAAGTTCCGTCGATGGCACCCGGAACTAACCCATCGAACACTTCCAGATTCTGTCATTGTCGTAGGTGTCTCGTAGCATCTTCGATCACTTTTCCGTTTAAAGGTCACTGATGCGCACGCTGCCTTAGCACTCCTCCTCTTTAACACCGATGCTCTTATTTTGCTTGCGATCTAGATTGTTCATCGAGGCAGATAATATTCGTCTGTCCTCTTGGTCAAGTCGCGAGCGTCACTGCAAGACTACTGCCGCTCACACATTAACTGGTGTGACAGTCCCATAGGGAACATCATCCATGATGTTCTGCAAGTACAGGTAAACTTAATCCTTCGGCTGCTCCTCGTATCTAGGGAAGCGAACATGTATCAAAGTTGGCCCAATTGGCTTGACATTTACGGGAATCCTCATTTGCTTCTGGGTTTTGCTTGGTGTAGCTGAAACTCCTGAATTAGTTGACCCCGGTTTTCTGAGTCTGCTTCTCCAGAACGTTTCCGCTCTCTAGCCAGGGTAAAATCTAGTCAAGTTTTTAGTCAAGCTTAAAAGATTCAGCCTTTCAGTTCACTCTGACGAACCATATGCATATGTTTCCCCCTAGTTGGTTACAAAGAGATTATATGGTGATTTTCGAGCTTAACAAGATCTCGCGGATGAAGCGCTACCAGAGTATCAGATATGATCGGAGAGACTATCGATAGAACCCTTTTGTGTGATTACTTCAACGCTGTGCAGTCCTTTTCAAAACACTCTTCACATTTCAGTTAGTCAAATTCAAGAGTGATGTCAATAACCTTTCCTTTTCTTTACCAACCAGAAATGCCACCATACGTCCTGCCAGAAACTGGTGTTTTATCTTGAAAGGAGGATATACGGTCCATCCGTTGCGTCTCCAAATTTTGCTGACCCGACAATTTTGCTGACAACAGTCGACGAGGTAGGACATGGCATTGAAGAGGGGAGACATAGTCCGCCTACCAAAGAGTTTCTAGGATACGTTCTTCAGTTTCATTCCGAGTCTTGCTAGAAATGATTTACCGAGTCTCATCAGATTCTTTTCAGCCTCTTGTCATGATATCTTCGGCAATCGAAGAATGATCTCCATGTCATACGACGAGCATTTTCAGTTTGAACCTGCTGTTCAAGGGTATGCTCATCCACCTGTGCGCGATGAAGAGATACTTCTGCTCTCAAAGGTCCAGAAATGAATGGATCATCTATATTAAGTCCCTTTACTCCAGACCCTGGGATTCTTGTGTCAATGAGTTCACTAGTGGAGTGCTCCGATCCCAGGAACAAATAGCTAGTAGCTCATTTCGTGCTTGGTGACAAGGTAGAACAAGTTATTGTCAATGCAGCAGCGTAGAAGATGTAAACTTTCGTCTGGCCCCTATCTACGACATCACGTGCTCTCTATTTCTCTCCTGTTTCCCATGTCCGCTCGAACCAGAAGAAGCAGCACGAGAAAACAGGTTCTCCCAGATCCGGAGGAAAGTAACAATTCAAAAAGCTGCGATGTAGAAACAGCGAGTGAGCAAACATTCAGCCTGGAGGAAAAGGAGCGAGAAATCTGGGACGAAGTTCGAGACGAGAATTACGATAGTTTGTCATTTTGATCACTACCCAGTAGCTTTCTTTCATCAACTCTGTCTAGTCATCGAACAACTTCCGCTGACAATTCATAGACTATTTACCCTTATCCGTCAACTAGACTGTCAAGCCTGTGGTGCGTCTTGCCGCTTCTACCTTAAGGAGCTGGATGGAGGGCCTACTTGGTCGTCCCAGACTATACTGACAGTCTACTTCCAAAAATCCATCAATATGTCCAACTGCGCCATCAACTCGACCAGAATGGGACTGAACCTGCTCAATCAACAGAGGTGGAACGGAGCTCTTTGTCACTCACAGGTTCTCCCGATGGTCAGTCAGTACGCATTGGACATTATCATTTTTGTTCATAAGGAGCAGTAAATACTCCGTCAATGACATCCACTCGCCATGTCTCTGTTATGTCTGACCCAGTTCAAGCTAATGCTAGGTCAACCCGGCCTTCGACGCGCGAAATGTTATCCCATATCGGGTGGGAGAGCGAGGAATATTTGCGCACCTCTCGGGAAAAAGTCAACATCGCGCAGACAGTACAAGACCTAGTGTGTGATGTATTTTTTTTGACCGTATAGCTCCCAACCTCTATGTAGATTGATCGTCAGATACGTCTATTGGACCAATTCATCAAAGAACAGAAAGCGTCTCTCGGTCCAGAGCCGAATGCCCCCGTTATGCTCAGCATGTCTGAATTAGTTGTTCCAAAGTGGAGTCGCCCTACACGCGTTAGCATGAGTCCAATGCCGGATGAATTGGAGGGACAAGCACTCATCCAACCTGAAGCTTCACAACCACCAGTACGCGCTAGTAAGCGACGGCCTTCAAAGGGAACCAAAAGTAAAGAGAACGAGAAAGAGAAAGAGGAGCCAAGTGTGTCTCCTGCCCTGAAAATTACGTTACCGCCTCCAAATCCAGACATCGGTATTGATCCAAATGAACCCACCTGGTGCTATTGCAATCGTGTCTCTTTTGGCGAGGTATCTTCACATTATCTAAATTACGGACAGTGTATGTACTGAATCTATTGCAGATGATAGGTTGCGATGACCCGGAATGCAAATATGAATGGGTGAGCTTCATAAACTACATCAGCAAAATTACTCGCGTCTGACCTGAGGCCAGTTCCACTTGGAGTGCGTGGGCCTGAATGAGGTACCAGAAGATGATGAATGGTATTGTCGGGAATGTATCCAGCGACGAGAAGCAAAGAATAGGCGTCGATAAGGTTGCTCAGCCCGACGTTACCTGCATATTGAGCTTATTAGCTAGTGTTTCCATGTACACATCTAGTAACAGTCTGAGTGCCTGGCTGTGACTGTAATCATCCCACATACCTGCTTCATATCGGATTATCCAATATTCTGATAGCAGCTCATTGAGCTCAGCCTCATTTTGTTTCAGATGATCTACCATCTTGACAGAAAATCAGTCAACGAACAGTCCTTCGTAACTGACATACCTTAGTTTGTATGTTATTCGCCTCCATCCGAAGTTCTTCCAGTTGTTTGTCATTGTCACGCCGTTCTATCGCCATTTTTTCATACTCTGCTTTCAATTTCAGTATCGTCTTCTCGTTTGCCTGCTTCCGATCTTCTGCATGTTTCTGTGCCCGATCCAGCTTCTCGTGAGCATTGGCGAGTTGTTTGTGGGCTCTCTGGATGGAACCGTGAGTAGACCATCGCTATGTTCATGCTAATACTTACCTCATGCTTTGACATTAGCTCACTTTGTTCTATGGATCTGTCCTCCAGTTGGACTTTGGTATCATTTAGAGCCTGTAAGGTATCTTGCAATGAGCGAACCTCCTTCTCAACTGTGTTGAGCTGCTCAATACAGCTCCGGATATCCTGATGTCACATTCAGTGATCGCCCAAGAAAAGCCTAGAAGCAGACCTTCTCAATGATTACCAAGGCATTGACCTTGGCTTGCAGGTCCCGGGCTTTAGCTTCGTTTGCAGCAATGTTCCTTTTCTCGTCAGCAGCGTCCAATGTCATCTGAGAAATTCGCTTCTTGATCCGATCAGGGGACTGAACGATACGTCCCTGCATTCGCTGCACGGCGTCATTGGTATTCACAATCTCTTCTGAGAGGGACTCCTTGATTTCAAATTTGAGAGCTGTAAAACGAATACTAGTTTTAAGCATACATACCCTCTGCCGGACTAGAGTATCTTTCTCGGCCTTGAGTTTATCCAGCTCGCTGGTGGCCTGGCCCTGCGAGTTTTTTATTTCGAACATATTTGCCCGAAGAACGTCATTTTCACGTCTCAGGACCTCACACTGAGGCTCATCTTCTGCCAACTTGGTTCTGTCGGTAATTGATTATGAAGTCCGACAAAGACAAGGTAAGATGGCTGACTTTATCGTCTGAATTTCTTGCTGGACCTTCTCAAGTTCCTCAACAACTTCTTCTCGCTCAACAATGATTTTTTCTGAATGTTCACGTCGTTCTTTCACAAACTGATCACAGAATTGCTCTGTGAATTTCACAAAGTTGATAAAAGCTGAGAGTAGAACCAGGGTCCGCGCCTTTTCAGGTGCGGACAGATCTCTAGCACTGAAATCCTCCACCTGAGCAGCCTTTGCAAAACGTGTCCTATACAGCATGTGAATTGGGATCCAAAATAAGAGAGACGAAACAGCTTACAAGTGGTAGAGAATAAGGTTATTGGAGAAAGCAGTTGAATATAAGTCTTGCTAATTGCAATTGTCGGATCAGTTCCCTCAGCACCAAAGCATATGTATATATCACCTCAATATCAATTTCGAGAGAAGAGATACAAGAGGCCGCTGGATCTCGAAGAGACTCGAAAGTAAGACCAGTCACCTGCTGGAGACAGGCACAGTAAACACCCTCGACAAATTCAGCAGTCGGATGTGTCAGCTGCTCTGCTCGCACAGGCAAGCCCCAGCCACTTAGAGCAGTTATTATGTCTTGGATATTCATGTTCGGAAAGATACCTTTAGGCATTTTGAGGGATTAGCAGAGTTGGAT
>Ga0157357_1000416_pt1 | contig 18467 bp, 14 predicted proteins | sample AttcapACBM1_FD_111485 | JGI IMG/M metagenome (GOLD analysis project Ga0157357, IMG submission 111485) | Fungus gardens microbial communities from leaf cutter ant in Botucatu, State of Sao Paulo, Brazil - Atta capiguara ACBM1 | ecosystem: Host-associated > Fungi > Mycelium > Unclassified ... | reverse complement strand
GATAGAGAACTCTGTACAGGATTGTCTACCTTATATACAAATACCTAATAGTCTGTGCTTAAGGTCAACATGTATATTATATGTTATATGACATTATCCTTCCAGAACCTTTTATATCTTTCTATGTATCATGTGATTTGTGACTGTGTCATCTGATGTGACCTGCTGTGTGACAGCGTGATCTTGTCACTCTAACCATAACCCTAGTTCTAAAAATAGAATAAAGGAAAATAAATTGAAAAGAAAATAGAAATGAGAAAAGAAAATAAAAAAATATTAAGTCCACTTCTTTTGTTCTTGACATCTATGTCTTTCTGATGTGACATGTTATCATGTGATAGTGACAGTGATATCACACTAACCCTAATCCTAAGTCACCAAAAAATAAAAATAAAAGAATAAAAAATAAAAAATAAAAAATAGTTAAAGTCTACTATCTTGAACTTTGACACTGAAACTATTAGCATCTTCTATATATCCAACTTGTATATAAGACTAGTAGTTACACTGTAATTTGCTAGTCTAATAATCAACAAAGATAACTTTTATTGAACTCAATTCCTGGTATTTAATAACAATACACTAATATTAGTACTTATTTCTATCTTGGACTTCATTCACTCATCAAAAGTTGTGACTACATGGTGGACAGATGGTATAATACATAAGCTAAAGCCAAGATTGTTCTAACAAATCTACATTACCAAACTCATAGCATGGAGTTTCTATGCTTTATATATTCCTAAGCCAATCTTATGGGCTTTCATCTCTTGATGTGAATAGCACCTAATAAATATCACTAGAAGTAACAGTATCTGGATATAGACTACTTGACACAAACTCAAGTCCTTAGAGTGAGACAAGTGAATGAACCTTATGTTAGATTAATACAAGAGAACTTAATAGAGAGCTCTGTACAAACTAGTCTACCTTATATACCAAACTAGATGGTCTATGCTAACTACTTCTCTAGCCTACCCTAAAGACCATATATTTGCCTTAAGGTCAACATATGTTCTACACATTGTATAATGTCATTTTCTAGAATCTTCTATATTCTTTCATGTGTCTTGTGACTTTGTGACCATTACTGTAACCATGTCATCTGATGTGACTGATGTGTGACAGCATGATCTTGTCACTCTAACCCTAACCCTAGGTTTACAGAAAAGAAAAATAAATCAAAAAAGAAAAAGAAAAAGAGATTAAATAAAAAAGCTAGTATCCAAACTTCACATGTTTAATATTACTGACTAGCAAAGTGCTTTTGATTTGCTAAAGATAGCTATTACTTTTATATTTGTTCTAGTCTTTCTAGACATCTCTGCTCTATTTCAAATAAAATTCCAAGCTATCTCTGGAAAGTAGCATTTAGTAGCATTCTTTAGCAAGTCTCTCTCTTCTATTATAAAATATATAACAAAAAAATGTTGGCAATCATCTAAGCTCTTAAAGAATGGTAGTACTTTCTTAAAGATACTACAAACTCTGTGAAAATTTAGATAGATCACTAAAATTTGGAATTCTTTATAACAGCCAAAAAGCTCAACAATAGACAAGTCTAGTAATTCCTGTACCTGGTAGGATTCAACTTTGTGCTATACCATTGTTCAGGCAAGTTTATAGGTAAACTGGATATATTATCTTGTTATTTAGACTATAGAGATAGATTATATAATAATAAAAATATAATCTTACTCAAGTGAGAGTTTTTGGAAGCTTGAGTAATGGAAGAAATTATCTTTGAATATAAAGGATGATATTAGACTTTAAGAAGGAGGACTTGGTTTTTATTTGTTTTGTTTTGTTATCTTCTATCTTTATTTTTCTTATTCAAACTTAGTAAGAGATAGTAATGTGATATCATATGTGATAGTTACAATTGTCACAAATTGTGATGAAATTGTGACAAATATCACAGGTAGGTCACACATATCACAGTCATGGTCACAACATTATATAACATAGGAAAAAATATAAAAGATTTTGAAATAAATATTATAATATAGTTATAGCATGCTAGCCTTATATACACTATATGGCTTTTAGGATAAGTTAGATGTAATTATATACAGACTACAATCTGAGATAGACAACTTTGTACTAGGAACTCTATCAAGTTTTCTGATATTAACTCTAATACAAGATTCTTTTTTTATCTTAATACTTTGGAGCTTAAATCATAATACTGGCACCTATATTTAGATAGACAAACAGAGCAGATAAATCAAGAACTCAACCAATATTTCTGGATTTTGGTCAATGAGTAATAAAGTGATTGGCATAATCTTCTTCTATTAGCAGAGTTTTAGCATAACAACTATATGTACTTTTTGATATAGTAGCTGCCATTCCTTCTTGATATGAGATGTCTTTTGAATCACATCAATTTAAGTCCAAGATTGAGAATATCTTAACATTTACAGAGAAAATAAAATTTGTACTTGACAAAGCAAAGTCTAGAAGTTTTATATAATGACATAATACTATAATCAACAACATACCTTGCCTTGATGTTTTGTCCTGGTGATAAGATATTCCTGGACTTCTTAGATATTCATACTACACATTTCTCTACTAAATTGTTATATTACTGCCTTAGACCTTACATAGTAGAAAAACAAGTAGAACTTATATTATACCACTTAAAGCTTCTTTTATACTATATAAGCTATATCTTTTATTTTCTGTTTTCATTTTTTAAATTTGAACTTAGCTAGAAGATGTGATATAATGTTACATATGTCACAAGTGTGTCACAGTCACAGTCACAACATCACATGTCATAGAAAAGAATATAGAAGATTCTAGAATAAATGATATTATTATAACATAACTATAGTATGTTAGTCTTATATTATGGCCTTTAGGATAGGTTAGATGTAATTGTACACAGACTATGATCTGAGATATATAAGATAAACAAATTTATACTAAGAACTCTATTGAGTTCTTTTGTGTTAACCTAATACAAGATTCTTTTTTTATCTTAACACTTTGAGACTTAAGTTGTAGCAATCAAGTTCAAACCAGTACTACTTGCTTTGAGTTGCAGTAATATTAAGGAGAGCAGGTGTAAGAGAACTATAAACTCCAACATCTAATGTTATACTAGCCCTATCATTCCTGCAGCCCAACTCTGACTACTACCAGTACTTTTGTGATCATTGCTTCATATCCTCAGTTGTTATTAGATAAGTACTTGCTATTTCTGGATGTTATTCTAGATATTTTCATCAGAGTACCTGACTATCTGGACACTATTTCTTGCTTTGTTAGCACTATTTTAGCAGATTAAAGTGTATCTTAGAGTATTTAGTATAGTTGTTACTTTTAGGAGATCTTATTTTGTTCTGTTAGGTTCCTCCTAGAAGTATGTTCTTACTTGATATATCATGTAAACAATAGACTTAGGTTTTTCCTAGAGCTTGAAGTACAAACTTTATATATTTGTTATAGTTACTTTAATACTTTTTAATATTAAAAAGTATATACTACAATACTATATTAGCAAAGCAGGCCAACTGTTACATTCTAATCTGGTCACATATATCTCAACTCATAGATAACACCTTTTTCTCTATCTACATTCACAAAATTCTTCTAATATAGATCAATCATGTTAATCACTTCTTGAACTTCTTTACTGGATTTCCTAACAACTTTATAGATCTCTATCCCTTTATCTAGGACTATCTAGAACTAGGATAACTTACTTACAGTCTCAATTTCTAGATAACTACTTTAAGTAGAGTACTTAGTATACAAGCCAGTAGTTATACTGTAAATCTTTATCATAAAAATCGACTAAAACTGACACTTACTTCCAGTATTGGCAATAATATACATTTTCACCTCTAGGTAGACTTATTCTCCCCAATTCCCTAAGGATAACTTTCAAAATATACAACTAGTATGACTAGTAGAAATACAGTATATAAGCTAAAGCTAAAGACTATTTAATATCTACTACATATCTCAAATACTAAGGTGTGAACTATGTCTAATACTAGCAAAGGAAGTGAAACTTCCTGCACCTGAATGAAATCTCTTAACACTCATGGTATATTATTAGCCTAGATTTTATAGAACCCTCATCAACCTTAAAAGAATATGATAGAGTATCAATAATAGTAGATAGATTCTTAAAAATAGCATGCTATATCACAATAATAATAAATATAACATGAAAAGAAGTTGTTAAGAGTCTGTAGGAATAAGTATTAAAGAATACAAGACTTCTTTGAAAAGTTATAAGTAATAGAGGATCTTAGTTTATCTTGGACTTCATAAAGAAACTCTGTAACTAATTAGAAATTGAGAAAAACCCTTTGACAGTCTACTATTCCCAATATTAGAGTTGTGAATGATGGACTTAACTAGAATAACTCATTTAACAATCTCCATTCCTAGATAACTACCCTAGGTAGCATACTAGTATATAAGTTGGTAGCTATACTGTAAAACCTTATCCTGAAAATTAACAAAGACTATCACTATTTTCTAGTGTTAGCAATAACATACCTTTCACCTTTCAGTAGACTTGTCTGCCAAAAGACATCCTGAGTAACTCTTCTGAAATATACAACTAGTATAGCTAGTAGAGACATAGTATACAAGCTGAAGATCAAGGTCATTCTAACACCTGTATTCTATGTACCTAAATAATACAAGCTGTTAATTTGGACTTTTGAGAGCTTATTATTGGGTCTTAGATAACAAGATGTGAACTATATTATTATACCAGAAAATGCTTTTTCACAAGGAAATATACTCTTATTAAGTTTTTGAGCCCTTAAGAAGACTTGATACATAAGCCATGAGAGAAGAGAAGACACAGAGAGAACTCCTATCTGAATTCTCCTACTTATAAGCAGTTTAATCACTATTTTCTCAAGTAAGCATTGTTAATACCTACTTTTACTTTCAAGCATGTTTTAGAAAGTTCTAGCAGCCTAGAAAATGCTGGTAAGATGAATATTAGTTGGTATTATCAGTTGTAATATTTGATTTGAGAGATATCTTTGGAGTGTATCACCTAGAATAGATAGTGTTGTTGGAGATTTTTAAAAAGCTTTGTAATCTATTCACTAGATTTTCTAAGAGAGCTTGTTATACAGTATAAGATTCACTATTTAGGAGTGTGTTGACAAGAGAAAGTGTTTGCAAGCAGATTTTATTCACATATTTATTTTAATATTCTTCCTAGTTATATTTTTTTGGATTCATAAAAGCCCTTTTAGAGGTTTTATATGTTTTATCCTTCTTTTATATTATTTTTTATCTCTTCTCTCAATTCTTGATACTAATATCATTCTTTTTGGATTATTTAGTATGTAGTTAAAAACTAGTACTACTACATAGTTCTTGTTGTATCTTAGCATAACCTTTTTTCTGCCTGACTACTGTTATCATCTAGCACATTGAAGAAATATCAAGATAACATTGTGATTTGGCCACTAAATAAGCAAGACAAACAGAATCAGGCAAGAAGCCACTAGTATTAAGATATTAGAAGAGATATTAGAATTATTGAGAATCACTAAAGAAAATACCTCAGAAGAAACTAAAATAATAGAGATAGCATTGAGCAACATGTTGAGAGTACAAACATCAGCAGCACTAGCAGGAACTGTACCAGAGATAATAATACTGAAGAGTATAATCCTAGACTTATGATGTTATAATTGAAGACTTATAAAGTGAAGTTAATAAAAGAACCTTATATTAGAGTTAACACAAGAGAACTCAATAGAGTTCCTAAGTACAATGTATTTTACTTATATATGCTAGGCTGTTAGTTTATGCTACACTAAACCTAACCTATCCTAAAAAGTACACATATTATATATCATTGGTATGTAATATAACATTATTGTTCTGGAATCTTTTACATCTTTCTATGACATGTGATTATGTGACAGTTTGTGACAGTTACATGTGACATCACACTAAACCCTAACCTTAAGTGAAAAGAAAAGAAAAGTAAAATAAAATAAAATAAAATGAAAAAAGTAAAATAAAATAGAGTCTATTATTTACAACTCTAATACAAAATGGTTTGATAGAAACTGGATGAAATTACAAAATTGGTGGAGGGACATGCAATTGTTTCTCAAAAGCAACAGAGTTGTAGCAATAGACAGCAAGATTACTACAATACTAGCCTAACCTAGAAGAAGCATAGTTGGTATTTATACTTAGAAGAAGATTAACTAGATGGAAGACTATAAAAATACCTAGGATTAGAATGACTTTGTAAAAGAGATCAAGTAGTGGCAAGAGCAAAGAAGTAGATGCTAAATGGAAGATTAAAACATTTAGATAGGGAAAGAAGTATATAGCTAACTTTATGAAAACTGAAACTGGTGATATCCATGCAATATTTTTGTTGAAGAAGAAATATCAAAGTGATATTATCAAAACCATATTAGAGTATCCACCCATAGCAGCACCAATGTAACTCAATAAGTGAAAAATGGTAACTACATACTTACCTCTAGAAAATCTTAAAAGAACAGAATAAGAATTTTTGAAGGTGAAAACTATTTTATATATCAATAGATTCATTCTGATGTGTCAGAATTCCAATTACATAAGCAAGGAATGATAATACTTAAGTAATTGAAAACAGTTTAGAATAGAGTAACTAAAATAGAAAAGAGCTAGAATGTTTAGTAAGTACTTCTAAAGTATGAAAAGTATATAAATAGATGTGCAGATAATATTAGAAGACTTCAGAAGACCACAGAGTGTTGTAGAAGAGCAAGGGAGTGTGGAAAAGTGAGTTTAATAACATATCTGGATGATTGAGAGTATTGGTATACAGCTTAAAGGGGTCTAGAGTATAGAAAATCAGATAAGTGGATAAGTGCAGATATAGGAAAGGGTCACAGATTATGGATTAGCTAAAAGCATAGAAGAGGAAGAGCTTGAAAGAACCAGTCCTCTTACACATGTATAGTTTTTTAATTAACTTGGAATTGTGTTATACTCACTTGAAGTTTATCTAAACTCTCTTTTGAAATACAACTATGCAACAAAGTTAAGCTAGGTATAATATCTTTCTGTTAAAGCTAAAGATGTTTCATTTTTATCTATATAGTGTTAGAATTGTGAACAATGGACTTTGTTTTATTTTATTTTTCTTCTCATTCTTTTATTTTTATTTTATTTTATATTTTTGGATCTAGAATTAGAGTTAGTATGATGTTACATAATAGTGTCATGAACTATCACATGATATGACTTAATGTCACATATAAGTCACAGTCACATGGTCATACAATCATGTGTTATGATAAAGCATAGAAGGTTCTGAAAGAAATGATATCACTACAATATGTTTAACATATATTGACCTTATAGATAACACATGGTCTTTAGAGTAAGTTAATGGTACTGTAGTATGGACTAGTAGCCTAGCATATATAAGGTAGACATTTCTATACTGAGCTCTTCATCAAGTTCTCTTATGTTAACTCTAATACAAGATTTTTTTTCTTGATCCACTATAAGATCTTGAGATTATAACATATAGGATCACTTCTGAACCACTTTTACTTCCATATTCTACTAAGTTGTATCATTCATTCCATTTTTTATACTACTTATGGATATTTTCAGTGAGTATGAATTACCACTAACAATGAAGTACTCAAGATTCTTAACAACAAAGAACTTCAATTTGCCTCACAATTTATGAAAGATTTATACAAGGTACTGGAAATGAAAAGAATATTGTTGATAGTATATCACCTTCAAAGAGATGGTCAAATGAAAAGTATCAACTAGAAGATTAAAGCATTCTTGTGATACTATATCAATTATCAACAAGACAATTTAATAGAATGATTATCAATAATGGAATTATAGTATAATGACAAAAGACACTCCGTGTTATGATAACTACTAACCAAGATAGTTTATAACACACTAAGTAGTCTTACAAGATAAGAGTCTCATGAGAATCATAAGAGAACTTGACAAGGAGTCTCCAATGTATTCTTATCTGTTAAAATTGTGAACAATGGACTTGGTTTTATTTTATTTTTTAGTTTTAGTTTTCTTTTCTATTTCTTTATTTTGGACTTAGATGAAAGGTGTGGTGTAATAATCACACAAGTCATATAGCATGACATAAATGTGATACCTATTACAGAGTAGTCACATAATCATGTAACATAGAGAAGGATGTAAAAGATTCTAGAACAGATAATATTATACAGCATAGCAACAACATATTGGTCTTATAGAAAACACATATACTTTAGAGTAGGTTAGTTGTAGTGTGCATATAGAGTACTTAGAAATCTATCAAGTTCTTTTGTATTACTCAATATAAAAAGTTATCTTTTGTCTTTACTCAGGGATTTAAGTCATAATACTATCCTATTTACACTATAGATATGTAGTCTGTGCTAGCAATAAATAGCCCTATCATATATCAGCTATACTGTAGATATGTATCTTAACATTATTTTTTCAGTCCCTTTTTTTATGTTTTAGTTCTATAACATTATGTCATGTGACATAGTATATGCCTCTTATTGTCCAAGAAATAAAAGAAATAGAAAAGAAGAGAAAAAAGAAAACCAAATCAAAGAAAATAGATAAAAATAAAATAAAATATAAGGATTCAAGCATATCATGACACTCAGCTACAAGATATACACCATTCAAACTTAATTTTAAAAAACATCCATGAAAGGAGACCTAATCTTAAAGAGCTGCAAAGAAGTTGGAAAACAGCAAAATAATCTATGGAGAAATCAAAGAAAGTAATGAAGAAAATATTCAACAAAAAAGATGAAACTCTTAGGTATTGAAGCAAGAAGATAACATATAGCTAAAAGTAAAAAATGTCCAGTCAAAATAACTCTCAAAGAAGTTGGATCAAAAACACTATAGACTATTTAAGATCACAAAGGAAATTGGACAAGAAGTATTCCAACTAGAATTACCAGAAGAATACACAATACACAATGCATCTAATGAAGACCTGCTGATACAATACAAAAAGCCCCAATTTAAGAGACAACACATGGATTTAGTACCATTATCTGACATTATTAATAAGAAAGAAGAATATGAAGTAGAAGAAGTATGAGAATACTAAAAACAAGGTAGAGGCACACAGTTTTTAGTGCATTGGAAGGGGTATTGAAATGAAGATAACCAATAGATAACTAAAATGGGATTACCACACACTTAAGAGACAATTGAAGACTATTGGACAAAACTTTTAAGACAAAATTTATAAAAGAGGAGAGTAAAACTCCAAATTGACATCTCAAAGTATACTAAGCACTCAAGAAAAAGTTCAAATGTTTTACCAATTTGCAACTGCTTCTTTATTTTCTAACCTATACATTTCTTGTACTGTAAGAAATCTTGATCTCATCATACAACTTAACAATAAAAAGAAAGACTGAATAAGAAAATATTATAAACTTATCAAAGGCATCAAAACTATGGCTAACATTCAATTACAAATTCAAGACATTATGAAAAAAGCCAACACTATTAACAACCAACTTGCAGACATCAAAAATATGATATTACAAGCAAGAGAACATAAACTACAATTAGGAGGAAACATATATAGAATATCTGAAGAACTACACAATATTTCATATAGAGACATGAAACAACAAGTACACCACATCCAAATCTTATTGGCTGATAAACTAAGCAAATGCAAAGAAAAAGGAGTTATCATAAGTAAAAAACATGTGTAAACACTGCAAAAAACATATTAGAATACTATTATACTATAAAGCAAAGAAAAATAAAGAGAAGGAGTCATTCAACAAGAAGAAATATGACTATAAAAATCCTATACTATATATTCATTATTATCTCCATCTACACCAAACAGACCATCAACTCCAGAACTAATTCTTTTACAAGATAAATAATCTGGAAAACTTAATAAAAATGTTAAAATCTCTAGTGAATGTAATGTGATTCTTGCTATCCACTTATTACAAATCCATTCAACCTAATGGAAAAAAGAATATACAATATTGGAGCAAAATTACAACACATTTTCTAGAATAAAAGCACAATTTAGATACAAGTCAATAACAATTACCAATCATCATTTATACAAGAGGACTGCCTCATGAATCTTTCTTTATATCTCATATAATGAATATAACACTTACCATTAGACTAATCAAGAAGTTGGTAACTATGTATACAGTTGGAGATTTAGTATTAATAGAGTAGAAATTTCATGAGAACATGAATGTTAAAACAGGGATATTGTTACAAGTAATTTTATCTCATATTTTACAAATGTTCATCTCATGCTAAACATACCTTAGACATATGTTAAGGTTCATTTTATTTATAACCCACAATTATTATACTTTATATCTTTCTTATGTTATATTAGTTAGCACTTTATGTAGTAATAGAGGTCTTCTCATATTCTCCTTATGTTTTCCTTATTACTTTTCTCAAGAATGCCTTTCTATTTTCTTATAGTTATTAGGTATATATATAGTTACAAATATAATTCTGTATTTTTACACTTTACCAATTGATTATTTCTCCTTCCTTACTTAAGTCTTTGCCTAAGTTGCAACCTGAGCTAAGCTTAGAATTATAACATAAATCAAGTTGGAGACTTATCCAGTAAATACTTATCTGTGGAACTTGTAACTGAATGATAAATAATGACTTTGTCCTCAACTTATATATTGTGCCAACTACTTGTCATATAATTGTAATTTTAGATGAAGTAAGAATGTAGAAGTACTAGCAAAAAAAGTAAATCACTGGTGTTTGATTACAAGAATAAGAAGACTATAGAGTACTTACTTGGTCTTAAATATTAAGTATTATAACTTAGGTCTTTGAGTAAAGACAAAAGACTACTTTTGTATTGAATAACATAAAAGAACTTGATAGAGTCCTAAATACAAACTAATCTATCTTATATACTACAGACCATGGTCTGTGTGCACACTACAACTAACCTACCCTAAAGAATATGTGCTTTCTATAAGGCCAATATATTGTTGCTATATTGTATGATATTATCTGTTTCAGAATCTTTTATAACCCTCTCTGTGTCACATAATGGTGTGACTGTGACTGTTACATATGTGACAACTATGTGACAAGTGTCACACCTTCATCATGCTTTGTAACTTGTATGACTATTACATGTAACATTATATCACACTTTTGTTTAAGTCCAAAATAAAGAAAAAGAAAAGAAACTTAATAAAATAAAATAAAATAAAAGAGAAAATCAAGTCTATTGTTTGTAACTCTGATATCATCTCTCTTTTAAGATTTCTCCTCTGGAGAACCTTAGTTCAACTTCTCCTTTTTTCATCTTACCTAATTTCTCTCCAACTTTTTAAGTACTCATTTTAGAACTTCTTATTATTCCATCCAAATAATAACTTTGCTGTATACTTCTCCAGTAACTCACTTCTTCTGACCTCCTCTGTTCTTAGATTCAATTTTATCTTTCCTACTATTTCTAACTTCTCTTGTCATCCAATTTTTGCATTCATTCTCTTCTCAAACTTATCTACTAACTCCTTTACATTTTCCAAATTCTTCTCTTTTTTCCATATATTATTTTCTGTAGTAAACCCCTTCTAATACACCAAATATTTTATTACCCCTTTTACTTTTCTTTTATTTAGGATTTTCTCAACTTTTCATTTCTTTTCTCCAAGCTTTGGTTCTTCTACTTTCTGTTCCTTCATTAGTTCCTTATACCTCACAATTCTACTAACATTTACTATTGGATATATTCTCATAGAGAATGGCAGTTTTAACTTCACTATGTTCCTCAATATTACTTTCTTTACCACAAATGACTCCACAAATCTCTCTGTTAACCTTTTCACTAATTTCTTCTTAAACACCAAGTTCCTCATAATCAACATTACTTTATCTTTTTTCTTCCATTCTTCTACTTCTCTTTGTTCTTTATCCCCTTATCTCTTCAACTTCTCTTGTGCTCTCTTTAGTACTATTCTCACTTCTTCCTAGACCTTTTTCATTCTCTCTGCAAACTCTGTTATTTTCTCCACCTTTCCTTTCCTTCTAATATCTGCCCCCATTTTAAACTCTCTTCCATAATTTGCTATAAAAGGTGATACTTTTGTTGCTAAATTAAACCTCAAGTACTATTCCAACTCTTGGTTCATCTGTTCCATCTACCCATCTGTTTGTGAGTGGAATACTGTCAACAACTTTATTTCCATTCCTAGTATTTTTTTCAACTTCTTTGTCAACTCTGTCACAAACTGGGATCCTCTATCACTAATTACACTCTCTGGTAGACTGTGTAACTTCTATACATTGTTCCTAAACAATCTTACTAATCCTTCTGCTAATATTCCTTCTATCATTGCCACAAAATGCACCATCTTTGATAACTAATTGCATACCACCAATGGTAACTTAGTGATAAGGTTCACTGTTAAGTATGTCCATACCTTCTTTGGTACTTCATTTGCCATCAAATTCCTTACTAGTACTTCTGTTCTATTTTTTATTATTTGACATAAGTTATATCTCTCCACATATTTTTCAACATCTCTTACTACTCCTGGCCACTGGTGATTTCTTGTCACTAGCTCTGTTATCTTTTATCTTCTTCTATGTCCAGCTACCAGTATATTATGGTATAACTGAATAACTTCTAACCTCAACTTTTCATCCTTTTGTATATATACTTTTTTCTCCTTTAACACTAAATCTCTCTCAATCTCCCATTCATCACCTTTGGACACCTTAACTTCTGCTTTCTTCATTTTCTCTACTACTTTTACTATCTCCTTATCCTTTCCTCTTACTCTTTTTATTTTTTCCACTAATTTTGCCTCTAGTCCCTCTACTACTACTTCTGTTATTTCTTGTATTAATTTTTCTTTGATCAACTTCTGATTTTCATTATTATTCTTCACCCCCCACCCTCAAATTTGGTCTCCTACTCAATCTATCTACTTTTCCCATCCTAACTCCTATTATATGCTTTAAAGTGAAATCAAATCTAGAAAAATACAATGCCTATCTAGCCTGTCTCCAATTCAACTTCTGCACTTTTATAAAGTATTTATGGTCAGTCTAAACCTCAAACTTGAACTTAGTGCCTTCTAGCAAGTGTCTCCAAATCTTTAATCCTCTGATTACCACCAACATTTCTTTGTTATGAATTTCATAATTATGTTCTGTTTCATTCAACAATTTGGAAAGATAGACTACTAGTCTCTACTTCACATCTTCACATTCCATAGACAACATCCCTTCTGTTGCATAGTCTGATATATCTACCTTCATTCTCATCTTCCTATCTAAATCTAGTACCACTAATATCAGTTTTATTATGAACCTTTTCTTCAAAATACTTCAAATGACTTCTCTTGCCTAATTCCCATTCATATTTCTATTTCTTCCTGGTCAATTTGTACAACAGCCTCACTATTTTCACAAATCCTTCCATAAACCTCTTATAATAATTTGCCAGTTCCAAGAACTTTTGTACATTCTTAACTAACTTAGAAACTGGCCAATCAAACACAGCTTTTACTTTCTCTTTCTCTATCTTTATTCCCTCCAATCTAATTATAACTTCTAAGAAATCCACTTCTCTTACTTTTCACTTATACTTCTCTAGCTTCACATACAAATTATTCTCCTCCATTCTTCTCAATACTTCTTCTACCAATTCATTATGTTCTTTCTCACTCTCTGTTCCTACCATTACATCATCAATAAAACTACCTACCTTTCTTGTATTAATCAAGTCTCTTAGTACCTTATTCATCATCATAGCCTGAAATGTGGCTGGAGAATTTGTTAACCCAAAAAACATGAGTGTTGGTTCAAATAACTCTTCTGGTGTTGTAAAGGTCACTTTTTACTTATCTCCTTCTTTAATCTTTACATTATTGTATTCCTATCTTAAATCCAACTTTGTAAACATCTTCTTGGTCCCAATATTCTTGATAATGTTCAAAATTAATTGTAATGGGTAATTGTTTTTCACTATCCACTCATTAAGATATTAATAGTCTTATACTATTCTCTTCTTCCTATCTTTTTTCCCTACAAAGAACACCAGTGCTATTTATGGTGACTTTAATGGACAAATATATTTCTTTCTCATCTGCTCCTGAATAAACTCCCTCATTTCTTCTCTCTCCTTTCTGAATAAGAAATAAATCTTTCCTTTTCTTATTATGAATCCCTTTTTTAACTCTATCATGTGATCTCACATTTTTCTCATTAGCATCCTCTTACTGGCTTTCTTTCTAAAGATCTTAATATACTTATAGAATTGCTCTGGTACCAACTGCTTTGCTTCCTCTTCTAATCTTGCTACTTCTTTTTCATCATCCTAAATTTCCCACTCTTCTGCCACTTTTTTATTTCCATTGTCTTTCCCTTTTTCTGCTTTTTCTATTCTTCTTTCTCTTTCTTCTTTTTGCTTCTTTGCAAATTTCAAACTCAAACTCATTACTAACTCTGTTACCTTACTATCTAATAATGCTTCTACTGTAATCTTCGATTGCATTTTTATCCTTTCTAATCTAATTTTTACTATCACCTCTCTTAACGATTTCCTCTTTACTATCTTTCTTATATCTTACATTTTCTTTCTTCTTTGCCTTTTCTTTTCTCAAGATAATTTTCTTGTCTTTCTCAGTTTTCTCTTGATCTGGAATACTAGCTTGCATTACTCAATTAGCTAGTATATGGAATCTGTTATAAGAGCCTAGTCAAGAACTAATAGACTTTCCTTCTTTTTTTAATTGTTCATAGTATTCAAATTTTTTCTATATTCAATTCTTCTCTCTTGGCCTACTATATCCTGATTTCTACAATTCCTTATAATATGGCCAAATTCTCCACAACTGTAGCAATTTCTCTTCTATCTACATCCATTGCATAAAGATGCCTCCTCATTCTCTCTCCTCTCCCTTCTTGTCCCTATAGAAGGTTTCTAATCACCACTGTATTTGTTCTTTCCACCTCTTTTATTAGAGTAGGTCTTGCTGGCACCCTTTGTATTTCTTGTTTTCTAGACTACATATAGAATGGAAGCATTCTTGGTTGGAATCCTCTCTGGTTATTTCTTATGCCTGTCTATCTCTGTCTCTAGTTTCTACTATTCTTCCTTCCTCTTAATCTTTTCTCTTTCCTTCTACTCTCCTAATTTCTGTCCAAATTAGTGGTATATTTGTATCACTGCTTGATACTAGTGGGAGGCCTTTCTACCTCTATCAACTTTCTCCTGATTATTCCATTTATTCCTCTTTTGAACTTTTTCATCAATATTTTTCCTTTATACCTACTGCCTCTTACTGCTCTTCTAAATTCCTGTACAAACTCCTTTATAGTCTTTCCTTCTTGCTCTATTCTTTTGAGTGGCAGAGTTTGACCAATTCTTTATTTCCTCCTCCAAATTCTTTCTTTATTTCTAACAAAAATTTCTTTGTTAACCTGAATTCTACTTCTTCTGGTACTAAATTCTCTAACAAATTCTTCTTTCATACATTTGCCAATTCTCTCTACACATATGATGATATTCATTAAACCTACTTTTCTACTAGTATTCCTCTTATTTTCATTCTTAAGTATAATCTACATGCTGTGACAACCATGTAACAAGTGTTATGCTTTGTGACTTATCTGACTATTATACTTTCATCTAAGTTTAAAATAAAGAAAAAGAAAAGAAACCTAAAAGAAATTTAAAAAAAAGAAATAAAATAAAATCAAGTTTATTATTTATAACTCTAATATTATTGCTTTATCTTAGATATTATATAAGTAGTTTTCTATATTTAAACTATAGATAAATAGTTGTTTCAAGTAATATTTCTTTCTAAATTCTTTTATTAATTTTTTAATTTATCTTTAATTTATTTTTATTTTTTATTTATTTTTATTTTATTTTTAGTTTTAGTTTTTATTTTTGAACTTAGAAAAAAGATATGATGGAGATGTGACACCTGTCATAGGCTAGTTACATATGTCACAGTCACACAATTATATAACATAGAGAAAAACATAAAAGATTCTAAAATAGATAATATTATACAGCATGACAACAATATATTGGCTTTATAGCAAGCACATATACTTTAGGATATGTTAGTTGTAGTATGCACACAGACCATGGTTTATAATATTTGGCAGCATGAATAGCATCTGTGATCATGACAATATATATGATATCTTGTATTTGAGATACTCAACTAATACCATATCTAATAGCAAAAAGTTTAGCTTTTGTTAATAATATATTTATTGCATAATGAGCAGTTTTCACAATAATTTCATTGTTATGAACTAAGATCCTTAGGGTGGGATAATAGAACAACTCTTGTATTGAGTAACACAAGAGAACTTGATAGAAAACTCTTCTACAAACTAGTTTACCTTATATAGTCCTACAAATAGTCTGTGCTAAGTACTGTGCACCCTACCCTAAACAACCATGTGTAGTCCATGAGGCCAACATGTGGTATCCATGTTATATGATGTTATCTGTTCTCAAATCTTCTACTAAGTTCTCCCAAGTCTTGTGATCTATCTTGTGACTTTGCCATCAGGTGACTGATGTGACAGTGTGACCGATCAACCCTAACCCTAGTTGTTCTAAAAATAGGAAAATATAAAAATAAATCAAAAAGAAAATAAAAATGAAAAGAAAAATAAAATAAGTCGAGTCTACCTTCTTCAATCTTGACATTCATGTTCTCTTCAGATGTGTGAGACCAAGATAGCAACATTATTTTTGACACTCACATCAAATATGATGAGTATGGTATCTTAGTTGTTTGATAAAATTTCATAGATGTTCTTGAGTTTGTTTTAATGAGTGATTTTTGCATTAATATCTTTCCAATTAGCTAAATGAAAGGAAAAACAATTAGGAAAAGTGTCTACAAGATGAAAACCAGGAGAAAGTTCTCTAATCAAACTATCAAAGGCTAGAAATATTTCATTTAAATAATTGTTGGTGTCTACTAAGAGACTTTTAACCTTTAAACATTGCTTGGTAGTGAGATAACAAGTGGCTATGCAATGAGGAGTGGCCTTCTTGGAGTGCTATTCATCTAAAAGAAGGTTTCTAGTATGTTGTTTAGAAAGGGATACTGCTTGAAAATGAGGTTGACCAATGATTTTATCAAGGTAGAAATAAATAGGAATAAGACTAGTGATAGTCTTAACTCTCCATAAAGATAATATGTGGAAGGCTTCTGTAATCAATAGAGCTACTCTTCTCTGTATTTTTTAAAATTCTTTTTGAGGCTAATATAGTGGCACTCTTTTGAAGTACCAAAGCTTGAACCCATATAGAGCAATAGGAAGGACACATGTTCTATATAAGAGAAATTTGTGTATTAGATAGAGTTTTCTTGTTGAATTGCCCAACATCTTCATGTCTTTGATGATAAATAAGGTTTTATTGGTGTAATAGCAAATATATTGTTAAAAAGAGAGTTTTTATCAAAGAAAAACCTTAGATATTGCCATATATCTTTTGGTCTGAGTAGAGCATCTCTTGTTAGTTTCAGATCCAGTAAAGGTGGATTGATATTCTTTGTTGATCTCAAGAAGTGGAAAACCTCTCATTTGTCATGTTCAATTACCAGGCTGAACTGGTTAAAGAGGAGTGAAATGATGCTATAACTACAAAAAATGTTTGCATTAGATTTTCCATAACTCTTCTCCTGAGAAATAAAAAGACTGTTGTCAACAAACAAAAGAATTGAAACTGAAATAGAAGTCAAAAGATTTTTAGATCATTTTTTGAATATATAGAAGATAGAAACAATATAAAGAGCTAAAAGAATAGGAGAGAGAGTAGATTCCTGTCCAATACTGATATCAGCTCTGAAGAATAGTGATGTGAAATGGTCCCATACATATTGAGTCTGTCTGTTAATTAAATGACTGGAGAAAAATTGGGAAATTTTTAAATCAAAGCTTGCTTTGTCCAGAATCATTAGAAGAAGTTGATGATTTAAGAAAGGAAAAAATTGTGTGATATCAAATACAAGAATGCTTTTGTGAAGGCCCTTTACTCATCTCACTGGTATGAGATATGTTAAGAAAATACTGGCATCTGTTGTTGAATATTGCTTGATACCTTCTAATTGGTTTGGATGGATAAAATTTGAAGCAATAGAATAAACTTGTAGTCTATTGCTTATTGCTTTTTCAATCAACTTTCCTGATGTATTTATTACAAATGAGCTACTCACTAGTTGTGATACTTGAACTTAGTGGTATTTCAGAGGTTTAGTATAAGGAGATAATGATAATAGGTGATGAGTAGTATCAACAGAAATAATTGATGTTATTAAGTCTGAAGTCTAGCCCTTAGACATAGAGGTATATATACAAAAGAGTGATGGTCTGTTCACAAGCTGTTGCCATCACATGATCAAAACTTGTACCTGATGGGAGCTGTC
>Ga0157357_1000413_pt1 | contig 18498 bp, 18 predicted proteins | sample AttcapACBM1_FD_111485 | JGI IMG/M metagenome (GOLD analysis project Ga0157357, IMG submission 111485) | Fungus gardens microbial communities from leaf cutter ant in Botucatu, State of Sao Paulo, Brazil - Atta capiguara ACBM1 | ecosystem: Host-associated > Fungi > Mycelium > Unclassified ... | reverse complement strand
CATGAGTCATAGTATTTGGCGATGCTTACCGAGGTCGACCACAGTCTGTCTGTCAGCTCCATCCTGATGCCATATGATGACTGACCGACCATTACAGATTAGATGATTTTTTCTGACGACATTTCCGCTTGCAGGACAAAATCCATATAGACCATTCTGGGATGACGTTATAAGTTCTGTGTATGAAGTCGGAATCATAATTGTCTCTCTCCTCTATCTATTGTGTGTGTGTTGACGATGACGAACTAGAAAGGTCTCGTGGGCTAGCATGACAATTTGGGACTCACGGATCTTAATGACGCCTGGCCCATCTCGCCAAAAGTCTTTTGTTTGAATATCGGCTTTGTCTTGCCGTGCCGTATGCCCTGTCGCCAAATGTGTTCTGAAACTCAAAATTCTGTGGATTCTGACAGCACTGACAATAAGCAAGCCTTACACGACTCACTTGGTTTTTATTTGGACAGGAATACCTGACAACCTATAAAGGTTTGCTCATTCTGGCCTACCATCCCAAGATCTTTCCTCCTCTTCCTCCTCTGAACACATGGATATGAATTACTACCCTATTATCTTAGGAGACATCTGGGACAGAGGCACTAATCTCATACCTGAGGTTGCCTTGATGGAAAATTATGAACATTTCTCTCCTACCAGTGAACTCTGTCAAGGCTTTGAGTTGTGCTATAGAAGCATCGAACCCGAGAGGACTCCATGCCGAGAGGACTCCATGACGAGCCCTTGATGTGTCGGACACTCAGGGACATCAGGTGAATATTTAAATACATTTTCTTTCTCCTTTGGTTTCTCAATATAACTTAGATCTGCTGCAACCCGGCTCTCCTGTCGGAAGTGCCTATGTAGGGTTCTGCAGCAGGAATCAAAATTTATGTATGAAAATAATATCATCTTTTGAAGCTCACCAATGTGGAGATGTGTATGTGGGGTAAAGGCAAAGATTAGGTAGAAACTTCGCTATTGTACTTTTAGTAGATCAAACTCTTGCCTTCCGAGCCATGTTGAGCTCATTGATAGTCTCAACACATTTGTAGAAGTGATACTGTGGATTAGCTAATAGAAATAATAGCTACAAGTATATTAGAGTCAACTTCATTGCTCAATGTAATCTTATATTGAAATTGATATGTTTTTGGGATTGTTACTCGCTAAGTTTGTGATCAAGCTTTGGCAAAATCATTCGCATATAGGACTAGATCTGGTCATAGTCACCGGATTCAGTATAGCTATATGTATATGTATAATATAGGCGCCCGTTACATCTGAAAGATGGAGTCAACGAACTTGGAGAGCTCAGTTACCGACCGAATTTTTTTTAACAAGTCTCCGTTTTCATGTCAAGCTGGCATGTCATGAATTGATTCCCAAACACAATGGAACTGACAATCTCATCGAAAATCTCAAATGAATGAATGTTAGCAGAGGATTACCGGTGATGTCTTCAGGAGAGCAGAAAAGGACATTAAATTCGATAGAAAAACACAAGATACTCTGGGAGCTTTGAAAGTAGCACAAACCGAGGGCAAATCCGATGAAACAGTGTCTTGTGCCTACATCTGGTGCACTCTTGCGACACAAGCCAATGACATCTCAGAGGAGGACACTGTAGGGCGACCCAACCACTGAAACACACGCTTATTCTCGATAGAACACCTTTCCTTTCGTTCATTTCCCGTCCTCTGGACACTGCTACATCCTCCACAAAATCTCGCAAGTAGATTCCGCGTCTTTTATTCACGTGACTACGTCTATTCTGAACACCAGCCCTAGGCGCTTTGTGTTTGTGTTGTGATGGTCTTTAAAACTCCAAAGGATATCTCTCGTCCGCCTCTTATTACTCCTTCAGCCTCTCCCCCACCTCATGCATCGTCTTCCAAAACTAATAGTGCTTCACCCTCTAAACGCCAGCGCCTGTCTTCAGTTTCACGTTCTTCCAGTCTACAACGTGCATCGGAGTCTGTTCTAGATATACAAACGGAACGCGAGGCATCGCGTACACGCCTTCTTGATACTTGGTCTCAGCTCGCAGAACGATATTCTCGACCTTTGGATGAAGATGACATCGTAGATATCCGAACAGGAGAGATAGTCAAGGATAATGGATTTTGGAGGGCAACCCGCCGGTTCGGTTTTGGGGAAGTCCTCGCCCCAGAGTACCAGGAAGAAACTGCGGCAAAAGAGTCTGGAGATGAGGATGGAGCGGACGAGCTCGATGCATTTACCGAGGAACATGATTACCTGGAGGATGTGTTCTTGGCAAGAGGATTGCAAAAACCATCACCAGTATCTTCTAACGCGGAATATGAAGATGATTTGAGAGAGTTTCTTGAGGCAGAGGAGCGAAGGAAGGAGGAATATGGGAGTGAGCTAGAGGAGGAAATTATAGAGACTAGTGATGTAGTCAAGAAAGGGTGGAGTCTTCACTACCCTTCTATGACTCACGATTTGCATGAGGACAATGGTGATGAGGATGAGGGATCTGAAGGCGAGGATGAGGAATCTGAAGGCGAGGAGGACGAAGCTGGTACCGTTCAGGATCCGCCCTGCACCAGTTCACCTGTGTGTTCAGAATATTCCGAGTCTGACGACGAGCTCGATAACTGGGAACCAACAGAAGCTAGTATGGTCGCTATCGCACGAAACCATGTCTCAGAGACTCTATCTGTGGACGACTATTCCGATTCAGAGTCAGAAGTAGAAATAGTGTCTGTTACAAAGTTCTTGCCTGACAAACAACCAATTCAAGCTATACAGTTGCACACTCCCCCTCATTCATATTCTTCTGCTGACCGGTCCATTACTGGCATTCCTTTACCTCATCCACCCTCAACTCCTACTCGACCTAGTAATCCTCCATGTGCTCGTCGAGGCAGGATTGATTCTTCTTTTCCACAGAAACCTCAGATATACCACTCCAAGCCTAGGTCTCTGACATCAAGTCGGCGAGTGAAAACTCCACCCGATGTTCTTAACTTATTGAGGGTTAGCCCCGGTTGACTTGCCTATGGGTCAGGAGTATCTTTCTTATTATTATGTACATTTTTTGTGTCTGTTGTTACAAGTCTAACCAAAACTATTTTTCTCGATACAAACAAACCGTAGATATTCCTTGTCTCACCGTCGCCTCTAGATCTGGAATAAGCTTATTAAATGTAGATCTTACTGATTATGTATAGCCTCATATCATCTCTCTAGGTAAATATGCATTTAGTGTACATCTGGAGTGTCTGAGCCTCATATTTTTATGAATGACGAGAAGAAATATGAACAGGTTGTGGTCAAGTCATCTCCAACTTCTATTGTATTTCCGATACAGTGTCCTCATAGTTGTTGCCAGAAGTATATGTCTATCGTGGGGACTAACTTGACGAGTGAGATGCTATGACAAGATCATAAGTGATGGGTTGATGTGATGTGATGATCATCTCAGATCGAAGCTACCATATTCCCTTACCATGGGTGCTGGACAGTCCACTTCTCCATCCCACCCACCTTCACGTGGTCTTCATGTTTTGAGGGTCACCCCACTATCTCCAGCCTCCCAAACCAATATTGAGCCTTTTTTTGATTTTGTCGTCGGCTTCGAAGGAGATTCGTTCTCCTCCGATAATGCCATCAACGCATCGGAATTAGAGAAAATAGTAGAATCTCATGAGGGTTACGTTCTCAACCTTGTGGTTTGGAGCAGCAAAAGTCAACAGACACGAGGTAATTTGGGCCTTTTGTCTTCACGTCGCGTTGACAACGTCGAGAAGTCGTGCCAATCGTTCCCTCTCGCACATGGTCTTTGCAGCAAGATGAACATCTGACGAATGGAAATGATGCACAGCCATCCCTTTTGGGCCTCAGTATGAGGATTTGTGAACCTGAGTCAGCCACCGAGAATGTATGGCATGTTTTGGATGTAATTGAAGGAAGCCCAGCAGAAAGTGCTGGCCTAGTGCCGATGGGTGATTGGATTCTTGGTAAGTCAGTTAAGGCGGCCCTCCACCTTTACTTTGTCCTCACTAGAGCGAAGGCTGGTCAGGGGGTGTCCTGAGCGCAGAAAACGATTTCTACGACCTGGTTGAAGCGGTACGCAGCAAAAGACACTTGGTCCTTCCATCAATTGACGCTCACATAGCATATCGACAAACCTTTGCGGGTCTACGTTTACTCATATGACTTCGAGTTGGTAGTTTCCTTGCATCTCAGTCTCCCGACATTAATCCCACATTCTCAGCACTCTGAGAGAGGTGGTATTGATTCCAAATCGCCACTGGGGCGGTGAAGGACTTCTTGGATGTGTATTTGGGTGCGGTTCCTCGGTTAAGTCTCAACCGGCCTTTGACGTGCTCCTTTCCCTTTCACTTCAGATTTGGCTTATTACACAGAATTCCATTACAACCATTGGATAAAATCCCGGGCTCTATACCTCCTGAACTTGAAGAAGAACGCGAGGAACAAGAACTTTTTGTTCCTGCGGACATCGAAACCCACATTCCGCAACCACAAGATTGGCAGGCCAACCGGGATCTCTCGAGCGGGGTCTATCATACCACAGATCTCTAGGGATCTGACTTTATGTAAATACTGTTGGTTGTCCACTTCACTATCAATTCAGTCTTTAGCATCAAGCCCACTTAAATTTCTCCGTATAAATAACTAATTCAGGTTCTCAATTCACTTTTGACACGTATAGAGGACTGATTTTCCCATAACCAGGCCAGTCAGCATAGAGTATTTTGGCAAGACTCAGTGGCTCCCGGACCGTCCATTCAATTACATAACCTTCTTTGTGTTTTCTCTCTGAATAGGTTGAGGAGCCCCACTAGTGTTGATGCTAAGCCATGGCACTCCAGGGTTGATCCCTAATGGACATTATCGCTGGATCCTACTCGCCAAAAAGGGAGTAAAATGGGGCAAGCTCACTCTTTTTAATATCCCAGTCGGGTGGCTCTTTTGTTAGTATTATCTCGGTTTCGAGTGCACTCGTGATTTTCTACTTCTGATTGACGGTCCGCTGGGACTTCTAGATTAAAATTAGATCAGTCACCTGGCTGGATGGTTGAAAGGTCATCGAACTCTTCTGCTTCTGTTCCCTACAAGAGCAAGTAATAACCCTGAAGAATTGATACAAGCGAGGCTATAAAAGTTTAATACTGTTGCTGATATATCCTCACTTGCAAGCACCCTTACGGAGGCATGTTTCTCTGTATCCTGAATCTTCTACTCATTCTGCCTGTGGCCTTCGCGGCCTTTGGTGTCACAACCTCCGGGACTAACATGGTCGTTGATTCTGGGGCTGGTTTAGTCACAACTAGTGAGTGACTATCGATAGTAAAGACGTGTCATAGGAATGCTAACATGTGGGTGAGCCAGTACACACAACAAATGGAGATGTTACCTCTATTCTATTCAACGGAAAACAGTTACAAGACTCTTCCAAATTTTCTCAGCTCAGTTCTGGTCTTGGTAAGGAAATGATAAACCTGAATATTGTTCCGCCAGACAATGAAATTCAATTGAGGTTCGGCAACTGTAACCTCTTCTGTGGCCAATAACATCGCGGTTATCACCATCAGAACAAGCACGATCGTGAGCTCAAAAGATCGGGTCAATGCTGGAGTTCTCTGATTGGAATGAGTAGACTCACTACATCATTGTTCGCTCAGGGCAGAACACCCTATACATGGGTACCTTTGCCTCCCAGGAGCCAGCAGTAGGGGAACTTCGTTTCATTGCACGTTTGCTGAAATCATCACTTCCGAGTGGCATCCCACAGTCTGAAATTCAGGGTGGGAGTGCTATCGAGGGCTCCGACGTCTTTCTGGTGAATGGCCAGACTCGGTCCAAGTTCTATTCCAGTGTCAGTGATACATTTATGATTGAATGCTTTTGCCAGTGTTGTTCTAACAGAGTACCGTTCATAGATCCGTTTCATTGAGGACCAAGTCCATGGCGTGACGGGTTCCGGTGTTGGTGCATACATGATGATTCCTGGCATTGGCTATGAAACATCCTCAGGTGGCCCATTCTTCCGAGGTTCGAGCAGCTCCATTTTCCAAAGTTATTGGTTATGAGCACTCACGCCCATTCCTCATAGATATTAACAATCAGGGTAGTGATCAGCAGGAGCTTTACTTTTACATGAACTCGAACCACGAGCAGACCGAAACATATAGGACAGGCTTTTTCGGTCCGTACGTCATTTTTACTGGTCTCCATCGACGAATCTGTCGACGGCGGCTCACATACCATCATGACCAGCTATGCCCTTGCCTTTACGACTGGCCCCGCACCGTCTGGGAATTTGGACACAAGCTTCATGGATAACCTCAATCTCCAAGGTTATGTCGGAGCCTCCGGTCGTGGTACTGTCTCTGGTAGTTATTCTGGTACATTGTCTGGACAACCTGTTACCATTGGTTTCAAGGTACAGTCTCTTTGATGGATTGTGATTCTTCCTGATTCCTTCAAGAATTCTGCAGCACAGTATTGGGCCTCTGGTTCCGGGTACGTTGTATTCAGGAAGCACTAGCTATTCAATAACCAGTCATTCATATCTTACACAGTGGACAATTCACAAGAAACATGATGAAACCTGGTACCTACACTGTAACTTTATATCAAGGTGAACTTGAGGCTGGTTCGGGTAGTGTCACAGTGACTGCTGGCGGGACTTCTTCCATCAACTTGTCATCAAATCTCAACCGGCCGAGTACCATCTGGTCAATTGGTAGATATTTCCGCAGTTTGGGCAAGGAGAGAGGGGCTGACAACTTATTAGGAACCGTCGATGGGACTCCAGCTGGGTGAGTTCAAATTGAATGGAAAACATTTCTGGCTTAATTTGAATAGATTCTTGAATGCTAACAATATTGAGCACATGCACCCGTGAGTGACTAAGACGATGCCAATACGTTATGAACACCCACTTTTTTTAAAAAAAAACTCAGGTCCGATTCGAGAATGAGTAACTGGGGTCCGATCACGTTCACTATTGGATCCTCGTCAGACTCGTCTTTCCCTATGGCTCAATTCAAGGACGTGAGCTCATGTCCACAAATTAGTATTACACATCGATTGATGTAACGTATCCCATTTCAGATAAACAACCCAACTACGATAAGATGGACAGCTTCCTCGTCGCAGATTGGTTTGTGTCATTGAGGGTTTAAGCGCAAATTCTACTTACACCATTGTTTTGTTTGTAGGCGCTCGAACTCTTCGTATTCGTACTACCGAAGCTTTTGCTGGTGGTCGACCTCAAATCACAGTGAATTCATTCACTTCAAACGCTCCTTCTCGTTAGTGCTCTTTGATTTCAGTTCTTGTCCGTGACATCGATCTTGATGCTGTCATTTCCTTAGCCCCACCAGCGGTTAACTCCCGGGGGTAATGATCTAGACAATCTTTCTGCTACAGTCGGAATTTCTAATGTTTTTTCAGCGTCACTCGTGGGACTTGGAGAGGTCTCAATCAGTTCTGTAAGTCGTATTACTGGTTACTGAAGGGTGAGAAATCGTACTAACATCGTATTCGGTTCAGATGACTTCACCATCCCTGCTGGTGAGTCAAGACGTGATTCTTCCAATCAGTGGTCAAGCTGACAACTGTCCTTAGGCACGCTCGTGACCGGTGTCAATACCATCCAGATCAATGTAATTAGTGGTAGTTCCGGGTCCGATTTCCTCAGTCCCAATTTTGTTTATGACTCTGTTGAACTGTTTTAGGAGGTGATGACTTATTAGTAAATGCATTGGGTGCTATTAGTTTCAAAATGCGATTGTGGATGCATATAAGCAGTACGGTACAAAGATAGTACAAAGATATGGCAAATGTGTCAAAAGAAACGTTCAACAACCGCGAAGGCGAATCGTTCACTCCCGTCCAGTTGATGGGGGTGCATCACTCCTGGCAGTAGGGCTAACAGGAGTGTCAGGTTTGAATTCGAGACTCATAGCAATCGTTGGCCACACTGTAAATGTCTCAGCATCTCAGTAGCTGTATATAGCAAGAAAATCATACCTTCTTCGAAGCCAGGGTGTCTCCCAATTCTGATCTGATGCCACACTTTCTTCATTGCATCTGAGGTACGAATCTCTTGCCAATTCTTCAGGAAGAAATCTATCTCCACCTTCACAAATGCTGTGATTAACAGCGTAGAATGAGTGATATAGCCTCTGCTCACCTTTCGAATTTCCTCGAATATCGATGCAAACGGAGAAAAGACCTCGTAAGCAATGTTCTCTACAGTGAGAGATTGGAAGACATGCTGTTTATAAACCATGCATATAGTTAAGTAATATCACTTGGGAGTTGATCCGCGCATACCTGAGCCGCCCGTGCTTTCAGATCGCTTAAATTCAGTCCTGTGAACGTTTGTCAGAAACGCATCAACAAAGGGTCAAAAGGGAACATACGATCAGCTTCCCTGTAAATGGCCTTGGCAGAACAGGGAGCGGGATGCCCTGGATTATGCTTCATCCAATCTCTGACCCATTCCTTCCTGGACGTCGCGGAATCTGTGTAAGTCGCTTTCTTCGACACAGACGCAGGAGGAGGTATGTCTTCAGAGCGGGGCGATGATGGAAACGAAGGAGAGGTCGTGATGAGACGAGATGAGACAAAGCAAGACGAGAGCGGCGCAAAAACGATATTGTCAGTATATATCTAAAGACTTCTGAGCAAGTGGAATAACGTAACTAAATATTATCACCCACATAATACAAGAGGGCACGGTAGGTGTTGTACGCGACACCTCTGATTAGTACTGTTGAATGAGCCTTTAATGGAGTTTGCCGGTCGGTGTGAGTCCCTGGACATTGATCAGGAACTATCAAGGGTGCTGATGCCAAAGACGCGGAAGTAGGTTCCAGCTGGGAGCTATTCATGAGATCGTCGACTTGTCGGATGTCTTGTTGTACAACGCTTTCAGAAAATGGGAAAGTCTCGTCACCACGAGGCAGGTTGACTTGCGCAAAGTCAGTCTCCGAGGAATCTGCTTGAGATGCCACTTCGTCATGTTCGTCCGCCTCAAAAGGGTCATCATCTTCGTCGTCAGAATCAATATATTCATCGCTGTAAACCCCGCCCTCATTTTGAGTGGTAGAGCCAGTAATTGTTCGGCTCGTGGGTCGTGGGGTCTGTAGGGGATTGTATTCCATGACCCCCTCAGCGAAGTCAGAGCCAAGCACTGTACATCTTCATCAAACGGGTTGGTCGGCCAAAAATGAAAATGTCACGTACTATCTTCGAAGTGTTCGGCTCGTTGTAACATCTTGCGAGATGCCCATATGCGTCGGGCTTTGCAAGGGCTCTCATTCCGACGAAGGATTACAAATTCAACATCGGAGTAACGAGGATCATTGAGAAGTGACCCTACTGTGTCGACTAAGGGCTTCGGGACAGATAAATTGGTAGCGGGCGGTAGGAGAGATGTAGGGCTGGGTGAGGATGTAATACTACAGACGATGACAAAGGCATCTTGGGCTTTTGCGCTCATTGACTGGTAATAAACGGTGTCCCGTCGAGCAAACTGCGCCCTGGAGGAAAGAACAGGTGAGCCCTCATCTCAGTCCCGAGTTGTGTTGACTGCACCATCCCCAGTTCGCTGTCTTCATCGATTCATGAGAAAAATACATGCGGATCAATCTGTTTTTTTGCGCACCTTGTAGGAGAATGAGTGATTAGAAGCTTCTTTGAGGTTGTGAAGCACAGTTCTCTCAGCACTGAGTAGTGAAATTAGGAGATTTAGCGAGCATCTAGGTGTAGCAAAGCTTACTTGCGTAGCTCAAAACAAAATTTGTAGATCCCCTCTCGAACCCATTTCCCCGAGTTCTTGAGTGAAGCTTCCTTCTCTGTCGCGGTAGGCTACAATACTTCAAGCGATACCCTCAGGCGAACTGATTCATCTCGCACCTCGCAGGCCAAGAATAGACTAATGTATCCTCCCCCTTCTGTCAGCTGGGGCAGCTCCTTTGGCACTCCTCCATTTGGATAGAACAGTATCTAGTTACGTCTGGGTCAATAAAATAGCCCATGACTACATCGCCAACAGCTTGCACTTGCCTGCCAGCGTCCCCCACCGAACTTGGGTGACTTCACTGCCTTTGACTTGGCCTCTCCTTTGGTCGAGTCAAATAGGTACTTCAGATTGCGAATGGTCCACTCAAACGTAAGAGAACAATACTCATTGCAATCCAAATCCTGTAGGTCCAATTGATTCATGGAATTTGTGGATCAGAAGAACCAGACAGATGTCTAAAACGGACTAAATAGCAAAATTACTATTACTATGACGTCACTCTCTTCCTGCCAGCATATTTCGGAAGTCATCCTGATCCTTTGTCCGGCCACCAGTCCCAAGTCCCCCTGCAGCTCCAGCAGAACTCCCATCTTTCGTTTTTCCCTGTGCAAATCCTAGCCCTGCTTGGGGTCGAGAAGCCCTTGCTTTTCTTGGGACAAACATTCCTCTAGTTTTTGGAGGCGCTGTTTTGTCCTGGCCACCTTCTTCGCTTAACTGTAAAGTATAATCTTCAAAGATTATTGGCTCTGTGCGGAGGAGGAGCTTTCCTGCTTCCTAGATCAACTCAGTGAGCCTCGCCTAACTGAGAATTTAGAATCCAAATTTACAGCTGCGTTCTCCAATTCGACCACTGCCTCGTGTTTATCCTCGAAGATCTCTACGCGCTTGACTGATATAAGCTTGTCTAGGAATTGCTGCAATAACCCCTCTTGGGCATGAGAAGGAAGTCCATGAATCCGTACTGAGCGCTGTCGGATTTCAGCTGTCCGGGTCAAACCCGTTTCAGCAATCGTTCTAGAGAAGAATCATGTCAGGTCGAGGCATCAGAGGGTCATAGCTCAATTGACCTATGTCGGGCTCGTACACGAGGGTCAGCCAACGTCACTGCGATTCGGCGCTTTCTCAACTCGTGGTTATTTGCATTCAGAGATGCTCGAGCATCACTCTACAGATCAGGTAAATTTTTGTGCACTTTAAGATCATCAATAACGGACTAACCGGATTTTCGTACTCCACAAAGGCATAACCCCTCGCGTAACCATCATCATCCGTGGCCATTCTGACATCTTGGAGTTTGCCGTACTAAAGGTCGGTGTCAAACATCGAATAGACCCACTATCCAGCCATACTCACTGTTTGGAATACTTTTTCTAGGTCAGTCCTGGTGGTAAATCTACTCAAACCTGCAACATAGATCTCTCTTTCATTCGCATCATGGTCTGTTCTCTCCTTCTTTCGCTCCGGATTGGATATGTATACATTAACAAAAAGGCCCGGCTCCAGTTCCTGCGTGTGCACATCCAAGGCGGCTTCCGCGGCAGCCTAATCGGTCACGATCATGATCAGGATATAGATATAATTTATCTAGCGCAGGAAAGACAGAAGATACGCACTGGAGAAGTAAACTGGACGTAGCAGAACCTTCGAGTTGCTTTAAATTTCTTGCTGGGCCACCGGATCTCGAATATTGTACCATACTTTATTTCATTAGCAGGGGTAGGCGGAAGCTCTATTTTGGGCTCACCTTTCCAAAAAGGTTTCTCAGATAGGGGTCGTCTGCTGACTCGGGAAAATTGGTGACATAGAGGGTTGATTTCCAAGCCAAATGCACTGCGATTTCTTGTCCATTTATCCGCTTCTTATCTTTGGTCAACGCTACTGGGATGCTATCCTAGAAATAGGATTAGAGGCATCCAAAGCTGCCAAGAAAAAGGGATCTACCCTTTCTTGAAACTCCACAGTTGCAACCAATGCATCAGGAAGGGGTGTAATTTTCACTTCCCTCACATTTCCACACTTCAAACAAAGATACAAAGATAGTGATGATTAGTACAACATGGGCGCATTAAGAGATTAGTATTCTTACATCGCTGAATAATTTATGGACATCTTCGTCCATGACATTGTTTGGAAGATCTGCAACAAAAATAGTGCAGTTTTCACGATCCCTTTTAAGGGGATGAGACTTCAGCTCTCCGGTAAATTCAGTGACGTGTTGGGAAGATTTGATTTTGAATTTCTCACCCGTTTTCACCTTCTTGTTGTTCTCCGTGGCTGAAAGCTCTTCCTCCGCTGTTCGCTTCGTCCCGCGGCTCTCAGTCTGAACGTTCGGCACTTGAGAATCTGTCTCCATAGGAACTACATTCATGACATTACTAGAGAGCGCCTGTTCAGCTGTGACAGTACCGACAGCATCTTGAATGACGCCTGAGGCCTGTAGCCACTTGTATCCGGTCTTCTCTGCCTCCTAACCCCAACTGTATCAATATACAGCATGACATTTGCCGAGAAATGGTACATACTTTGGCCCTTCGATCATTGTTAAAATACTGTGCCTGGAGCACCTTGACAGAGCATTCATTTATATTAATTATGTTGCCGTGAAGTTGCTCAAAAGTTAGCCAGGCTTCCCAAATAGCTTCAGGCCAGTCAATCTGCTTCAAATGGATGTTGATGAAGAAAGCTCTAGCTTCGTCATACTTTTGCTGTTTTCTGTGGTTGGTAAGGCTGTTAAAAGGGTGCACTTGAAAGGAAGAAGACTCCATACATCAAGCAGTCAATATAAGCGATCAAAGTCGAATAACTTGTTTTCTGTCGGTTGGTAGCTCTTCGCAATGTGTTGATGGCGTCATCCGGCATTTGCGCTAGCCGTTCATACTATGAAGAATATAAAAAGTGAAGGAAATCAGGGTAGGAGGCAAATCGAATTGGCTTACAACGTCAACGAGAGCTTTTTCGAGTCGCAACCGTGTATCACCATACTTGGAAACTAGACAACCCCAAGTCAGGGCTATGGAAAAGTACAAATAGAAGACACGTACTCTGCAGTGTCATTTCAATACCACTTTCTAGAATCCCAATCAAATTCACCAGCCCATCCTCATCAGTTTTCTCAGCCTCAATCCTCCTTCTCTCATAACTGGCCCTCGCAAGTACCAACGGTATTAACTGCTCTAGATCTTGTTGAACTACTTTAGACTCCAGTGCTCGTATATATACATCGTGAACAGACTCCTTCTCGTCCTGCTTTTGGCCTTCAGGTATATCATCCACTCGTTCCTGAGTATTTATCATCTGTTCGTATGACATTAAATTCAAGTCAAGAAGACAGCTCACAATAATTCTCATGTACCGAGCCCAGACCTCTCCGGACGCAGGCACGCTGCGAGCGGCTCTCTGCACAATCAGCAGTTCTTGATCAGGACTGACGCCAGCTGAAAACTTTCAGTTTCATCTTGGTGAGAACACAAATCCACAACGGAAATGAGACGCTACCAACCGCAGCATCTAGGTAACCTGTCCAAAACGATCTCAACGTCTCTTCTGCTCCAGACTCTCCTTTGAACCTCCGTGATGCAGCTTCAGTGATAGCTCGTTCATATATGCCACTTGCTGTGAAGAAGTCTATTCGTTTTGTCCTCCATTCGCCTGCAATATAGGCTCCATAAGCTTGCAGAGCCGACGACTGCTCCTGGAAAAGGTGTTAACTAGAATTTCAGAAAGGACCTTAACTGACAGGCGCACCAACGCATACTCTAAAGGTTCTCTGCGCTCCCATGAGCGAATAGAGTAATTACGACTTTTTGAGGCGGCAACAAGTGACTCTTCGTATTCAGTAGGTGGCTTATAATTGGTTGTAAAAGAGGAGTAGGATTGGAAGGTCTCATCGTTGTCTAAATCGCCTTTAGCAGGGGATAATTAATGGAACAACATACTCACTCGAGTGAGGCTGTTGAAGACGATCAAGAAGAAATTTCTCAACATACTCTATGGCTGAGCTTCTACGCAACGGTTTAAATATGTGAAAGCGGGAGGCGTTGATGAGGATACCTCTCTTCCTTTGGTGTTTCCGCGAGCCTCTCCAGCTCCCAGTCGCGCTGAACATCCCAGAGCAAACGACTCTACCATCGTCAGTATAAATATTCGAGCCTCTGGAAGAGATGCAGGTACCTGAGTCAGATGGTTTTGACCCTTGACAATAATGCTTTTCATCCTTTCTCTCGTCCATTGCTCAGAAAACATGTCACCAAGTTCCGCAGGTCTCGTCTCCTTATCGACGCCATAGTACTTTGCATGACCATCGATAATAAATTGCAGGTAGCTTCGTAATAAAGGAATAGCTGATCAATCATTAGCTCTCGCGACGCACTATACTCATGGGTTATGTACTCACACAAATAATCTCGCACTGCTCGTTCATAGAGAGCAAGGAGCTCCTCCACACCAAGTATATGATCCAAGACCAGTTTTTTCTGCTTTTCGTGGATAAGTGGCAGCCAAACATGTCCTGGGTCGGCAGCCAGGAATTCGGTCATCATTTCCAAAGAGGACTCAAGTTCGGGGTTGAGAGCTGGGTCCGACTGCGCTAACTGAATATGCTGAGCGTGTAGAGTGACATTGTAAGGTTGTTCAGCTATGCTGGAAAGGATATTGCTAAGGGCATCAAGAGAGTCCATGACACGCTATCGACGACACGCTGTCGTGCAGTGAAATCATTTCGCGCAGCCAAATGTTCCATCACGTGCTTATGAATATTGTTCAGATTATCAATTGTCTCTTGCCTGAATCTCTCAAAAATGAAGTAGTACGTCTTGCTGAATAGAAAGAACTGACAGGCTGCTTGTTTTACGTAGAAATTGCCTGTAAGCAGAAGCATGGCACTGAGGTCATCCGAAGCACAGCACTTGGCCTCGGACATACATTTGCGATCGGCAGCGTCTTCGTGGGTTCATATATATATCTGACCTCCGTTGCCAATCATTAATGAAAGAACCTATTCCAAGCCGGCTCTCATTTCCCAGCATTGTGAAGGCGTCCTCTCAGGTCTTATAAGCCTTTTCGTGCAAACCAGGACCAGTTCCCTTGTGCGCACGCCATCTCTTATCATAACTATGCCTTCTACGCTGCGGAAGACACAGGATCGCGCTCTGAACATCAGTCGCTCTCTGGCCATTGCTTTCAAATCCAAGTTCATATCTCGGTAAATCCTAGTTTGTTTGCAGAATAACTGGCTCCGAACATTTACCAGAGCAAGCAAATCACTGCCTCCATATATTATCCCAGATAATATCGGCCGACCCAGAAGCCTCCGACGTGCAGTTGCGGCGCCCACAGTCAACCTCTCCAGCGTCTCCTATTGTTGGGCTCACCGACATTTTATCCATCGACTACCAACCGAGCTTCTCTCCCACATATTTGTCCTTAGCGCAGAAGAAGATTCCCATTTGCCTCTCTCAGTCTCCCAAGTTTGTCGATCCTGGCGCCACGTCGCACTGTCAACACCTATGCTATGGCGCCGCATCGTTCTGAGTCCACACGAGCATATGTGGAGGGAGCGCATTCGCCGTGCGCGGGCCTGTACCCTTGATATAGAGCTTCTTCCCACCGCTCTGACTCCCATGCGACCGCGCCCTCTACACTATTACCCACGAAGGCACCTCGACTTTTATTCCGTACAGTGGCTTATGCAACTAGCTTTGCCCCATTTACGTCGATGGCGTTCATTTTCAGTGATTTTTACGGAGCAGTCTCCATATATATTGAATGCCGCACTATCCTTCTTGGCTGGCGTCCCATCCCCTCCTTCTTTACAAGAGATGACCTTGATTCACCGCCTCAATGAAGATCCTCAGCCATTTGTCCTGTTCAATGGGTTCATACCTTCCCTCAAGCGTCTCATAGTTGACGGTCCACGGATAGCGCTGCTTCCAGATATGCTCACTAACCTAATCTTCCTCGATTATACTCATCACCGCTTCAACACAGGTTCTGAAACCATACATGAAATTCTCTCTCTTCTCACCCTCTGCCCTAAGCTGATATCCCTTCGTTTGCTCTTCCCTCATCAAATCACAAATCTCACCTCCGTATACCATAAACCTCCTAGGCCTAATTCTCGAGTCTCGTTATCTTCCCTGAAGCAACTACATTTAGCACTCGATCCAAATTCTTCCGATATTCCCTATGAACTCGCCCTCCTCCTGACACACGTATCGACTCCCTCATTGCATACGATCATCTTCTCTGATCCCGGTCGACGACAAGTCCCCTTCCCGAACCTTAAATCATTTTTCTGGATGTATGCAATTCCAAGATCCCTGCAGCTCGTTCGCATTGAAGGTGGATGGTTCGATCAGGGGATGATAGATCCCATGGTAAAGTCGCTCCCCAGACTTAAGAAGGTGATTCTTCGTCGTGGAAGACGTGGTCCCGAGCGTGTGATCTACGATAGAGGCTGGTACTCTACGCAGAGATGACTGCCATGATTGGGAGCGGGAAGGATAAATGGATCTGTAAGCCATCAGGAGCCCTCAAGCTCACGCCAATGTTGGACATCAAAGGATGCCTATTTAAACATACTACACACAAACAATACTACAGTTAGGACCTTTATACGGACCAATAAACTAACAGCTCCGCTTCACAGTACACGAATTTGTAGCAACACTATATTCTTGTATTTTTGTGTCTTTCGCTGCGCATGGTATTTTATTTTACAATGTTCTTTCTTGTGTATATGTCCCATTTTCGTAAGCCTTAATTGACGTGTCTGCCTCCTCATCTTGATACACAAGTGATTAACGGACCGTGGCAACCCTCGCACCGCGAATCGCTGATGGTTTGCCGATCCGATAGTTTCAAACACAGCTGCACCGGTGAGTTAATATAAATCATTATTGAATAAGACTCAGTCTATGTGAGCGAGACTGAGGTCTAGGTCCTACACTATATACTATATAATATAGGTGAGACATGTTCGATAGTCGAACAAATAAACGGAGACAAAGACTAGAGCTCGGATAACCGTCATGAGAGGGCACGAAGTCGTAGTGGAACCTCAGTACAACGCTCACCGCGTCTTAGCACTAGACATTACCTAAGCCGCGAGTGACGACTGGACGGACTAGATAAAAGATAGAATAGAAGAAAAGAAAAATCCGCAATGATGCAATGATGCAACATGGTGCCGCTGTTCACCTACATGCTGCTTGCAATGTTCTGGTTGCTTATTTGGAGTGTGATTCTGGCACCCAAGTCCACGGGTAACCACAAGCCTGAATGAATAACTAATACATGGGGAATTTCCCAGATAGATAATAGATAGATGCTGCCTGTAACTGGACCAATAAGATATATTGGACTGTCCTTAATTTGTCATCTCTTAAACTGGGTATGTAAAAAATATCGATGTGGGGGCCTATCTTGTTTCACGGTCCAAGTTCTGCTCATTATAGTCAATGACCGATAGGCTATTCCAATCATCAAGAATATTAATATCTTCATACGAAGTTTGAGCATTACTTTCTTCCATAGTTACTGCCACCGGAGAGAACCATAACTTGTGCCCATAAAAGATACAAAGTTCTTCTCCAAGCTCAATACCGCGAGCTGTGACGAAGCGAATTGAATCCGTGGACGTGTCAAGAATGAAAGAAACATTTGGAGGATCGGAGTGATTGAAGAGGGAACCTTGTGTCGATTATCAAGAAAACTTTGATCGTGAACTACACTGAGCGCATACCAAGGCCTAAGGCAAGAGCCATGCGACCATCAGGCCATACGAAGGTGTAGTGATCTAAAATCGTGTGCTTTCCTGGGTGCAAGGTGAGATGATGAACGTATATTTTAGAAGAGGCCTTAACCGAATACCGTGCATCTCATATTCCGACTTTGAGAAGAACAAAACAGGGTTGATTTCAATGGTGGTGTTTCGTGGAACTGGCTTTGCGGCTAAGGAATAGAGTTTCGGTTATGATAGCATAAGATAGCAAGAGGGAGAGCTGACCATATACACCTCTTCCTTTTCCTTCAGTAATTTTTATAACGCATCCTGTTGAATTGAGGTGCTGAGGTCCAAGATGACCACTGACAGTGCTCGACATCGAAAAAAGGTTGTTTTGATCCGGGTGCCGAAGGCTGGAGACCTGTGACGGTCTTCGTAAATGATGCTATTTATCTTCCTTTTCCAGAATTTATCACAGTCTGATTGAAAGCTGGCAATACATCTCTAGACATTTTGAGTAAATTTCGCAAGGATCAAATAATATATTACTCTTGGAGAACACTACACAATACAGCATAACCAATAATCTCCATCCAAATCTGCTATCCCCTCTTCTTTGCATAATTTTTCTGGACCGCTTGTCCTTCAAAGAAGCTTTACGAAAAATACCTCAGATCTTACAAAATTAATGCCCAACCAGGTACTCTTTCTTTCACCCTCTGTCTTGTTTTCAGGTATTCCCGCAATGGTGCTTACACTACTGCTGAATTCAGCGGGCTTTTCATCGAAAAAACGAAATGCATACTTTCAATATGATGATTCCTCGGCACAAGTAATCATTAAACTATTGTTACGGCAGGAGGACTCGAGGCGCGGGTCACGTGAGTCGATATGTTGTTGTTGTTTATTCCTATTTTCTATACCGTAACAAGCAAACTAGTGCTAAGACACGGTGGGCGTTCGAAGTAAT
>Ga0157357_1000412_pt1 | contig 18499 bp, 14 predicted proteins | sample AttcapACBM1_FD_111485 | JGI IMG/M metagenome (GOLD analysis project Ga0157357, IMG submission 111485) | Fungus gardens microbial communities from leaf cutter ant in Botucatu, State of Sao Paulo, Brazil - Atta capiguara ACBM1 | ecosystem: Host-associated > Fungi > Mycelium > Unclassified ... | reverse complement strand
GCTCAAAGTGGGCTATGATGTGGGAATTCACAAGAGAACTCGACAAGGAGTCTCTGCTAAATTAGCATCCTATATATACTAAATACATCTGGTCTGTGCTACAACCTCATGTCCACCTCATTTTCTACTCAAGGCCACCATGTTGTATACATGTGCCCTGACATCATCTTCCAGATCCTTCTACCACATTCTAGGCCTTATGACATCACATCATGTGACTTCAATGTCACGTGCCTCTTCATTGTCACTAAAAAGAAAAGGAAAACAAAACAAAATCCCTATAAAGTCAGAAAATAAAAGAAAAAGGAAATAAAAATGGTTCCTGTCCAAAGCGTCCCATAACAATTGTTACAATTCAAAACTAAAAGATCAAAAAAGAACCTTGTATTAGGTTAATACAATAATAACCTACTCTCAAGGCCATATATGATCTATAAAGTTAACATATAGTAAATATATTATATAATATTATTGTTTTAGAACCTTTTATATTCTTCTATATGATATGTGACTATGTGACTGTAACTGTAACTGTAACTTTTGTGATGTCATACTAATTCCTAACTCTAAGTCCAAAATAAGAAAATAAATTAAAATAAAATTAAAATAAAAATAAGAAAGAATATAAAAAAAACAAGGTCTACTATCTTTAACTCTAATATACTTGGTCTTCCACAGCAGAGTTCTCCTCTTTTCCAAACCTCTGTCAATGTCTCACTACTGAAATATTTACTTAGACTATACTTACTAGAATCCAAGATAGTAAACTTTATTTATTTTTATTTCTTTTCTTATTTTCATTTTCATTTTCTTTTCTTTTCTTATTTTGGACTTAGGGTTAGGGATTAGCATAATGTCACAAAATGTCACATGTCACAGTCATATGACTATATATTATATAGAAGGATATAAAAGATTCCAGAACAATAATATTATATAATATATTTACTATATATTAACCTTATAAATAGTATATACTCTTGTGTTAACTTAATACAAGGTTCTTTTCTTGACTTCACTCTATAAGTCTCAAATCATAACAGTACTATGAGGCATCTAAATTCTCCTTTTATATTACTTAGTATTTAAAGACTGGTAGATATTTTGTAATCTTCAGTCTAATAATAAAATATCATTAACATTAAACTCTAGTATTACAGCAATATACTTATCTTGTTAGGACTTACTCTCTTGAACTCTGTCTATTTTCTAAAGTTGTAACACTATGGTAGACAAATGGTATAGCATGTTATGACTTAAACCTCAAAGTATTAAGATAAAAAAGAAACCTTGTATTAGGTTAACACAAGAGAACTTAATAGAATTCCTAGTACAAACCTACTCTAAAAACTATATGTTATGTACAAGATCAGTATATAGAAAACATGTTGTATAATATCATTGTTTTGAAATATTTTATGCTTTTCTTATATATTATGTGACCATGTGATAGTGACAGTAACATATATAACTAACTCATAACATCTGTCACATTTTGTTATGGTATGTGATAGCTATGATATTATACTAAATCCTAATCTTAAATTACCAAATAAGAAAATAGATAAAATGAAAAAAAAATGAAAAAATATAAAATAAATAAAGTCTACTATCTTCAACTCCAACACAATACATATGTCAAGATTGCAAGTGGTAGACTTTAATTATTTTTATTTTTATTTTTTATTTTTATTTTCTTTTAGATTTTCTTTCTTTTTATTCTATTTTTAGAACTTAGGGTTAGAGTTTGTGATAACATTATATGGTGACACATCAGTCACATCAGATAATATGGTGACAGTGACAGTCACAAGTCACAAGACACATGAAAAGACATAGAACATTCTGGAAGAGATGATATCATACAATATGTGATATATATGGCTGTTTAGGGTAGAGTAGAAGTAGCTAGCATGGACCATGTAGATTTAGTATATAAGGCAGACTATCTTATACAAAGTTCTTTATTGAGTTCTCTTATATTATATCAATACAAGATTCTTCTTATTGACTAGCTCTAAGATCTTTAAGTTGTAACAACATAAGCTGAAGCCAAGATTATTCACAAAGTCTGTAACTTTTTGCTTTTTATACAAGCTCTTATACTTGGTACAAAATAAAATACTATAAACTTTTATCCTCAAGTGTAAACTATGTGTAATATAGTATTAGATAAAGAATATGCCTAGAAGAGAAAATTGTTAGAGTTGCAAACTATGAACTCTATTTTATTTTCTTATTTTATTTTTTCTTTTAGTTTCTTTTCCAGTTTATTTTATTTTATGCTTAAGATTAAGGTTTTAGTATGATGTCACTGTCATAACTATTACACAATTATGTGACATGAAGAAAGTCATAGAAGATTCTAGAACAAATGATGTTATGTCAAGTATATCTATTCTGAAGATATATTTCTATAGTAGTGTTGTCATTATAATATCTCAGAGATAAGCCTAATGACAAGCCTATCTTCCATAATAGCTATCCTTCTTGCAACACATCTCCGTAGTAGTAATGCAGCAATCCAGATATCTAATCTTCTATAATGGAAATACTTTTATCAAACTCGGTCTTCTATAGCAGAGTTCTTCTATCTGACTCCTGTCAGTGTCTCACAACTGAAATCTCTGCTCAAAGCAATATACTGAAACTCCAAGCATTTTCTATATCTCCAACTTGTAGATAAGACTAGTAGTTATACTATAATTTGCTAGTCTGATAATTGACAAATATAACACTTATTGAACTCAAATCTCTAGTATTCAACAGCAACATATCAAATCAGTACTCACTTCCATCTCAGACTTCATCCACTCATCTAAAGGTGTGATTATATAGTAGACAGATGGCACAGTACATAAGCTGAAGTCAAGGTTGTTCTAACAAGTCTGTATGTCAGGCATGGTTCACACTGGGGTGGAAGTCTGCAGAATGGATTTGGAGATAAGTGAACTTGTGGAATGATCTTGGCTTCAGCTTATGTGCTGTGCCATGTGTCTGCCATGTGGTCACAACTTCAGATGATGGGAAGAAGTCCGAGATGGGAGTGAGTGCTGATTGGTGTGTCACTGTTGAACACTGGAGATCGAGTTCAATAAGAGTTATCTTCATTGATTATCAGACTAGCAAATTACAGTGTAACTACTAGTCTTATATACAAACAGATAGTATAGGAGATGCTTGAGGTTTCAGTGGTAAAACCCCTATTACTCTGAGCAGAGGTTTTAGTATTGAGACACTGACAGGAGTAACTCCGTCATGGAAGACCGAGTTGAATAGGAGTATCTCCACCATGGAAGACGGAATACCCAGATGGTTACAGCACCGCCATAAGATGTGTTGTGAGAAAGGTGGCCACCATAGAAGATGGGCTTGTATGTTTTGGAGGTGACTTCACCGTGGGGATGTAGTTTCCAGATGGGTGGACTTGCATATGACATTATATCACTGAGATCATTGTATAGAGTTTCCATACTCTATATATTTCTGAGCCAATTCTATAGACTTTTCCCCTGGTGTGAACTGTATCTGACAATGGCAACAATATGTTGGTCTTATAGAAAGCACATGTACTTTAGGATAGGATAGTTGTAGTGTGTATACAGACTATGGTCTGTAGTATATAAAGTAGACTAGTTTATACTTAGGACTCTATTGAGTTCTTTTGTGTTACTCAATACAAAAGTTGTCTTCTGCTCTTGCACAAGAACTTAAGTCATAACAAAAATCATTTGTAGAGAAATTACAGAAGATATGTTGTATCTTTGTATGTCACAGTGGTCATATTTAGAAAGAGTGTATTTATAGAAGTTGAGCATAAAAGAGTTAGAATTCTGAGTATAGACACTCAGAACAATACACTACTATTACATACTATCTGATATCTGTACCCTTTCCATCCTCTTCTGATGCAGATCACACTCTATTTCAATCATCAATCAACCCAAGGACCAGATCCTGCATTTCTTATAAATCTTATGGTGTTTTATTATTAGATTAATACTTTTATATTTAAGAATGTTGGCCACCATATATAGTCCTTTAATCTGATAATTAACTTGGACTTGTGCTACACTTGTCTTAATTTCATCTGAGCTCTTATCATCCAAAATTATGACTATGTGACAAATAGACTAGGCACAATGTTATCTATTAAAGCTAAGGTCATTATCTATATAATATTACTTCTAATCCCTTCTGTTTCTTAAAATTTCTAAGTCTACTCTTTCATTATGCCTTCTATACTACATTTGTAGATACCCTTAGTGAGTGTGAATTGCCCCAAACAACTACACTAGTTGATTTTCAAGATGAGGAACTACAAAGTATCTATGTATCTTAAATACCAGTACTCAATAATTAAGATTATATCTAGGGATCAAGATAGGTAACTACTCTGGGTACACTCAAGTCCTCAGAAATAGAGTCCAGAGTTCCATAGAGATTATGAGAAAACCATATGATCAGTTATGAAGTGATTAGACATAAAATAGAACTAGATAGTTCTATATTAGAAGAGTATGAGACTGAAAAGGAAGATATCCTCTTCTACAGATGTTTTGAGTGGATTGGATGTTAGAAAAGTGTTATCTGTGATTGAGTCAGATGGATTGGATATGTTTAGATAGATATGTAATATATAGGTAGTATTTGTAAATAGATTTTCAAGTAAAAGGCTTATGTTGTAGGTTTATTATGATCTTTTCATACTATTAGAGTTGTAAGTAATGGACTTAATTTGTTTTATTTTATTTCTCTTTTATATTTATTATTTTCATTTAAAAAAAAATTTCTTTGATTTTCATTTCTATTTTTTTAATTTTAAACTTAGGCAACAAAGTATGATATGATGTCATACATAATAGTCACAGTTGTTATAAAGTGTGATGTAATCATGATCTATGTCACAGTTACAAGTCACATGATCATGTGATACAGAGAAAGTCATAAAATGTTTTAGAGTAAGTAACATTATATAGTATGACAACAACATGTTGGCCTTTAGGGTAGGTTAGTTGTAGTGTGTATATAGACCACAGTCTGTAGTATATAAGATAGACTAGCTTGTAATAGGAGCTCCATTGAGTTCTCTTGTGCTACTTAATATAAGAGTTGTTTTTTGTTTTATTACTTAAACTTAAGTTATAGTTATAACACACATAAAGTAACAACATTGCTCAGTAAGAAAATGTCTAGTATAGGCATCCTCTTCTTAAGAGTGATAGCTAGTTTTGATTAGCCAGTAGAGTAGTAAAGCAGTAGATATTTGGATTAGAAAGACTAAATTGTCTGAACTAACCTAGTTTAGAATAGGAAGGAGTAGTTAGTAGTTAGTAAAATAGTATAAGAAGAAGACAAGTTGCTAAAATGATAGTAGCAAAAATATACAACAGCCCAGACTTAGATTGATAAATAATAGAAGAAGAGTAGTTTTTACAAGTAATGAGGTTAAATGGAGAGAAAATAAAAATAATGTTAAAGCAGGTAGAGATGTCAAGGAAGAAGCTGAATGAAAGAGACTGGAAAAGAAGAAGAGAACAGGAGAAGTGGGAGGAAGAAGAAAAGAAAGAAAAGGTAAGAAGAAGATGGAGTAAAGAAAGGGAAATTAGGAGAATAGCAAGCTGGGAGAAATTAAACAAAGAAAGAAGATGTTTCTATTGTGGAGAATTTAGGTATATAGCCTATTATTACAGAAAAAAAGGAAAAGAGGAAGGAAGGATAGAACAAGAGGGATCATAACAACCCTCTAGTGATAGATTCAAAGTTTTGACCAATCAGATTATAAAAATGGATATATCAAATATTAGAAAACCTAAAAAGAACAGAAAATAATATTGAAAGAAGTAAAAGAAGATGAAAAAAAGTAAGGAAGAGGTCAAAAGATATAAGAGATGTGAGAAGAACAAACAAACTTCTAAGAGAGGTTTGGATGAAGATAAAATTAGAAAAACTGGACACTTGTAAAAGTGTTGTAAATATGCTCTTGAATAGCAGAGCAATAGGGCTGTTTATAGACCCCAAGTTTGCAAGAGAGCAGAGATTCAAGTTGGATTGGCTGGAGCAAGTAATAAATGTGGAAGGGGCAATTACTCATGAGGTGGAAGTAAATCTATATTCCAAAGAACATGTGGAGAGGACAAAGATATATGTATATAATTATAGGAAGGCAAATATGAGACTAGATTTGTTATAGCTAGTAACCCATAATCTAGAAATAAATTGGGAGACTGATGAAGTAAAGATAATGAGATTTCTGGCCACATGTAGATGAAATAGAGATGAAGAAAGAGGAAATTAATGATGAAGGCCAAGACTAACAGAAGTCAAAGTTGGGATCTAATAATTAGAATTTTTGAGAGTGATATAAGAAAAGAAAGAAGTAGAAAAAGAAGTTCAGGAACCAAAGGAATTAGTCCCAAAATATTTCTATAAATAGCTGAAGATATTTGAGAAGAGAAAATGTGAAAGAATACTAACAAGAAAGGTTTGGAATCATACCATAGATCTCAGGGAGAGTTTTGTGCCAAAAAAGTGGATGGTACAGAACTATAGATATTTAAATAGCTGGACTGCTAAGAATAATTGTCCACTACCTTTAATTTCAGGTACTATAGGTACAAAGAAAGTATTTACAAAGTTGGACTTGAGGTGGAGATACAATAATGTTAGGATAAAGAAGATAAATAAAAGGCAAAATTCTCAACACTAGAGGGTACTTATAAGCTAATAGTGAACATGATGTTTTTTGAACTTATGAACTTCCTGGCTACCTTTCAAGCAATAATGAACAATTTTTTGAGAGACTTAATGGACACTGGAAAGAAGTACTTGATGAGTTGGTAGAGAATATACTAAATAGAATGGAGAAAAATGATACATATATATATATAACTAGAAAAATGTGTATGAAAGATAAGGGAGATAATATTTTTGGGAGTAGTGCTAGAACTAGATTGTTATGGTATGCTTGGACACTAACATTTTTTTTTTCTTTTATCTATTTTTCTTGATTTTATTTTTATTTTTATTTTTATTTTCTTTTTTTTCTTTGACAATGAAGAGGCATGTGACTGCAGTCACATAACATGTCACATGATGTGAGGTCATAGGCATAGACTTTGGGAGAAGGGGCTAGAAGGATGATGTCAGAGCATATGTATACAGTATAGTATCCTTATGATAGATATGAGGGTAAAGCATAATAGAAGCATAGATGATACATGGACTTTAGGGCAAGGTTAAGTAATGTTAGTATGGATCATTTGTAAATTATAAATAGAATAGCAATGCAGCAGAGACTCCTTGTTGAGTTCTCTTGTGATCCCCACAATGATATCTGTCTTTGAGATTTATTATTTGTATCTCTATTGGTCTTTGTGACTAGTGGTTGCCACAACATAGATGGAGTGAAAATAGAAAAGAAGAAAATACAGAGAGTGTTAGAATGGTCTACTTCTAAGAAAGTTAAAAATATTCAGAAATTTTTGTAATTGGCTAATTATTATAGGAGGCTTGTAAAAGACTTTGTGAAAATTGTGAAACTGTTACATCTAATGGTTAAGAAAATAAAATTTTGGAAACAAGTAGGAAAAAGTGTTTGAAGGATTAAAAAGGAGATTTGTAAAGGAGCCAATATTGGTAACTCCAGATTTGGATAAAGAGATGAGAGTAGAGATAAATGTATCAGATTTTGCAATAGGGAAGTATTGTTAATGAAGTGTAGAAATGAGAAATAGAGACTAGTAGTTGTTATATCTAAGTTATTGAACAGGACCAAAAATAACTATAAAATTCATAATAAAGAAATGTTGGTAATAGTCAGATGTCTAGATGTGTAGAGATATTTTTTAGAAGAAGCCAAGAATTAGTTTGAAATTTGGACTTGTCACAAGAACTTGGAATACTTTACAAAGACACAAGTTGAATCAAAGGCAAGCTCATTAGACATTATATTTGTCAAGATTTGATTTCATGTTAAGCATGTGGCTGGAAAAAGTATAGAAAGAGCAGATAGCTTGAATAGAAGAATAAATTGGATAGAAGGAGTTGAAAGAGATAACAAAAATCAAATATTGTGGATAAAAGAGTGCTTGAAAATAAAGAAGTGGAAAAAAGATATTTTTTGATTAAAGAAGCAGAAGAAGAAATAATAGAAAAAATTAAAAAATTGGAAGCAAGAGATGATGAAGTAGTCAAGATAGTAAAAGAGATGAAAAAGTCAGAAGTGAAAGTATTAAGAGATAATAAGTGGCAGATAGAGGAAGAATTAATTAGTACTGAAGAAAGAGAAGGTCTGTATTCAAAAGAATAACTAGTTGAGATTAGAGATTATCTGGTTACATCATAATATACTAGGAGAAGGATAGAGGTTAATGTAAGACAGTAGAGTTAGTTATTAGAAACTATTGGTAGCTAGTAATTGTAAGAGGACTTGTTCTTCTAAGACCTTTCTCTTTGACATTTTTCAGCTGATCTGTGTTCCATGACCTTTTTCACATCCACAATTATCTGCTTATCTGCTTTTCCATACTCTAGACCCCTTTGAGCTGCATACAAATATCTCTAACTGTTTGGATATATTATCTAACTTCTTTTTCTTGTATTCTTCTACTTTTCTGTAATGTTCTGTGGTTTTTTGTAGTCTACTATTATTATTTGCTCATTTACTCATCTACTTTCCTATGCTTTGAAAGCACTTGCTAAACACTCTGGCTCTCTTTCAATTTAGTTTCTTTATTCTAAACTGTTTCTGATTACTTGAATATTATTATTCTCTGCTTATGTAAACAGAGTTCTAACACATTGAAATGAACCTGTTATTATATAGAGTAGTTGCCATCTTCAGGAAACCTTATCTTATTTTCTTAGGATTTACTAGAGGTTTGAAATACCCTGCTCTTTCACTCTTTCATCCTAACAGTGATATAAAAGAAGATTTAAAGTATATAGAAGATTGTAATCAGTGTCAGAGGATGAAGAACAGAGCAAAGATACCAGTAGGAAAATTAATACCAAATATAGTGTTAGAAAAACTATAATAGTCAATTTTATAACTAAATTACCATAGTCAAAGTATTATTACTCTATATTGGTAGTATGTGATTGGTTTTCAAAAATGTTGTATTTCATAGTAATAACAGAAAAAAATATCAGTAAAAGAATTAGCAAGGTTTTTTAGAGATTATGTATAGAAATTATATAGATTACCAGAGAGTGTGATATTGGATAAGGAGCCATAGTTTGCAGCAAAGTTGATGAAGAAATTGAATATGTTGGAGATAAAGACAAAGATGTCTATAATATTTCATCCATAGACTGATGGGTAGACAAAAAGAACTAATTAAGAACTGGAGTAATATTTGAGAATATATAGCAGGAGATATAGTTTGAATGGCTTGCTATAGCAAAGTTTGCATTCAACAATAAGATACATACAATAGTAAAGATATTACTATTTATAGTCCATCATAGAAGAAAACTAAGATTAGGATTTAAAATATAAAAAAAAAGAAACATATGAGGGCAGAGATATTTAAAAGTAGATAAAAGAACAATATGAGGAAGATCAAGAATATACTCAAGAGATTGTAAGAAGAGATAAAGAATTTGGTATAGCAAATAATAGATAAGTGGTCAAAGAAGTTGATAAAGAGATATATAAAAAATAATATCAGAAAATGTAGTAGAGTTGGAGTTGTTGGAATCAATGAAAATTCACCTAGTAGTAAATATGAGCAAGATAGTAATTATTAGGGTGACTAGTGAGGTCTACAGGATTTCACAAATTTTTACAACCTCTAAGAAGTCCTAAGTATATTGACTGACAATTATGAGTGGTGTTCTAAGAGAACAGAATGAGAACTTCTAGAAGTGAGAACTATCATAAATACTACTAGAAATCATTCCAATCTGGCAGAATAATGTTGAATAAAAAATGATAGCAACCAGATGTCAGAGTTGTAAATGATAGACTTGGTTTTATTTTATTTCTCTTTTATCTTCTTTTTTCACTTTTATTTTTGATTTTTATTTTTCACTTTTCTTTATTTTAGACTTAAGCAAAGGATGTGATATGATGTCATGTATGATAGTCACACATATCACAGTGTGGCCACATCCATCACAGTCACAGGTTACACAATCATATAACATAGAAAGGGTTATAGAAAGTTCCAGAACAGATAATATCATATAGTATAGTAATAGCATATATTGGCCTTATAGAAAGTATATACTGCACTATCTATCTACTATAGGATTATATCTTCAGAAAATGAACAGAGTTGAGAATATTAAGTTCTAATGAAAAATTGTGTTGCTATATAATACCAGAGTTTAGTATTAAACAATATTTGTCATATTTGTTGATTATTAGATTGAAGAATACAATGTATATACTAGTCCTTAAATACAAGTATGAATAAAAAAGAACTCAGATGTCTCATAGTACAACTTCAAGCAGTACTTTCAGTGGTAAAACACTGAAAGGGGTCAGATAGAAGAACTTTACTATAGAAGACTAAGTGCTCATGAGGTTTAGATAGGAGATAACATTGTTGCAAAGGACAAGTTATAGAATAACATCACTGTGAAAAATAAGTTATGAATAAATAGAATGATGAATAACATTACTATAGAAGATGGACTATTGTTGGAGTTAAAATTAGCATATAATACTCCTCTAAGAAAGTGTCTTTTAAGTACTCTGTTACATTTTTGCCTCAATTCCTAAAGAAAAAACATCTACTAGGAGCTGAGATGACCAGAGGTTTGCTGAGAAGAGCAGATACTTAGTTTTAGGAACAGAAAATATTCCAAAAAGCACTTAAAGACCCCAAGCCTCTGTGCTTATATTATTCAACCTAATTTATACATCAGCTAAATCATTCTTCCAATTGGAAAACAGCAGCATTGTTCATAGTACTAAGCTATGAGATAGTAAGTACCATATGCTGTTACTATCTAGTTATTCTAGATACTTTATAACTAATACTGAGGTTGTTATGGCAACCACTAGTCACAAAGACCAATAAAGACACAAGCAATAAATCTCAAAGATGGATATCATTGTAGGAATCACAAAAAAACTTGATAAGGAGTCTTTGTTAAATTGTTACCTTATTCATATAAATTACAAGTGGTCCATGCTAACTCTTTTTAACCTTGCCCTAAAGTCCATGTGTTATCCATGCTTTACCCTTATGTCTTCTATAAGAATATCATGCCATATACATATGCTCTGACATCATTCTTCTAGCTTCTTCTCCCAAAGTCTATACCTATGACTTCACATCATGTGTCATGTCATGTGACTACAGTCACATGCCTCTTTATCATCAAAGAAAAGAAAAGAAAAAGAAAATCAAAAGAAAAGAAAAATTTAAATCAAGAAAAATAGATAAAAAAAAAGAAAAATGTTAGTGTCCAAGTACACTATGATAGAGGTGCTCTCTTTATTCTTTGAGATATAATATCTTACATGTTTTACAAAAAAGCACCCTCTTGGAAGACATTCTGTTGAGCAGTTTTCTACTATTTTGGGAGTTAGGTCTTATGTCTGGAACTTACTCCAAATGATTTCTAAAGCTGGATAAGATCACTTTAAAGTTATATCTTAACTTGATATTCCTACTCTTGTAAAAGCTATAAGAACTGTTTATAGTTCTGATCTCATTCTAATACCTTTTTCTGATGTTAAGATAGCTGTTGATATACCAGAGACTGAAGAAGTTGCTTTCACTCTGGTTACTAACAAAAAGCACAAGAGAAAGGGCAAAGTCTCTTCTCTTCTTTCTATATCTCTCTCTAACTCTAAGAGCAAGATATTACTTATTTCATGGGCCCTTTCTATTTTTGATATTATGATAGCCCATCTGATCTCAAAACTAGTGATATTTCATTCTTGTTATAATTAAAGACTCAAAGTGTTAAGTTAACAAAGAAACATTGTATTAGGTTAATATAAGAGAATTCAATAGAGTTTCAAGTACAAAGTGCCTACTTTATATACATTAGATTAATGGTCTGTGCTACACTAAACCTAGCCTACTCTAAAGAGTATATATTGTCCATAAGGTTAATATATAGCAAATATGCTATAATATTATTGTTCTAAAACTTTTTATCTCCTTCTGTGTAATATATGATTATATGACAGTAATAGTAACATGTAATGGATATGTGACATTTTGAACTTAGAGTTAGAGGTTAATATGATGATACACATAATTGTTACAAACTGACTGTCACACAACATGATAAGAAAAATAAATGAGAAATAAAAATAAAAATGAAATAAAAATAAATAGAGTCTACTGTCTTCAATTATGAGAGTTTTAGTTCAGCTGTAATACTAGTCTAGCTATAACAACCTTTAAGACCATCAAGCTCCAGATAGTACCTTCTTCTATTTATTTTACCTCCAAATCTAATGTTGTGGCAACTACTAATCAAAACAATCAATAGCATACTAAAGTAGTCTCACAAGGGAGAATCTTATAAAGATTATGAAAGAACTTAACAAGGAGTCTCCAATATATTCCTACTTTATATATACTATAAGTATATAGTCTGTGCTAGTGATAAATAGCCCTATCCTAATATCCATGCATCAGTCACAAGTGTACCATGTGTATACCATGAGATGAACATACTATAGATATATATTTTGACATTATCCTTCCAGTCTCTTCTTCTAGATTCTAGGCTTATGATATCATGTTATGTGACACGTCATGTGATTGTAGTCATGTGCCTTTTCATCATTCAAGAAATAAAATAAAATAAAAAGAGAAATCAAATCAAAGAAAATAAATGAAAGACAAATAAAATCAAAATAAAATACAAGAGTTTAAGCATACCATGACACCTAAGTCCAAAGTCAAATAATTTGCTTAGGCTGCAAAAGCCAACATTACTTAGAAAACTCTAAGGTTTTCTTTTACCTCATCTCATAAAAACTTTTTGTGCTTGTTACAGCTTAAGAAGATATTTCCTAACCTCTCTTATGCTACAATCATTTTTATGTACTAGACCAGTTTAGGTGGTGCAGATACTTCTCAAGGAAAGCCAGTCATTCTAGTACCTCAAGAGTGCATAGAATGATAATCTATGGGCCTATCAGGTGGCAAGTTCTAATCCTACTTGATTCTTTCACTACAGATATTATTGTAACCAATGTTGCTTCTGTAGTTGAGTCCTATAACAAGGGCTTGGTTGAGGCTTGCTCTAAACTCAGAGTAGAGTCTATTTATAAGGCATGGGATGAGATGTTCATGTCTACCAACTCTGTTGCTTTAGTAGTAGAGCTAAAAGTGATTGAGCAGTGGTTAAAGAAGATTACTGGTCTTAGTGAAACTACTGAGATGGAGACTCACTTGTCTTAGTATAAATCTTTTTTGAAGGTTTTAGGCATTTATTACTAAGACTCTAATACTTTTTTACAAATTACTTCTACTTAGATGGCAGCAGCTCTTTCTAGCTTTCCTCTCTTTGAGAGTATCAAATTAGCATTTATGCTTTGTATTATGAAGGCATTTTCCAGCTCTGATATGTTAATAATTTGGATTGGTATCTGGAATTCCTAGAAAGGCTTTGAGAACAAAATCCTTATCAATTGCTCATTTAACTTTAGATGACATACTACTATAGTCCAAGGAACTGCTATGCACCATGTGGTTGCTTAGTATCACAATTGCTAGTGCTGGGGACATCTAACATATGTCTGTTACACTCAAGGTACTAAATGTTAAAAGTGTGATAGCTCACACAGAGTAAAGAACTACAGACTATTAGCTTGATATTGCAAGGCCAACCCTAAGTCTAACTCTCCTAGAAAGGCTACTACAGCTGGTATACCTTGTCCTCACACTTTCGAGTATTTGAACTATAAAGGGAACCATGTTGCTGATGACAACAAGTGTCCATTCTGATACTATTACTTTACCAAGCAATAGCATGCTAACAATACTACTGAGGTATACTCTGAACATAACTATAGTACTATAACTAGCCCTAGTGGGAGTAGTCAATGAGAATGTCTAGTATAACTAATATACTTTGTATTTATTCACAGAATGTTCACAAGAACTATGTACTGGTAAACAGCCTTCTTGAAACACAGAAAGACTTGTATGATATTCTCTTTGTTCAGGAGCTTCCCTAGAATTTTATTGGCTTTGCATTATTCACTACAATTCTTGGAAGAGATGAAGTTATTGGTACTCCCATTCATTTATATTGGGCCCAGGTAGTCCAATTTCCATAGAACTCTGAGTATATATCTATAATTATATGTTTCATTCATTCTAGACTGTTTAGACTTTGCTTTTCTCTCAGAAAAAACACAGTTGACCACAGAGACATTCAGCTTCTATTCTTCTTCAATCAAAACAGATATCAACTCCTCATGAATGTCTACTCTGATAGTCTTCATACTAATATGAAATTATTGTTTAATAAAGCTTTGAACATCTCCAACCTGTTGTATATATGAGAGAACTTTAATGTTAGAAATCCTAAATGAAACCCATCTGTTTCTTTATATCTAGCAGCTAGCCAGGTCTTGAGGGACTTGGCAGACTCTTACAGTCTTATGTGCTTCATTCCAGTACTTCCTGTTCCTACTTATTATTCAGACATTCAAGGTTATGCTAACACAGTAATCAATCTTATTTTCTTAAGCATGAGTTGTACTCAAGTCTCACCTAATCTCAGACAGCTCTGAGGGCCTCAGACTATGCTTCTTTCATAGTTGACCTTTCTATTACTTCAGAGAATATCTGTGTGTACAGAATAATCCTAAAATGAGATGGTGAAGAGGAAGTGGCCTTTTTACTCTCTATGAGTAAAAAGCTCTCTCAACTCAACTTTTATATACTAAACTCAGTAGTTGGTCTTGACTAACTCTCTGAGGCAATCTTTGAGCTCTTTGTTAACTGCTGGACTACTTATGCAAAGAAAATTATAGTTACTACTCAGTCCAAGAAGTGGTAGAACAATGAGTGTAAAATTGCACTAGAGACTTATAGATGAGCTAGAAAGCACTTTGACTAGTTCTCCTTTTTCTCTACGACTAGACAGGCTAAATGACAACTTTTTGACAACAAGATTGCTAAAATTATATTTACCAACAAATGATATTGGGATCTAATAAGTTGGATCAAAAAGCATAAGTTTCCAGTAGTAGAGACCATTGACTTCTAAGAGCAACTGTATAATGACCTCCCAGACTTGTGGATACCTCTCTATTATAGTGCACTTGAACTTGAACATTTTTCTTTTATTTTTATCTATTTTTCTTGATTTTATATTTGTTTTGTTTTGTTTTTTTCATGGATGATGAAAAGGCACATGACTTTGGTCACATGAAGCATTATATGACATGATATCATAGGCCTAGAATCTGAAAGAAGGTACTGGAAGAATGACATTAAGATACATATCAATAGTATGTTCATCTTATGGTGTGCACTTATGATAGAAGCATGGACATTAGGGTAGGGTTATTTATCATTAGCACAGACCATGTGTATTTTTGTATAAATAGTATAGAAATACATCAGACTCCTTATTGAGTTCTTTTATGATCTCTATAAGATACTTTACTTATAAGTTTATCTTAGTAGTTCTAGATGAGATCTCTAGCCAAACTACTCACTCCTAGGTATTTTTTTCTTTGTTGGAAATGCAGAAAGCACTTAAGGCCTATTTTAATGTCTCTAGTCCAAGTTCTGACTATATTATTTCAAGCTCATTCTTGCTAATAATGTTATGACTCAAAGATCTTAGGATTGATCAATGAATAGAACCTTGTATTAGGATTAATACAAGAGAACTCAATAAAGTTCTTAGTACAATGTATCTACCTATATATACTAACTATCAATAGTCTGTGCTTGGCTATTTCTAGTCTGCCCTAAAGACCATGTGTTAGCTACAAGATCAACATGTGTTATACATGTTATATAACATCATTGTTCTTGAATCTTCTACCATGATCCATGTGACCACATGATTGTGTGACTGTATAATATTACTCTAACCTTAACCCTAGATCCAAGAACAAAGAAAAGAAAAGGAACAAGAAAAAGAAAAAGAAAATTAAATAAAAAAGCCAGAGTTCAAGCTTTGCATATCTGACATTATTCTCCCTTCAAGATTCCTACTCTCAGAGGAACTTGTATCACTGCTCTTTCCCTTCCACTTTTGCCAATTTCTTTCCAACTTCTTTAAATACTTGTTTTCAAATTTTCCATCATCCTATCCATATAATATCCTTTCTATGTACTTTCCTGGTAACTCTCTCCTCCTAAAGTTCTTTTCTTCTGCCATATCTAGTTTCTTCTGCCTCCTTACTTCTGTATTCATCCTTCACTTGAACTCTGCCACTAATTCTTTTGCATTTTCTAGATCTTTCTTCTTTTCCCAACTATCATGCTTTGCCATGAATCTCTTTCATTGCACCAAGTACTTTATAACTCCCCTCACCTTTTGTTTATTCAATATCTCCTCTACTTCCCATTCCTCAACTCCTTCTACCTCTATTGTTTTTATCTCTTCTTTCTTTTGCCCCCCTACTTGATCCTTATATTATACTACCTGACTAATATTCACTACCAGATGGATTCTCATTGATGTTGGCAGTCATAGTTTGACTGCATTAGTAGATACTACTTCATCAATGATATATGGACCAACATATTGATCCACTAATTTTCTTGCTGGTTATTCTTTGAACATCAAGTCCTTTGTACTTAACATGACCTTATCTCCCACTTTCCATACTTCAGCTTCCTTCCTTCCTTTATCTGCTTGCCTCTTTATTTCTTCCTGTGCTTTCACCAATGCTGCCCCAGTCTCTTTCTGTACTTTTCTCATTTTTTCCACAAACTTTGTTGCCTTCTCCATCTTTCCTTTCCTCCTCAAATCTACATCCATTCTCAACTCTCTTCTGTAATTTGCCATGAATGGAGACATCTTAGTTGTTGAATGTATCTTGTTGTTTATCACAAACTCTGCCAATGCTAACCACTCTGGCTAGTCTTTCTGCCTATGATCTATGAAGAACCTCAGGTATTGTTTTAAATCCTAATTCATTTTTTCCATCTGACCATCTGTTTGTGGGTGAAATGCTGTCGACAGTTTTGTTTCAATTTCTAACATAGTATTTAACTCTTTTGTCATCTCTGCTGCAAAATGCAGACCATTATCTAACACTATGCTCTTTGGTAACCTATATAGCTTCTACATGTTATCTCTAAACAACCTCACCAATCCTTTTGCTGATGTTCCTTCTGTACTTGCTACAAAATATATCATCTTGGACAACCTATTACAGACCACTAGGATAGCATCTTTCCCAGTTACTAATGGTAACTTTGTGATAAAGTCCACTGTCAGATGTGTTCATAGTTTCTTCAGAACTTCACTCAACTTCAACTTCTCTGCTGATACTTCTATTCTATTCTTTATCCTCTGGCACATATCACATTCTTCCATATACTTTTCAATATCTTTTGTTACTTCCAGCTACCAATAGTTCCTCATCACCAATTCTATCATCTTCCACTTTTCTTCATGTTCAGCTACCAGTATGTCATGATGCAACTGGATTATCTCCACTCTCAACTTTTCATTCTTTGGTATATATACTTTCTCCTCTTTCAACACTACTCTTTTCCTTGTAATATCTTTACCCTTGTCTTCTTTATTTCTTCTACTACTTTAACTATCTTTTTATCTTTATCTCTAGTCTTTTTTATTTTTTCTACTATATCTACATCTGGTCCATCTATTATTACTTTATATAAATTACAGAGCCAACAGTCCTTTATAAATACTTGATTTTTGTTGTTCTTTTTGTTGTGGTAACCACTAGACACCAAGTCCAATAGCAGCATTACAAGTAAATCTCACAGGAGGGATATCTAGTGGGGAACACGAGTTGTGTATTCACAAGAGAACTCGACAGGGAACCACAACAGTATTCTACCAACTATTTATATAAAGTCCTCATGGTCCATGCTATGACTTCTCTATGCCTACTCTAATGTTCATGCCCTATCCTTATGTCCATTACTCATCTACTATATGTCTACATCAAGGCCACCATGCCATGTCCATGTGCCTTGACATCATACTCTTTAATCTCCATCATACATACATGTACCATGTGTATACTATGAGGAACCCATGCTGTTAACATGTTTCTTGATGTCACTCCATCTCTAGACTCTTCCCGATTCTTCTAGACTGCTCTATACCACTCTAGGCTTATGACATCATATCATGTGACTTCCCAGTCATGTGCTCTTCTCTCTCTCATCATAGACTAATAATATAACTACTACTATATTTTATCTGTCCTAACCTTAACCTTAAAGTCTGTCCATACTTTTGTCTTATAACACTTTTCTGTATCTACTTTCTAGTCTAGTCATCTACTAGGCCTATCTGCCTTCCCCATTTTTGTTCCTGGTACATGTTTCAAGGTAAAATC
>Ga0157357_1000411_pt1 | contig 18515 bp, 14 predicted proteins | sample AttcapACBM1_FD_111485 | JGI IMG/M metagenome (GOLD analysis project Ga0157357, IMG submission 111485) | Fungus gardens microbial communities from leaf cutter ant in Botucatu, State of Sao Paulo, Brazil - Atta capiguara ACBM1 | ecosystem: Host-associated > Fungi > Mycelium > Unclassified ... | reverse complement strand
CTGTGTATGCTTGCTGCTTTGCTCCTTGAGAAATTTATGCATCTAAAATGAAAATTCTAATAATACTTTGTATTATTCCTTATTGTTAGGATAACTGGATGTTGTAGCAACTACTGTAATGGCTGAGGTATATACTGTTATGATACATCATTGGACCCCTGGACTTGGTTCTGCTTTTTATGGATCTTATTTCTTTTTGATTCTGATTTTCTTTTGTTTTACTTTTTATTTAGCAATAAGAGATCATATGAATGATGTCACATCACTCTTGTTGTTATTTATTCCTATTTTCTATACTGTAACAAGCAAACTAGTGCTAAGACATGGTGAGTGTTTGAAGTAATTACACCTCCTCAGCAGGGTGGTATCTACATTTATAAGATAAAATCTAATAATAGTTCAGAGATAAGATGTAGAAATATCTGGTTGAGGAGAATATTAGAGCAGGTCAGGTTAGTAATATTGGCTGTGGAAATAAACACAGGCCAATGGTAGTGAATAATAGACATAAACTAGAAGAAAAATATGAGAGAGAGTATAAAGACATAGTGGAGGGGTGGTAGTTGTGACTTGATGTGGTATGTTAGTTCCAAGGCTATTCTTAGTTATTTTCAGGGTCTTCTATATTATTTTCAGCAGCTAGGGGATCTTCAATGGTGAGTGGCTTCCATCTGGATGGACTTATCCTATTCTTGGTGAATATACCTGATCTCTCAAGGAATTTACTTAGGACAGCTATGTCTTGTTTTGTTCCAAGAATATCTGGTATATATATAGAGCTTGAAACATTGTAGAGAATTTGGTAGTAGTTCTCATATTGGGAGAATATGTTGATGATGTGCTTATATGTTTGTATTTCTTCTCTATAAGAGCAGGATATATTTTCTAAGAGAACTGCAGATAGGTAGTAGTCTTCAAAGTAGCTATGACCTATTCTGCATTGAACAAGGTGGCTAAAAATTTCTCTTTGGTTGTACAAGGCTTTAAAATGGGGGGTAAGGGAATGTAGTTTGTAGGAGCATATCATCTATTTTGGGGCTGATTTCTCCATATTTATTTCCATTTATTAAGCATATATTCATATGCTCAATGGCTTGCTGAAGTAGTTGTAGTATTAAATTGGCTCTAGAGTTTTGTAGCTTCTTTGGCTAGTTTATTGGCTTTTTCATTTCCTCTGATTTTAGTGTAGCTAGGAGACCAGGAGATAGAGAGGTGATAGTGTGGTGAGAAGTCAAGCTATTTGAGAGCCTTTTGGTAGAAAATGTATGCCATAAGCTGGCCTTGTCAGGGCTTGGGGTTAGAGACTATGGATATAACTGAGATGTTGTTAGTATATAATTGAATATGGTAGACTTTGGAATGTTGGTTTGCAAAGGAAATAGATTCTGATAGCCTAGTTGTAAGTTCTGCAAGCTCTGCATCACACAATTCAGCTGAGCCCCAAGGCCAAGTTTTTGGTAGAAGACTTCTCTTCTTTGATAGTATCCTACTACTGCTGATCCAACTTAGCAGAATCAGTTGAGAAAGAAGATTTGGAAGTCATCAAAGAAAGTAAGGAGTGTTTCTGGGTAGTATTGTGCTTGGTTGACAAATCTGTTGTGGTAAGCTACTACTTTGTCTTTATCAGTAGTATATTGGTGAATTGTGAAGCATTTTCTATAGTCTAGCTGTATTTTTCACTATAGAAGGAAAAGAAAAGAAAAGATGCATTTATGGGCTGGAGAGGTGAATATGGCTGTTTTCTGTAGTTGTGTTGATTTGGACCTACAGTTATATTTAGTAGAGAGAGGAGGAGGATTTAAGGAACTCTGTTCATTGTGCTAATTGTTAGATAGTCATTAAAGGATAAGTTTGTTAATACTAAGTTTGTTAAAGTGGATAGCAGTATATTTGTTAAAAGAGTCCAGATATAGGCTGAGGGAGGAGATAGATACTTCTTGTCAGAGTTACAAAGTCTGGACACTAGCTTTTTTGTCTAACACTTTCTTTTGCATTTTCTCTTCATTTATTTTTCTATTTTTGAACTTAGGATTAGGGTTAGAGTGATGAAGATCATGCAGTCACACATTAGTTACAGGGTCACAATGATGGTCACAAGTCATGAGATAAATAAAAGACAGTAGAAGCTTCTGGAAAGATAATATCATAACATGTATAATACATGAGGTAGACACATGGTCTTTAGGGTAGGCTGGAGATGTGGTAGCATGGACTATGGTGGAATAGTATAAAAGGTAGACAACCCTGTACAGAGTTCTCTATTAAGTTCTCTTATGTAAACCCTATACAAGGTTTCTTCTATTGACCAACTCTAAGGTCTTTGAATTGTAACACTTTTAGTTCTAATGTATGAGTTGGGGTGGTATAAAATACTGTACATATTAGATAGAATGCTTTATTTTGTACTTTATTCAGTATTTGAATATATTTTTGTCTGCCTATTCACTAGGCAGCACTAGTATAGGTGATAATGAGGAGAATATATATATGATAGAGAAGGTGGAGATGGTAGTGTGATAGGCTCTGGATAGTATTTACCAGCATTGAGATGTATACAACAGCATTCTCAGCCTTTACTGCCATTTTGGTGATATAATAGTTGTAGAGAAGTTTGTAATTGAAGTAGACTCTTAGCTAGTGAGTTGTTAAGCCTACTAATACTGTAGAGATAGTGCTATTGTAGTTAATGAGGTTGATGTGAGGTGATGTTTTGTCTCTTTTTCTCTGAATATAGTATATTAGTTCTCTTTTATTCTTATTAGGAGAGAGTCCAGCTGAGTGTAATTATTAGTCTACCAATTAATAGGCCTTAACAAGTATGTAGTTGTTGGTGTCTAATAAAAGAGAGGAGACAGTTAGCTTCCTATTATCTATATATATAAGAATAGAGATATGAGTAAGGTAGTTACAGGCATAGTTTTCTGGAATCTCAATAGAATTGGTTGGTGTTTCAAAAACATTAAGTATGTCTGTCAAGTAAAAAGAGGCAAGGATAGGGGAGATAGGAAATTCTTGTAGAATGCCATTTTTAACTAGTTTTATTTCTTCTTAAGTGTCACCAAGACATATTGCTATCTCTTGGTTAAAGAGGAAGTTTGCTGTTCACTTTACTAGTTCAAGGGAAATGTGGTGTTTTTCATTTCATTGAGAAGACATTTATAGTTGACAAAGTCAAAATAATCTTTGATATCATAGAAGCATAAGTGAGCAAGATCATAATGGGAAGAGAACTAAGAATAAATATAAATATTACACAATGGTGACTGAAATAAGATATCAGTATAGTGTGATATCAAATTTAGTACTAAGGTGGCTAGACTATAGTTTTATGAATTGTGAATATCATATACAAAGATGAGAATAGCATCTGAAGTAGAGGAGTTAGTTCTATCTCCAAATTGGAAACCTAATATAAGATTGTATAATAAGTCAGTCTGTAGGCTACTACTTTCTCAAGTAGCTTGCTTATATACTCAAGAAGTGTGATGAGATAATATGCTTTAGATTGGATATAGTCAGGTTTGTTGGACTTCTTGAGTGCTACTGCAATTACTCTTTACTATTGTAGAGGATAGTATCCATTAGTAAGACACTGATAGATGAGCATGGTATAGTTAATCTGGCTGGCACTAGTAGCTGTGTTTGAGCTTGATAAGGAAAGAGCTTCCTGAACTTCTGTATAAGTAACTTCTTTGAAGAGGATTTCATTATCTTATCTATATGATAGATCAGCTTCAATGGGAATAGAAAGAGAAGAAAGTTCTTAATAAAGGGTTGTTCTGAGGATTTTGCACTTTTCTTTGTGTGTAATAGCAGGAAACTATCCTAGTCCTCTTAGTATTGCTGAAATATGATAGTTTCTATATCCTGTTATCCATTGGTAAATCTTCCATACCTCATCTGCTACTGCTTTTTCTAGGGTTTTGTTAGCCCATATTCCCTTTGTGTATTGGACTTGTCTCTTGAAAAGGTTATATATTTATTTTATGTCTCTGTCTAGATCTGAGTCTTGGAAACCATGTGTTTCAAGATGTTTACATTGGAGCTCCCAGAGTTGTTATATATAGGTAGCTATTTTAGTGAAGGTTGTATTCCACCATGGTTTGGCTGTTGGGCTGGGGTTGTACTTCTTTGCCACCTGCTCATTAGTGCATATTATTGCTGTTGAGAGAGCTAATACTGCATTTTCAAGGCCAGTGGTGGAAATAGGATTATTAGTGTCCATTAGCATATTTAGGGGCCCTTGGAAGTATTCTAGGATTTCCAAAAAAGCTGTAGACCATGCATTTTTGTCAGTATTCTTTATATTATACCTGTTTCCACAGCAGTTGCTAATAGGAATCATATTGTTGAATAGAGTTCACTATATGGCTAGATGGTCAAAGTTGAAGGCAAACTCTGATTTGATTGTCCAATTAGATGGGATTGTGCATTGAGTAGCTGGGTCATTTGCAAAGGTGAGGTTGAGGACTAATGGAGTTTCTCAAGAAGTATGAGGAATATAGATGTGTTGGCTAGGGGTATTTGTAAGTAAATAGCTATGGATCATGATCCAGTCTACTATATGGTTTGTTTCCATACTGGAGTTGATTTTTGGAGAGGGAGACCATAAATGGTGGTACATATTCCAGTCATCCATGATTGTTACAGCCTTAAGCTTGGCTTAGGTTGCAACTTAGGCAAGACTTGAGTTAAGAGTAGAGAATGAGTCAATTGGTAAAGTATAAAGATACAGGATAGTATCTACAGCTATATATACCTAAAGACCATGTGTAATACATGTATAGAGAATAAGGAAACAATGAGGAAAAATATGATAAAGTTTCAACTATTACATGAGGTGCTAACTGATTATACACAATGAAAACACAAGACATAGCTAATAATTGAGTTATATAGAAGAAACCTCAACACCTGTTATCCATGAGCAGACCTCCTGTAAAACATAAGGTATTGATCATAACAGTAATGATTGTTAGCTAGTTGTGGAACAAAGGGATAGTATGGAGAAGGGCAGTGGCACATTCATTGCATCATTTGTAGTTGTTATATAAGTTTATGATGGTGATGGTTGGATTATCTTGGTATATTATGTTTAAGATTTGAATGTTCCAGTCTTGAATAAGATTTGAGTGGAGTATTACCTCTATACTAGAATGAGGTTGTAAGTAAGCCATGGCATGTAGTGGGGGATCATCTATACTTTGTGTTGTAGTAGGTAGGATTAGAGTCCATGCTCTATGACCTACTAGTCCTTTAGTACCATTGGATGATATTTGGACATACTATGGTTTCTGGAGGAGGAGAAGGCCAGTGTTATTGAAGTATATATTGAGGAGACTATGAATAGTGTTCTCTTTCTTGTTATAATTAAGTTAAATTATCTTAATAGTTGTTAATAGGGAAATGGGAAATGAGATAAGCATACTATTTATTTAGAAAGGGTTTTTTGCATGTTTGTGAGAGCTTGTTAAATGGTTTCTTTAGTTATATTGTTTAGATGTCTTTGCTAGGTGCTCTAGAGAATGTTCTTAATTGAGGGGGTGGTGTCTCCTAGTGGTCTATATTAGTTAATATTGTTAGAAGATGTTAGAACAGAAACTGAGTTGTTTCTAGGTAACAATTTAACACTCTTAGGTTTGGACCTTGACTTTGTCTTGTCTTATATGTTACCAATATGTATGATACATTTGTGAGTTGGTTGGCTCTTATATCCTGGTCAACTTGCATTATCTGTAGTAGAGGTTAGAGAGTTGTAGTGATATAGTTTCTTATGTTTTTCATCACAGATCCTGTATTAAGGAGGTTGTTGGCAGGTTATGATACAGTGGTCAAGGTACCAGTAGTAGTGGTATTAGATGATGGGTAGGCAGTCTGTCCATTTGTGAGTAGATGTTAGTCTGCCAAATATGGCTATAGTTTTAACTGTTTTGAGAAAGTGAGTATATTAGTCAAAGAAGTCTACTACAAAGACAATAAAGGAGTAAGATTGGTTGGTTAGTTTATTTCCTGGTTAGATCTGCTAGAGTAGTATAACTACATTGAGGGCTGTATATTCAGGATTCACTTTGTAAAAGTATTAGTATATTACTTATGGGGTATATATGTCTAAGCTATTGTAGTTAAATATACCTATTCTAACATTCTGGATTTCTACCTTAAACCACTTCTTGTTTTCTCTAACTTGTCTGTTGTAGTCTGGGGCTATGACATTTGGAAGTTTAGAAGTAAAGAAAAGAACTGTAACAGTAGTCTAGTTAGTTCTAGTGAATATAATACAGTTTCTTTGGGTGTTTCATTTGATTGCTGTGATTTTGAGATTAGGTGGAGTACTTTTAGAGGTAAGAGACATATTAATATCTTAAACTATAGTTGCTTCATCTCTTCTGAAGTTGGGAGATAGAATAGAGTTAAAGACAATAACTAGACATATTGGATAGTGGATCTTGCTTGGGTTGGTCAGGGCTTTAGGCTAGAGGTTAGTAGTCATAGGTAGGCTAGTCTTTTAGCTTGTAGTAGTATTAGTATATGACTTGGCATGGGTGTTTTCTGGATTGTAGGTACTTATACTCAGGCCTGGGTTTATAGGTTGGTTGTGAGGTAGTTGTTATTGGTCATCTTTGGCTATTATTTGTTTGACTTCTTTAGTGAGAGACTTTAGAGCCTTTGAGATTGAGAAGTCTTAGTATGTGGAAGTAAAGTTTTATTAGCCTGTTTTAGTTTTATATAGATTAGCTGTAAGAATTGGGGTGTGATTGTACATGGCAAAGCTTTGGCCTATTAGTGTAAGCAATTTCTTGGTTATCATAAGAATATCTTGTAGGTATTCTAAGATTTTAGTTCTTAGAATGCCATATGTTTCTATGTGTCCAGAGTTTCCTTGTAGCTTGCTCTGAGTGTGGTAAAAGTATGTAGGTGTAGTGAGAAGACTGTTAAATACATCAGAGTTGGATCTGACATATTTTTATTTGCTCATATTTCTATTAGTTATATTAGAATCATATTTAGCTGTATCTAATGTTTAGCTTTTGTATTTCCTAGTCTTAGGGGTAATGAGAGTAATAAGCTTTATGGACTGCTTTAGAAGGATGGTATATATATAGATTGCTGGGCTAGTCTGGTTTGAGTTTAGTTATATTAGTAATTCTTTCAAGTCCTATATTATTTTATGATTACTTGATAGTAGTATATTAGGAGAATAGTATATACTGAGTGTGTCTCCCATGTCTCTAGCATATATCCTTGTAAGATGCCATATATCAGAATTATAAAAGATAGACTTGGTTTTATTTTATTTTCTATTTTGGGACTTAGGGTTAGGGTTTAGTATGATATTACAAGGTATTGTCACAAATTGTCACATGATGTGACTGAGTGTAACACATCAGTCACAGTCACATTATCACAAAATCATGTATTATAATAAAAAATAGTAAAAGATTTTGGAAGGAATAATATTATATAGCATATCAAGCTTAAGGTGAACATATGGTCATTTAGAGTAGGCTAAAATAGTAGAGCATGAACCATTAGGTTCTAGTATATAAGGTAGACAATTCTGTATAGAGCTTTTTATTGAGTTTTCTTATATTAACTCTAATACAAGGTTTTTTTACTTGATCCACTCTCAGGTCTTGTGATTATAATGCTATAACTTAATTAGTGTCATGATATAGGAGATGATATAAATCTAGTAGATAGTAGATAGTATAGCATCGCTACAAGAATAAGATAACAAGGATATATGATTGTGATCATATGTAATAAAAGATTGTAAAACATACTAGAACAATAATATTAGAGTATATAGTATAAACTATTATATTGTTGTGAGAACTTCTTATTGAGTTTCTCTTGTAAAATTCTAATACAAGACTAACTCCTATGTTTACTACTGAGTATATATATCATAACTTAAGCTCAAGAGTTAGAGTAAAAGAGAAAATATTGTATTAAATTAACATAAGAGAACTTAATAGAGTTTCTAAGTGCAAACTAGACTACTTATATATTTATATATTTTGGTATTAGTCTGTATATCTCAAAAACTATTTTATTAGTAATTTTTATAGAATTTTATTTATCATATGATTACTGTGTAACAATATGACCCAATTGGTGACCTTATATTACATACTTGTGATTTATGGCTATTACCTTTATTATATATTTTTATCTAAGTCTAAATAAGAAAAAATAAACTATATAAAATAAAAAAGTAAAGCTATCAGATAAGAAATATGCCTAAAAGAGAAAACCATCCATGGGAAAATTATGGAAGATATTAAATAATGCATGGGAACATTATTCATGATATGTGGATGCAAATTTCAGATGATCTTGGCTTTAGTAGATATGCTGCATCTCTGGATATTGTAGTAGTTATATTTGAGGAGAAAGTACTAAGAGAAAATGGAATATAAAGAGAGCTGGATATTGCAACTTAAAACCAAGTATTTAGTCTAAAGAGGGAACTTGTATTGTTGAGCATAAAAGAACTTAGTAAGATTCTTTGTACTAGTATGTTTACTTGATATATATCTAGTACATAGTCCATACACACTTATATCTAGCTTACTCTAAATGCTATGAGTTTATATAAATAAAGTTATTATATCTTTTATAATATATGACATTATCTTCTTACTATGTTATCTGATGTTGTGACTGTAATCTTGTTATGTTACCTAGTTTCTTCTAAGTTGAAAATAAGAAATAGATAGAAAAAGAGAAAAGAGGTAGAAAAATAGAAAAGACTTTTAAATCAGAAACTAGGGCTGGAAAGAAACAAGACTATTATCCTTGATTCTGATACTTTGTAACTAGAACTTTATCAAGTTCTTTTATTGACTTCACTCTATAAGTCTTCAATTATAATATAGATAGATGAACCAAATATATGAACTAGGAGCTTAAACATTGCTTGCAATTTTTTGTAGATCATTGACAAAAGGACTGGCCAGAATAGTCAGTAACAGCAGAGTTTATGATCAATAATAAGATATAGATATATTCAGTAACTAAGATATCTTTATTTATAACAAACTATAAAAGAGAACTAAGAATGGGAGCAGATATAAGAAGAAAAGAAAAAGTGGAAAAGATAACAGAGTTTGTAGAAAGAATGAAGAAGGTGCAAGAGAAAGTGGGAGTAGCATTAAGAAAAGTATCAAAGGAGATGAAATAACAAGCAAAGCAGGGGGAAAAAGGAACTGAGAAATAGAAGAGAGGAAATAAAGTAATTCTAAGTACAAAAGACTTAATGTTAAAAGGAAGACTAGCAAAAAATTTGATAGAAAGATATGTGAGATTATACATGGTGGAAGAGATAATATTAGAAAATACAATATAATTAAAAATACTAGTCTCTATGTGGATTTATTCAGTAGTAAATATTAGTTGAGTAGTGAGATATAGAGAACAAGTAGAGAGATAGAAGAAGGAAGAGGTAAAACTAGTAGAAGTGGAGGGAGTAGAAGAATGGAAAGTTGAAAAAATATTAAATAAAAGAAAAGTAAGAGGAGTTGTGAAGTACTTAGTACAACGAAAGAGGTTTACAGTAGAACATAACACATGGGAAAGAGAGGAAGACTTAGAAAATGCAAAAGAAGTAGTAGCCAAGTTTGAAGGAAGGTTGAGTATAGAAGTAAGAAAATAGGAGAAATTAGATATGGGAGAGAAAAGAGACTTCAAAAGAAGAGAGTTATTAGAGAAGTACACTGCAAAGATATTGTATGAATGGGATAATGGAAAATTTGAAATAAAGTATTTAGGAAAGTTGAAGAGGAACTAGCAAAAATAAAAGTTAGTTTCTTTAGAGGAGAAACCTTGAAGGGAAAGTAATATTAAAGTTAAAGATAATGGACTTAACTTTTTTATTTTCTTTCTATCTTATCTTACTTTATTTTTATTCTTGAACTAAGATAAGAGTTCAGCATAATATCAAACAATGTGACAGAGTGTTACATAAAGCTATTATATATTACTATTATATAATCATATGTTGCAAAGAATATTGTAGAAGGTTTAAGAATAATAATGTCACATAATATATATTATATATTGTCAGGGTTAAATACAATAGACTTATTAATTTTTATTTTATTTTTCTTTCATTTTTTATTTTTGGATCTAAGATTAAGATTAAGATTATATTATATAGTATTATCACAAATTATCATATAGCATAACTTGGTATCACATATTAGTCATAGTCACACAATCACATGTCATTATGGAATATGATAAAAGACCTTAGAGAAAAATAATATTACTACAATATGTTTGATACATATTAATCTTAAGGATAATGTATAGTCTTTCAAGTGGGTTAATAATACTGTAGCATAAACTAGTCACTGAATGTATATAAGATAGACAGTTCTATACTAGAAACTCTATTAAGTTCTCTTGTGATTATCTCAATTCAAGGTTCTTTCTTTTAACTAATTCCAAGATCTTAAGTTTATAATATTAGAACTTGATCATACTTCTTAAGACTGCTCAACCTAGGGCCTTCTCTAACTTTACTCTCTTATTATTCTTGACTAGTAGTCAATATAACTACTAGTCACTCTTGAATTAGAAGCCAGATTCTAAATATAAAGGAAAGCTAATTGTTTAGCACAAGTAGTTGTAGATATTGGTGACCAGACCTAGGCTATCAGCTAGACATTACTCATCATTTAATTGGGTGGTGTTGAGTAGTTATGTGTATATTTTGAGTAGAAGCTTTGTACTGCAGTGTCCACTTATGACCTGTATACATAGGAGAATAGTAGGTATTCTTTAGACCCTGTTTAGTGTAGAATATCTTTCTTAATATAAGATAGTATACAATTTGATTAGGGCAGTGGTAAGTTATTTAGACAGTTAGTAGACAGTGTAAGGTGGAACTTGAAGAGAGCCTACTAACACTTACTAAGATAGATTCAAGTTCAGAATATAATTTAGAGGGGGAGACTAGCACCAGCTTTGTCTTACTACTTTATATATTCTTACCTTCCACACTACTATCACTATCATTATCTATCAAATTTCCACCACATTATAATAATATAGATTAACTTGATCCAATTCAAAGAGAGCAGTTAATTTAGTAGTATCAGATCACCAACATAACAGTATGGCTTCAGATAGTAATAGGAGAAGTAGAAGAAGCAGTAGCAATAAAAATCTCTTGATCCAACACTAGGTAAAATGTAAAAGTAACTAAGCCACAAATATTCAATAGAGAAGCAGAAAAGATTTTGGGATTCTTAACAGCATGCTGATTGTTTATCGTAATGAGAATGAGAGAGGATTTAGTAGAAGAACAAATTTAATAGGTATTTTCATATATACAAGAAAGCTTAGCAGATATATGGAAGAAGAACATCTTAAAAGATTTGGAGATAGAAACTTTTGAATATACAATGATAGAAGAGTTTTTGGTAGACTAGAAAAAAGGGTTTGGTAGAGGAGATGATAAGACAATGAAGATAGTAGAATTAAAAAAAGTAGAATAGAGGAATAGAATAATAAAGAAGTTTGTGCAGAAGTTTAGAAGAGTAGTAAGGAGAAGTGAGTATGATAAAAGACCATTAATTGAAGAATAGAGAAACAAATAAGACTATCTAGTAAAGACTTATGAAGTCAGAATACCAACCAAGAATCATTGAGCAATAGTATGAAAGGATGATAAATTTAGATAAAAACTGGAGAGAAAACAGAATAGATGAGGAGAGGAGGAATAATAGATGGGGAGAGGAGGAATAATAGAGCTCTAGCTCCAAGGCAAAATAATAATAGGATACAACTGTCAAAATTATGAATAGTGGACTTTATTTTCTTTTCTTTTCAATCTAGGGTTAGGGTTTGTGTGATGTCACAGGTTACTGTCATAAATTGTCACATAACATAACTCAGTATCACACATCAGTCACATGATCAAATATCACATAAAACATGGTTAAAGATTCTGGAAAGGAATAATACCATATAGTATGTTTTTTATATATTGACCTTAGGGCAGATGCATGGTTATTTAGGGTAGGCTAAAGTAGTAGAGTATGGACCAGGAGTCTTTAGTATATAAGATAGATAATCCTGTATAAAGTTCTCTATTAACTTTCCTTATGTAAACCTTATATAAGATTTTTTCTTTTGACTAACTCTAAAGTCTTAAGTCTGTAACAATAATGGCAACAGTTGTTATAGCCTCAAGTTTGGCCAAGGAGGCAAAAGACTTCTCAACAGTGAGTATTGGCAAAGCTTGTACTAATGGAGGAAGTAAAGAGAACTAACATAACTATAGTGAACTTGAATTATTAGATAGGATTAGTGCCTAGATGTAGATATGGGGAGAAATTTTTATAAATATGGAGGCTTTGGTCATTTAGTGAGAAATTGTAGAAATTAAAGAATATTGGGACAATAAAGAAGATTGGATTATGACAACAATGGACAGAATGATTTAAATGGGGAAGAGAGTCTAGTAGTCCTTAACTAGGCTCTAATAATTACAACAGATTTGCAATGTTCTCTAGAGTAGTAGAAAATATGTTCTGCTACAATCTAGACAATGGGGATATATTGAAAGAAGTAATAGTAAAGATAAGGCTTGAGAGAATTAATACACAAGAGAGTGTGATAGTAGAGGCATTGTTGGATAGTAGTATAATAAGGTTAGTTATATGTTTGGAGTTCACTAGAAAGCAAGGGTTTAAATTAAAGAAAATAGAAAGACTTATATATGTGAAGAATATAGACAGTTTCTTTAACAAGGAGAAATCTATTAAGTATACAGTGAAGGTGAATATCTATTATCAAGGATATAAGAAGAGGATGGATATTGATGTGATCAGTAGTCAAAAGTGGAGTGTAATTCAAGGAATGCCATAGCTTGCTCATCACAATCCTTTCCTGAAATTGATTGGAGAACAGGAGAGGTAAAGATGACAAGGTATCTAGAGGAGTGTAGAAAACAGAGACCAAAGCAAGGAAAATTGGGATGGAAAAGACAAAAGAAAGAAGAGAATAAGGAAGAAAACAAGAAGAAAAGGAGCAATAGAAGGAGGAAGAAAAGAAAAAGAAGAAAAAACCAAAGAAGGAAAGAATAATGAAGATAAAGAAGGTAGTAGAAGAATGAGAGATTTGGGATGAGGAAGAAAAAGCAGCAAAGTCAGAAGAGAAATTGAAAAAGTTAGTGCTAGAACAATTTCATTAGTAGATACATATTTTTGCAAAGAAAGCAAGTGAGAGGATACCAACAAAAAATTGTAGGACCAGAAAACAATAACAATAATCAAACCTTAATTAAAGAACAATGGATTCATAGTTTAGTAGAAGTAGTAATAAAAGGACCTGAAGTAGAAATATTAGAAAAAATGAAAATAGCTAGAGAAAAGAACAAGAAAGTAGTTAGGGTAGTAGAAGAAATGAAGAAAGCATGAGTAAAATTATTGTGAGGAGATGAATGGCAGATAGGAGGTTTGGTACTGAAGAAAAGAAAGGTGTATATACCAAAGAATGAGGTATTGAGAGTGGAGATAATTTAGTTACATCATGATGTACTGTTAGCTGGACATAGAGAAAGATAGAAGACAACAGAGTTGGTGACAAGAAATTACTAGTGGCCTGGAGTAACAAGGAATGTAGGAAAATGTATGGATGGTTGTGATATGTGTTAGAGGATAAAGAATTAAATAGAAGTACCAATGAGAAAGTTAAAGTTAAGCAAGATACTGAAGAAACTATAAACATACCTGATGGTTGATTTATAACTAAGTTATAATTAGCAGCTGGAAAAGATGCAATTCTAGTAGTCTGTGATAGATTGTCTAAGATGATGTATTTTGTAGCAACAATAGAAGAAACATCAGCAGAAGAGTTAGTATGGTTGTTTAGATATAATGTGTGGAAGTTGCATAGATTTCTGGAGAGTGTAGTGTCAGATAGGGAACTACAGTTTGTAGTAGAGTTAACAAAAGAGTTGAATAAAATGTTGGATATTGAGATGAAGTTGTCAACATCATTCCATCCACAAACAGATGGTCAGATGGAGAGAATGAACCAAGAATTAGAACAGTACCTAAGGTTCTTCATCAATTATAGGCAAAAGGATTGGCCAGAATGGTTGGCAACAGTAGAGTTTGCAGTAAATAACAAGACACATTTAGCAACAAAAGTGTCTCCATTAATGGCAAATTATGGAAGGGAGTTAAGAATGGGAGCAGATATTAGGAAGAAGAAAAAGTGGAGAAAGCAATGGAGTTGGCAGAAAGAATAAAGAGAGTATAGAAAGAGGCTAAGACAGCATTGAGAAAAGCATAAAAGAAGATGAAACAACAAGCTGACAGAGGAAGGAAATAAGTTGAAGAATGTAAGAAGGGTGACAAGATAATATTGAGTATAAAGATCTAATGTTCAAAGAATGACCAGCAAAGAAATTAGTAGACTAATATATTGGTTTATATATTATCAACAAAGTAATTTCTAATAATGTAGTCAAATTACAACTGCCAACTTTGATGAGAATTCATCTGGTAGTAAATTTTAGTTAAGTAGTGTGATACAGAGAACAAGTAGAAGGACAAAAGATAGAAGAAGTAAAACCAGTAGAGGTAGAAGAAGTCAAGGAGTGAGAAGTTGAGAAAATTTTAAATAAGAGAAAAATGAGAGGAGTAGTGATATAATTAGTGTAATGGAAGAAGTTTATAGTGAATCATGACTCCTAGGAAAAGAAGGAAGATTTGGAGAATATAAAGAAAATGGTAGTAAAATTTGAGAGAAGAATGAATATAGAAGTGAGACAATAAGAGAAGTTAGATATAGTGGAAGAAAGAGACTTTAGAAGAGGGGAGTTACCAGGAAAGTATACAGAAAAGATGTTATATAGCTGGAATGATAGAAAGTTTGAGAAAAAGTACTTAAGAAAGTTAGAGAGAAACTGGCAAAAATAGAAGTTAGTTTCTCTAAAGAAGAAACCTTGAAGAGAGGTAATGTCAGAGTTGAAGATGATAAACTTAACAATTTTTATTTTTCTTTCTTGTTTTCATTTTATTTTTGGATCTAGAATTAGTGTTAGTGTGATATTATGTAGTATTATTACAAATTGCTACATGGTATAACTTAGTGTTACATAATAGTCACAGTCACACAGTCACACAATTACATGTCATGATAGAACACAGTAAAAGATTCTAGAAGAAAATAACATTATAACAATATATATTATGACTTAAATTCTTAAGTAAGGATAAAAGATGACTTTTATATTGAGTAATACAAAAGAACTTGATAGAGTTCATAGTACAAGATAGTCTACCTTATATACTACAGAGCATGGTCTATATACACACTACAACTAACCTATTCTAAAGTACATATATTTCTCATAAGACTAATATATTATTATTATGTTGTATAACATTACTTATTCCAAAACCTTCTATATTCTTTTCTATATCATATAATTGTGACCTATGTGACTATCACATCACATTCTTAATCTAAATCCTAGATATAAGGAAAATGAAATTAAAAGTGAAAATAAAGTAAATAAAAAATACAAAAGGAGAAATAAAATAGAAAGAAAATAGATTGTGGCCAAGTTCATTGTTCATAACTTTGACAATATGTTTGACATATATTAACCTTAAGAATAATACATAGCCTTTAAGATAAGTTAATAGTATTGTAGTATAGATTAGTAACTTAGTATATATAAGGTAGATAGTTTTGTACTAGAAACTTCATTGAGTTCTCTTGTGATTATCTCAATCTAAGGTTTTTCTTTTGACCTACTCTAAGATCTTAAGTTTGTAACATATATACTTTTTAGAATAGACTAGGTTTATTATAACACAGTATCAGAATTATGAAGCTTGAACATAAGTTTCTTTTAATTTTCTTTTTCATTTTTATTTTGGAATCTAAGGTTAGGATTAGAGTGATGTCACTATCACACTGTCACACATCAGTCACATCAGATGACATGGTCACAATAATTATCACATAATTACATGGTTATAGAATATAATAAAAGGTTTAAAAAACAATTATATAATATAATATATACAATATATGTTGACTTCATGGCTAACATATGGTATTTAGGGTAGGCTAGATGCAGTAGAGCATAGACCATCACTAGTTAGTATATATAGGTAGATACATTGTATCAAGAACTTTATCAAGTTTTCTTATATTAATCCAATGTAAGGTTCATTCACTTAACCAATGCTAAGGTCTTGAGTTTGTGACAGAAGTGATGGTGCCAATGAAAAGAACAAAATACTTGTATTAACAACTGTTTTTTTACAGAAAATAATTATCCTAAAGTTTGGGTTGTAATCCTAACTACAATACTATTTAATATGAGTACAGCAATTCAAGAAATAGAAAGAGCTGGAAGAGATGGCAAGTTAGCTAAGTGCTATATAATTCCAGCTATGGAAAATTTACCTTGTCATTCTGTTAATGACTCCTAGGATTGGAAGGGCCACAAAGTAATATATAATATAGTTTGGACATCAATAGAATGTCTCTAACTTTGCTTTACATATTATGTTAATAAAGACAAATATATTACATGTCTACAAGACCTACAAAATCAGATATGCAGTTAGTGTCAAGATAAAGTTCAGCCAGCTCTCCAAACTGTAGAAATCCTAAATTAGCTATATTAGAACCACTAATCAAACTTTATCTGCCCAATTCATAGAATAATGTCTTTAATCCATAACAACTACATATTTTATTGCTCAAACACATGTCCAGCTGAAAACCAAAAACATCTTTGACCTATACAAAATCATTTATTAAACTATGTGTTCATATCCATATCATGATAATCTCTAATTCCTAGTTGTACTTGCATTGTCTTGAAACTGGTATGTTATAATATTGATGATATATCTTCAGTTGTAAATAGATAGTTATTTTTGATAAACAACTGATTATGCCATAACACTGTAATGTTGTTACAATCTGGATAAAGAATTCTTGATATTTGTTCTATAAAAGAGTGAGTTATGAATACAACTGTTTTTATAATGTCTTGACAAAATACATCCAAAACATGAGATATAAGAGTATTATGGCCATTTCTAGTACTTGTTTTAGAGTATTGAATGACAATAGCTATATGATAGTCAATGTTATATAGACTCTATATCTGGCAAGATGTGTTTCTAAGCTGAGTTTAAGTAAGTTCTGTATCCTGACTTGATAATTCTGCTAATACCTTAATAGTAGCTATAAGAAACAGCAAACCATCTGCATAGTTATTTAACCATCTCCTTACTTGCCCCAAATTCATCAATGGAGTACTGTTTTCTGCAATTACAATAACAAATTCATCTCATAATCTGGAACTGTTTATAACAAGAGTAAGAAATGATTTCTGGTTGTAGAATTTATAGTTCTAAGTATTGCTGATAAAGTTATATCCTGGTTTTGTATTTGATAGATTATTGGCAATATGACCTATTATTTTCCATGGATTACCAAGAAGAATATCTTGTATGAATTTATTGTACATCCATTGTAAAAGTATTTGACCTATTCCTCTGAGCATAAACAAGGTGATTATCTTGTATCCATACCAAATAAACTTGGTGTACTGTTTATTTTACCAGATAAATGCAGAAAGCAATTTAGTTGTATATATGATAGAGAAAGTAATATGTTGAAGCATATATAATTCATGAAAGGTAGATTCTTCTCCTTTGTAGTGCTAGTGTTATAATGCTTGATAATATTCATATAAGGTTCCAGTATTCTCTTGATCTATATGAATGTGATATAGAAACACAGATTGTATACAGAATATGAGTTTGGTAATAACTGGTGTGATTTCTGTTACAAGAACCCATCTGTTATCTGCCTTAATAGAAGATAATGCTAAAAAGCATATTTTAGAATCTCCAATTAGATTTCCAAGTGATGAATTCTAGATGTGGGTCCAGATTCCTATCAAAAAATCAACAATTCTGAGGGTATATTCATCAAAGTTTTCCTGGATAACAGAAAAAGGTAGCTGTACAGAAAGAGTTAGCTGTCAAATCTTGGATACAAGAGTTGCAATATTTGCTGAAAGCAAAATAAAATAGTTACTCTTATCATAAAGTAAAAAATCTACCAAGCAAGATAACATATCAATATAGCTTTTCAGTATCTAGGTTGTTTGTAGTAGATGGAAAGGTTCATATGATAGTGCACTGTAGCCCACAAAAGTAAGTTATTATTGTTATGATTCAAGACTCAAAGTGTTAAGTCAAGAAACAACTCTTGTATTGGAGTGACACAAGAGAACTCGATAGAGTTCCTAGTACAAAGTAGTCTACCTTATATACTAGTCCCCATAGTCCATGCTAACTACTGTGCACCCTACCCTAAATGACCATGAGTATTACATGAGGTTAGCATGTGTTGTCCATGCTGTATGACGTCACTTTGTTCCAGAATCTTCTACTTCATTCTTCTAAGTCCCATGATCAGTCTTGTGACTACGCCATCAAATTGTGACTGAT
>Ga0157357_1000409_pt1 | contig 18563 bp, 11 predicted proteins | sample AttcapACBM1_FD_111485 | JGI IMG/M metagenome (GOLD analysis project Ga0157357, IMG submission 111485) | Fungus gardens microbial communities from leaf cutter ant in Botucatu, State of Sao Paulo, Brazil - Atta capiguara ACBM1 | ecosystem: Host-associated > Fungi > Mycelium > Unclassified ... | reverse complement strand
TATATCTTTTAGTTGATAAAGAGTCAAAATTCTACAAGATAAATTCCATTCTACCTAGCAAAATGTCATAGGAATTCAGCAAGAAAGAAGAATATAATAATATTGTTAAAATGTGACAAATATATTTTCAAGTATCTAACTTTAAGGAAATATATTTTCTTGATTCAAACAATAATAATAATCAACTTATTCATCCAACTTACTCTAAAGATGGGGCTTGGCTAAAGCACTTTGGCCTTTCCAACTCATTGTGTATATACATCACCAGATTGATTACCAATCATACTCCTATTGACAAATATAGACTAAGATTTTTTCCTAGCAAGTTGTATACATACCTATGTGGTAACTCTCCTATCAAGATAAGATCACACATTCTATATAAGTGTGTCCAATATATGAAGTCTTGGAATCTAAAACAAGAGTCTCTCAAAGATGTTCTCATATTTCTTAAATTCAATTCAGAAGCTTTTTACTTTCAAGAAGGCATTATATAATATAAAAAAAATTTCTTTATACTAGACTCTTTATCTAATGTAGTTCTATATCTCCTAGTATCTTTTTTCATTTTTTTCCTTCTTTCTATTTCTTTCTTCTATTTAAGTAATTACTTTGTATAGTTATTACAGCATACCATAGCATATTACAGAGAATATTATAAAATATTCTAAAATAAGTAATATTAGATAGCATAACAACATGTTAGTTTTATAAAAAGCATATGAACTTTAGAGTAGGTTAGTTGTAATATGCACACAGACCATGGTCTGTAATATATAAGATAGACTAGCTTGTACTGGAAACTCCATCTAGTTTTCTTGTATTACTCAATATAAGAATGTATCTTTCATCTTAGCTTTAAGACTTAAGTTATAACACACCTACTCTAAGTACTCAAGAGTCTATTCTAATCAAGTAGAATATTTGGTAACATAACTACAAAGTAATAGAACTGTATAGTTAAGAACTTCAATATAATGATCTTGAATGTTACTAGATAATAGAGATTTATTAGTCAGTGGCTAGAAAAAGTAAGTCAATGGTTGAGAGAGAACACATGGAGTCTATAATGTTTCTAAGCAAGGTTTGGTAGTGTTTCAGTAGAGTAGTAGTTAAAAACTTAAGAAACAAGAGATCTATAGAATTGATAACAAGCTTTAACAGTACTATAGACTCAAATTTCAACATAGTAGCAGGTTTTCTTACAACATGACAATTAGTATTGATAAAGATACAAGCATATTAATATTATGTAATGGAAACAGCTTGTGCATAGACCATCACTCTTATATATATATATTTCTGTGTTTGAGAATTAAACCTTAGACTTAACAATATTATTTATCTCTTAATTATTATCTATTATCATCATTAACATCTATATTGATTTTTATCATTTTTGTCATTATTATTGACTTCTGAATTACTCCTAAACCTCTGAGAGTATACTTAAGGTTTAGATATCACAAATAAGTAAGTAGTTCATTTTATAATAGTAATTAGCTATGTTACTATATTAATATATTTGTATTTCTATAAGTACTAATTACTATGCAATATATTATATTACTAGTGACAGTTTGATAAATACTTTTTAATACAAGTTATATTATGCAAATCTATCTGGCCATTTACAAGATAATAGCTAATAAAACCTATAGTTACTAGTAGTTTAATATCTTAGTAATCAGTTGTTACTTTTGTACATTCTATCTTAGAAGAAGCTTGAGTCTAGTTTCAACTGTCCACAGCAGCCTTCTAATAGATATTATCAGTCCCTTAGATCTAAGGTCTAGCTAGCTTCTTGATTAAAAGTAGTATTGTCCTCAGTTAAGAATAATAAAGAGTAAAGAGAGAAAAATAGAGAAAGCCTAGTGTTAAGCAACCTTAGAGAAGAGAATCAGATTCTAATATTATAACTTAGATTTCAAGATAATATATACTACAAACCATGGTCTGTGCATATACTACAACTAACTTACCCTGATATCTATATACTTTTCATAAGGCTAACATTGTTATAGCAACCACTCACCAAGATAGTCAATAGCATACTAAGTAGTTTTTACAAGATGAAAATATTATGGAAATTACAAGAAAACTCAAAAAAGAGTCTTTAATATATTTCTATACTATATATACTACTATTATAAGTTCCTACACTAAACTACATATATCATCTATGAGTCTACCATACTATTATCATAAAGTGAATATACTGCAGCTATATATCATTGTTCTAATTTCTTTTACTATGTTTTAGTTTTATGACACCATATCATATAACTACAGTCATATGTATCTTTATTGTTCAAGAAATAAAAGAAAAAGAAAGAAAAGAAAAAGAGAAATCAAATAAAAGAAAATAGATCAAAGAAAAAGAAAATCAAAATAAAATATAAGAGTTCAAGCATACTATGACAAACATATTGTTACTATGTTATATAATATCACCTATTCTAAAACCTTCTATCATTTTCTTTGTATCATGTGATTGTGTGATATATGACTATGACATATGTGACAATTACACATAACATCATATTACACTTCTTTGTCTAAGTCCAAAATAATAAAAATAAAAATAAAAACAAAAGATAAAATAACCAAGTCTCTTGTCTTTAACTCTAATATTACCCTCTCTTCAAAGTTTCTCTCTAACTTTCTTAAATACTCTTCTTTAAACTTCTTATCATTCTATTCATATAACATCTTTATCATATACTTTTCTAGTAATTCTCCTCTTCTAAAGTCACTTTTCTCCTTTATTTCTAACTTCTCTTGTATATCATGTACTGTTATAAACCTCTTCTATTATACCAAGTACTTTACCACTTCTTTTATTTTTCTTTTATTTAATCTTTTCATTCTTCAACTTTATTAGTTTTCTTCCTTTATCTTTTGCCCCTTTACCAGTTCTCTATATCTCATAATCCTACTAAAATTTACCACCAGATAAATCTTTATAGAGACTAGTAGCTTCAACTTGATCATATTGGTTGATACAATTTCTTCTATTGCATAAGGCCCCACATATCTTCTGTTAACTGATTTGCTAGTCATTCTTCAAATATTTTTCATACTTAGTATTACTTTATCACTCTTCTTCTACTTCTCTGTCTTCTTTCTTTCTCTATCTGCTTGTTTCTTTATTTTTTCCTAAGCTTTCTTCAATACTACCCTTCTTCTTGTATCTTTTTTATTATTTCTGCAAACTCTATTGCTTTTGTTACTTTTCCTTTTCTTTTTATGTTTGCTCCTATTCTCAAATTTCTACCATAATTTGCCATAAATGGTAATATCTTTGTTACTGAATATATTTTGTTGTTAACTGCAAATTCCACTATCACTAGTCATTCTAGCCAATCCTTTTTTCTATGGTTTATAAAAAATCAAAGATACTATTCTAACTCTTGATTTATTTGTTCTATTTGTCCATATATTTGTAGATGGAGGAATTTTAACAACTTCATCTTGATTTCCAACATTTTATTCAGTTTCTTAGTTAATTCTGCTGCAAACTGAGGTTCTCTATCCAAAATTACACTTTCTGGTAATTCATGTAATTTCCACATGTTGTCTCTAAATAATCTCACCAACCCTTTCACCAATGCTCTTTCTGTTGTTGCCACAAAATAAACCATTTTGGACAATTTATCACATATCACTAAGATAACATCTTTGCTTGTTACTAATGGTAACTTCATAATAAAGTCTACCATTAAATGCATTTATAATTTCTCTAGCATCTCATTTGCTATTAGTTTCTCTGCTAGTACTTCCATTTAATTCTTCATTCTTTAACACATATCACATATATCTACATATTTTTCCACATCCTTTATTACTTCTGGCCACTAATAATTTCTTATCACCAACTCTATTGTCTTCTATGTCCAGCTGTTAGTATATCATAATGTAGCCAGGTTATCTCTACCCTCAATTTCTCATCTTTTGGTACATAAACTTTTTCTTCCTTCAATACCAATTCCTCTTCTATCTACTACTCATCTTCTCTCAATGTTTTTACTTCTGCTTTCTTTATTTCCTTTACTACTCTAACTACCTCTTTGTTCTTTCTCCTAGCTATTTTTATTTATTCTAATATATTTACTTCAGGTCCTTCTATTACTACTTCTGCTAAACTACAAATTCATTCTTCTTTTATTAAATTTTTGATTTTTGTTATCTTTTTCTACTCCTACTTTTGAGTTTGGTCTCCTACTTAGTCTATCTGCTTTTCCCATCTTCATCTCAGGCATATTTCCAAGGTAAAATAAAACCTAAACAAATACAAAGCTCATCTAACCTGTCTCTGATTCAATTTTACATCTTCATAAAGTACTTCAAATTTTTATAATCTGTTCAAACCTCAAACTTGAACTTAGTGCCTTCTAACAAATGTCTCTATGTCTCTATGTCTTCAACTCTCTCATTACTGCCAACATTTCTTTGTCATAAATTTTATAATTGTACTCTGTTTCATTTAATGATTTAGAAAGATAGGCCACTAGTCTCTACTTTCCATCTGTACATTTCATAGACAATACCCCTTCAGTTGCATAATCTGATATATCTACCTCCATTCTCATTCTCTTGTCCAAATCTAAAGCTACTAAAATTGGTTCTATAGTTTCATTAACATCTCAAATGACTTCTTCTATCTTATCTCCTATTCCCACTTCTGTTCTTTTCTTGTCAACTCATGTAATGGCCTCACTATCTTTGCAAAATCCTTCACAAACCTTCTAAAATAGTTAGCCAGCTCTAAAACTTCTGTATATCTTTATGACTGATTTAGAAACTGGCCAGTTCAATACTACTTTTATTTTTACATTTTACATTTTAATTTCTTCTAGTCCTATCACCACTCCTAGAAAATCTACTTCTTTAATTTTTATCTGCACTTCTCCAGTTTCATATATAAATTATTTTCTTCTATCCTCCTTAATATTTCTTTTTCTAATTCATCATACTCTTTCTTACTTTCTTTTTCTACCATCATATTATCAATAAAACTTGCTACATTCCTAATATTGATCAGATCTCTGAGTACTTTATTTCTCATAGCCTAGAATATGGTTGGTGAGTTTGTTAATCCAAAAAACATGACTTAAATGATCCCTCTGATATTGTAAAGGCTACCTTTCATTCATCTCCCTCTTTTATCCTTACATTGTTATAGCCCCACCTAAAATCTAACTTTGTAAACACCTTTTTTGTTCCAATATTTTTGATAATGTCTAAAATAAGTAATAACAAATAATTGTTTTACACTGTTCCCTTATTAAAATACTAATAGTCTTGTTGTTGTAGCAACCACTAGTCACAAAGACCAATAGTATCATTATCACAAAATGAACTACTCACTTGTTTGTAATATCTGAACCTTAGATGTACTCTTAGAGGTTTAGGAGTGATTTAGAAGTTCAATAATAATAACAATGATGATAAAAAGATGAAAATTGATATTGTTAAGTTTGAGGTCTAATTCTTAGACATAAAAGTATTTATACAAAATAGTAATTCTGTATGTAAGCTGTTTCCATCACATAATCAAAACATCTGTTATAGCAGATATTAGGCTAATTTTAAAGATAACTAATTATATTACTATATTAATATGTTTGTATCTCTATAAATACTAATCTCTATATGATGAATAATATATTATTAGAAACAGTTTAATGAGCACTTTCCAATACAAGTTTGATTATGTGAGTCTGTTCAGTTGTTTCTGAGATAATAGCTAATGAAACTTATAGTTACTGATAGTCTGATATCTCAGTAATCTGTTATCACTTTTATATATCCCACATATATGCAAATATTTTTATTTGGGGCTTTCCAGTGCAACTTGGTTTGTAAGAATTGGTTCACTAATTGTGGAGATACAAATTAAATGAAGTTTGTGACAAGACAAAAGTATACTCTTATATTGAGTAACACAGGAAAACTCAATAGAGTTCCAAGTACAAGCTAGTTTATCTTATATACTACAGACCATAGTTTATATGCATACTACAACTAACCTACCTTAATGTCCATATACTTTTCAGAAGGCCAATATATTATTATTATGCTGTATAATAACATCTATTCTAGAACCTTCTACTATCTTCTCTGTGACATGTGATTGTGTGACATATGACTGTGAGATATGTGACTATCACACATAACATCATATTATACTTCTTTATCTAAGTTCAAAATAATGAAAATAAATAAAAATGAAAGATAAAATAACCAAGTTCTTTGTCTTCAACTCTGACATTTATCTTGTATACTGCAAACTATGGTCTATGTATATCTATAACTAGTCTACCCTAAAGTCTTAAAAGGCTAACATATTATAGCTATGTTATATAACATTATCTTATTTAGAACTTTCTATAATTTTAATAGGTATAACCAACATATATGACCATTATATATGATGTTATACCATAATACCTTAACTAAGTCCAGTTAATAAAAATAAAAATAAGAACTAAAGAAAAAATAAAATAATTTAAGCACTTGTACTTAGCCTACAGCTAGAAGATACTAGGACTAGATTCTTTTCTTCTCTAGTTCTGGTGATCTCAATATATTTTCATGCTTCAACAGCTACTGCACACTACTTTGTTAACAGCTAGTAATCTCATTCTATCTCCACTCAAGCTCTACTGTGTTTTAGACACATTTCTCTATATATAAGATTAGTAACTACTCTGTAATAGCCAGCCTAATAATCAACTATAAAGTTGACATTGAACTTTGGGTGTCTAATCCATCTCTGATATCAATAGCAATACACTTACTCCTTGTTACATCTATTCCAACTTATGGATAATACCTCTCTCCTCATCTGTACTCTCTAATCTTTTCCAGTGTGAACTATTAGGTAATATATTAGTTCACCTTTTACTGGTGACTTCTGAGGTACTTACAGTCTGTTAAGTACAAACTCTTCTACTTCTCTAATTTCATTTTCTTTATCTTTTTCTCTTTCTTCCATCAACTATCATATATAATTCTCATCTCCTGTTTTTACTATTCTTGCCCTCTTCTTCTTTCTCCCTTTCTTATCTTTTGTACCTTGCTGCACATTAGTGAGTATCTTATCATCTTAATCTCCTTAATTTCTGAGTTATAACCATGGCATACCCATAATTACTTTTGCTAGGTTACACATATCTATAAGTATTCTTTTCACATGTCTCTTGAAGAACAAATTTACTTCTACCTCATGTGTTACTGCTCTTCCCACATTTGTTATCTACATTTCTCATTGGTATTGCTCTCCAATTTCTTTGGCCTAAACACCTGCTCTTTTGCAAATGGACTTCTAACCTATCAGGTGACTTGACCAGTCATCATCTTTCTAGTCATCATCTTTCTAGTACTTCCACACTGACTATCACCTTACTGCTCATTTGGATAGTTACCGGTAACTTCTCATCTCCCTCTCTGCTCTTCCACCCTCCAGAGATATATCTATCTTGATTTTTCTCCTTAACTATGCTTGAGGTCTTCTATGTGTGAGGAGTGTTCCGATAATTAGGACATCTGTTCACATCTTGAGTTTGAGCTGAGAGTACAGATGGATAACTCAGAGTAAATTCTACGGAATCTTCCAGATGCTTCTTGCGCATGGGTTAGATCGGCTTCATTCCTGTAATCCATCTCATTCACCTGATTATTCGTGGGCAAGTGTATAAAAAGATGCCAGCAACCGCCTCTGCTTCCCTTTGTGCGATCAGGATGAATTGGGCGTTATTTGGATCATTTCTTGTATGGCATTCAGCCATCAGCAAAGCGCAGAGCTCGAGGTAAGTCACTGCCAATTCATTCCCGTCTACTTCAGTGAGCAGTTCCTCTAGCCCCATGATATCAGGTGCTTGGTCTTCGCAAGGGACCTTTACTCCTATTCCCGACCCTGCCAGTCTTGTCATACCTTTCATTGGAACAATCAACGGTGGCCATGTCTTTCCCGGTATGTATGGCCATGCGATTAGCGGTTACGAAGGTAAAGTGAGATTTCCAGGTGCCACCTTACCTCATGGAATGGTCAAAGTTGGAATGGACACGGATGCACCGGGAAATGTATACTTTCACCATTCTTTACTGGGCTTTTGAACTCATATCGCCTGCCTTGTAGCATGCCGGCTATGATGGTGACCCGAAATCAAATGTTACTGGATTTTCTCAACTTCACGACACTGGAACGGGAGGTGTAAATCTGTTCAATAGCCCATCGCCATGAGTCCCTAGATGACTGACGGAACGGTACACAGGCTATTCCCCTCTCAAACTTCAAAATTTTTCCCTTTAGAGATTGTTCTTCTTTCGATAAATGCCTTACTTCTCTCAGCAGCAGGAAAATCTTACGCCATATTCTTCCCGATGGTCTGTTTAATTGTTTTTGGACGAAACCTATGATGCAGACACAATGAAATAGGCTCTCCTGATGACTTCGCGTCCCCAGGGTATTTCTCAACTAATCTAGTAAGAGCTGGGATAGTCGATAGGCTCAAGTCAGGACCTCGGTCAAGTCTGACAAAACCTTATCCATAGTCGAACACTATTCGGGTTGAATTGACTGCTACACGACGAACGGCTTTGCACCGTTATACATTCCCCGTCGGAACTGAACATCCTCGCATCGCTGTCGATATCACAAACGACGGACAAAGGAGCAGCACGGACCCAGTTACGACAATTGACCCTGACACGGCTCAGGTCAAGGGTGGTGCTTCTTTTGCTGCCTCGTTCGGTCCAGGTGGGCCCCCATAGTCTTGAGTTCTCTGGCATTGATTGATGGACGTGTCGAAGGTCGTTATCGTGCATTTACCTGCGTTACCTTCAGGGGCGATGGTTTTGAGCTAGGAAAACCAACGGAATATGGTGTATGGCTAGCAGACTTCCCTGTTCAGGGTACCATCAACAATCTACAGCTATATTATGGTGATCCGTCTCATAATTTCTGTATCTATGTGATTTGCTCATACCATGCATCAGGATTCATTGATGAACTTGGTGCATTATTGACCTTCAATCCTGCACCGAGGGGCACGACGGTGATTCTAGCCCGTATCGGGGTCTCATTCATCTCCAGTGAACAAGCATGCGCCAACGCTGAAGAAGAAATTCCCGACTTTAATTTCGATGAGGTCCACAGCAATGCCCGTGCACAATGGAACGATCTTTTGAGTCGTGTACAGGTCGACACTGCAGACGTTCCCAGAGAGACAGTTGAACTATTTTACTCCTCTGTTCGTATTATTCTTCATACGTACGGTGATCAATACCTTTATATGCGTAGCTTTACCGCACCCACATATCTCCCGCCGACTGTGGGTGCCCTTGAGTACTGTATTGTTCCTGATTTAACTCCTTACAGATACAGGCGAAAATCCAAAATGGAATTCTACCGAGCCATACTTCGACTCATTCTACTGTAACGTACGCCGCACTTTTTATCTCTCAAGTCCACAGTGCTGAAGAGAACAGTGGGATACATATCGTACTCTTTATCCTCTTATGTCGCTTCATGATCCTGCTACTTTCTCTCGGATTGTCAGGGCAATGATTGACATACAGAAACACGAGGGTACGCACCCAGTCATCGATCGTGAATTTCTGGAACTCTTCAGCGATTAAAGAAAGATTTTAGGATGGCTTCCCGAGTGCAGAGGAGCTACGGCAATGCACTCCATCCAAGGTGGAAGCAGTACGTTCTCGACTAAGGATATTTACTTTTCCATAATGTATTCTGTTTCATAGATGGTGACCCCATCCTCGGTGAATTCTTTGTCAAGTAAGTAGCATCAAACCAAGGCATGATTGTACTCCTAATGTAATTCCAGGTTCCATGAACAAGCTGCTGCGCTCCAAGTTTCCCCCGACGACCTCTATAATGCATTGTTGGTAGATGCAGAAAATGAACCACTGAACTGGAATCTACAAGGCCGACAAGCTGGCTTCTGGAAGAAACTTGGTACTATACATTTCTTGTATCTGAAAATGATGTCCTCTGATTTCGGAACGAACAGGATATGTTCCTGATGACATGTTCAGCCCAGGAGGAGCAAATACTAAGCAGGTGTCTCGAACATTAGAGGTAGGTATTAGCTCAAAGGCATTTCCCATAGAATTCATAGACCACTTAATTGTAGTACGCATTTGACGATTTCTCGATTGCTCAAGTAGCGAAAATACTTGGTAAAACAACCGATCAAAAGAAAGTCAGAATATTTTTGTCTTTTTCAGCACAAATGGTATTGATGATTTTTCAAGTACCTGGGAAGAGCCGGAAATTTCGTCAACTTGTGGAATCCAGGCATTAGCGTGCCAGGTAGCCCGCAGATTAAAGGAATGATGCAGGTATGGTGCAGGTATCAATCCACATGATGAAGTTCAGAGGAAACTAATGCGCTTCAGCTGAGATTTGCAAATGGAACTTTCAATTTCACTGACCCCCGCCACTGCAGTAAACACGACCCCACCCAAGCAACATGCTTCTTGAATGCTGCAAACAGAGATGGTTTTTATGAAGGTAGGCATGATTATTTTCGGGTGTTGGACCCTATCTCATTTGCTTCATTAGGTTCCCCGATTATTGTGGGCAATGAGCAGTCTTCTTCTGACCCCTATACTGACATTAAAATTACGCTGAATTAGTATTCTCAAGTAGGCTCTGATTATTGAATGCTGGCCAGAATTCTGATACGACATCTTTAGTATGCACCGCAGGACACTGCGAAACTTATCGAGCTGCAAGGGGGAAAAAAGAGATTCATTGAACGTTTAAATTTCATTTTTGAACAGGTGATTCATGCTTATATACCATTCTTGACTGTCCGACTGACTTCCCCACAGGAATATTTTGACGTTACGGATGAACCGTCGCAACAAATACCCTTTATGTATCATTACGCTGACCGCCCAGGCTTGGCTACGCAGAGGACAAGGCGGATCATAGCCGAATTCTTCAACACATCTAAAAATGGCCTCCCCGGAAACGATGGTGAATCGATTTTATAGTCAATTTCAACTTTAATACACTGAGATCTATATCTTAACAGACTCAGGTGAATTCGCTTCGAGACTCATCAGCTAACTATTGACCTAGATACTTGAAGGTGCTATGGGAAGCTACGCAGCATTCTACCTTGCGGGCCTCTACCCTGTTCCGGCCTCTGAACAGTATCTCTTATCATCCCCATTTTTCAAGCAGATTTCCTTCTTCAACCCTGCCTTTAACACGACTACCGTTATTAAGTCGAACAATTTTCGAGGAAACCCAGAGAATGGGGTTGGTGGCCGGGTCTTCGTCGAGGTATGGTTCGGTTGATTCGATAGACAGCCGTGAACCTAACAACCGTTCAATCAGCGTGTCATTGTCAATGGACAACAGTACAAGTCCAACTGCTATCTGGATTGGGACGTCTTCAAGTTAGGTTCAGTAGTTGAGCTTACCCTCAGCGATGATATCAACGTTGCTTGTGGGAACGGAGTGAATGCTCTTCCACCATCAATCTCAACTGGCGGCTTTGACTAGAGCCGAGAATGTTTGGCTTGGAATGACTATGACATGCTTGCGAACAGATCAATATGTGACCTAGGAATGAATGCGGTCCGATTATCATTATCCAGAGCCATTGTCCGCGGTTCGCTACCGCTCTGAAATATTTTGATTGGATATTCATCAACAGGTGCTCTCCCACTAACGGTCGTGAGTCGGGTATTAAGTAACTCCAACATTGAGGTTGTGTGTATCTTACCCATCGCAAGGTTAGCACACTAGGCTTGTAAACTGCTATCTATGGATTGCTGTCTAGATGATGACAGTGATGCCTGTAGATCGCAAAAAGCTTAGAAATTGGTTATGTTGATTTTAATGTCTCAAGTGACGCGTGTCGAACTAGTATCGAACCAGTGAGGAAAACAAATGTACAAGAAATGAAATTGTGAGGCCTGCCGAGAAAAGTTGATAGTTGATAGTTAATAACTACATTATGGAGTGTCAAGTAGACATATATTTATCATGTCTACCACAAGTCTCAAATCATGTCTTCAGTGTCATTTGTTTCGGTCATTATTAAACCTCAGAGGTAGAATGTCTCAGCCCATAAGCCTCTGTCCTCCTCAGAATATTTTATTTTTCTCAGGCGACAACTGGAACTGGTCGAGGCATCTTCTCATGCGGCTGTGCGATTCTTTGGCCGCAGTCTCGGGGTATATGATAACTACCTCAAACCATGATCCTTGATGAGAGCGAGACGATGGATATTGAAGAACTTGGTTCTTCATTCTCGTGCCTTCAGTCCTTACTTACCTTGAGTGAATTGAATTGTTCAAACAAAAATTCAATGTATATCTTGCAACAACTGTGTAGAGATTGTGTCCCTTGCCATGAACGCAGATGCTTTGAGGTCATTGCACGAACTGGAAGTAGCGACCTACCTACCTGCGATGTATGAATTAACTTCTATTCACAAACACAACCTACAATCTATGACTGGAATAGGCTTCTCGTCAATCAACTTTCTTCAGGTGCTCTACCTTCTTTCATCACCATCACTGTTGAACTCTTTTGGATTGGTGAGAATCATGAGCATTATCCAGTTCTCTTGTCAAGATAAAAATACAGTTTTCTTTGCATTATGTAGCTCGCCACGGCTCGCACGACTCCAAGCAATAATTTCACCTGTGAGATCGACGCCATCGAAATCTTTAGCTTCTTCAGCTGACTCACGCGTATGTGGTTTTAAAAATCTCTCGCCAGACACCTATAGTCATGGGCTACTTGAGATCTAAGTAGCTTTAATAGTAATTTATGCTCAGTCGATCTGAGGTTGTCAAGCTTGAGCCAAGCGCAAATGAATACACTTGAAGCTGCTTGTAATCCTATCGACATAAGTGGTCCTTAAACTATTCCAAAGATATGTTTGCATATTCCAGCAGACAGTGATGTCTTGGAACGTCAAGCGCCATGATGTCAATGACCATAATTTCAAAGTGGCCAACAGCTCATGGCGCCTTAATATGAGAAATTGAGGGTACTGGATACAATTATCAAACGTCATGATACATACAAGAGAGTGAATAGCCTGGCTAGATCCCTTTGCGTTGTTTGCTCTTCGATTTTTCGCCGCGAGGAGCGACCTGGATCATGCTGAGAATTTTAAATCCTTGTCCACAGCAACGAAGCCTCGGGATTCCGTGTCCTTAATTGCCGGCTCAGAATCCAGTGTACCCTTTTTGGTTTTCTTTCCAAAGGATGAACTGAAAAGGGCATCAATCTCATCCTCTTGTCTCTTGCGTTTCTTCTTTAGCTGAGATGAAGCGGGTTCAGCGACAGAGGACCGCTGAGGTGCCAACTCGCCCGAGGATTCCTTTGATTCCTTTGATGTCGGAGATACAGAGGCTTTGATATCATCGAGTTTCTTCCTTCTCTCGGTCTGCGACCTTCGCCATTCGTCAGGTTTGCGCTGTAGGAGGTAGAGATTCAAGTTGCGGACGAAGAATTTGCCATAGAAAGAGCCAGCAAGAGACTGTTGGTAAGGAATTAAGGAACGGGCTATTTTTTCCTGTGAGAATAGAGACCGTCACCACAAGGTATTTCATTACGACGAGTACTAACTTTGAGATAGGTGTCAGCAAAGTCCCAGCACCGGTCAGCCACTCTGCTTCCAAAACGGTCATCTACTAGCTGGTTATAGTGACCGAGAAAGCTGGTCACAAATATACGTTTAGACTTCTGGGAAACTGTAGGTGAGCTTAAGAGGGCATCGTAAACCCTGGAGCTGATGCTATGGTGGGCCAAACGAATTCGTTCTTCCATGGGAAGCGAGGCTATGCTACGAGAGGCGGTGACATTAGCTGGTCGCTTCATAATCTTAACGGAAGCCCAACCTATCAGTGACAATCTGATAATGCGGCTCAGAAAGCCGGAGCAGCGCTTGGAGGAGGAGGGATCCCTGTAACCGGGGTTCTAGTGGATTAGGTGGACGGTTTAATGTACCATATTTACTGCTATGGTAGTTGGGCCCTTCTGGCGCTGATTGCAGGGCATTGTAGTTCTTGGTATATCAGCTTAGACTTGTATCAGAGAAGGGAACACCTACCTCTAATGAAAGTAAAGCAAGGGCACAAGGAACCAGACAGTGCTCCTGCCCTTTCCTTTCCAGGCCAAAGGCAGCCAGCATTGCCTGTAAATACATTATTGTCGACCCGCATCCAAAAAGATAGCGCCTACCTCGGTTACCTGTTCTCCAAGACTTTGCAGCTTTGCGGCCCTATCTACAATGGATCTCAATACTCCTGACCTGGAGGCTGCTGCTGCACATGAGTTCCAGTCCAGTTCAAGATGCAATCAGACAAGATCTCACCAATGACATTCGGCCAAACGTCCTTCAATTCCTGACAGGCATCGAATAACTGTATCTTATCTACTCGTTCAAGCGCTTTCGCAACTACGAAATTCGCGATTGGATGAACAGACAAATGCGACAGCTTGCCTTTGAGATATAGAGACCATAGCCTGTTGAAAGCGTCAAGAGGGATTCGGGCAAAGATTATCTCCAGAAGATGTGAAGACGTTGTATCCCGGAGTAAGGTGTTGAGGTAATCAGAAGATTCAGGAGACGGCCATCCAGCTCCTGTAACAGAACACATTAGCAATACCCCACAATTCTGCAGAGAAAGGTGCTGACTGCAAGAGGATATGATGCCAACAGTTACTCTGTCCATAAGAGAGCCAGGCTCATTTGAGAGATGTTGGTTCGCTTCGACTTCCAACATCATCTTGAGAATGCATTAGATTAAACATATAGTCAGTAGGGTCTCACATACTTGCAGACCAGGACTTGCAACTTTGCTGGCTGCCATCGCTCTGACCTCGTTCTCGTCAAGTTCGGTCCGGAGGATGGTGATAAATTGCATGGCTATCTCGTTAAACGCTGCAGGCGTATACAGTGAGTTTGAGAATTCTCTTCCTTTGCCCTTGTTAAAAACAGATTTCATAGAGCCTTGTTTCGCCTTCCATTTCGCACTTCGTTTGGACCTCACAAGGGCAGAGTGTGTGGAGTCATGGGTCGTAAGGCTAGGGCAAAGCAATGTCAGTATGCTTCGGACAACATGCGAACCAAAGGGATCCATGATCAACGCTGAGAGAGTGGGTAGAAGTTCCTTGTTCAGGGTTCAGCCAGAGGAATAGACTGGAGGTATTAGATACAATTACTTCACAGATATCTCGAATTAATTGTGTCATTGTACGAAGTTCCCCTTTGTCAGGTACCTGGGGATAAATTCCTTTGATCTGCCAAAATTAGTCAGATATCGAGAAGATTAGAGAGACATTACCTCTCTCTGAACAGTATCCTTCGCGAGCATGAGGAGTGTTTGGCATACATGGGATCCGAAGCGATGTCTAACAAGAGCCTCATATCTAATAGGATGGTATTAGCTCTCTCCCCCTTAATGTCCCGGACATCACTCACGAACCAGCCATGCTATCCATGAACACGCGTCGAACAAAGTCGTCCATTGAATATATCATTCGTTCTAGTATGATCGAGCAATCCGGGTCGGTAGCCAATTGTTTTTCTTTGCCCTGCATTTCAGTCAGCGCGGCCACGAAAAACAGCCTCTTTTCTTCCCAAATATGTATGCACCGTCAATTTCCAGTGATGAGACTGAAGAGATGAGCATACCTTCATTTGGATCAACGTCGGCATATCCATCTACCTCCTCAACCTCTGTTTCCTGCCAATCTTGGATTTGTGAGTCCACAGTTCTGAAATATGCCTTGACTTCTGCGTCAACACATCCAAAAGGAGCTTCTTGGTTGGTTCTCTCATCGTTATTCTGGCTGGCAGCGGGTATGATCCAGGATGGCTTCGGGTCCGTAACATTCGTCCGATCGTAGATAGGCGAAAGTGGGTTTTCTTCCGTTAATTTGGGTTCTTCAGCGTATGTTTGTTCTTCTGATCCCTTCTTGTGTCTCCTACCTCTTTTCCGGAGGCCACGAGGCATGCTGAGAGAGGAAGGGTCACAAGAACAAACTAAATTTTGAAAAATGATTTAACCACTGAATTTATTGATCCGCACAGACCGGCCCCAGGCAATTTCAGATTCTATTCGGACGCCATTCAGTCTGCATGAGACCAAGTCAGAGAAACGAAGGACCAGTAAACTTGGTTTGAGCATCTATCTTTCAATAAGGGGAGTCATGATACGGAGAACATTAAACTGATACATTCCAATGATTCTATCGAATATAAAGCGTGGATGCAGTGAAATTCAACCCTCGGCTTTTCCAAGTTTCGATCTTGTCTTTGACTCCTTTTCTCAGGCACTTCAATGTGAATACTTCCAACTCTTTCAATTCTTGAGCAGCACGAGTCTGGACCAGAGCCAGCAGTAAGAATTGATTCAGATACTCCCCTGAGCATTGAAGTTTCAAAACCCTGAGTAAAGGAAGACATGCATTTGTTTTCCCATGAGAAGTGAAATGTGACCTTGCATGAGTCAAGTACTGTAGTAGGACATCTGTGATTGGGTCAGGCCATTGGCTTGTTAGTGCATATCTCAAATCGAGACGCCTTAGTTTAGAAAGCCTGTCCAAACATTCAATGATCTCGTAGTCCCGTAAAGGTAGATAGGCAAGTCCAAGGTGTTCTAGGGAACTGGCTGAGGACTTGATAAACTGTATTAATCGAGAGTGATCTGCCCACTGCGACGAGCCCGTTCCGCCCCGTGTCGGATTGACGAGCCATTCAAGTTGGAATGCCCGTAAATCGGTTAGCGAAAGCCTCTCAAGGAAGCTGAGCAAATTTGTTTCTGCCACTCCCGCCGAATCGATACCCTGTATGATCAACTTGAGGGATCTAAGGGATGGCAGCATGAGTCTCCCTACGTCATGAGAAAGGGAGAATGAACAATCGGCATTCAGCGTGCAGGATGTCAAAATTTGCGTCGCGGATAGGATTTTGAAACATTCATTCCAAGAATGAACATTTTCCTGATAAAATTGGAGGTCAAGGGCAGAAAGTCGTGACCATGGTATGTCTAACCGAGACATGTCAAAGTCATGATTCCAAGGACTGCTAAGCTGTAAGGATATGGACTCGAGGGCCTGCAGGCTTCCTTTCGCCCTTTGGCCCTGAAGTGGCACCAGGTTGGCACCAGGTCCATGGAAATAGATATGTTGCCACCTGGAGGCATGAGGAAGTAAGACTTTGAGAAGTTCCGCTGATCGAGAGTCTGGTACGATTCCGACGCAGTTATGAATAATGCGGAATGAGAGAGGTTGTTGTCGTGACCGACGCAACCATAACAATAGTCTCTTCTCTGTTTCATCTTGCTCCTGCTGCGATGAACCCATTCCCTCTAAAACAAGCTCAAAACAAGACCACAGGCGAGGTGCATCCATCACCAGGTAGTACCATGCCTTACACACGAGTGCCAACGTCAGAGGAGGTGCTTGAGTACCAATCCGCGGGAACTCGGTAGGACAATAGCTGAAGATTTCCACATATATTTCGAGAGGAAGTCGATCGAGCGCAGTGTGCCCGTAAATGGAGCGGGTAGGGGACTGCCAACAATGAGCACAGCGGCATTAACTCTATACCGAAAAACATACCATATTAGTAGTAAAAGTAAGGGAACGGTTACGCAGGTTCGAGTACAGTAATGTTGGCGACTTAAAGTGCTGCTTGACATATGCATGCATCGAGCTCTTAGGAATTTCAAAATGAGTAGTTACGAGGAGGATAGATGCGTTCTAACGGCTCATTTATCCTTTTGAGGTCTACAAGAGGCCTGTGGCAAGATCCAAATTAGCAACTTTAAGAACCTCTAGAGTCTGACTCGGAAGTGTCCATACTATCGGGGGAAAGATAATTCTAGATGCCTTCACCTAACAAGGGCTTGAATTGGCGGACATTTCGGATGGAGCCGCTTGTCGCAAGGTGACGATTATTTTCTTCAAGACATGTCAACACATAATATCTGCAAGACCTTTTGTGGTGTCAGATGAGCGTGAATTCCGGCACCTTAACCTCGCGTCATCCCGCATCGCCAGTTCTGCTTACCAAAAATGGCCGACTCTTGCCGATGTCAATGAAATATTAGGAGCAAGCTATCCATACTAGATCGTCTCTGACCATACTTCGTCTGTGAATAGCCTTAGTTTCAGGGGTTGACAAGTGATAATCAGAATTGAGTACACATGACTTACACATACACATACATGATTTAAGGCGCAGCAGTATAGTTTTTCGGAGGCACGTGACATTCGTTGTTGTTGTTGTTGTTTATTCCCAATTTCTATACCGCTACAAGCAAACACAAAGTGCTAAGACGCGGTTCCGCAAGCCGGAGCTCGACAGAGAGTAGTCAACGGTTATCACAACAAGTGAATAAATGTTCTGAGGTTAAATATGGAGTTTTCAGGGTAGAAGTTAAAGTTCGGAAGGAGCAGACAGTGGAGTGCACTGGAGTTCGGCACGGGCAGCGGGCCTACTGAATGGAGATGAATGTCACATGGAGGCTGTGATGGTATAGTGGTAAAT
>Ga0157357_1000407_pt1 | contig 18587 bp, 14 predicted proteins | sample AttcapACBM1_FD_111485 | JGI IMG/M metagenome (GOLD analysis project Ga0157357, IMG submission 111485) | Fungus gardens microbial communities from leaf cutter ant in Botucatu, State of Sao Paulo, Brazil - Atta capiguara ACBM1 | ecosystem: Host-associated > Fungi > Mycelium > Unclassified ... | reverse complement strand
GTTTACGTGTATGACTCCAAAAGATGATCAGCCGAGTAAGGGCCTCATGGTATCAAACCCGCCTCGAGACACGGATTGAGATGTTCTGCAGCGGATAGCAATCACCGAAAGGTTAGATGTCAAGCGAATCCCGTTGTTTTCAAGAGTTTCAAGATGCTCTACTTATGTAAAAATGTTGCTCGGGCATCGAGGTCTTGGATGTTAACTTATTCTTATTGGTGCCGGATGTAAAGGTACCTAACGGCCGAGGAAAGGGAAAGATCTCAATATCACATTGGCCACTTGATCAGGTCAAAGAGTTAATATATCACTGATGCATGAGTCACCCGCCGGGTTGCTGTGTCGCAAGTGTTGAGGCACCCGACCATTCTACCGCTCGCATGTATCGGTGAGCTCCATCTTTTGACAAGTAATTGAAATCATGTATGTAATGCAATTCAGTTGTCCGCTATATGGGTTGATAAAAGACCGACCATCCAATTGTAGCTATTCCCTTGGCAGCAGCTTCATTGATCGGGGCTCGATGAAGGTGAATTCAAACGCCCAAGTCAGAGATTACACAACCCCAAGGAGAGAGAATCTATAGTTGCCTTGTAAAGAATGACAAATACTTCTTTTTGTGACGTGAGAAGGCGACAAGGGGCAGTCCTGGGGCAGTAGGGGTCAGTGGCAACTTATTGTATGCGAAGAAATCGGCGTTTGAGTACAGAGCGGAGGTCTAACAGTAGTTTGCGAATTAGGAACAACGGCATACACGCCAGACCCAACGAATGTCCAGAAAACTTTTGACCCAGAATCTCAAAGCGGGCCCGATTTAAGAGATGGCTTTCTGTCCAACCCGGAGATCTCCAAATTCCACAACTCCAGTAAAAGATGTGGTGATGAATCTGGGGCCCAGGAAATACCTATTTTCATAGTAGATCGCTTGGCCTTTGCTGCCGAGGTAAGTAGTAGGCTTGATAACTGTTTTACGACGTGCTCCACAGTGGCCCCAATCAATTGTAATGCTCCACCGAACACGACCTTGCTGAGGTAATCAAGGAAGAGGGTAACAAATTCACGGTGTAAATCAGCTCCGCTGAAAATTTCTTAAACTAGTGGTCACATGCTCTAGACACCGTGATAACACCCTTCTCAGTTTATTATTATGGCGAAAATCAAGAAAAGGATTCTTGGAAACGAGAAACGAAGGAAATACCGCTCGGTGCATTGCTAGTCCCTGGCTTATTATACAATTTTTAATAGTCTGCTTCTGTGAAGGACGGAACCCTGATTTGGGAAAAACGAAGTATAGATGAGCCTGGTATATGGGTGAGCTGTGAGGCATTTCCCCTCCTGACCATTTCAACGTATTTCTAAGCTGCAGTTGGGGGTAATAGGTGTAAAGGGGAAAGAAAAGCAGACCGTTGGTGAGCTTTATGATCTCTTTGAATCGGTAAGGTAATTCTCATCCGATAGATTCCGATAGATGAGATACTCATCCTTGTTCCAGTTAGCTGATGAATTGTGGCCCGAAGAATCTCCCGTACCAGGAATGGCCAGCGACCTTAGTCTTGAAGCTCAAATCGCCGATGAAATGTCCTCCTTGAAGAAGCCAAGGAAAGAAAAACGATTCGGTAGTGATATTCTTCACCATTTCTTTCTATTAAATGTCAGGCTCACCTCATCTCATATAGCAAGCTGTCAGACGAATACACCCTGCGGTAAAGAATTAGCCCCCATCAGGATCTCGATAGGTCCATTTACCTTATGTTTTCTAGTTGTATTCATTTCGTGCAAGCCCCCGGTTGACCCTGTTCAGCTAGTAGTAAAACATGTCGAGAATGTCCAACGCACGGGTCTAACGCGTACTCGGTAACTTTAGTTCAGATCCAATGACGATGATGATTCGTTATTCTTCTAGATACGTACACCGATTTGTCCCTGTCAGCGGAAACTGCGTCGCAAATCTCGCTGAAATCGAAGTATTATGTCGCGATGTGTTCAGGAATTTTTTTGCGACACATGGTGACAATCGGTTTACGGTGGGTTGTCAAGTTTGAATTGCGGATTTTTGAATAATTGAATGATCGGAGAGCCGCTAGTACAAGGTAGAATTAAGAATCCGCAATCATAACACGATTTCGCGTCCGGTACTCATTCAACATATCGTACAGTGTATGCCCGAAGGACATACAGTGGCTCTGGAAAATCCGGATCTTTTTATCCTTGTTGAAGTATTCAAGGTGCGAATTATTCTCAGGCTAATGGACGAAGGTTGTTTACCAACTTGGCTCAGAGCGTCTGCGGAGTTTCTGTGGTCGAAGATTATTACCGTCTCCAAAAATACAATGTCATGGGAATTGCCACCTCTAAACAAATCTCAGAAGAGTCGGATAGTAGTCGGATACCGGTATAACATAAACAAAGTGGATAGGTGACTGACGGCAATACATGAGACTAGATAATGAAAAAACGTGATGACAGGATGCGAACAAGAAATCATCACTCCCTAATATACCCTGAAGCCCAAAAAAAGAGAGAAAGAAAAGAAAAACTAGTATTGTGAATTGTAGTATGCATAATGTTGTTGACACCCGCCTGAAGGATAGTAGCTTTCCCATTGTTGCTGAGGATTCAAGTAGATAGAAGGAGGTTGAAGAGCGTCAGACCACTCGCATGAGTAGTTGTAACACTGGGAAGATGTGTAGTTCTGATCCATGAAATATTGATCATTTGAATAGGAGAACTGAGACTGTGGCTGGTATATGGAAGAAACTGGGGAAAGGGATGCAGCGAAGTAGGCCATCGGCTGAGGAATCCTAGTGCAGGGAAGTTGTTGAAGGGAGCCCGATTGCTGAGCGTCAGGTTAGTATCTGAGTCTCGTGTCCATTGCGAAATTGACTTACACCAGGGTACAAGATCTCTTCAATGACCTCATCGGGGAGCTCAGGAGAAATGCTCATTGGCCTGGGAGGAGATGATCTGGACCACGATGACTTTCTACCACGGCGATAGTCTCGTCGGGGAGACAGTGAACGGCTACCAGTGATCAAGTACAGAACTATGACACCACACCATGAGTAAAAGTCAAAGCTGAAAGCCGCGATACGTACTCCCAGGCTCACGGCATGTGTCCTTGAGCTGCTGAAGGCGGCTTCCAACCTGTTTCGCCGTCCTTCGCCGTCCGGTCACGGACATGACATAGGCAGAAAGGAAATGATTGCGGCCAATAAAACGGCCACGGTGCCTCATGTGTATTCGATGTCGGTCAGAGTAGACTCGCAAACCTAGCGAGATTACAGGACAATTTTCTTCATTGCCATACTGGACGTACCTGCAATGAGCGCTGCTTCCCTGTGGCAATGATAAAGGCGATGTTCAGAGGGCTATAATTGGAACACAGGTAGGACATACAGGCTGGGGGGCCACACAGCCTCGCCGCCACCCTTGAGGGTCTTGTGGCATCGACGACCGGTCACGTCTCGCTGGTTGATCACTGCGAGGGACTGTTCGGGAGTATAGGTCGCAGAGAGGTCATCGATCGTCAAGGTCTGGGTGGTGACAGTGTCTGCAGTAGAGCCATTGGCCTCAAAGTTACCCTGGACTTGGAAGGAGCCAAAGTACATGGTTGGGAAGGGGCTGTGCGAGGGCGATTGGATGAAAGGACGATCCATGAGCAGGCTTTCATATACCTGCCGCCTCGACATGGCCTCCTTGATCAGCAGAAGAGTCGGACAGCCTAGCCCAAATAAGCAATCTCACTGTGTGATATCTGACGATACAATCGAGATTACGGCCAACCCGTCTGCTCGACGGACAGAAGCCGACCACGCTTCAGATCCCCATGTTTCCGATTGATCTCGTCCAACACGCCGTAGCCTCAACCCAGATTCAATATGCGACGTCGCCTCTCGTAACCAAATCTATTGTCATGCGTATCAGAGGCACGTTGCGCGTATAGTCCATGAATCAGCGCCACACCCTTGCACCATCACTGGTATTCTGAGAAAAGGATAATGGACAATCGTAGTGATTGGTGTTTCTTTTTTTACCTTGCTCGTCGACGGGGATTCTTGCTTTGTATTAAGAAAGAGAGAGATATCGCCGATCGATTAGTCAAAGTATAGCTTGTCTAATGATGTAAGGAGCACGCATGCTAGACTACAAACTATTGAATGTAAAGCCTCATCTGAAGAGATACGACGATGTAAAAACAAGATCCAGGGCAATCACACTACGACCAGACCATTAACAATGAATGTGAAGCCTTGATTTCCTCTTCCACTCCTGAAAATAACTGAGCAATTCATGGAAAATAACTCCCCTCGTGACTTCGAAAATTCCGTCATACGTCCATGCCGTCACTAGACCCATCCAGGTAAATGAAAGGATATTTCCCATAGTTTCAAGAACAGTGTCAAGTCTGTTAGCATCTCCCCGCCCCCCAAAAAAGCAAGAAAAACTCGAATTCATATATGATGGCCTCGATAATCGGAGTCAGATTCACTGAGGCCGCAAAAGACAAAGACCTTTCATCGGAGATCAGAGAGTTGATTGTGACACCTAAATTGCAACGAGCGCAGGCTTTGTGCCCGGCGCAAGAATGACAAAGGTGGGGCTTATTTGTAATTCAGTCGGATCCCCTATGGCACAGCACAATATAAAACCTATTGGTCTAGGAATTTCTGGTAGAGCGGAAATGAGTCCAAAATTAAAAATAAAATAAAAAAAAGAAACAGAAAAACACGTCTGTGCCACTGTCGTCAAATTCACAAATAGAAAAATGAATGAAACGCTCGAAGTTTCATGTCTCTTTCGGGTGAATCCGACAAAGCGACAGACAATAGAACAGCGGGTCCGAGGGGGGGGGAAGAGTTTGAGCTGAGTTCTCTCTTCACGTCATTTGGGGGGGGGAGGGGTTATCATGGACAATTCAAAAGCTTGCGCAAATGAATAACGCGAAACTAGCTCCTCTCCCTTGAGAGCTATGCCTTGAATCAGACAAATGCACGAGGCTGAACAATGTCCGTCTTGTGATACTTGAGACAAACGGAGGCAATGACTCCACAACTGAGCTGAGAAGTTTGAGGACACGTCAATAGGGGCAAGTTTCGTTGTCTATGACACAAGGAAACAGTCACTCCCCCTTGAAATCCTCGGAAGCAAAACATCAATAACACGCAGCAGATTTCTTACAATTCCTATAACCATTCTATACACACGTCCTATGATGTCATGTCGTCATCGATCCATCATGGTCAAACACAAGAACCCGTCGATCGTCATCCAACATCCAAGTTGTATGTGTGTCAGGTGAGGTTTTAAGATTTGACCTATCAAAAACAATATAGTCATTCAGGAACTGCCGCGGAAACCGTTTTTACATAGTATATATCGACATTGACGACTCCTCCAAACATCCTAAGTAATTCAAAAGACAACTAGTCTATCCACTAAAATTGAAACGTACAAATTACAATTTGAGGATAAAGAGTGGGGGTTCTACATCTTCATGCAGATAGGTCAACCACATTATATAATAACGAGTCCGCTAACTCGGTCGTCTTTAGACCCCCAGTTTAACAAAAACACATTGAATCATCCGTGTCCAAGGCATAAATCTGGCAACGTGATATGTAGCATGGGCGTGGCGGCGGAAAATGACTAACTCACTGCTATACACCGAAACCTGCTTTTTGCGCTCATTTGCGTGTGAATTGATCGGTCTAGTAGAAAAGTGTACAAACAGCGAAAAAGGAGGAAATACAGAAATAATTCGTATCAACCTTTACACATGCAATAAGCCCACATTTCTTTCATGATCCCAGCCTCGTTGTCAATGGTGGCTTTAACCCGGTGTTAAGGGAACATACATGCAGTGGATAGCATGCTCACATAGGCTAGACATTATTACAACCTTCTACATACAAGAAGTGGTTGCTGGAAAGGTAGAATGGCAGTCTGTTATCAAGCGGGTGCTTAGTGGGCGCTCTCGAGAGGAACAAATCTATGCCGGACAGTAGACAAGGAGGAGTACATCAAAGAAAGCCAAGTACAATAAACGGCATCAAAAATGCAAACCTGAGGCAATATGAGGAAATTCTGCCAGGTGCGAAATGGAACTGCGGCAGATATTTGAGGTTCGGAAGAGGACTACAATAGCGCACAAGCCCAACAGTCTACAAGGGGCAGCGAGACGATGGACATGAAGGATGGGTAATATAAGAAAGACAGAAATTTTAGCTGAGAAAAATAAGAAAAAAAGACGGAGAGGTCCCTGTCAAGAGGAATGACACTTTTCGGTGGAATCTAAAACACCTTGCCAGAGAACGGTAGCTGGGAGGCAGAGGTGCTAGTGATGGCATGACAGCAAGAACAAGAGATTAGATAGCTGATAAGTTGAAGTTGAGAAACACGGCCAGATTAAACAGCCTTCGGCAAGCTTGTATGCGGATGCGCCTTGATTAAAGAATAGTAGATTGAGGCGTGCTGTCATAACCTCAAACAGACTGTCTTCAACGGCGGGGAGCTATGGAAGAAAGTTTTAGCGCCTGTGCGAGCTCCGTTTTCCACTCAAGGCGCCTAATGGCTTCGGCATAGTCTACCAATTCACGACTCCGTTCCTTCCTCTCAGGCCAATCCTGCTCGAGTCCAACAATGTCCATCTCGTAGAAGTGATACGTGGACGATGGCGTTGGTATCGTGACCAAATAACGGCTGATAGGTCCGCGTACACCCGCTGTTTGAATTTATATGCGGCAGCATTGAAAGAATTGCGCATAGTTTCACGAGAGGACGCAAAAGGCAAGGAAGACAGAGACAGAGACGAAAGAGAATCAGGAGTTTGCGCGACGAAGTAAAAGGAAAACGGGGAGGACCTTCTTCAAAGGCCTCGCGAGAGGCTGCAGCCTCAAGCTGCACATCCGACGGCTCCCAACCTCCTTTCGGCACTGGAAGTCACACAGGAATGAGAGAGAGACAAGTCAGCCCTGGCCCTGTGACAACAATGGGGTTGACTTACAAACCCAACGGTCTTTTCTCTTCCTGCTCTGGACGACCAACACTTTCCCGGTTGACTTTGAGATTGGAATTGCACAACACACGACGCGGGGAGTCGATCTTCCTTTTGTTCCCATAGCGTTGTATGATTTTGGATAGAGTAAGTTGGGTATAAACGAGGAGTTCGATGAAGGATGGTTCAATATATGTTCGTGAATTGCGGCACTCGTTGTCGAACCAGAAGTCATGGAAGCAGGGTGGGTGGGTAGAGTAAAGGAAGTATATAACACGATGGTCTAGATCTAATGGAGCAGTGCAGGAGTCTCGTTGATGTTTCCAAGTGCCCAAGAACACAGCTTAGGTTACTGCGAACCTAGTCAGACGACAATGAGTGAGAAAGAGATGAGGCACATACAGTGGGAAGAACAAAGGACAAGTGAACACAGACAGGAGGTTGTGGTTAAAGGGAAAGGGAGGAGATGACTAGACCACGTCCAGCAAAATTACGTCGTGGCCAATACAGCTTTCCATAACTTTCTATTTTCAAAAAAAAATTCTCCATCCGTGTCCACGCACGTTCCTCGGGTACTCCGGCTCCGCCCGGATCAAACTACCCATCTCTACACTTAGCTACTACCAGTCTGTCTCCCACAATACAAAAAATAAATACAGCTCTCAGGCATCACTCGTTCCACCTAAAAATGGTGTTGATATCAGCCCAAAAAAGGATCCATTAATGAAGATACTCACGCGACTAAAAACATACATGCGACACCGAATACCATTGCAGCGAACTGTCAAACAATGAGCATAACCAATAACCATTGCTCTCGAGTCTCAGTATGCCGCCTTGTCCCGAGACACTCACCTCACGTATGGCTTGTTTCGCGCTCTTGCTTTCCTCAAGCAGCCTGTTAAAAACAAGTCAGCAAACAGACTCAGGCAGATGATAGGGTTATTTTAAGACCGGAAATGACAGGCCTCCGATCTCAGGTCACAGACGGTTATGTAAGCAGATCAGCAGCAAAGCAGGATATAATTTATCAAAAGAGAGCACAGCACGTACGTTGGCAGGACAGCAACGGCGCCTATATAAAGGAAGCCTCCGGCTACGAAAGGGATAACCTCCAGCAGAATGTTAGTGTACGCTCTTTCCTGACATACGGCTTCTCAGGCCGAGAAAAAAGAACATCGATCAACGATTCATCGATAATCTATCAGGACCTTAAGTACGCCCCGGAAACTGCGAATCCGATCTGACACTTGGCGACGGGCAAAAGCAAATTATTAGTTCATAAAAGATGGACATACCAGATCAGACAATAGAACTGTAGTACCGAGTAAGCCGGATGCATCTTGTCGTATAGCAGCAGCGAGATCAATCGGCAAGAAACCACCACTATTGCTTGCCGTTACGTTATGGACCGCTATCCCGATGAACGTGCTATAACATGCCAAGAGTCCGAACAAGACCGAAGGTAGGGGAGGAATCCGATATGAGTCAAGTTTCCAAAACAGCAAGCCCTTACCCAACCTAGGACGTGCAGGAATATCAGGACCCATAGAAAGGGCGAAAGGTAAAAGCAACTCACAAAAGCACCAATAGCAGTTAAGAATTGTGATTGCATGGCTTGTCTCTTCGTAAATCCGCTTCGAATTAAGATTGAATAATCGGCAATCTCATGAGGGATTTCATGGGCAAAACACGCCAAAGTAGTGGTAGCACCAATCAAAGGGGAGGCATAGAATGACGCTGCCATGCTGCATTGGAAGCGCCACCACCACATATAACACGCACGTACATGAGTGCAAGTGTCACCGATAGGATTCAAATCAAAAGATAGTCAAAAACCGAAGATCAGCCGGAGATCAGCACTTGGCTTGAGGAAAATGACGTACGCCAGCCCGTCCGTGCTGCCGGAGGGGGGTGCTCCCCGTGTATCAGAACATGCATCCACGGCAAATTGGTACTTGAAGCTTGCTTTACGCGAGACTCACATATTGTGCACGAAATCACCAAAGAGATTGAGATATGCTGAGAGTTTTGATGGCCCAGGGGATTTCGGATTTGATTCGGCAGGAGCTTCTGCTTCTTCTTTGAGAACTTCGTCTTTCCTTAGCCGTAGCGCGTCCCTTGACGTAGAAGCTTCAAGTGCTGTCGTTTCAGCTTTGGTGATATTGTGATCTGTTTTATGAGCATGTGAATGTGAGTGTCCAGAGTCTTCATCTCCCCCGCTCAGGACTCGAAGTGTCTTTTCCATGAAGAAAAACGCAGCAAACCCAACAAAGATCCCAAGTCTATCGAGTATGGGCGTAGAGACAAGAGATCGTAGTTTGAGTTCGCACTCGGAACAGGGAAATACGGTAGAACGTACCCTATCAGGATGTTCCGTTTCTCTTCAACCATCACAAAATGGGCACCAAGATCTTGATGTTCACCCATGAATGAGTGTGGTACGAGATGTAAAAAAACATCAGAAAGTAAACCACCTGTCTGTGGCAGATAATGTTAATAATTCATGAAAATCATGCTAGCTACAAAATCAAAAAGAGTGGGGAAGTGGGGGGAACGCGGGATAGCACCACTCACAGCAAATGCAGTCATAGTGTTCAGGGTGTCGCCATTGATCTCAGCGGGTATGAAGGCAAGTATAAAGTTGGGTATCCTAAAAGTTGGGTTGTGATTAACACAGCTACTTGGAAAAGGCGACATACGAGCTTATGTAGAAGGTCCCAAGGATAGAATTGGCAGCAGGGCCGAATGGAAAAAGACACGCGAATACCTGCCGCATGATAGGGGACTCTTCTTCCTCCACGTAGATTTTAAGGGCACTAAGTTTCTGTACAGTAGGACAATTCTGCAATTCATGATCCTATCCGAACTTTCAGCACGATGAATTCAGAGTGCTCTCCCAGTGACTCACGAGAACACTTGTGATTTCGGTCGAATTTGAAGACTCTATGTGAGTAGCAGCATTTGAACTATAGCAAGCGAAAAGAACGACTAAAACCAAGTAAAGAATAGGACGAGCGACCATGGCTTTGACAGAGAATTCCTAACTGCGCGCAAAAGTGTGGGAACAATTTCCAGCCAATAACTGAGTTCCGTCACTTCATGTCTGGATACCCAAACTCGCAAGAAAAAGCTGCTATAGCAGCTGCCGAAAGATTGATGGTCGAAACCATGGCACGTTACGACCCCTCCCATGACAAATATCACGGTTAGTCGACACGGAAGGCCTAACCAGCTCAGTGAACTTGAGCGATGGTTAACATACATAGTTAGTTGAGCGTGTTCGCAAAACCGCTCTTGCCATTGCCAGATCTCTCCCGGAGACCCCCGATCTTCTTGTCGTTGAACTTGGTGGGTCCCCAAAGCATATTCTGATCTAACATGGTGTCTCTCATTTATATTATATAGCGGCGCTCCTCCACGACATTCTTGACAAGAAATATGTATCCGAAAAAGAATTAGTAGATCCCTACGCCTATTTCACGCCCTTCTTCAATTCGATCGACACATCTAACTTGGGACTTGGCTTAATTCCTTCCGGCCGTGCCCAACTTATCTCCGACGTTGTTAAGAATGTCTCCTGGACCGCGGAGAAAAAGATTCGCGAACAAGGTTCATGGTCTACTTGGCATGAGACCTGTCTGGAGCTCCACTGTGTCCAAGATGCTGACCGGTTAGATGCTATTGGTGCTTTCGGTACGCCTATTCCCTAAAATCTCCTCCTTAAGATCTTGGTTTTTCCCGTGCCCTGAATTATTACCCTGAGCGGGCCATTATCATGAAGTTGATCGTGGCATAATGGCCGCTGGTGCCTTAATGCCCTTGTGTGCTGCATTCTTTACCAACCTACGATCCTGGAGGGATAGTACCTTACATCCATGCTTCAGTGCTATGGCTACACATCATCTTCTGGCTTCACTGTTGGACAGCCAAATTCTAAAAGCTCCGAACAAGCGCACATAGAATGGGGAAGCTAACTCATGGTTCCACGACAGGAACGATGTCTTGAAACACTTCACAATTTTATTTGTTCTGATTTGGTCACATTTTCCCAGGGATCATGCGCTGTGCGGCATACAGTGCCATTGCCAATCGGTGGGTCTCCTCTTTTCAGTTGCTGGGTCCCATTCTGATTCTAAATTCATCTCACAGGCCGCTGCACACCCGAACGGATGACGCCGCATTCTCAGACACGGCCATTTCACACTTCCATGACAAACTCGTGCACATTTATTCTCGTCTGAAGACAGCGCCAGGGAAGTCGTTGGGTAGAAAGCGCCACCAAGTCGTGAGTTAAGGGTATTCATTCGTTTGAAATCCAGTGTGACGCGGTTTTTCTTGTATTGTCCATGTCCAGATATTGGATTTTCTCGGTTTAATCGAAGAGGAATCCCAACCGAATCCGACTGCACTTTCTTGAAAAATGTCAGTATTCTTTCTCTGTTGGAGGTCATTTTGCGCATAGTAGGCGAGGCAAGCGAAGACGGATAGGCTGTAGTGGCTTGAGGTAGACGTTGGCCAGCGTAATATCATACCTGTTGCAAATATCTATATCAAGGTGGCATCGTGACATATGGATCCAAGTTAAGTAAACAACAAGTACGATGAACTTGGAGCGACACTCTTGATACTCTTGCGTGTGGATGAATTTTCTGGGGAAATTTGGTAGCACGTGATAGAACTTCAAACCTCCTATTTCCGTAGGTGCCATCGGGATGCAACTGGTCTAGCATTTCGACCTGCTGTTGAGAGAACAGGTGTCTCAAAGTTTACCCAGTGCCTATGGAAGTCATCGATTATATAATTCCAAGGAGGAAGAGCGGTACCGGGTATGCAGATAATCTGCCACACATGGCAATGTCGAGATACTGTGCGTAAGGTTACGGCTCTTGTGTTCCCGATGCGTGGGATGATCCGAGGACTGACTCTTCACGCTGGTAGTAAGGGAAGAATCTCAACATAGTTCTGGGAATCAGAGGACATGTGACAGAGGACATGTGACAGTCAGATTATGAGATAGTAATAGGATCACTTGATATGAGACACATCGCTTCGACAGATTTGCGTGTCGTGTGAACTTCCGACAGCCGTCTTTTGCTTAAGAATGGGAAGAAGCACACGTTGGCAATTCATACCATGTCCGATACGCCTGAATTCACCTACGATATCATTTTTGCTGGAGGTGAATCTTAATTCTCTAATGTCAAGATGTTTTCCCTGATAATGTACAGGAGGAGCTGCGGCTTGCATTATTGCTGGTCGACTTGCCCAAGCCGATCCGACCCTCAAAATTTTGGTGAGTAGACCACCGAACAATATTCGCTTCAATCAAATATCGACAGTTGTTTAGGTGCTTGAAACAGGCCCTCATACCAAAGACGACCTGAATCGTATCCAGCCTGCAAAGTACTATCCATCGTTAGTCAAAGCTGGTGAAGCCTATGCTGTCCACATCCCAAAGCCGAGTGAAAAGCTCCTTGGTCGTTCTGCCCCTACTGTTGCAGGTCGATGTGTCGGTGGTGGCTCTGCTGTCAACTGTATGGTTCAGGTGATGCTCCACCAATCCCCCAAGCTTACCAGGTGCTCTAGTTATGGTTTACTCTCGTACTTCCGCTTCTGATTTTGATGACTGGGCGAATGTGTACGGCAACAAAGGGTGGGACTCCAAGAGCTTAATACCTTTGCTACGCAAGGTATGAATAGTCTTTGCGTTAAGAGACTTGGCCTGATCATCGGCAGGCTGAGACCTACCAAGCCGTCTCAGCGAACGATACCCACGGAAAATCTGGACCTCTCAAAGTCTCTTTCGCCAAGTCGGGGTACAATGTTGCCGATGAATTTCTCGCTGTTGCGGTACAATACGACTCGCAGCGAGGACCTATTGATGATCTCAACGGACTTCGCGCAGCCAATGGTTATGGAGTGAGTAGAGTTCACACTTGAGAAGAAACGAGGATTGCTGATGCCAATCTCAATCTAGCGTTGGGCAAGGAAAGTCTAGGTTTGATGTTTTCTGTTTTGCTCGTTTTCATATTTGCACTGCAGATTTATCGATGGAGAGACGGGAAGACGGTCTGATACGGCCTCCACTTATCTCTATCCTTTACTCGAAGCAAATAAGAATCTGGTTCTGTTGCCTAGGAAGCGTGTCGTCCGTGTTATCTTCGAGTATGTCGCTTGTCCCCATATGAGGGGCTTACGTGTGCTGAGTCTTCGCCAGGGGGAAACGTGCGGTCGGGGTTGAATATCTCAATGATGAGGAAAAAGATGCGGACGCCCCACAATCAGCATCGGTTGCTTATGCTTCCCGTCAAATCGTCGTTTCAGCCGGTGCTTTCGGATCACCTGCGATCTTAGAAAGGTGAGCAGCAACTGTTGGAAGAGGCATCTGTGTCAGTTAACTCACCAATCCTAAACACTCACAGATCTGGTATTGGTGCTTCGGAGGTACTCCGCACGTGCGACGTTGAGCAGATTGTTGACCTTCCTGGCGTTGGAGAGAGTCTCAAGGGTGTGTCCAAATTCCTGTAGTGAATCAACACCTCTTGACGAGAGAGCAGATCATAACGTCAATTTCGTTCAATATCATGCTGCGGACTATGCGGACACTCTGGACTCCATCTTTTGGGGAGGAGAGGAAGGGGCCAAGCGTTCGTCATTTCGAAAGTCTGGGTCATCCAGCGTCTAATCTATGATTTTAATAGCCTTTGCCCAACAGTGGGCCGAGACTGGACAAGGCCTTATGCAGCATAAGTCAGTCGTGAGTTTGGATCGTCGAAGGCTTTCGAACTGATCGTGGCTCTTTTCTGTCCAGTGGTATGGATGCAGGTGTCAGACTCCGGCCAACCGCAGAGGACCTGGAGTCAATTGGGCCCAGTTTCACTAATCGCTGGAACACATTTTTCGCTAATGCTCCCGACAAGCCAATTATGCTGATGTCGACGATCGCTGCGTTAGTCACGATTTTACTAGACTCACACCCCGCCATTGAGTTGTGATTAGATACATCGGCCCAACACCCAACGTCCCGCCCCGCAAGTTCTTCTGCACTCCCTTCTACACTGTAAGTATCCTCGTTGATGTCTGTTTACGGATTGTTTTGAGGCATTCTCAGGCTTATCCCGAATCCTCCGGATATTCACACATCACCTCGGGGCTGGATCCATATGCCAAATTTGACTATGATGCTCGTTATCTATCCTAGTGAGTTAAAAGCCTTGTCGTTAGTCTTCTGGTGCTAATTGTTGTTCCAAGTGAATCTGATCTTCAGCTCCTCGTCTGGGCGTACAAGCATTCCAGAGAGTTAGCGCGTCGTATGCCGATGTACAGAGGAGAACTTGTTTCAGAGCATCCCAAGTTCCCAGAGGGGAGCGAGGCTGCTGCTAAACTTGCCGATGGGCCCGTGCCAATCAATGCTCCCAGAATCAAGTACACGGAGGCAGACCATAAAGCCATAGAGGAGTACGTCAAACAATATAGTAAGTCACTTATTCAAAAACCCAGCTTTTATTTCTGCACTCTGAGAAAATTCGTGCTTTATAGTGGGCACTACATGGCATTCGGTATGTGGCACATCTCCTCATTCTTGATCGTTCTAAAGAAGCGTACTCTTTGTAGTGTGGCACCTGTGCCATGAAGCCTCGAGACCAGGATGGTGTCGTCGATGAACGTCTGAACGTCTATGGTGTAGAGAACCTGAAGGTTGCAGGTGCGAGATTCCGCACCTTTCAGCACAAGTTTCAGCACTTATCAGTCATCGTAGACTTGAGTATCATTCCAGAGAACGTGAGCGCAAATACCTACAGCACAACAGTGGCAATCGGAGAGAAGGCGGCTATTCTGATCGCTCAAGATTTGGGTATCAAGGGTGTCACTGAGAGCGATTAAGCTCGTAGTACAATAGGTCATTAAATAAACCATATATTTTACCCGCTGCAATCTTGCTATTCATGAAATGTCATGTCTGACTGTACACTCCTGAACACTTGCACATAGCACCTGCTCTTTTGCCAGGAGGGCCAGGTTTTCTCTGATCACGTGAATGTAGCAAGACGCGTAACGGACGCGTTACGTTACATGCGTCGTCGTGTCTCACACACAACGTCGTTTTTTTGCAATGGCTCTCTGGGTAGACAAGGTGGATTTGTCAATAGATATTATAAGTGTAATGTCTGACAAGGATCTTAGTATCGGCCAAAGTCCTTGGATGCCCTTCATTACCATCAAGGTTTATCAGAGCGTCTCGAATCGCTGGTCCATCTATCACTCTGTATTCTCCTGGGAGTGGAAGCTAACGCGCCCTTAGGCATGCTCGGGAGATTTTCCTCATATTTTGTTCTATGGTCCGTCTGGGGCAGGGAAGAAAACTAGGATATCATGCACTCTCAGGCAGATTTTCGGACCTGGTGTAGAGAAGGTGAGTTGACTAGTTAGGAGTACATTAGAACGGAAAATTAACGTTGAGTAGCTCAAAATTGATCAACGTGTGTTCTTGTCACCGTCGCGTCGGAAGCTGGAGATCAATCTTGTTCAAAGTAACTACCATATCGAGATTACGCCCAGGTGTGTGTGTCGTCAGATATGAGAAGCTTCAGCTCAAATGAACTAGTGAGGCAGGAAACTACGATCGAGTGGTGATACAAGAGATTCTCAAGGAGATTGCTCAGACACAACAAGTAGACCTCAATGCAAAGCAGCGCTTCAAAGGTACGTTTGTTTCAAAACACCCGTATTCTTGCCTCATTGTTTTGTTCCAGTTGTCGTGATCAACGAGGCTGATTCACTATCAAGAGATGCCCAGGCTGCTCTTCGACGAACCATGGAAAAGTACATGTCGAATATGCGAATAATTCTATGTGCAAACAGCACTGGCCGGTTAATAGCGCCCATCAAGAGTCGATGCTTGCTAATACGAGTAGCCGCCCCGAATACTGAAGAGGTACACCAAGCTTCTTGTCCTCGAGTCACCTCTAATTATTATTTTTGAGTAGATGGCGACTGTACTGCGTTTTGTCGCTCATCGAGAACAGCTCAAGATACCTGATGATATTTTGACCCAGATAATTGAGGATGCAAATGGTAACATGAGGAAAGCCATCTTGGTTATGGAAGCTCTCAGGATGCAGTCGTGAGCCGAGCGTGTCTGTTTCGTTTCAAACGTACTCAGAGTTTCTGTTAGGCCTGATCTTACGGGATCTTTGACCATTGCAAAGCCAGATTGGGAGACATATTGCCACAAAGTTGCCGACCTAATCGTCACTGCGCAGTCTCCTGCTAGGGTCATGGAGGTCCGTTCGAAATTTTACGAGCTTCTTAGTCATTGTATCCCACCCACTACAATTCTCAAGGTACTCCAACCCGCCTAGCTACTTGCAGTGAAATGCTGACGTCCTGTCCAGACTGTTGCTGAGCGTGTGGTCGAGCGCGTGGATGAAAGCCTGAGACCAGAGATTATGCACTGGGCGGCGTTTTACGTGAGTGTTTTGGAAGCGTTTTGTCTAATGCTGTAATGCACAGTTTTTACAGGAAACGCGAATGCGGATCGGCAATAAAAAGATCTATCACTTGGAGGCGTGGGTAGTTAAGGTGATGAGCCTGTACAAAGTATGCCTTTCTTTCGGTTGATTGATGAGTTAGCTAATAGGTCTGCCAGCACTTTTTCTACGGCTTTGATATGAACGACTTTGATTGAAGTCTTGATTTGGTCGCGCGGGAGGGGTCATAGATGACTAAGTCTTTACTAATATAATTTTTGTAGTTGCCTACCGTCTGGGGTCCCAGTTCGACGAACGTTGAATTGTTCCACTTCCAACTTCCATTCCGAAGGTCGGGCTCGGGGAGAGTGGATCTGGTACCTGAAAAGGTGGGTCCTAGACAAGCCGAAAAGTACATTTTCGGTTGGGGATCAATGTCTCTTTAGTAATCAGTGTTGAAATAATGTAAGATCGTTTGACCTCAAAGACTAGTCTTCTATCTTTGTCCCAAGGGTGGATCACCTGGTCTCCACCCTAAGAGTAAGCCTATCCTCTAATTCTACACAAATAAGAGGTCTTCATGCAGGATCTCGATAAGAGAGCAATTATACTTTTGCTTGGACAATGATTATAGAAAAAAAAGTTTTTTTTAGTATCTAGCTAGTGTCTTCAACAAACAGAGGTTGTGGGTGCTCTTATAGGTCATTTTCTTTACATTCATTGGGGAAAAGATTAGATACTTGCTAAATACCTTGCTAAATACTAGCCTTGATGAGAATAAACCAGGGCTGAGTTTCAATTGACAATCAACTGACAAGAACATAAAGTATCTGCTGCAAAAGCTTATAAAGATGAGCTGATATAATAACTGGTAGCAGCCACTAATTAGATTGTTATTGATAGAGAAGAAGGGAAAAAGGCTATATATATAATACAATCCTGCCAGAGTTTTAGAGTAGCTATAGAATAGTTACAGATTTGATGGTTTCATTTGGCTTGGTTATGAGGCATGACAAGTCATAGATTTTCCATTTTTCTAGAGCATACAACAACTTCAATCCAGAGCTGAACCTCTCAGCAATTGGTGCATCTACTCTCAAGTCCAAAATATACTGGAGATACTTGAGCTTTTATTTTAATCAGTGCCTATCCTTCAAGGAACATATTCATTACTACTTCATGTTCATGTTAGGTGCAGTTCACACTAGGAGGCAAAAGCCCATAGAGTCAACTTGAAGATGTACAGAGTATAGAAACTCCATACAATAAGCTCAGTGATGCAGACTTATCAAACAACCTTGGCTTCAGTTTATGTACTGCACTGTCTGTTTGTTGCATGATTGCAACTTTAGATAAATAAATGGAGTCTGAAAGAGAGTTGAGTGTTGATAGTGATGTGTTGCCATTAAACACCAGTAATTGAATTTAATAAAGATTATCTTTGATTTTTCTTTTTCTTTTATTTCTTGGACAATGAAGAAATACATGACCATAATCATATAATATGTTACATAACATAATATTATAAGCTTAAAATATTATGGAGAAAACTAGAAGGAATGATATTAAGAAACATGTTTATAGTATATTTACCTTGTAGCTGATATTGTTATGATTCAAATCTCTTAGAGTTGGAATAGGAACAAAACCTTGAATTAGGTTATCACAAGAGAACTCAATAGAGAACTTTATACAAGACTATCTACCTTATATACCCTTGACTGATGGTCTGTGCTATACTACAATCAACCTACCCTAAATGATCATATGTCTTTCTTGAGGCCAACATGTATGTAACATATTATATGACATCATTTCTTCCAGAATCTTCTACTACTTTCCATTATGACATATAACCTGTGACATTGTGATGTCACACTTAACTCTAACCTTAGATTAAAAATAGAAAATGAAAAGAAAATAGAAATGAGAAAGAAAAAAAAATAAAACTAAGTCCAACTTTTATGATTCTGACATTATCTTTCCTTCAAGATTTCTTTTTTAGAAAAATCAACTTCCATTTTTGTCAATTCTTCTCTGACCTCTTTAGATATTCATCCTCAAACTTTCCATCATTCTATTTATACAACATTTTTGCTGTATATTTTTCTGGTAATTCT
>Ga0157357_1000405_pt1 | contig 18625 bp, 17 predicted proteins | sample AttcapACBM1_FD_111485 | JGI IMG/M metagenome (GOLD analysis project Ga0157357, IMG submission 111485) | Fungus gardens microbial communities from leaf cutter ant in Botucatu, State of Sao Paulo, Brazil - Atta capiguara ACBM1 | ecosystem: Host-associated > Fungi > Mycelium > Unclassified ... | reverse complement strand
TAGGACCTTCTATATCTTTCTTTGTGTTATGTGATTGTGTGATCTGTGATTGTGACAGGTGTCATACTTCTGTCATGTGTGATATCATCTCATATCTTTTGTCTATATCTAAAATAAAGAGAAGTGAGAATGAAAACTAAAATAAAGTAAATAGAAAAATGGAAAAGAAAAAGAAAATTGAAAGGAAATAAAATTGAAACTAAGTCCACTGTTTACAACTCTGATAGTATCTGGATAATATATGTTTGCCAATTGGACTTTCAAAAACTTACTATTAAGTCTTATATAATGAATCACATCTAATACAACTATTCTAAATACTACTAGAGTATATTCCAATCTGGTGGAACATTGTTAACATAACCAGAAAATAATAGTGTCCAGATAGTCAGAAACTCTGATAAAATTATTTAGAAAATTAGCTGAAAAAGAAAAAAAAGCTCACAGTAGCAATATCAGACAATACTAGACAAGGCTCAATAATGGAAAGTAGTAGTAGTGGCTTGAGAAAGTTTGCAGGGTTTAGTATGAATGTCATAGTCTAATCTCCAAGTTGTATCTAATCTCCAATATAGATAAAATCAACCTACATCCAAGCTGCATTATCTTCACAAAAGTCAGCTTCTATTAATATTACTCTGAGTTGTGCCTTTTTCCATAAATGTAACACTCAAAATTCTGCAAGTATTTTATCTTCTATGGTAGAGTTCACTTATCTCCATCTTTATAAGTACTTTGTCTTTTATAATAGAGTTTACTCTTATTTTTATCTATTATCTATCATTGTTTCACACAGATAGACTCCAAGACATTGACATCACTCAATATGGAGTTACCTCCACTTGAGTCTCCTATTATTCTGAAACATCTTCTAGTATATAAGGCTAGTAGTTACACTGTAATAGCTAGTCTGATAATCAACTCTAATGTTAATAAGTGACATACTCCAATTCTGTATTATGATTCCAAAGTGATCCTTCTCTTCTGATAAGTACTTTACTTATCTCCAAGATATTGTTAACACTTTAGCATCAATCTCCAGTGTTAATAGTATTATACTGTTTTCATCATTGGTCCTTGTCACCAACTATAGTGACTTGTTAACTACTACTAGTATCAATCTCTAGTATTAGCAACAATCTCTGGTACTAGCAACAACTCACTGATCTTTGTTCACTAGAACTCTCAATCTGTCAACTCTGGGTTTTCTTCTAACATTGTGATCACACAACTGAGGGTGTTGCAATACATAAGTTGAAATCAAGGTCATTCACAAAGTCCATACCTCTGCACCTCATGGATAAGACCAAGTTCTGTATTTTATCTCCATGTTTTTTTCATTGGACTTTATTCTCTAAGTGTGGACTATGCTTAAAAGTGGGTATAGGATAGCTGACCAATAGAGAATGGTGTTAGGGGCAATTCACACTTGCCAAGGATATCTATGAATGTAGTATGGAAGATGGGACAGAAGATGTAACTTAGCAGATATAGAGCAGAAATGACTTGGAAGTAGTGTTATGCAGATAATGACCTTGGCTTCAATAGAAAACATGTCACATGGTCATACTTCAGAAGAGGGAGATTTGGAAGGAAGTGAGACAAGTGTGGCACAAATCCAAGTCAATTATCAGACTAAGAAACTGCACAGGGTAACTCTTGTTCTTACATACAGAAAGTCTTTTCTAATAATACTACTGCTGTGCATACTCTGGGTTGTTGGGCACTGTGGGGGTTGTTGTTTGGAACTCCATGGGATTGATGAGGAATGGAAAGGTTTTGGTCCTTGGGTTGATTGGGATGGAGCATGATTCACACCAGAAGAGGGCAAAAGAATGTGGAGGTCAGATATGGTCAGATGGTATGTGACAAATGGAAACTCTGTAGGCTTTGGTGTGGACATAAATGATGTTTGAGCACTCAAATTTCATATGAAGGCTGGTCCCCATACAGGCTGTGTATATAGATGACATTTGAGCAACTCATTGTGAGCATATTATCACTTAACTATGCATGCTGATCACAGTCATAAGTATGAATATGAAAAATGTTTATTCAACTGTACTCTGGTATAAGAAAGATAGCAATAAAATAAGGGATCTAAAGACCAGTGTATATATACCTTTTTTGAGAACATGTACATGTTGACTCTATCCTATTACTATCCAATAGGAAGAGAATATGTACATACAGCATGGCAACCCCTGAATGAGTATCTTTGCATCACCATGGATCATGTTGTGATCGCTGATCACAGTTGATCGATAGAAGCATTCATTCAACAGATGTGCTGTCCGAACTCAGGATTGCATGTGGATAGCAGCTCTTGCATATCCTCCAATTCGTCTATTGTGCCTTGGGAAAGCATCAATCTGCTCTTCTTATACCTCTCCACTTGTGAGTTATAGCAAACTTCTTCAAGTTGTAATCTAATACTACTGATATCACCCATCCAATGAAAAATCAATCAGACGCACAGCAGAAGGTGTCATCCCCAAACTCTCCTCCTGATACAAAATTGATAGAATCTCGGAAGGGATCCTTGCTCTGTCAATCGTGACCTCCCCAAAAGCATTCAACCCGTTCGAAACACCATCAAAAGCCATTGACCAGTCCGTCCATCCCGAAGCTTTACTAGCTGTGACAATCCTTACGAAGGGCATAACGACATAAACATTGTCATGGCTGTCCAAAGCAATTTGTGAACGTCCAACTGCGTCGAGAGCAAATGGAATTTCTACTTTGTTCCAGGTACCAGAAGAGGAGCGGTACAAGTGGAACGCGCGACCATTGGCTATGCGACCGGTTTCGTAGTTGGTTACGCATTGACCGAAACGACCTATCCGATACACAAACTCAATTTAATCTTCTCAAAAGTCTCTGGGCGCATACCAGGTACGTAGGAGATTATTATGTGTGGTTGTCCAACGGAGTCGACAACCTGGGACTCTTGATTCATGAGAGCGTGATCAGCATTGAGAGGGTCGACAATGAGTCCTCCTGAATTCACATTAAATGGGCTTGAACCAGATGTTCCTACATCGGAACCTGCACTATTCTTCCATGTCCGACCTGCAAGTAGAAAATTTGACTCGGAAAAGCGAACGAATGATAGATACTCACCTCTGTCGTCTGAGAAGACATAAACTGTATCATGATTAGTCAAACCACCACTACTACACATAACAGCACCGTTTTGTTCCCTCCATGTACCGGCCACATGTAAACGATCAGAATCATATGTAAATCCGTGGATGTAGAGATTTCTGGCACTGCTTTGCGCACCATTCGTGGATGTATAGACTCCGGAAGCAGAAGCCCACGAGCCAACGTTCGACCATACTCCTTCGTTGTATTCTGCTAATTGAGTAGCACCATTCCCAGACACACCGGACCGGTAAACGAACTGTAGACGGTTTTCTGGAGTGATGACGAATTGGGGATAAGTGACGACTCTAAATGATATTTTTCACTTGTTAGAGCTCGTGTGAAACGCAAGCACCCACGTTCCAACGTCCAAATTACCAATTATATTTGTGATTGATCCAAACTTACTAGCTACCCAGCTTGCACCACTAGTTGCTAGGCCTGCCTCGGAACTGGTGTAAAACACTTGCGTGCTATGACAATCCATAGCAACATGAATTTTTCCGTCTGCTGGAGATACACCGAGCGCAATGACATTGTGAGAATCGTTGGTAGTCAGATTGTGTGGGAGTTGGAGAGTGGACCAGCTTCCAGACGGCAATTGTCGCCGAGCGAGAATTGCAGTACGCGTAGAAGTGTACCAGCCAGCGAATTGAAAATTACCAAACGTCAACACACCAGAGAGTTGGAAAGAATTGACGTTGACGACTCCATCGAATGAAACGAAGAAGATGCCATTCGGGTCGAGGAGGTTGTTGGAAATTTCTGTGACGGTAGGCGCAGCACCACAGAGCGCAAATAAAATGCTCGCAAGAGGGAGAGAGAGGAACCAGAACATAGGTGAGAGATATTATTCGAATTGTAGGAGATCATTATATGCTGTTGGACCCCGTGCCGTTTGTAAAATCCACATGGTAGAAATTCCCTTCGTTAGCTTTCACAGCCCGTGAGATCCAGCTTCGTATGCTCATTTCAGTGAGATGAGCAGAGTAAACGAAGATGACTTGGAATATCTAATATGAGATCAGAAACATATTCGACCATTTTCAAGTGTTGGAGCGGCCAGCATCGATGGAGGGCATAACGACGACAAGACTTTAAGTTGGGTCTCGGCCAAATCGGCATCTGACAGGAAAGGAAAGAAGCGCGGGCCGCCTATCCTAGTGACCATCCTCTGAACTGTATTATGGACATGTCCCGCGAGAGCACTAATGGAGGTCCCGAATCACCTCCAAACATATCCTTGGAGTCTCTCCGGATTCCAGAACCCAGGGATAGTTTTTTTGGTTATTTGGAAGAGAAAAGCCAGCAGCATGTAGGTGTTGATCTGATTGTAACTGATGAACGGTAACCACATTGACCAGATTGACGAGAAATTCTGGGCTCAGAGAAGGCTCTCAGATGCGCAGTCTGATGTCCAGAGTCTGAGAGCTTCGGCTATACACGGCTCTTCGACGGGTGACCCTTTCATAGAAGAAGAGCTTGCTAATAAGGCCCACATCCGTAAGTTGCTAAGACACACACACTGATAAACGCCCAAGACCTTCAATAGCAGTCGAGCCTCTCATCACGCCTGAACAATCCGAACTTATTCAATCTCTACAGAAATGTTGTGAGCTTCGTGATAAATACATGTCCAAGTCGAAGCAGAGATTAGGGGATGATCCACGGGATTATGATGGTGATTTCGAAGGACTCCTCGAAGAGCACGTCGAAGTCTGCGGTCGACGGCCGGACACTGACGCTGTGATTGAACCGGCCCAAGTAGAACGGCCCTTCATATCTTGGAAAATCTATCCGAAGCCTCCACCACCGACCTGGCAGTTGAAGAACAAAGAAGTGCTTAACCACGAGGACGCGAGTGAAAAGTTCGAGTTTGAGGCCTGTGAAATACCGAAGTCTCATTCATGGACCTTCGAGATTGACGACAAGGGCGTCTATCAGGTATATGACGACAGGAAGAAAAGTGAGTTAAGTAATGCCTGCCAACAGTTCCATTAAACGATCGAAAACAGTGGAGTCAAAACCAGCTTTTGATATTCCAGACATCCGAGAGTATTTCATGGACCTCGATTTCGTCCTTAATGTCATCTCCCATGGACCAACCAAAAGCTTTGCTTTTCGGAGGCTGAAATATCTCCAAAGCAAGTTCACCATGTACAGTCTACTGAATGAAAGCCAGGAGCTGGCAGATATGAAGGTTCGTATATGAACCTTAGAGTTCTATCAATTTCCCGATTTCAACCCACCCACCAACAGCGTGTTCCTCATAGGTATTTCTAGCGACTTACTCATAAATACCGCTGAATCATGGCTCCAGAGATTTCTATAATGTTCGTAAAGTGGATACCCACGTCCACCACTCGAGCAGCATGAATCAAAAACATCTTCTCCGGTTCATCAAATCAAAGATGAAACACTGTTCTCAGGTAGGCAATACTGTAACTGGTCCATATCTGTGCATCCCTTTCATTCATGAAGTCAACTAACTTCAGGATGTCGTAATCTTCCGCGACGGCCATGAACTCACCCTTGAACAAGTTTTTGAATCTCTTAAGCTAACCGCATACGATCTGTCTATTGATACTTTGGACATGCACGCTCATCAAGACTCATTCCACCGTTTCGACAAATTCAATCTCAAATATAATCCAATTGGTGAATCTCGGCTGCGCGAGATATTTTTGAAGACGGATAACTATATCAGAGGTCAATACCTGGCTGAGTTAACCCAGGGTTCGTCAATTTTCAGTCACACCGCATTGATAATCCTGTATTGATGCACCATCATTAGAGTTGATGAGTGATTTAAAACAAAGCAAGTATCAAGTATGTCAATGCCCAACTTTCAGCAGGTATCCATTGACTTTCACACCCTAGAATGTCGAATGGCGAATTAGCATTTACGGCCGATCGCCTGATGAATGGGATAAACTGGCGAAATGGGTCGTCAGTAATAAACTGTACTCAAACAACGTTCGCTGGCTCATCCAAGTTCCAAGACTATATGAAGTTTACAAAGCTAACGGTTCAGTCGATACTTTCCAAGACATTGTGGTGAGTAAGTACCACCATCTTGTTCCATTCATTCAAATAGCCAGGCCTAACCTTTCCCCAGACGTTTTCCGCCCCTTGTTCGAGGTCACCAAGGATCCTCGCACACACCCTGAACTACACGTCTTCCTTCAGCGTGTTGTGGGCTTCGATACTGTAGATGATGAGTCCAAAGTCGAGCGTCGCATCCACCGCAAGTTCCCTCTGCCGCGTTTGTGGAATTTCACCCAACCTCCGCCCTATTCTTACTGGTCAGTTTCATCTAGTGCTCAGTAGCACAAGTATCAATATAATTAAACTAGGGCCTACTATATGTTCGCCAATATGGCCAGTCTGAACAACTGGCGTCGTCTCCGGGGTTTCAGTGCGTCCAATCTCACACCTCTACGAATCCATAATCATGTCCCTCCGTCGTTTCATGTAAGACACCTTTGTCTTCCGACCTCATTGCGGCGAAGCAGGCGATACTGACCACCTAACCTCTGCATTCCTGACTTCTCACTCCATCTCTCATGGTATACTCCTCCGCAAAGTGCCAGCACTCCAATATCTTTTCTATCTGAAACAAATTGGCATTGCAATGAGTCCACTCTCGAACAACGCGCTCTTTCTGACGTACGAGAGAAACCCTCTGCCCGACTTCTTCAAAACTGGTTTGAATGTCAGCTTGAGTACAGATGATCCGCTACAGTTCCACTTCACGAAGGAGCCATTGTTAGAGGAGTATAGTGTTGCGGCTCATGTATGTCTTGAATTAGTGTTTGATACTGATCCTAACGGATTTTTTGCAAGATTTACAAGCTACCGCAAAGTTCTCTCGCTGAACTTGCAAGAAATTCAGTTAAGCAGAGTGGATTTGAGATGGAGGTTAAACGCCATTGGCTCGGCCAGCATTGGTATCTGCCTGGCGCAGAGGGCAACGATATCAACAAGGTAAGTTTTGGCGGAAAAAACTCCCATTGGCTTGGTATACTTATTCAATCAGACAAATGTACCCGATATCAGGCTGGCGTATAGGCACCAAACGTTGATCGGAGAATTAGAAATGATAAAGGCCAAGTCACTTACTGGTGCTTTGCCTGACTTTGGGAATGCAGGGATTCAGGCAATTGCTGGTCTTACTAGTTATTGATCACTCATCTGTGCCCTTGTGAGACAAATACATAGATCGGTGTGATGTAAATCCTCGTTGTACATGACCACAAATAAAAAATGGCAGTGCATGTACTCGAATACTTACATGCAATCGCTCAACTTGAGAAGCTTGTATTTCTCAAAATTCATATCAGACACCCTTGGAGGTTCATTCTTGTCCTCTGTACGAAAGCTAGAAAGCCTGTTTTATTCGCACCTTCTTTGGTCGGTCGATCTAAAATCTATCCTCCAACTGATTGTTTGTTGTGCTCCAATGAAACGCCTATCGTCACCACATAGACATGGGGATATACAGACGGAAGGACGCTCAGCCCGTGGAATAATGGTGCACCTGCGAACGATATGTGAAGAGCAACGTTGGTATGGAATAGTCCGTGGTCACAAAGATTGATCTATTGAGCTTAAGGGGTGTTTTTTCCTTCTTTCCCCGAATATTACAACCTTCCATACCACTTCGGTGCTTACCACCAGGATACTTTCGTGGGCCTCTTCTACCAATCAGGGAAATCATCTTATCTCTTCAGGCAAACAGTCCTACTTTCCCAACGAGGTGGATAAACTGCCATTTCATAGAAGACCGGAAAATACAATCCGCTGTTACGATATCTATCCCTATGCTTTTTGATAATGACCTCTTGGTCTATCTCTTCTCCAACGAAGTAAGGATCATGGGTAACGCAGGTCGAGTGTAATCCTTTCCTTCAACAACAGGTGCAACAATTCCAGACATCTTCCACATGATAGATTTCCCCGCATCCTCGAATTCAAAGGAGGTGAGGAGAAGAGAGAGCACAACCTCTGCAAAGAGACCATAAGCGAGATTCAGAAAGTCCAAAATGTGTTAAATAAAACACACTCATCTCCAGCTGAGAGAATTTAAAGCCACTTGATGATCGTTAGTAAGCATCTCATGTTTGAAGGGAGAGATAATTTGACTTACATGCATGCACGGCTCCCGCCAAAAAACGTCATTCTACATGTCATCAATACCTTTCCACTAAAATTCATTCTAGGGAAAGCTCACAAATTCGAGTAGATTCCCGGCATATGTGCCTCGTTGAGTTTCTCGGGGAGAGGTTTCAACCACCTTTCTGGTTTCCACTCATATGAATCGGGTCCCCACAATTCTGGATTAGTGTTTGCTCCAAGAATAGATATAAATATCATAGTTTCGCTAGGAACAACTAGTTCAGTGAGTTCTTTTCCAGAAGTAGTTCGCAGAGGTTTAGAGAGTGGTAGAATCATGTCTTTTCGAGCTCTAAGAGATGATTAGCGACGTATAAAAACCAATGCAACAAAGTTAGCGCACATTCGACTGGTTGTTCCAAGTGGAGGGTACCTAAGGATATGATACATCAGTGGGGAACGTGCCTAACAATCTATGAACACTTACAGCCTCAGTGTCTCACGACAGACAGCATCAAGGTAAGGTAAGGTTACAAGCTGATCATAATCTAAATCCTCGCCACCGCGGTTGTGCTTCGCTTCCATAATTTCTGTACGGAGTTTCTCCTGAACATTAGGATATTTTGTCAGGAGATATAAGATGCGAGAGAGAGCAGAAGAAGTGGTATCCGTCGCAGCAAAGACCAGTGTACTGTATCCCAGGTGTTAAATGATGACCCTGAACGACTATCAATCAAAACTGACGCAACCTGGCCAATAACCTCCTCATCACTCAATCGATCCTCCATGGTCGCGCTTTCATTGGCTCTCACTTCAGTAAGTACATATCAGTCATGATCAAGCTCATGACGCCTCCAATTGCATACTCACTGAGTATACTGATGATGTCCTTCTTCGACTCATCACTCTCACCTGAATCAATCTCCTTGTGCTTAGCCCTGCAAATGTCTTTCGCAGTCTCTTCCATTACATCCACAATATCTTTCATGTCTTTCACCCACTGTGAAGGCGTATTTTCTATAATCCATCGTTTTAACCGAGGAAGGTTGAACTTATTGACAAAGGGAAAGAAGTAATTGGCTAAGATGAAAGCTCTCGGGCCGGAGAAAAGTCCACTGCGAGATTGAGCACGTCAGTGCTTATTTCACCTCGTTAACAACCGAATCGTTTTTACCCAAAACGTTTCAAAGACCCGCTATATGCGGTCCCTTGGTCGTCCGTTAATGAGTCGAATGAGTATCCCATTCCACTTTGACCTATTAGCTCCAGAGCAGTTCGTGACATCCAATGGAGAACATCGATTTCCTTGGGTCCGTCTCTTACTTGGTTCCACAGTGCCTGACGAAGCTGATATACTCAACTTTAGTAAGCGCTAGTGATAAGAGATAATCAACCACACCCTATGCGTTACTTCATAGAATATTGGTGCTGAAACGAGAGGATAAGTATAGGAAGAGGAGGAAGAGATAAGAAGCATACTCATTGCACGCATGTGAGCAATGGAAAATACCGGGTTGAGCATCTTTCTTTGCTTGCGATGCTGCTCACCTATTCATTTTGATTAATTGTTAAGAACATAAAATATTCATGTAATTACCCAGTACTGACAGCAAGCCATCGCCGAACATCAATTGATTCGTTCTAAAACATGAATAAGTTCAAATAATGGAATGAAGATCTGGAGCGCTCACGCAACAAATGCGGGGGCCTGTTCGTAAATGTGCTGATCCTATGCAATAGATTCAGAAAGGAACAGGGCCTAACTAATTTGTATCCCACCTTGATCAATATATGATATAAAGCCTTTGGATCAAAAATGAACAACATGTTCTTCTAGAAATAGTTTTGTTCACGCGGACGATCTTTCTGTGAAGGGAAGAACAGATCTTACTCCAAATAGGGCTTTCAGTCTTATCACAGCACCGTCTGAAAATACCGACAGACCAATGATCAGTCACAAATGTACCACTTTAACATGATCTCACTCACAACGGTTTAACATATCATAATAAAAATTCCATCCATTCGTATGAAATATCTGTTGGACATTACCTAACAACTTGAATGAGCGGACTCGCCATAAGTATGAAATCATCTAACTTACCACTGATGAACGAAAGGGCAGGTGGACCAGGTATAGATTCCAACGGCGACTTGACGAATAGCCACCTCAAAACTTTCCACAATACGATCAAGGTAACATAGAGAACCAATGCTTGCACGATTAGCGATGCCATTTTGAGAGAATCAGCCAAACAGGACAGGGAAAATATAGGGTCCCTTGAACTGCATGCCTATATATTGCCCTTTCGCCCCGCTTACAATATTCGCATATGTCACCATGTGAAGTTATAGGCCTTCAAGAAGACATTTCTCCATGAGTGAGAAGAGAACGGAAGGTCAGAAGAACTAAAGATGACAGTTCAAAAATAGATGATCAAGTCACAAGACGTTAATTCACTCGACTAACGGTCCCCGACAGATTCGAAAACAAGTACCGGATGACAGAAGAACAGAACAGAGAAAGGCTCGTCAGGAGCATACGCAGTCGTCGGCGCTCCTACGCAATGTTCGTGCGGGGGCGATGTCTTGCAAGCTTTAGACGATCTTGATACTGCGAGCATCAGTGCTGCGTCTACGATGTTGGATCGTGCAAATGTGGATTGCGCAGCCCAAAGCACGAGCCAGCTCGTCTTGTTCTTATTTACCATTTCTAACCTCTACCTGGGATCTGGTAATATAAACAGGACCACGAAGGTTGTGTTAGCTGAATAAGAGAATCTTGTTCTTCCCATCCGATCGGCTAATGGAAGGCACAAAACCAATACTTGAACCTGGATATATGCTCACCGATACTTGTTCAGAGTCAAAATCACCTAGTTAATAAGGACACCCAACTCCTAGATGCCCGCGGACTTGAAGGGTGCTTTCTCAATCATGTATAGGTGTTCGCTTCTGGTAGTGGTCACCCTGTTGCTGCTCAACATGGATCGCAATACTAACATACGGATATCTGCATTAGACCTCACAAAGCTCAGCGCCGACCGAATTCTACGACTCCAGTGGGGTTTGCAGTCCTGAAACTCCCATATTACAGGCAAGGTGACAGGATGAACAGACCAAGAGAGCAGTGGGACAATGGATTTCCCATCGGCAGAAAACTGATACACGCCAGAAGACAAAGTCAGACTTTGACAACAGGAAGATCCTTGCACAACTCTAGCTTTCTAGGCAGTCCACACTCTAGAAATAAGTTCCGTAAGACCTATTATAATATCTCATATTAGGCTGGCAGCATGACGAAAAAAAGATCATATCAAACATACCGACGTCATTCGTGTTGAACTGATAGATACCAACAAGGGTGGCAACGGTGGCCGCTCGCAACGCCCATGTACAAGTTGGACCGAGAACGGGGAATTTACGGGGGTGGAGATAATCGACAATCGCAGAGTCAAACTACGATCACAACAACACGTTCAGATCCAAAGTAAGGCGGTGCCAAAGGACGAACTTACTCCAATATGTGAATGAATGACGAGACTGACGCCAAGAAGACCATCTAGAATAGGATGTGCGGTGGTACTTGTAACAAACGCGGCAACGGTTAGGGGAATAAGGCCCGCAGAGAGTAGGCGCTCAAAAGCCCAGTGATAGGAGCCATGGACGCGAGAAGGCGAAGGGAATGATGTTGGGTCATTCACGGTGCCCTTGTATATAGCTACTCACGTAGTTATAGTAATTTCAACCTGGAGATATGTACACTCACGCCCTCCTGGAACATACTTGAACTCGGAGGTATCACTGGCAGAACGGGCTGCTCGGGATCAGTCATATTCCTACGATTAGAGAAGGATCAGCTCACCCTGAAGAGCTGTCCTTAGCGCTGTACGCCGTGAAAGAGCCCTCGGTATAGTCGAACGGAGGATGAGACTTGAGGACATCGTTTGAGAGCTAAAGATACAGAACAGGACTCACGAGCCTCGTCTTACTAGCCGGTTGTCTCCGGCCAGTGATGTAATCTGTAAGCAGCGCTTATTCACAATTCAAGGCGGCCCAAAGTCAATGAGGTTTCTGTAAGGAGATTGGTAGACGGGGTATGTCTACTGGAAAATATATGTGATATAAGCGGTGACTTAAACGTGTGTCAGAAGTGGGTACTGATTGTTAAGTGAGAAACTCGATCAAGAGTGATTGTAGCTAGAATAGAGGTGACTCAGTCTTCGTAGTACGAAACTTATATACCTAGAATAGAGGTGACTAGGTACATGTTAGATAATAGAAGAAATAATTGAAGTACTCATCTCAGTCTTTGTAACACGAAACTGAGGTGAGAACTGTGTAGTGCAAAGAGATATACAGTCCAACATTATGTAAGGTAATAAGAAAAAGGAATGTGATATCGAATAAGGAGAGAGAGCGCGAAGCGAAAAGAGCGCGAGACAAATGAACAACACTGATAGCATATCTTTATTTTTGACATGTGCTGGGATGTTGAGAGGGAGAGAAATAGCATCCATACTCCTAACTTTCAATGAGAAGTGCACCTCTACGGCAAACAATTTCGCTGTTTCAGTGTTACTTGGCATGATTCACTAACTCAGCTGTCCAGACGAAAAATCATTGTTAAATGGCGGAACAATCAGTGGATGGTCTGTTAGTATTTATACAGATATTTACGCAGTTTATCTGTGAACTAGGGAAATAGGAAAGAATAGACAATAGATTTAGCATTCAATCTCTTCTACACTCCATAGAATATTACACTCCATAGAATATCTGCATGGCCGACCGTGAGTGGAATCCTGGAGCGTTGTAAACATTTAGCATTTTTCTTTACCTTATGCAAAAGGTTTCTCGCCCATCTAACGTCGAGCCCTCATACATTCTCAGATCTAAAATACAGGCAGAACAACCCAAAGCTGACAGAAACCTGTTCAATCTATGTCATCAATTCACAGTTAACAATGTGGTTCCGAAGAGTGACCAGCATACACTATTATATACACCTTGACCAAGTTGTGGTACAAAAAAGATACCAGAGTTTTTTAACATGATATCAGCCCAAGCAACCCTTTTAACCTCCATCTATACTTGTATTATTATGATCTCAGAGATAGTGCGTGCATGATTAAAGTAATGCCTCCAACATATTCCCTATCACACCAACTCGAGCCAATTTGAAACAACCAATATTTATGTCAAGAGTATTCTTTAGTAATAAGTTGACTGTTCTGTTGTTGCAGTTGCCGGTGATCTCTGGGCAGTACCAGTCAGGAAGAGACTCAGCCTAGTTCAAGAAGATAAAATGAGTAGTTTCTGTGCACGAATTGCCGTCCCGGAAAGATCACATAGTCGAGCACTAGTTATCACGGGAAATCATAGCCTTCTGTCTCGTGGAGTCAAAGTCACTAACAAAAGAAGTCCTCAGTAACCATCAAAAAGGGACATATTCTCATGTCATACACCCCTGAACTCTAACACATGCCAGTGACGTCTGAGCCGAGCTAATCAAAGGAGAAGATCATATCATAATCATACACACGACACAAAACATAAGCACATGTCCATTTTTCCAGGCAGTATCCATATTGGTGACCGTACGTGTAAAATATATCATCTTCAAAAACACGACATGTTTGAGAGATTATAAAAATACACATGATTAATGCAGCCGATGTCCAAGATTCTAGTCCATGCAAAAAAAAAAGTGTTGCGTATGTCCCAAGAAGAAGCAATTCACAATGAAATGTCCTATAAGGATCACCAGCCACCAGAGCTACTCTATACCGCATCAGAAAAATTCAAATCAGACGCAGCAAAATTGAGGAAATGCATCATACTCACGGTTCGATCCTGTCTCTTGGTCTCTGAGTATATCAACACCAGCAACAGGAACACCTCATCCTGTAGTAAAGCCTCAGACTTCATTTTCAATACCGCTGGCTTGTTCTTGTGGAACAAATGATTCCTGTAAGGAATAAATAAGCTCGCCTGTGTCCGCCTCTCTTCCTTCAATTTCTCCGGATCAAGCTCCTGCACCTCACATTGACACCGTTTCTCATCGTCTTGCTTGTCCTCATCATCACCTTGAGAGAAACGGGCAAGGGAAGCGATAGAGAAAAACGCGCTTGAGTGCCTGACATGCTGCTTGTTGATGGTGGTGGTGATAGTGGAGAAACCGGAGTCACGGGCGGCATAGCTGACGGTGCTCCTTCGCGAATGAGGATGTGCAGGGACTGTGACAGTCTGGGACGACTTTTCGTCATCATCGTCCTCCAAATTAATTAGGGCCTTAGGATCAACGGGAAAATGAATTAAACGGGTGATAATGAAAAATGATCATATGGAGAAAATGACACTACCTTCCACTGCTCATGATGATAAATGAGCTCGTATTCCGTTCTGTCTGTTGACCAGCGCCAATAACGGGTGTTGCAAGTGAGAGACTGCCACCAATCGCTCAGACCGATCTGGGTGAAGAGAATGCAGGAACGACGAGTCAAACCCAAACAGCCAGGTGCCACTGCTACGGAAAGTTCATTTTTCTTCTGCTGGCCCTTAGTCCTGGACCTTGACTTTTTGACTGTACCCTTGTCATTCGTCCTTCCACTTGCATTGTGCGGACGTTCTCTCTTCTTCCTTGGCTCGTCCCTGGCCCTGGACCCTGAACGATTCTTCCTGTGTTTCCCACTGGCCCTTGATTTTGACTGCGGCTGATCACGAGCAGCCACAAAACCAGGTGGCTTGCGTTTCATGTCGGATATGGACTTTCGATGACCATTCACCTCAAATAATCTCTCTCTCCAATAAATGGCACCCACGATGGGGGAGTTGGTGCCAAGTGCAGGATTGGCATCCTTGAGAAGGGTGACTGTACGACCCCAGAGATTATGGGTTGTCGTAATGCTGTACAACACCGAGCTGTCTACAAACGAGCGAACGTTTGCAGAGAGGAGGTTGATCCTGTTGTCAAAGGTGGCCTCCATGAGAGGGACAGGATGGCGGCGTGGGGAGAGAGCAGGACTAATGTGAAAGTTGCTATTACTACTTATTGGAGAAGCTGCCGTCAATTTGGTCCAGGTCAGCCGGTGTTAGCCACACTTCCGTTAGGGCGAGTTGATACCCACTCCTGCCGTGTATGTGTTTCCCTCGCCTGTGTCTCCTGAAATCTTGACCATTTGCGACATGTCACATTCCACCGAGTTTACGGCAGGGCGTGCCCGAGCAGCACTGCCCACTCGGAACTGGAGTACAACATTTGTGTAGACAGCGGAAACCGTCGTGTCAAGGGCGTCTCTTTCTTAATCACCGATGTTCGGCTCCCTACTGCGACTAAGTGATGTATTGAAGTGATCAGCAATTCAACAAGACAGAAATCCTCCTGAGAATCTCTTCTAGGCATCGGTCGCTTTTCTCCGCATCACTGATTTGGCCCCTTTATGACCCAAGCGGAGGATATTATTGCCTACCTACCTTCACACGTCTCCATGCCTCAGCACCAGTCTCGATCTCTTCAGATACGTGTGTCGTGTAAGCTTAACCACTGCCACTCAGCCTCACCTCAAACCAAACGACCAAACGACTTGCATGATCTCCTTGGAGCCCCGGCTAAACAACAAGGATCCGCATATGCCATCAACCGACGGCAAATGGACACGGGTTGCGGCTTCCTTGATTCTAGAGTTAACCCCTTACGTCTGTGTTTCCTCGACTATTCCTTTCTTTGCCAGCCTTCTTTCTCTTAATTGAAGTCGCCGGCCTCACCGGAGTTCATCAAAACCTTCATGCTAAAGATGGATATCGAACAAATCAGAGCTCCTAACATTTAGCGCTGGGTTGGGATGCACAGCCGACGTGGTCTGGAGCTACCCAGTGACAGAGTATCACTTTCGAGAGTGTAGACCATATATTATATATTATGTAGTAGTAATTCAAATGGTATGCCAACTGCAAATTAAGCCTAATATGAGAGGGAAAGTGTTTTCAGACCATCAGAAGCGTTGGTTGTCATGAGTATTAGTAACCATCAAATGAGGTCTTCCAGATTGTTGGAAATCTCTCATCATCTTGGGGTATGATAGATTCTCAGCAACTTTCATATTCATATTCATGACAGTATCAAAGATTTCCTTGTCTGTTGGCATCTATCACAAGATCAATGACAGATAACAAAAAGGAGTAGAAAGCTGCTGCCAAATTGCTGTTTTAGTCAGAGCTCTATTGCAGCGATCACTCTAATCTCGGTATTTTTTTATTCTTCAGACTATTTCAGGTATGTGCTGGAATTATCAATCTTAAGATCTATTCCTGTAAAATGACTATCCTTATATAAATAATGAGTCTCTTCTTCATAGTCCTTTAACATTTTAACTAGAAAGTCAAGAGAAAAAGCTCTAGAAAAATCTCAATGACTATAGAATAAATCTTCAAGGTATATTTGTAAAATACTTGTAATATTTTTCAACCATCTTTCATAATAGATTAGCTTTCTTTTATTCATTGTCTTATTGTCTCATTTCATCCATTACTTTTTGTTACTACTACTTGTGACAGATGTGTGACAGTTTGTAACAGTCACATATAACATCATACTAACCCTAACCCTAAGTCTACAATAGGAAAATGAAAATAGAAAATGAGAAATGAAAGTGAAATAAAATAAAATCTACTATCTTTAACTTTAACAATAACATTACAGATCACATGAAGAATGTTATGAATTTAAGCCCTAAGTAGTAGATAAAAGCAAAACTCTTGTATTGAGTAATATAAGAGAACTGTAAGAGAATCTACTACTTTATTAAATTTTTAAATACTACTGATATCTGGTGGATTTCTCCCTCTCTTTAGCTATAAGTCTCAAATACCACTATTCATCTTACAAGGTTTGTTAAGTCAACTCTGCCACCTCAACTTCTGAACTTATCTAGATATTATTTTATTAGAGTTTTTGACTATCTAGTATAATAATTATAAATAGTTTAGTAAACTTAGTCTAAGAGTATAATATGATGTCATTTATTACCTGTCACACAATTATGTAATTTAGTAAAAACTTGTAGAATCTTCTAGAAAAACTTAATTCTTTAGAATAGTATTAGAGTTAAAGATAGTAAACTTTATTTTTTTTAATTTTTTTTGAAATCAACAATTTATTATATAGCATACAAGAACAGTCTGTGGTAGCTACTTTGTAACTATATTATATAATACTAAAACAACATGGAAATTTTAAAAAAAGAATTGAAAAAGAAAAAGGGAAAATTATTAAGAAAAATATTCTACTCAGTAATATAAAGAAGCCCTACTTTTCTGAGCTCCTACTGTTTCTTACCATGCCATTCTTGTGTTATAACTCAAAGCCCTTAGAGTTAGATAATAAGATGAAAACCTTGTATTAGGGTTTAACACAAGAGAACTCAATAGAGAACTCTGTACAGGATTGTTTATCTTATATACTAAAACCCCATGGTCTGTGCTACTACTACTTTAGTCTATCCTAAATGACCATATGTTTGCCTTAATATCAACATATGTTAAACATATTATATAATGTCATCTTTCCAGAACCTTCTACATCTTTCTATTGTTATCACATGACTTGTGACAGTGACAGTGACATGTGACATGTGTGACAGTGTGGCTGTTATATCACTCTAAACTCTAATCCCAGTTTCCAGAATAGAAACTAAAAGAAAAGAAAAGAAAAGAGAGAAAAATAAAATAAAAGGAAAATTAAAAGAAACTTGGGTCCAAACTTCTTAAGTCTGACATCTTGGTTAAAAAAGTTTTGCTAGAAAGGACAAGTATTGTTATCTACTTAATAGTCTTCTTTGCAGTTAATACATTTGAATAAATGAGTATTATAAGATGAGAAAGTGTGGACAGACTTTAGTGAAATATTTATAAATAGTTATATTATTAGTCTATGGTGAGGAAGAGAAGGCACATGACCTGGAAGTCACATGACATTATGTCATAGGGCCTAGGATGGTCTAGAAGGATCTATAGTCTAGAAGGATTGAGAAGAGTCTAGAGATAGAATAATGTTAAGGAATATGTTAACAGCATAGTTTCCTTATGGTGTACACATGGTGCACATATGGATGACAGAGATGAAGAGTAGGGTTTAGGGTATGATGTCAGGGCACATGTATATGGCATGTTAGTCTTGAGGTAAACATATGGTAGATAAGTAATAGAATATGAGGTAGATTAGTAATGAACATGAGGACAGAGCATGGACATTAGAGTAGGATGCACAGCAGATGTGTAGTTGTAGCATGGACCATGAATAGTTATATAAATAGTTGGTAGAATACTGTTATGGTTCTCTATTGAGTTCTCTTGTGTTTTTCCC
>Ga0157357_1000403_pt1 | contig 18654 bp, 9 predicted proteins | sample AttcapACBM1_FD_111485 | JGI IMG/M metagenome (GOLD analysis project Ga0157357, IMG submission 111485) | Fungus gardens microbial communities from leaf cutter ant in Botucatu, State of Sao Paulo, Brazil - Atta capiguara ACBM1 | ecosystem: Host-associated > Fungi > Mycelium > Unclassified ... | reverse complement strand
CTAAAAGCCCTTTGTTACTTGTTCGAATTCCCTAGCAGGTGATTTCTTGTCTGCTGGGTTATTCTTGATGTAATCAACGATTCTTGAGATCGATTGAGCTATATTGATGGCATCTATTTCAGATGTTTTGTCTGTTCTGAAGATAAATAATGCGTGATGAGCTCCATCCCAAGAACTCAGTAATAAAGGCTGATTTCCACCATAATTTAATACTGTAGGGCCAGAATCAATAGAATCCGTCCTTCTCTTTCCTTTCACATCCCTGTTATGTAACAGAGCATGAGATGATGACACATTTTCTCCTACAGAAGAGACATGAGGTGTAGGTGGGGACTGAACTTCAGGTAGTCTTCACTCCAGTCCATCGACGATTCATCCCTATGCCCTTGAAGCCTGGGTTTCATGAAAAACTTTGCTAGTTGCTTGATTTCTGCTGGTGTTTTCATGCCAGCTGTAGGTAATGGTTTCATAATTAACTTGCTCAGAGTAGAGAGAGATGATAATTTGCTACTATTTTCTATGAGCACTAACCACACAAGATGGTGGTAGGAGAAAAGAAGCATGGCGATCTTCAAAGATATTATTAAGTCTATTTTAATGAGCATTTATAATATCAGGGTCTTTTTAATTTACTAAAAGAAAAGAAAAACAATTAGAGAAAGTATTTACTAAGCAAAACCTTAGAGAAAGTTCTTTGTTAAGACTATCAAAGAAAGGAAATACTTTGTTTAAGTGATTGTTGGTGTCTTTTGATTTTTTATATTGTTTAGGCATGAGATGTACCATAGCTATACAATGAGGTACTGTCTTCATAGAGTAATGTTTATCTAGAAAAGAGTTAATTCATGTATTGTTTAGGAAGAGATATAATATATAAATGGTAACAACCATTGATATTGTCAAAATAGAAGTGGATAGGTATAAATCCAGCTATAGCCTCTACTCTCTAAGTAAGAGAAGTTCAAAATGCTTTAGTAATCTATAAAGCTGCTTTTCTCTGCATTTTTCTAAGTTCTTTAAGAAGTTAATAAAGGAATGCTCCTTTGAAGTACCATAGTTGAAATTTATATAGTGTGATTGAGAGAACACACATTCTGTATAGGAATCATTTATGTACAGAAAATAGCCCTCTGTTTGAGTTTTCTAGCATTTTCATATCTTTTATTGTGAAAAGAGCTTTGTTGGTATAGTGGTGAACATGATAATGAAACAATAGCTTCTTGTCAAAGAAGAAGCCTAGGTATTGTTATATATTCTTCAGATATAATAAAAGTCCCCCTAATGGCCTAAGATTCAAAGAAGAAGGTTGAATGTTCTTTGTTGATCTAGAGAAGTGAAAAACCTCTGATTTATCATGTTCAATGACTGGTCCAAACTGGTTAAATAAAGAAAAAATGATATTGTAACTACAAAAGAGATTTGCATTGGATTTTTCATAGCTTTTTTCTTGAGAGATAAGAAGTCCATCATCTACAAAAGAAAGAGTTGAAACTTGAATTGGGAAAAAAAGATTTTAAGTTCTTTTTTCAAATATATGAAAAATAAGAGCAATGTAAAGAGTAGAATCTTGATCTACATCTACATCAACTTTAAAAAAAGGGGAAACAAAATGGTTTCACATATATTGAGTTTGTCTGTTAGATAGAAAATCAGAAAATAAACAAGAAATTCTTGAACTAAAGCCAGCTTTGTCTAGGATCTTTGGAAGAAGTTGATAATTCAGGAAAGGGAAAAACTGAGCAATGTCAAAAGTAAGCATGCTCATATGAAGACATTTTATCCAACCTATATAAATGAAATGAGTTAGAAAAATACTAAGATCTATAGTTGAACACTGTTTGATACCACCTATTTGATTAGGATGGATAAATTCTAAAGTAATAGAGTGAGCTTGAAGTCTGCCACTTCAGATCTTTTCAATGAGTTTTCCCAGCATATTGAGGAGAACAATGGGATAGAAAGATTTTGGAATTATTGTAAGACAGTTTGTTAGACTTTGGAATGATGATCAATATTGAATTTTTGAAGTAAAAAGACTAATGGCCTAAGTTGATGCATGTATTTACTATATTGACAAAATAGTTAAAACATTTGTCATTATCAACCAACAGCTTGAGATGACTTCAGAATATAAGGTCTGGACCTAGAGTGGACAAATTGCTGCATTTCTTGATAGCTTTGATAAGTTTAGCTTTGAAAAAAAGCCATTTTGTTTGTTGGCATGATTATAATTTCCTTCAGGAGATAAGAATTTATCACTTTGTCTTGAGCAGCATTATAGAAAAGATGAAGGGCTTACCATAAATTATCCAAATCATTGTAAGAATATTCATTGAACTTGATAGCTTCTGTGGCAAATAGCTTATGTTTCTTGACCCAATTCATCAAGTCCTATGATTTTTGTTAGTTGATGTGATTTCTTGGATTTTGTTGTCAAAAAATTTTCATTTAGCCATTTTGACTATCTTATGGTATTTGATCTAATCTGTTTTATTTCTGGATGTACAATATATGGTTAGATTACTACTATATTTATTATTCTACCATACTTTGGAATGTTTAGTAATGTTAGCATTTTTAGAATACTTATACCAAAGTTTCTCTATGATAAAAGTGAATTCTTGAGTTATTTCTTCAAGTATCTCACAATTACTAATGTTGGTTGAGTCAATATAGCCTACCATATTCCTCAACTCATTGATGAATACTTTTTTTCCTCACTGTTTTTGACAATAGCTTGTTTCTTCTCTTAGATGAACACTTCCTTGATGGCAATATAAACTACCAAAGGAGTGTGATCAGATGGTTCTCAGAGGCTAGGCAAAATAGAGTGATTGTTGAACTCTTCTGTGTTGGCTCAGAGAAACATAAGGTCAAGTACTGAGTTCATATCTAGAAAGTTATTGGTATATTAGGTTAGAACTTAATCAATAGGAGTGGAAAGCTCTAAGTTGAAACTGTCAGCTATTTTCCTTAAAGAATCCACATATATAGAATGGTGCAGATATAAAGGGTTCCAATCATTGTCTCTAATGTTGAAATCTCTGGTCATAATAAGAACATTATTCAAATTCACCTTAGTATTCTTGAGATACTTTAAAGCAAATTGCTAGTCATCTGAATAGACATTAATAAGAAAGTACAAATGACCACAGTTGAAAAAGAAAACAAGATTAATATTTCTGTAGTTAAAAATGTCTTTTCTAAGTAAAAAACATAATCTTAATATTCTGATGTTGATATATATGAGAACTCTCAGATATTCATTCTTAGCATTCAATATTCTTGTAAAAATAGTCTAAGACAGATGATTTGGAGCACTTATAATCTCTTCACCTTCTTCAGATATTGAGTTTAGAATGTTGTAAATGATGGACCAAGGTGATTCCTGAATAAAAAGAATATCAAACTCTTTGTTATTTTCTAGTAAAGTATCTATTGAAAGTTTGTTCTTGCAAGCATTCTGTGAGAAAATTTTTAGAGTTTTTAAAATTATATTTTACCCCTATCCACAAATAAGTGAATTGAGTTAGCTTGGATTTTCCTGAGCTCTTGAGACTTCTTGTTATACCATTTGCAATTGAACCTGTATTTTCAGAATGAACAATTGTAACTATCTACCTGATAGTCTCCCTTACAGTTGATGTACTTGAATGAATGAGTACACAGTTTACCTTTCTTGATCTCAAGTCTTGGTAGATTAGTCTTGAAGTTTGCCTTGCAACACTATGCCATATTCCTGTGATGCTCAAGTTTGTGTGGTCTATTGTATTTTTTGGCATCTTGATTCATGTGCTTGATATGTAAATGTAGTGTAGCCCTACTTTTAGCAATTCTTGCATTTCAGGACACTAATATTTATACTTGTATCTCTAATAGTAGTAATGCATCATCCCAAGTTGAAGCTTTGATTAATAAGTTGTTTGGCTTTCATACCATTCTGTGAATCCCAAATATTGATCTATACTACAGTCATGTCTGATTTCAGTAAAGCTTTGATAATATATAGACAAGAAGCTAATACAGTATCTTTGAAGAGATGGGTAGTCTTAATAACTTGTTTAATGATATCTAGCATGACAGGAAGATTAGTGTCATCAAAAAAATAGAGAATACCTAATATCTTTAAATAAAACTTTGATTGTGGAAGCCTTAGGCTTATAATGTCATTTAAGTTGACATTATTTAGTTCCTTGATGTATTTATCTATGATATTAAGATATAATAAGATAGCTATCTTATTAGTGGTTATGACAATTTTCTTATTGTTAAAGCATATGAAGTCTACCAAGGTTTCAGATTTGATATCTTTGAATTATTGATTGATGTTAGCAATATATGTATTTGACTGTACCATGATCCTTTCCACATTGTTTGATCTCATAGATATAATAATTTGTTTTCTAAAGAGATCTTTAGTCATCATGTTTATTTTTAGTTTATATTTCTAGCTTGAATTGTTTATGAAATATGTATTTCAGAAACCTTATCAAGAGAGACTTTAGGAAATGTGTTCTTGATCTTGAATATTTTCTTTATATTGCTTTTGGACATCTGAGTATACAACTGTTTGTTGTACTATGAGTTTGAGTTAACTAATGTATTTTATTTTGGAATACTTTGACTTTTCCAAGATGCTTTTGCTAAGCTTTAGAAGAATTCTAGAAATGTTAGCCTATTTGCCTTTACTTTTATCTGGGTTAAATAAAGTCTTCTTGTTGGAAGATATCTTGTAGAACTAAGCAGTTATGCATTGTCTAAAAGTCTTGTTTTTCTTGTTAGCTATGAGTTTGTTCCAACCAGATTCATAAATTGCTAAAAGAAATTCCAATACTATATACCCAAAGTCTGCAATTTACAGAATATTCTGAGCTTTCCTATTTTCTAAAGAGCATTGTTTGATGAACAATGTCATTTTAAAAAGAGAGCATATGACATTCTTGGCATCATCTTCTAGGTAATTTTCTATACCAAATAAGAAGATTGGATAAAAATTACCATTCCACAATAGTAGGTTTGTAGATTGGTTTTCTTGATATGGAATGACTGTGGGCTCTAAATCTTGAAGCATATTCATGTTGATGTCTACTGTTGCATAAGAAGCACATGTATCTTCAGTTTCTGGTACTGTATTACCAGAGTCTTTCATCCTCTCTTTCAAGGATATATAAGAAAGAGTAGGAATGTCCTCCTCTTTATGTTTGACTTGTTCTGCCTATATAGGGCAATTACCTATCACTTGGATGCAATCCACATAAGTGATAGAAGATGTATTGGAGAACACCAACTGTTCTCTAGAACTGTTAAAATTATAACCAGAAGGCCAACTTCTAGAAGTATCAATTTCAATATCTATTAGTATAATTGCAAAATAATCTTGTAGATTGTTTGTAGGGTTGATAGTAGAAGGAAACAATATATTTGCTAAATCTCTTTCAGATGCTACTATACAAGATGGTGGTAAGAGAGAAAGAAGCAATAATTTAGCCTTAGATTGATTTGATTGTCTATCATATTAATGAATTTGGTAGCAGAAAATTGTTCATGGTCAAAAGTAAGACAGTATTTATCAATTAGCTTAGCATTAAGAAATGCTTAGATCCTGAGGATATGTGACTGATGGCTTGAAAATCATTCTATATAATTGACTTAGATTTTCTCACATGTATAGTGTTGTTAATTATTAGAATTTTACTGATACAATTACTAATCTGATAAATAAACATATCTACCTATGAATTAGCATGGATAATATGAGATAGATTAATCAAACCAAATATTTCAACCATTGTCATATTATGCTCAAAGCTTTTATATTTTATATTTTATTTTGATTTTACTCTTTTCTTTCTTTTCTTTTAGGTGATGAAGAAACATGTTATATGATATAAAGTCATAAAGCACATACTAGTATATATATATAATTATAGTCACATAGATGTAAAAGATTATTAAGCCTAGTTTATGCTTAGAAGAAGAAAAGATCTGTGAAAAAGTAAATAAAAGAGATTAGATTAAGTATGGAAACTTATTCATAATGTATAAATATAGATCTTAGATGACTTTGGCTTTAGCCTATATACTATATCTCCACATTGTTAGGGTAACTGTAATGAAGGTATAGAGTTTATACTTTAAGCTTCAAGAGTATCTAAATATCTAAGTTTATTGTTATAGCTAAAATACAAATAATGCTTATCTTTAGAAGATACCTAACAGAATGAGATTGTAAGAAGACTTGCTCTTCCAAGACCTTTCTCTTCTGCATTTTCCAGCTGATCTGTATTCTGTGACCTTTTTCAGTATCTGTATTCATCTGTTAATCTACTTTCTCATACTTTAGACATCTTTACACTATATATAAATACTTCTAACTATCTAGATATATTATCCAACTCCCCTTTCCTGTATTCCCTCACTCTTCTATAATGCTCTGTAGTCTTCTATAGTCTGTTATTGTTATCTGCTTAAGCACTTGCTAAATATTCCAGCTTTCTTCCAATTTGGTTTCTCCATTCTGAACTGTTCCTTATTATTTAAGTATCATCATTCACTGTTTATGTAAATAGAATTCTGATATATTAGAATGAACCTGTTATTATATAGAGTAGTTGTTAAGCATCAAGATTGCTTTGTTTATAGCTTAGTATCTCTAATTAGACAATTAGATAAATGGACAGAGCATATCAATTAGAAGCTAAACTAATATCTCTGATTGTTTGTGAATGAAAGATAAAGTGACTAGTATGACCTCCTGTCTATGGCAGAGTTTCAGTATAACAATTACATTCATACTTCTACTCAGCAATGTCTATTCCTTTTAAATACAGATTGTTTTCCAAGAATGTATATTGAGCTGTAATAACAAGAGTTAAAATTAGATAGTATTGTAAAGTTCATAGTATGGATAGAGTCTGCACTAGAAAAAGTGAGGTTAGCTATGTTATGGGACGCTCAAACACTAACAATTTTATTTTTCTTTTCTTTTATTTTTCTGATTTTATATTGATTTTTTTTTCTTGTTTCTTTTATTTTTATTTTGGACAATGAAGAGGCATGCTCCAATGCAGTCACATGACATGTCACATGATGTGATGTCATAGACCTAGAATGTGGTAAAAGAATCTAGAAGATGATGTCAGGGCACATGTATACAACATGGTGGCCTTAAGGCAAATATGAGGAAGAGGCATGAATATAAGGGCAGGGTTAATTATTAGTAGCATGGACCATGAGAACTTTGTATATATAGAACTCTAATTTAGCAGAGACTCCTTGTCAAGTTCTTCTGTGATTTTCCCCACTTGATTGCCTACTAAGAGCTTTACTCACTTGTGTAGCTATTGAACTTTGTGTCTAGTAGTTGCCACAACAAGCTATCCACAAATCTCAAGAGAATATAAGACTCTACTACAACTGGTAACAAACTCCTATCCTAATCTTTAAGTCTGGTAATAAGATGTATCTCAGCTTTATGGATATTCAGGCCACATACTTCTCTACTAGATTGTTTTATAAAAGCTTTGGACTTTATATAGTAGAGAAGCAAGCAGAATCTATAGCCTATTGTATTAAGCTTTTACCTACAATAAAAAGGCTATATCTAGTGTTTAATGTTGTTAAGCTGATTGCTGTATCTGATGATCTAATCTTATCAGATTTGAAAATAATAGACTTGTTTCTTTTGTATTTCTCCCTTAATATTTAAGTCTTTCTTATTTTTTGATTCTTCTCTTTACTTCTTTATTCTTTTCTTATTTCAGACTTAGTAAAGAGGACCTGCCTTTATACAAAGTTTAAGTATCTAAATTTTGTCCCTAGCCCTGCTGAACCCTATAGTGTTCTCATTCTCTATCAGTCAATACTTCTCCATTTCTATTAAAATCCATAGCCTTTCTCAAGCCAACCCACCAATCTTCTAACACTACTGGACCTTACAAACCCTTGTAAGCATATTATTGACAAACACCTCTAGTATCACTGATATAAGCTTTCTTTCTTTCTTTTCCAGTAGATTTTTAGGCATTTTCATCAGAGTTTCTGACTATCTGATTGCTATTATTCTTTACTTATGTCAGTACTGTTCTACTAGATTGGAATAGACTCTAATAGTATTTATGATAGTTGTTGTCCTAGGATTTCTCATTTTGTTCTCTTAGAAAATTTTGGAGATAAGCACTACTTATACTTATCAGTTATATCAATATGCTTAGGACTTTGTAAATATTGTGAAAGTCTACAAAACTCTGTGAACCCTGTTAGTTGCCCTAACAGTAGTGTTTTATCTTTTATTATATGTTGGTTTAGCTTTCTGTAGTCCTATACTAATCACAAAGATCCATTCTTCTTTGGAATATAGAAATATGGTACCATATATCTTAAACTTAATTCCACAATTAGTCCTATCTTAAGTTGTTTATCTAACCATTGGTCTAGAGCTTCTTCTTTCTTGACCATCATTATATAGGCCTTAGTGTTTAACTCTTTGGATGTATTTTCTAATAGGTTAATAATCATATTCTTGTCTTTCTAGTAACTTCTCAATTTTTTTTCCATTTCCTAGCATTCTCTATCCATTTCTTCAATTAGCATAATTTTCCTAGTCTTTGATTTAAACAAAATATCTTGATGCTATATTCTGCATTCTTTTGAACATCTTGTAAACTATATTATTTCTTTGTCCTAATTAACTTCTGAATTATGTTTGACCAATTAGTCATGTTCTAGAAACATATCTATGCTATTTAAGTCTATTATTACCATGTTAATGTTTTCTATATGTCTGTTTATTTCCAGTTCCAATGATGTAAATTAAGTTACTCTATGATTTCCACTTTTGGATCTATCTGCATTGAAAGTGTCAAATAGTTTAGGTAATGGTGTCATTTTAATCTACTTCACTAGTTGTTTATTTATATCTATATGAGTATATCTTGAGTGAATCAGTGTCTTGAGCTATAGTTTTTTATGTTTAATATCTTTACATTTGTTCACATGCTGAGTTCTCTTTTCTTGTTATTTCTTTATTAAGGAATAATATATTAATTCTTCAGAGAATTACCATATATAAAGATTTATCATACCATACTTTTTTTAAACCTTTAACAAAACTTATTTCTCTGTCATATTCCTTTTTGTCTGCATTCTCTGAGTCTTTCTATATACTTCTGGTTCTTATCTTCTGTTCTGTCTTACAATTCTTTGTTAGATGTCTGTTAAAATTACAAACAAAAGTCTGTGGAATTTACAAAGTTTGCTTTAGGAGAAATCTAAGTCTATTTTCCATATAATACAACAGTTAAGAACTCACCTCTAGGTGAAATCTAAGAGAACAGAATGAGGTCTCCTAGAGGTGGCTACTATGTTAAATATATTTATATTCCAATCTAGTAGAACAGTACTGACCAAGCCAGAAATGATAGAGTTCAAGTGATTAGGCACTCTTGATGGAAATATCCAGAATAATGTTCAAATATAGTAGATACTTATTTGATGTCAACCAGGAGTATATAATAATGATTAGGAAAGTATAGGAAGTAGTTAGGGCTGGGCAGGAAGAGTGCTAGAGAAGGTGTAGAAATCTCTATAATTTTGGGATTGGACTTTGGATGTAGAAGTCAGTGTTACAAACTCCAAGTTTTTGGGATTGGACTTTGAAGTTTGTAGTCCCCTTACAGTATCCTACTTTGTTATATTTGTAACACTTTTTAGTTTTTCTTTCTTTCTTTGGCTTTCTATAGTCGTTTTCCATGTGTCTATATATGTTACAATTGAAGCATCAAGACTTTCTTTCTTTGTCATAGTTATCTTCAGCCTTTCCAATATCCATAGGCAATCCTTTTCCTCTGTAAATAATTTCTAATTCTGTTCTATGATCTTGTCTTCATTTTGTATATTTATATTCTTATCTGACTAATGTTATTGCTACCTTCCATTCCTTGAGTGATTCTAGTACTACAATGAATGGATATCCTAATATTTTCATTTTCTTAGTAATATTACTTCTGACATTCTTGTTTAACAAAAAGATGGCATGGATATTCATAGCTAATGCTTCAAATTTTATCATGAAGTTAGCAATATGCTTCTTTTCTTGTCAGAAGGTTTTGATTTTCCATTTGGCATCTGCTACTTTGCTTTTATCACCAAATACTGTTTTGATTTCTTCAACAAATTTGTTCCAATCCTAGATATCATTATAGTTTTTCATTTGGTCAATTTTCTTCTGTGTATAAATGCTAGCTATGCTCTCTCTAAGTTAGATTAATATTGTGATAATCTTATTATATGTTGCTCTTGAGAAATAATCATATACTCCTTTACCAATTTTTGAATTTCATCTAGTCTCTATCAAACTATCCTAGGTCTAGAATCATAATTTTTACTACTACTGTCTGTATGAGTTCTTCTAAAACTGCTGGTATTACTGACATGTTGTCTGATACTGTCTCCATTGTTTTATTTTCATATGAGACATTTTCTTCAGAAATTCTTATTGATTCTTCTAATACTTCAATACTTGTAGCTTTCTGTCTGGTTCTGTACATCTTGTCTGCTCAGTAGTATAACTACAATTCTGCATTTGTGTTTCTTCAATAGCCTAACTGTTATGATGTTTCAGTAACCTAATCATAATACACTCTCCTTTTGCAAGATGAGCCTAATGATGCTTTACCAAATGTTACATTTCTAAGCTTGGCTCAGGTTGTAACTTAGACAAAGACTTAAGTATGAGAGAAGAGATAATCAATTGGTAAAGTGTCAAGATACAGGATTGTATCTACAACATAAGGAAACCTTTACTACTATATGAGGTACTGGCTAATACTACATAAATATGAGACAAACACTTGTAGAACATGAGGTAGTGATTATAACAAAAATGAAGACAATACTTATTGGATACTATGGAAAAGTTGAAAGTATGGACTAATCATGAAAATCTCAAGTATTTCAGAGAATCATATAAACTCAATAGACAATAAACAAGATGGTACCTCAAGTTACAAGACTATGATTTTATATTGTGACATATTACAGAGTTAATGAATACTAGAGCAGATATATTATCCAGAAAAGATCAAGTAAATACTAGAAAAAACAACAAAAATATCAAAATGCTCAAAAATTATAGGAAAGAAGATAAGTTATAGAAGTAGAAATAGCAGTGTTCAGGAAAAACAAAGAAGTAGAAAAAACTATGTTAATAGAACAAAGTTCAGCACATGAAGAAGGTAGGAGAACTTTATATATTCAAGATTCACTAAGGACTATAGCAAGAAATTAGTATTGATATCATAGGACCACTTTCAAGATCAAATAACAAGGATGCAATAATAGTTGTAGTGAATCAATTCACAAAGATGATTAAATTTAAGACAACAACAATAACAACAGTATTATCTAATAAAATAGCCAGGATCTACTAAGATGACATATGGAAAATACATAGAGTTCCAAAGAAAATTCTCAGTAATGGAAAACTCTAATTTGCCTCATGATTTATGGAAGATTTATATAAGATACTAGAAATGAGAAAAACACTGCCAACAGTAGTATTACTATCAAACAGATAGTCAAATAGAAAGAATTAACCAGAAATTCAAAGCATTTCTATAGTATTATGTCAATTATTAACAAAACAATCAGACAGAATGATTATCAGCAGCAAGACTCTAGTATAATAGTAAGAAATGCTCAGCTACAGAGTATATGCCATTTGAACTTAATTTTGAAAGATACCCATGAAAGGAAGATCTAACAATAAAGATAAAGCTACTAAAACTAGAGGCTTTCCTCAAGAGACTACAAAAAAGTTGGAAAATAGCAAACTTATCCATAAAGAAGACAATAGAAGCAATAAAAAAAACAGTTTGACAAGAAAAGATAAAACTCTTAGAGGTTGAAGTAAGAAGACAATGTGTGACTGGAAGCAAAAAATATCCAGTCAAAATGACCCTCAAAGAAGTTGAACTAAAAATACTATAGACTATTTAAGATTACAAGGAAAATTGGACAAGAAGTATTTCAACTAGAACTACCAGAAGAATAGACAATATACAACATGTTTAATGAAGATCTGCTAATATAATGCCAAGGACCCAAATTCAAGGGACAATGTATAGATCTACTACTACCACCTGACATTATTAATAAGAAAGAAGAATATAAAGTAGAAAAAGTACAAGAACATCAAAACAAGACAGAGGCACACAATTCTTAATATATTGGAAAGAGTATAGAGATGAAAATGATCAATGAATAGCTGAAATAGGATTACCATATGCTTAAGAGACAATTCAAGACTATTGGACAAAGCTTTTGAGATGAAATCTATAAACTAGAGAGATAAAACTCCAAATCAACATCTCAAAGCATACCAAATACTTGAGAAACCAACATATCTTATAAATTTGCAACCATCTCTACCTTTTTTAACCTATATGTTTTTTATACTATAAAGAACCTGTTACAAACTTTGTTCAGCTTATATCTCCACAACCAGTAAACTGATTTTTACAAACTAAGTTGCACTGGAAAGCTCCAAATAAGGGCTATCTGCACATATGTAGGATGTACAAAAGCAACAACAAATGACTGAGATATCAGGCCATCAGTAGCTGTAAAAGCTTTATCTACTAATATCTCATGAATGGCTGAATGGATTCGTATGATTGAACTTGCATTGGAAAGTGTTCATCAATCTGTACTTATTGGTAGAGATACAAGTATATCAATATAATGACATAATTAGTTACCTTCTAAAATTAGCCTGACATCTGCTATGACAAATGACAGCTCCTATCAGATACGAGTTTTGATCATGTGATGGCAACAGCTTGTGTATAGACCATCACTCTTTTGTATATATACTTCTGTGTCTGATTAGATCTCAGACTTAACAACATTAATTTACATCAATTATTCTTGTTGATACTACTCATTATCTATTATCATTATCTCCTTATACTGAATCTCTGAAACACTACTAAGTTCAAGTACCACAGCTAGTGAGTAGCTTATTTGTGATAGAACCTTAATCTTATTATGCAGCTTAATCATCAGAAAAAAGACTAGACAAGAAAATACCATAAGCTTATTAAAGACATATGAAAATATAGCTGATATTCAACTCCAAATTCAATATATTGTAAAACAAGCCAAAACTATCAACAACCAACTCACTGATATCAAAACCATAATATTATAAGTAGGAGAAGAACATAAATTACAACTAGAAGAAGATATATATGGAATCTTCAAAGAACTGTGTAACATTCTATATGAACATATAAAACAACAACCACATCATATCCAAATCTTATTGAATTAAGCTAGTATAAATGAAAAGAGGTTACAACAGTTAACAAACATATAGAAACACTTTAAGAAGCATATTAAGATACCATCATACCTCAAGGCAAAGGAAAACAAAGAGAAGGAGTCATTTAAGAAGAAGAGATACAATTATACTCATTATCATTACTATATATACTAAGTAGACCATCAACTCCAGAACGGGTTCTCTTATAAGAAGAAATTGAAAATCTAGAGAACTCATTGAAAATATTGAAATCTCTAATGAATGTGATGCAATTTTTACTATTCACCTATTATAAATACATTTGACCTGATAGAGAAAAGAATATACAATATTAAAATGAAATTATGATACATTTCTTAGAATAAAAACATATTGTAAATATAAGTTGACAAAAATTACTATTTATACTAGAAGACTGCTATACAAACCTTTATTTATATCTCATATGATGAATATGATGCTTATTATTGGACTAACTAAGAAGTTGGTAGCCACATATGCATTTGGAGATTTGTGTTGTAGCAACCACTAGTTAAAAAACCAATAAAACTACTAAGATAAACTTATAAGCAAAGTTTCTTATGATAATCACAAGAAAACTCAACAAGGAGTCTCCAATGAATTTCTATCCTATTTATACTATATATGCATGGTTTATGCTGATGATAAATAGTCCTGCCCTAACATATACATGTTGTTTATAAGTTTATCACATTATTACTATAAGATAAATATATTTCCTGACATTACTATTCTAGTCTCTTCTATTTCATTCCAGATATATGACATCACATCATGTGATGCATCATGTGACTACAGTAACATGCCTCTTTATTGTCAAAGAAAAGAAAAGAAATTTTAAATCAAGAAAATAGATAAAAAGAAAAGAAAAATGTTAGTATTCAAGCACACTATGACAATTTGGTATTTAGCAGATATTTACTTTATATCTAACAGACCTTGGATATGTATTAGAGTTTGTTTTACTTTATAACTCTTCTTTGTAGTAGTGATGTCTTTCTCAAATCCTAGTGAAAGCCTATCTTTTATATGACCATACTTCTTGCAATATATTCCTATGGCAGTAATATAATATCTAGACCTCTCAAGTACTTAGTCTTTTATAATAGAGATACTCTTATTGAGCTTAGCCTTCTATAACAGAGTTTCTCTATCTGGCCCCTTTCAGTATTTCATTACTACATTATATCAATACTTAATCTCCTTTAGACTTTGTTTCAATTCTCTGAAGGTACAACTATATAACAGATAGACAGTATAGTATCACATCCTGTTTTGGCCATCCCAAACAATGGATAAACACTTACTCCCTCATCTACACTCAACATCTTTTAGTGCAGATTATCTCTCTCTATTCCCTCTTGGATATCTTTGCTAGCCCTTTGACAAACTCTATGGACTTCTATTCCTGATATCTGAGAATCACTAGAAAACTAGGGTAACTTGCTTAACAGTCTCTATTCTAGATAGCTATTCTAAATAGTATACCTAGTGTATAAACTAGTAGTTTACACTATATTAGCCTTATTCTGAAAATTAACTAGAACTGACATTCTCTTCCAATATTAGTAATGACATACCTTACTACTTTCTGATACTCCCAGAACTCTAAGCCTCCTAAATTTTCTTCTAAAATATACAACTTGTATAACTCATAGAGGCATAGTATACAAGTTAAAGCCAAAGGCTATTCTGAATCTGTCTTTTATATTCTTGGATAGTATATAACTGACTTAGCTTCCAAGATATCTTATTGGATCTCAGATAACAAGATATAAATCATATCTAATAGTACTGTCATATACTATCTGAGTATATCCAATATATCTGACTCCATTATGATAATGCTTACATAAGCTCTACTCCACCCAAAATATCTGCAGAAGTGGATATTCTTCTTTTAGTATAGATTAATCTAGTTCTATTTCATGTTGGATCACTCTCACATGGCTTCTTATAATATCCATAGAACTCTGGACTTGATTTCTGAGGACTTGAGTATATCCAGAGTAGCTTCCTGTCTTCTCTGATTCTCAGATAGTATTAGTACTAGTATTTAAAATATGTAGATACTCTTATATTGAAAATCAACTAGTGTAGTGTACTGTCCTGAGTGTCCATACTTAGAAGTTTGACTTTCAAAATAATTTGCTTTTTATTATAACTTTCTTCTGAAATATAACCATTATAATATATAGAGGTGTAGTATATCTGCAGATGTCAGATAATATTCCTATGCTCTTCTAATGTCTTCCAGAATTCTCCTATAGATGGTTTTTTTCCAGGCATGTTTCATATTTAATATATAGCATATAGGCTGAAGCTAATGTTATTCTGGAAGTCTGTACTACTAAGCTCATTATATAGAGTTTCCACACTCTATACATTTCTAAGCTAACTTTATAAGCTTTTGTCTCCTAGTATAAACCATGCCTAACAGTATTATCAGACTTCCAAGTCTACTATTGCTTCTGAACAGTTCTGTCTACTAAAATCTTCTATTATAGTTCTATTTGCAAATCTCTCAATATCAAATCATACTTCAATAAGTCCAATAGCCTTCTCTTGCTAGAACTCTTCAACTTATTCTAGATTAATCATGGTCCCACTACTTGAGACATCTTTCAATACTGTATCTCATCTTAGTTAACATTTTATTAGGGCTTATTCTTCAAATGCCTTATAATAATCAAAATATATACACCAAAGAAGCTGATTATCTCTAAGATTGCCAACTTGTACAATCCAACCTACCTAGACAGTTTTGCCTGTCCCTAGCCTAAGTATTGTCTCTGTGGACAATAATTCTAATTTAAAAGATGTTCCTGTAACTAATTCTACTAATCATTATAATAATCATTATAATTCTTCTACTCACTCACAATCAAAACCCTAGTATAGCAATAATTCAACTAATAAACAATGAGCTGATATCCTTTGTTATATTGCTAACTCACTTAATGTTAATTAGACTCCTGGTCCCAACTCTAATTCAAGAAGAACTAAAGCCTATATCTCTGATACTTTTAGTAGTACTAAGCCTAACAAGCTCAATAATTTTCTGTTCTAATATTGTCTCTATTTCTATACAAACTCTGTACAATTCAATATGAACATTGCAAAAATCAACTTTGTAATGACTTATTCCTCTGGAGTCATCTAGGACTAGTTTAAGATAGATTTCAACCAGGAAAACCAGAACATTCTGTAAGACTGGCTTTCCAACTAGAATCTATTTTTTAACAAACTACATTGGCATTTTGGTTTCTCAAATCTTATCAGTAAAGTGGTCAATATATTAGATAATCTCCACATGAAGCCCAGTAACAAGATCTCTACTTATAATATGGATTTTATGTACTATGCCTCCAAATTAGGTTGAAGAAATAGTGTTTTGTGCCACTGCTATTACTAGAGGCTCTCTAATTGAATTTAGAATTCTATTTCCATCTATGAACAAGACAAACCTATCTCATTCCAGAATATATATTTTAGTAATGACTATTAATCACTACTACTCAAAGTACAACTGTGAATGCTATTATACAAGAAATGCAAAAAAAAGGCTCTTGAGTCTTACTCTCAAAAGCAAGATAAGGCTTTCTTTGCTGGTAATACTATAGGTTCCCAAAGCAAATACATCACTAGTGGCCTCATTTGCTAAATTTTATCTTCTAAGATATCAAATTTCTTGTTTCCAACTTCCAAGAAACAGTTTAATTCTCTACAGGTGGATTACTTTTTTAAACTGGCCAATAATAGCAAGTTGACTAGTGATGAGTACAAGAAATCTCTCAAAAACAATATTTGCCTCTATTTCAGTATAAGAGATTATAAGCTAAACTTTTGTTCCAAGAAGAAAACTATAGTTACTCCCAAAGACTTTGGTGCTTTAGCAACTATTAATACTCTTGTACTTTCTTCTGAGAAGCCCTTGAAAAAATAAAAAGCAACTCTCAGGTGTTATAATTCAATGATCTTAGAGTTAATCAAAGAGAAAAACCTTGTATTGGGTTAACACAAGAGAACTTGATAGGGAGTTTTGTACAAGATTGTCTATCTCATATACTAAAACCTAATGGTCTGTGTCCTACTACTTAGCCTACCCTAAATGACCATGTGTTTTTCTTAAGGCCAACATATGTTATATATGCTGTATAATATTATCCTTTCTAGATCCTTCTACAATATTCTATGTGTCATGTGGTGTGATAGTGACCTGTGACATCATACTAGCCCCTAACTTCAGGATAAAGGAACAAATGAAAGTAAAAGAGAAATAAAAACAAAAAATAGAGTTCACTGTTTTCAATTCTGATATTAGGACTTTGCATAGACTGAGGACTGCATTGAACTTTCCTATACAGCAACAAGTCTTATCTGACTCAATGTATCTGCTATTTTTGACACCTACTCTCTCTTTGTCTCTCCTAATTCTTGGTTAGGGTCATTTTAATAAAACTTTATTTTGAGCTTTAGTTAATTCCAGATCTACTCATGACTTTATAAACTCAAAATTCATGAATGTTCACAATTTGAAGATATCCACAATCCTGTCAGTTGTTCTCTGTTTATCAGATAGTCTATCAAACAGCACTATCTCTGAATTTGCTACTTTGTCTATAATTTTCCCCTTTGATGATTATATAATTCTAGACTTTTATATTACCTTACTTAATTCTTTTTGCTCTTTAGTCCTTGGATACAACTGGCTTATTTAACACAATCCACTGATTAACTGAGCAAATAGGTTAATAAACTTCTATCTATCTTTGTAGGAAAATCTTACTCTCTTTCTCACATTGTGGCCAACATACTATTGGTATCTTTGTTATAAACTTAGGCTTAAAAGTTAAAGCAAAATAACAACCTTATATTAGATAACAGAAGAGAACTTGATAGAGTTCCAGTTACAGAGTGTCTATCTTATATATACTTGGCTAATTGTTATGGGACACTTTGGACATGAACAATTTTTATTTTCTTTTTCTTTTATTTTCTGACTTTATAAGGATTTTCTTTTCTTTTTCTTTTCTTTTCTTTTGGACGATGAAGAGGCATGTGACATCGCAGTCACATGATGTGACATCGCAGTCACATGATGTGACATCATAAGGCCTAGAATGAGGTAGAAGGATTTGGAAGATGATGTCAGAGCACATGTATACAACATGGTGGCCTTGAGGTGAACATGAGGAAGGAGCATAGACATAAGGGCAGGGTTAATTATTAGTAGCACGGACCATGAGGACTTTGTATATATAGGACTCTAATTAAGAAGAGACTCCTTGTCGAGTTCTCTTGTGAAT
>Ga0157357_1000402_pt1 | contig 18694 bp, 22 predicted proteins | sample AttcapACBM1_FD_111485 | JGI IMG/M metagenome (GOLD analysis project Ga0157357, IMG submission 111485) | Fungus gardens microbial communities from leaf cutter ant in Botucatu, State of Sao Paulo, Brazil - Atta capiguara ACBM1 | ecosystem: Host-associated > Fungi > Mycelium > Unclassified ... | reverse complement strand
CATGGGCTATAGTATATAAGGTAGACTACTTTGTCTTAGGGACTCTATCGAGTTCTCTTGTGTTTCTCTAATACAAGAGTTGTTCTTATTTCCAACCCTAAGGAATAAGTTCATAACAATAACATTACCAGACTCTCTTAATCTCTACAACATCACCATAGACTCCTATTTACTCTCTCATAACCATTGATTATCTCCTTCAGCTACTGACCAATGAGCCCCTATTATCCAACAATGTTTCATTAAGGATTTTGACTATACAGCTCTATCATCTGGTAGTTAGGTTACCAAATATTCTGTCTGATGTTCTACTTGATTGGAACAGACTCTTAAGTATTTAAAGTAGCTTTCATTTTCAGAAAACTTAATACTGTTCTCTTAGAATTTCCCTGTAAGTGAATTGTGTATATAATACTATTAAACAATATTACTTAGGATTTTCTTGGAGTTGTAAACCTTTATAGACTTTATCTAGTTACTTTGATAGTAAATATTATCTAGAATATATGAAACATAGATGTTAAATGATTTTGGCTTCAGTTTGTGTACTATACCTCTACTAGTTGCACTGGTTATATATTTTGGAAGTTATATTTAGAAGTTTTGTAGAGAAAAAGTCCATTAGAAGGTATAACTACTAGCTTATATACCAATTACTTTACCTAAGATAGTTATCTAGGGAATGGAGACTATAAGAGAGTTATCCTAGTTTTGGGTAGTTCTTAGATGGAGGGATGAAAATTCATGAAGTTATTAGTGAGTTCAGTAAAGAAGTATAAGAAGTCATTGACAGTATTAATCTATACTAGAAGAGATTTGTGAGTGTAAATAGAAAGAAAGGTATTATCTGTGGGCTGGAATAGATATTACTAGATCATGATATAACAATTCCTCAAAATAGATAAATCTTATTTTTGTAGAGTTTGGACTATAACAGATTAGTAAAGTATAACAGAGTTTAACAATATCTTTCTAGTATAGAGTTTGTATTAGATAACAATGTTTGGTATAAAGTTTGGGATTTTGTATCAAGATTATATCTCTTAACATCTACCTCTCCTTCCAGATTACTATGTTTCAAAGTAAGTCTGAAGTTGATGCTTTGAAAGTTAACCAATTGAGCAAATCATAGAGCTTAGGAGTTAAGATAGTAAAACTTAGCTATATGATCTGGTACAAACACATCTAATACATTCTCTCAAGAATTTGCTTTTAAACTGAAATCTTTTCACTTAATTAGGGACTGGTATCTTTTATATAAGGATAGTAAGTGTATGACCAGTAGAGTATGATAGAGTTTAAGTACAGAGTTTCAAAGTTTGACAATGATTTATCTCTTATTTACACTCTCTGATTTCTTTCAGTGCAGATCATCTCTCTTTAGATGTCCTTACTAGTTCCTTGCCAACTTCATAGACTTATATTCCTAACATCTAAGAATCACTAGTGTCTAGGATAACTTGCTTAGTAGCCTCCACTACCCTAGGTAGAATTTTTAGTATATAAATCAGTAATTTATACTATACTAGCTTTATCCAGAAAATCAACCAAAACTAGCACTAACTTCCAGTGTTAGCAACAACATGCCTTACTACCTTCTGGTGGTCCCAGCCCCCTAAGTTCACCATGTCCTCTTCTGAAATATGTGACCAGTATGACTTGTAGAGATACAGTACATAAGCTCAAGTCAAAGATTGTTCCAATCCCATCTTCCATGTTCTCAGATAACATATAACATACTTATTTGGACTTTTGAGAGATCTCATCAGATCTCAGATAATGAAGTGTAAACTGCATCTAACAAGATAGTGGGATTTTATGACAAGGTTATATCTCCTAATACTTATACTGTAAACTCTTATCCTGAAAATTGACTAAAATCATCACCAAGTCTTAGTGTTAATGGTGACACATTTCACTTTCTAAGAGCCACTCATATTCTAACCCTCTATAGTCTCCTCTCTAAAATATATAGCCAATGTGATATATAAAGGTATAGCATATAAGCTAAAGCTAAAGATTATTTGATATCTATATTCTGTATATCACATATAAGTGTATCACAGACAAGTGTTATACATCATTTGCTTCTCCATGTACTATTTGTAAACCTTAATTACTGAGATATGAACCATGCCTAATAAATACAAGAACTTCTTGTTGTGATTCTTATGAGAGTTTTTATTACAATAAATCTATGATATAAGAGTTTGTGAATGTAAAACAGTATCTTTGATATTAGATGAAACTAGAGCTAATAGAATATACAAAATCAGTTAAAAAATAGAAGTCTGAGATATATTACTCTACTATCATCACTGGTTTGGACCTTAGAGAAAATAGAGAAAAGAGTTTAAACAAATTGATAACCTTTGTTTGAATACTAGGTGAAGTCTTCTCATTGCTGGTAGAAGCTTTAAGTAATAGACTATAGATTCTACTCACTTCTCCATTTCAAGCTTATTATTTAAACCTGAATTGCTACCATACTCTCTGGATGACTAGAGGATATAAATCTCAAAGAATAGTGTTGAACAGTGTTATAATCCTAAGCTTGGCTTGGGTTGTAACTTAGGCAAAGACTTGAGAAAGAATAAGAGAAATAATCAATTGGTAATGCATACCAACTTTGATGTCACTAAACTTCTATTGTTTTTGCTCAGGACCAAGTACCAGTAGAGTACATCAATATAGACAGTCAATCAGTTGGTAAACTTGATTCAGAGTAGATTGAGAAAGTGATACACACATCCACAGCTGACCAAGGACCATAGTAGGAGATCAGCATTAATATCATAGAACCATTACCAAAATCAAATGATAAAGACATAATAGTAGTTATAGTGGATTGATTCACAAAGATGATTGGACTTAAGATAACAACAATAGCAGTATCATTGAAAAAAATAGCCAAAATTTATAAGAACAACATATAGAAAATTTATAGAGTTTCAAAGAAGATTCTTAACAACAGAGGATCTCAATTTGCTTCATAGTTCATGAAAGACTTAATATAAGTACTTTACTCAACACTATCTAATTAAACAATAAGTAACATCTAGTTGATGGCCTTGGTCTAGTTATCAACATTCACAACTGCCCATACTGTGTAGCTAGCTCTGCTTTACACCAATAATATATCTGTTATGATTCAATGATCTTAGGGTTGATCAAAGAAAGGAACCTTGTATTAGGGTTAACATAAGAGAACTCAATGAAGTTCTTAGTACAATGTATCTACTTTTATATACTAACTACTAATGGCCCATGCTCAACTATTTCTAGTCTGCCCTAAAGACTATGTGTTAGCCATGAAATTAACATATGTTGTATATATTGTATGACATCATTGTTCTTGAACCTTCTATTATGTTCTATGTGACTGTTATTAAGACCATGTCATCTAATGTGACTGATATGTGACAGTGTGTGATTGTGACATCACTCTAACCCTAACTCTGGATCCCAAAATAAAGATTTGAAAATGAAAATGAAAATGAAAAAGGATATTAAATAAAAAAACTAGTGTTCAAGCTTTGCATATCTGACAATATCAAGTTTTGGGGATTTGTTAAGAAAAGAGAATTAGCATACTACTCAGTCAATTAATAAACTACCAAAATATAGTATAACTATTTATTTTAAAAAAGTAAGAGTAGTAATTGAAGCTTGATAGAAGTATTGAGTATAATTGTACAAATAAGGGAAAAACTATGACATAACTGAGAGAAGTTAAGATAGTCAGAACTAGAGATAGAAAAGAATATCTTGAAGCTCAGCTGAAAAACTATCTGATTCTAAACAGTATTATTAAAAACAAATTTCTATAATGCTTGAATACTATATCTATTAATCCAAACAATTAGAGATTACATATTGGATACTTTTGATGAATCTTATTGTCACATATCACATGTATTGAATTCTTACTTAAACATCATATCAAAAACAAATTTCTATATTAAAATATTAGATAATGTTTTATAAGATTCTATTTATAGATTAACATGCCACATGTATAACGTGCTAGTAATCAGTATCTGACATCGTCTTTGCGACACACGTGTAACATACAAGTAGCATCGAAAACATCAAGATCTAAGGTTTTGGTTTTCGATCCTATTTTCACGCTGAATGAAAAAGTATCGGAATACCTACATGCGGAATGATATATGAGTCTTGCAAAGTCCATATGGACTTGCTGTGCCCAGTGCAAATGTTGGTCCAGACCAAAGGTACAGTTGATGTAAAGAAAAAGAAGCAGGAACGAGTGCCTAGCTTGATAGCGCCTTTAGGTTCTGACCTGCCGCAGAGATAGTGATCCACCAAGTCAAACCACGAGGTTTGCCGATGGACGGGAAAAATATGTATCCGTGCATATTAAATTCGGCAGAGTGGAGAAACTACGAAATATCCATGTCGCGGACTGATGCCTGGCTCATGGGACCCAGATACTCCAGATACTGCATGTGGGAAGGATATTTTCTTCCGAGCACATGGGCTGACTATACTCGGGCTGCCAAGTCTATGGAAATACATAAAAGCAAACCAGACTCTGGGGTTCTCCTCCAGAATTCCGCATCTTTGCCCAACGATCGCCTCTTGAATTGGTTTTAGGCATGAGACTTACCATCTTCCTTTCTTTGATCGCTGTCACTGCCGCAGCAGCCCTTCCGGTATGTTTTTGGATGAGGTACATGTGAATATGCTTGTTCATCTCTGTCATTGTTCAAGGTCTCAGAGGATGTTGAAGCGACCCCTGACTGGCGTCGCACATCCCCTGACTGGCGTCGCACATCCCCTGACTGGCGTCGCACATCCCCTGACTGGCGTCGCACATCTCCCGACTGGCGTCGCACATCCCCGGACTGGCGTCGGGAAGTCGATGAACACAACGATAGTGCTATAAGGCGGTCAGAAGCCGAAGTTCTCGGAGGAACAAACTGACTGGAGATGCAAAGAGAACGTAGGCCGGGGTTGTAAGAGAGGCGAATCCGATCAGGTTGGTTTACATCCGTCCTTTCTCAGCTTGACGCTCGCCAAGCTAATTTCATCATCATAAGCGTGGACCATTTCGCCTTATCATGCTGTGCTGTGGACTTTTTACCATCCATTCCTACATTATTGTTGATTTCATGATTGTACAAGGAACCGTTCATTGAAAAAAATTCTGTACACCGTTTCTCGACGATCTGGCGCAGAGTTTAGTGTTTCCCATTCAGCTGGTCTTTACATTCGGGATTTAAACGTATACGTCCGGTTATGCGTTCCTTCTTTGTCAAGGTTGCAATCCAGGGCCAAACATCTAAGTATAAGTTTGTGCCTTGATTTCTACTAGTCGGAAGTAGCCACGAGTGAAGAATGCTCCTCAATTGTTTCTCAGTGACACCTGATTTGGTCATACTTTGGTGTTGTTGACGCGTAAATGAGGACACCCCGAATTTTCTCCTCGAGCCTCTCGTCTTGTAGCTCTTCGTCATGGCTGGACTCCCCAATACCGTTCCTGAAGACGCGTTGACGCGCGATAGAACTCGCTCTTTTGAAGATTTTCTTGAATCTGACTCAACACTCTACGATTACAAAGATGAAATCTCCCGGTTACTTCGAACAGACCGGACGCGTCTCATCGTGAACATCGATGACCTACGCGACTTCAACCGCGAGTTTACGGATGGTCTCCTCAAACAACCATTTGACTATCTTTCTGCCTTTGACGCCGCCCTCCTCAATGTAATCTCGCGTGTCTATGATCCGGATAAATATACGATCGAGTCGAAAAACTATAAGGTCGGCTTCAGCGGATCCTTTGGCGACCATCATGTTAGCCCGCGCACTCTGCAAGCAGTGCATCTCGGAAAGATGATTTGTTTAGAAGGAATCGTCACACGTTGCTCTCTTGTCCGACCGAAAATGTTCAAGTCCGTGCACTATTGTCCCGAGACAACCCAGCATCACGTTCGCGAGTATCGTGATGCAACATCAACTTCCAATCTTGCTCCAACGCCAACTGTGCCCCCAACCCAGACAGAGCAAGGTCACCCTCTCGAGACAGAGTATGGCCACTGTATCTTCCGTGACCATCAGCGGATCAGCATCCAAGAAATGCCAGAACGTGCACCTGCTGGTCAACTTCCACGAAGCACAGATGTTATCCTTGATGATGACCTTGTGGATAAGTGCAAACCGGGTGATCGGATACAGCTGGTTGGAGTTTATCGCAGTGTCGGGGGAGGCTCGAGTGGTGCATTTAGGTGAGTTTTACTCATTCCCATTGATAATTGCTGACCTTATCAAGGTCTCTCATTCTTGCCAACAACGTCAACCTATTATCGAGCAAAATTGGTAGTGGAATTGCTCAAATGTCACTTACAGATACAGACATCCGCACAATAAACCAGCTCGCCAAGCGTTCCGACATCTTCGACCTTCTTTCCGAATCCCTTGCTCCTTCAATATATGGACATGAATACATAAAACGCGCCATTCTCCTGCTTCTACTTGGTGGCGCAGAGAAAAATTTGCCCAATGGAACTCACATCCGTGGTGACATCAATCTTCTCATGGTTGGGGATCCCTCAACAGCCAAATCACAAATGCTCCGATTCGTTCTCAGTACAGCTCCTCTGGCCATTGCCACAACAGGCCGTGGCAGTTCTGGTGTCGGTCTTACTGCTGCGGTAACAACTGACAAAGAGACAGGAGAACGGAGACTTGAAGCCGGGGCAATGGTCCTCGCTGACCGTGGCATAGTCTGTATTGATGAATTCGACAAAATGTCGGATATTGATCGCGTAGCAATTCACGAGGTTATGGAACAACAGACGGTCACCATCGCTAAAGCAGGTATTCATACCAGTCTAAACGCACGATGTAGTGTGGTTGCTGCCGCTAACCCCATATACGGGCAGGTGAGAACTGACTAAAAATCGCAAGCCGAGATACTGATTTTTCTTGCAGTACGATATCCACAAAGATCCCCACAAGAATATCGCATTGCCTGATTCATTGCTCTCTCGTTTTGATTTGCTATTTATCGTCACGGATGATGTGAGCGAAACTCGCGACCGTATGATTGCCGATCACGTCCTTCGGATGCACCGCTATCTTCCTCCGGGTGTTGAAGAGGGGACACCCTGTTATGATAGCCTAGATCAGCAGCTTGCCATTGATGGTCCTGGGGCTGGAATCAGCGAGGAGAATATCGAGACTAGTCCTTTCCAGAAGTACGATCCCCTCCTTCACGTTGGCGTTGGTAGTAGTTCCGTACGACGTGTGACTCGCAGCAACAAGGCTAAGAAGGAGGTCCTTGACATTTCATTCGTCAAAAAGTACATACAATATGCGAAAGGTCGAGGAACTCCTGCATTGACGAAGAGCGCCGCAGACCACATCATCCAGGTCTATGCAAATCTTAGGAACGAAGATATGGAGGCGAACCAAAAAAAGGTAATTCGATAGAGTACCCCCCAAAAACATGGAATTCACTCCTTCATTAGACATCGCCGTTGACTGCGCGCACGCTCGAGACCTTGATCCGCTTAGCCACCGCCCATGCGAAAGCTCGTCTGGCTTCCAAGATAGAGGGACAGGATGCCCGACGGGCAGAGGAAATAATGCGGTTCGCACTCTTCAAAGAAGTTCCCAAGCGGCAGCGACGAAAGAAGCGCAAAATGGTGAATGGCACTGTTAATGGTACACGTAAGGGAGATGAAGAAGATGCAGAAGGCAGCAGTGAAGATGAATCTGACGGCGAAGAGGATGGAGATGAGGGCGAACAGCAACGCATGACCACTCCTGCAGTAGTGCAAACGAATCAAACCCAGGATCCCATCTGGGGGGAGGATAGTCAGGATGTGCAGATGAACGTGGAGCCGCAACAGGCTCTACCAAGCCCTGAAGCCGATGGCGAACTGACTCAAAACAGGTTCGTCGGCTTTGAGAAGAGTCTAGTGCTTCCACTAATCGCGTTGACTTCAGATTGCAGTTCTTCCGCACAAGACTGGCGAACTTATTTGCCACTCGACTGCAAGACAGGGAAGAGATTTTCCTTAATCAACTGCTGGAGTTTGTCAACGAGGGCCTGCCCATGGACCAGCTATATGGCACTGCAGAGGCGACCGCGGCGTGCAGTGCCATGCAGGAAAATGATGAGCTGATGATAAGCGGTGGTATAGTCTACAAGATGTAGGCGCGATGTGGCATCTATCTGCGTGTCAGTGTCTTACTGTTGTGACCAATTGTATACCCTGATATACTTATCCCCAGCGACATCCTGCTTTACTGGCAGCTTGTTTGTACAACTACGATGAACTGTTGATCTCATTGGAAACAAAGACTTCTTCACTGTCCTGAGAGCCCGCTGGTAGACCGACAAGACACAACTGCCACAGGGTCTCGTGAGTTGGGAAAATAATGGGCCCAGTTTTGGACATACTACCCAACGTCATCCTACTTAATTTAAGGGAACGGTGGCTTGTGCAATTTTCACCTGATAATGGACAGTATTTCGCTGGATATATGGAAGCTGAAGCAACATGGGGGATTATGCACTGGATGATATACATGAAGGGATTTTGTACCAATATGCCAACATATCCATATCTCGTCTGTTTCATACCCATGCTCTGATGTCTCTAACTAGCTATAGCGAATGCTCCTTTCCTTGTTGCTCGAACTCCGATTGGTCGTATAAGGATGCAGTTTTCGTGCCGAGCGCTGTGAATTTGGCAGATTCTACACTAACACTAACCAGGAGTATCGCCCTCTTGCAGAGTGGCTCGCATCCTTCTTGACAGTCAGATCATTAAACATCGTAAAGTCGAAAAACAGTGCCTTCCTCAGGCACGCGTTCCATCTATCATCGACATCCACGCGCCACTTCGCACATGCTCAACATCGAGACAACCAAATTGTCTGTCTTTGGTCGCTGCTTCCACGGCCACTCAGGCCCAGTCAATAGACTGTAAACATGTCCTCGAAAGCCGAGAAACAGGCAAAAATAGCTGAAATTAGCTCCTGCGCATCGAGTTGCATCTTAAACTGAATATCATGAAGAAGTCATAATCTAATTCGAACAATATGAGTGTTACTGGGATCAAATCATTCTTCTGAACATAATGACATCAAATAGCTACTATCGGCCTTTGCCTGGGTCCACGCAAGGAAGCCTCCAGTGGAATATGAAAATCCGATAGCTCTTGCATACAATTACGATGAGGACGTGATCATACACACAGCTCAATCACCTAGGTACTGGGTTCATTGCTCAACTTCAGTGTCAGTGCCTCCGTATCTGCGAATGGATAGTTACTTGAGATGCGTAATCAAACTGCTGTGCTGCTACCATATCAGTGTAGAGTGAAGTGTTGTGGCACCAATCCTATGACGACTGAGGTTGGAGATATTATACAGGACACGAGAAAGCAGTACTTACCAGAGCTGTTCAGGATCAAACGTTCGATGTAGACTTGGACTCGCCTGGAATGCAACTTAGTAACACCGGATCTTACCTAAGGATCAAAATAATTGCCATGAAAAGATCCGGGAAAGACAGGGAATTCGTCGGAGCTGAAAGTGGCGGAGGGAAGATCGAGGGGTGAATGATTGATCACACAGGACAATCTCATTTGCGAGATCACGGATCCAGAATTCTTTTCTTTTCTCTTTGGAAAGGATCAAGGGTCTGGAAGAGCTGTAGAGCTCTTGACACAAGGAAAGAATTCAACTGGAATCCGCAAATTCATTCGTGGATTGATATTGATGATAGACTTAGCTTGGTTCAGGTGTAGAATCGCGGTACAGAGTTTCTGAATATTGTTTGCCGACATTGGCGCACCTAACCGATGGCGTGCAAACGTGTTATCTACAAAAACTGTTATCGATGACCGCAAACCCCACTCATCACTCCATCTTTACTAGCTCCGCTTTATTAAGCCTTTCTCAGTTTCAAACTCGATAGTTCCTCCATCCATCCTTCAACTACTATGTATCCCGTTGACGGTGTCCGTTCTCAAATCGAATGGAACTCTACCCTCAGCGTCTCTGACGCTCCTGTCCCCACTGAGTCCACTAAATACCTCCGCAAGGTCAGTTCTCGACGCGCTTTCTTCACTGTCGGCGCGATGTTCACGAAGACATTCCAAGACCTCGATTATTGCAACTATCGGTGAGTCCAGACACCCTAATCGTCATGTGCGCCTAGTTTATGCTTCACAGGCCCGAAGATCAACACGGTAGAAAAGCTCGCAGAACTCCGTCGCGCTGGTGTTAACATTGGTTCGGACATTCGTTCCAGCGATAGGAAAAGGGAATTGATATTCTTTAGTTCGCATGAACTTTTCTCATGGATCGTACGAGTACCACCAAAGCGTCATCGACAATACCAGGAAAATGGTCGAAGGTGAGTTTTTTTCCATTTGTCTTACCTTTTCTCCACTTGAGCTCAACACACTGTTCCTCTAGCTGATCCACATGGACGTCCTGTGGCTATTGCTCTGGACACCGTAAGCATTGAGGTATTCCCCCTATCGAGTGCCCATATTAAACCGCTATGCGATTCACAGAAAGGCCCTGAAATTCGTACCGGCCTGACGAGGGATGGCAAAGATGTACGTCACTGCCTTGAAAATGCGGGTGAACCAGGCTCATCATGTTTGTCAGTGGCCCATCAGTGCTGGTCATGAATTCACCGTCACCACTGACCCCAAGTACAACGAGAACTCCGATGACCGATACATGTTTGTAGACTATGTAAGTGAAATCACCTCGGGACTTGTCGATATGAAGTTGACTGTACATAGGTCAACCTACCCAAGGTTACTGCCCCCGGCAAGCTGATATACGTTGACGATGGTTCGTGTGGTTGGAGTAATTGGGAAAACTTCGCTTATTTGTTTTCAGGTATCCTATCCCTTCTCGTTCTCTCCATTGAAGGTACCGATGTACACGTTCGTGCTGTAAACAGTGGCAACATTTGCTCGCGCAAGGGTGTCAATTTGCCCAAGACTGACGTCGATCTCCCCGCTCTTTCGGAGAAGGATAAGGCTGATCTCCGCTTCGGTGCACGGAATGGTGTTGATATGATTTTCGCATCCTTTATCCGCCATGGTGAAGATGTTAAGCAAATTCGTGAAGTCCTCGGTCCCAACGGTGCTTCTATCAAGATTATCGTCAAGATTGAGAACGAGCAGGGTGTTTCTAACTTTGACGAAATCCTCAAGGAGTGTGATGGTGTTATGGTCGCTCGTGGTGACCTAGGCATCGAAATTCCCGCTAGTCAGGTCTTCCTCGCTCAGAAGATGATGATTGCTAAGTGTAATATTGCTGGCAAACCCGTTATTGTTGCCACTCAGATGCTCGAATCCATGACTGTAAGTCTATTGAAACTTATAATTGATCTCTTTCACCGAGACCTGGATTTCAGTACAATCCCCGTCCTACTCGTGCTGAAGTTAGCGACGTCGCTAATGCCGTCCTAGACGGTGCCGACTGTGTCATGTTGTCTGGAGAGACTGCCAAGGGATCTTACCCCATTCAATCTGGTATGAACTCCACCTGAATAAAGCTATGACGGAACGTTAACGGGTGTTTAGTGTTGATGATGGCCGAAACTTGCTTGCTTGCTGAGTCCGCGATTTGTTACCCTCCCCTGTATGACGACTTGCGTGCTGTTCAAGCTCGGCCAACTGAGACGGTTGAGACTGTCGCCATTGCTGCTGTCGCGGCTGCTGCTGAGCAAGATGCCAAGGCCATCCTTGTTCTTTCGACAAGTGGAAACACTGCGCGCCTTGTTTCCAAGTATCGTCCCAACATTCCTATCATCACTGGTGTGTGCATTCCTTTCTTGATCTTGCGTCATACATTTGCTGAAGCCAGAACAAAGTAACTCGCAACGAGCAGACAGCAAGGCAGATTCACTTGCACCGCGGATGCTATCCCTTCTGGTATCCTGAGCCTCGTGGCATACAAACTTATCAATGGCAGACTGACGTCGATAACCGCATTCGCTTTGGTCTTCGTAATGCACTTGAATTGGGACTTGTTGACCCCGGTGCAACCATTATTGCTATTCAAGGCTGGAAGGGTGGCCTTGGCCATACCAACACTCTTCGTATCTTGACTGTACCTGTTGATCCCGTTGACCTCGAGATCCAGCCCCTTGGTGCTCTGTGATTATTTATGTTAGCAACGAAAGTAGTATATGTATCACCGACATGTAACTGTTTGACATCCCGCATGATAGAATTTATAAAGAAACTCGGCTTCCCACGGGTGGAATTTCGATATCAATTTTGGTCCCATTTTTGCCCACAGTGGCCTGGGACCTTTCTACTTGTCAGCCTTCAGACTATGTCCTCTCCCCCCTTCACTGCCTACCTTCCAGACCGCACTCGTGTACAACGCAGTCGCCGGGCAACTAACAACAGTCTACCCGTCTTCGCCAACGGTTCTTCCGCTGTCCAGGAGAAGCTCGCCCTTCATATTCACAACACACCATGGTGGTTTCGAATTGCGATTCCAGTCCCCTTTATTCACCGTTCTCTCCGATTTTCGGTCCTCAATCCACGCAAAGTCCATGATTTTGCGGCAGCACGCTTTGGGAGGAAACGTGGTTGTCTAGTGCTGGTAATGTTCTTCATGCTGGCTTTCTTCTCTATCTTCGCACTTGCGAGGCGATTTGGAACGCATGCAAAGCAGTGGTCCCTCAGTAAAGACACACGGACACTGGTGTATCGGCAGGCGGACTTACAAAAAATATGGATGTGGGAGATAGCAAGTGGGCATTATCCCAGTAGGAAAGCTAGTGCGTCGTGATTGCAGCTCGAACATATTTATGGAACTTTCTCCTCTCAGTGGAGGGAACTTATTGCTACTCATAGTCCCGGAGCAGATGCAGTTCAAGGACACAATAACAAATCCTGCGTTACCACCGAGAAAAACCAACTTTCCCTCCCCCCTCAATGAAGAAGCGACTGTGTTTGTTACGACTACTCACGGACTTGGTCCAGAGCGAATGTATTTCAATATTCAGAGTCAGCCTCCGAATGTTGCGTATCCCCCACGGCCTATTCCTGGTAGCGTGGCAGACCTGGACATCGTCATGGAACATTGCGACTTCTCGAAGAAGAAAGTGCGTCCAAACATTCTTCTTGTGTACTTATTGAATAAAAATGGTTCTAGTTTGTTCGGGACTGCTTGGAAGTCTTACGTGTAGGCGCGGGACTGGATAATGGGAGACGATTCCGGAGAGGAAAACTAGACGACTGGAAATATATCTACCTTGAGAGGGCTGAAAACAACACGATTCATTCACATGCTCGTCGACATGCAGAGGACGAGGAAGATCTTTTCGCTGAGGTCACCGCTGACCGACATCATTACGCTCAGAGTGACAATGCTTCTGATCTTGACAGTGGCCTTTCAAGGCGGCGAGATGTCCAGACCGAACAGTCCATTGACCTTCGGCCACCTGATCGTTACCGGCCCTACGCATCATTATCACATCCCTGTGATCCGGAAAATCCACGACTGTTTCATATGTTCTGGACAGGACCCTTCACAGATAAACCATATCTTGCTATTCTTAGTTTTCTGTTCACTCAGAATACGGGACTGCATTTGAAGCAATGGTCAGAAGACACCAGCTGTCGACCGCAGTTTTGGATGTGGATTAACCCTGGCCCTGCGGCCTCTGTTCCGAATCCCAATTCAGAGAGGGATATGGTTGCTCAGCTTCGATCAAATCCTTGGGCAGCACCATTTTTGCATCCGAGGTTCAGAGGAATAGTCGAGTTCAAGATGTGGAATACGACGGAGCAGATGGATGGTGTGCCGGAACTGAGAGATGAATGGCGCTCGAAGGATTTGTTTAACTCAGGTGGGAATGTGATCAACGTTGACAAGAAATCTGTATCCACCCCTGGCGCTAAAGAGACAGAGACGAACAGTGACTTGACCAAGCGCACAGGCTCAAAGTCTGCATCGACATACGACCGACTTTCTGTCATTCTCTCGGATTTGGCAAGATTCATTCTATGCCACCGCTTTGGGGGGATTTACCTCGACGCCGATACAATTTTCCTCCGAGACTGGGAAGAACTGTGGGGTTGGAGAGGGGCTTTTGCATATCGCTGGTCTCGACTGCCTAGATACAACACTGCGGTGCTCAAACTCAACAAAAACTCAGCGCTGGGAAAGTTTTTGTTTAGGACTGCGCTCAAGAATAACTTGGATTTCCATCCAATGACTATGTCGGTGTATCTGAGGGAGGCCCATCTGGAAGGATTGTTGTTGATGTTATCTGATGCACTGTTTGACTCCGCATGGCTCAATACCGAGGGCTATCAGCTATTGAGACCGCCTCAGCCATATTTTAGCAGGTAAGCCTCTCATGGTTACGACATCAACCCAAGATCCAAGTGCCAATGTCCTATATTTGTAGCTTCGAGCATTTCTTTGACACTCCAATCTCCGAGAGCGCTGCTCCCCAAGCACTTGGATTCGAAGGCTTTTTCCGAGGTGCATACTCATACCACTTTCACAACTTCTGGTACGGTTGTCTTTCCAATTGTCACTGAAGTCAGCCTTAATCTTACTCTCAGGTGGAAACCATTTGATCCCGCGCGTAACTGGCCTGATCTTGGTCCTAAATTCGTTGAGGGAGAACGAAAGATCCGTGTGAATCTACGAGGTGTTCAAAAAAGTAAAGTGTTGGTTCAAGAGGTTCAAGAGGATGAAGACACAGTGAATCAAGATCGACGCGACTTGGACTGGGCAACAGTGCTGAAGCGGACATTCGAGTCATACATTCGTGGAGAGAGACCGAACATGTATGGGGAGTGGCTAGAGTGGTAGCACTCGCACTTCTTCATGAATTCTATTTCTCTATCCCACATCATTCCCGCTATAATTCTCACTATCTTGTCAACTTTTTGGAACTGTTCCTCTATTTTTATTTGCTTGGGTTTGGATGGATAGGGACCTTCGGTTTCACTGTCATGTTGTTTAACCTTTATGACTGTACCTACGATACTATTTACTAACATGCTCCAAGAGTATGTTAAACCTATGATACTAATCTAATGCCCCAATGTCAGTATCATCGTCAGCTTAATTTATCAATTTCCCGCTTTAATCTCAGACTACATGGTCAGCTTTCTTGGGTACGAGTAAGTATCAGAAAAATCTGGTTAGGTGATAAATTAAGATGCAAAGTTGCTGCCAAGAGCCGATCCATGATTACATTCAGAGTGTCAGTCTATGGACTTTCCACTCGCACCGTTCGAACCCTTTGCAGAAAACTTGGCTTGAGCAGTGTTGACTGCGGACTTGAGGGTAGTGATCACTTGCTCGGAATTCTCGGCACCAAATATGGATGTACCTGCCACGATGACATTCGAGCCTAGGGAAAGCAGTCAGTAAGACTTTTCTGCATGGAACACCCGATTATTTTGCAACCGAAAAGCCTAACCTGCATCAGCGCAAACATGAATCGTTTTTGGTCCAATACCACCATCAACTTCGATATCTTTATCGGGAAAACGTTGGCGGAGTTCAGCTACTTTGGTGACACACCGGTCCAAGAACTTTTGACCACCTCGACCTATTTTTGCACGCCGGACAGGAAATTGAGGGAGTTCTGATAGTGATCTAGGGGATGACGCACCTGGATATACGGTCATGACAAGGAGCATGTCGGCTGCTGTGCCTATCTCATCTGTGATGACTGTTGAAGGTGTGTCCGGTGAAATGGCTATCCCGGCACGCATGCCGCGTCGATGGATGTTGTGGATAAGGGATACGGGATCGGCTAAAAGGACCGACGAACGGGGAATCAGTTACAGGAATTTTTTCTCCCCTATTCTCTTGTTTTCTCAGGAAAAGGGGACACACATGTTGCTTCGTAGTGGAAACAGTAGAGAGCACCTCCTGCGTCTGCAATATCGTCCACCCACTGTTGACAAAAATCATTCACTTCGGATATAGGTGGTGTGGAAGCAACGAGGTATTGAAACGTAGACTAACTTTCTCGGGTTCAGATACCATCATATGACAATCCATGAATATGCCTGGAACGCCCTTATGGACACAGGAAAGGATTGGAGCACCTGTAAGACGGAGAATCAGAAAACAATCGTACAGTGTCGAGTAATTGAATAAACTCACCCATAGTGATATTTGGGACGAAATGTCTTGGGAAATAAGCATGTATGAGTGGAATGAAAGGACTGAACCGCAATTGATAAGATTACCCATCCATGACGTCTAGAGATAAAGTGTAAGCAATAATCAGGAGGTCAATGGAAGATACCTGCCCATGTGTAGCCATTCAGCTCCGTTCTTGATCATACGATTACATTCTGCGGTGAGTTGCCCGAAGTCAGAGGCTAGGACAGAGGGAGCTATGATTGCGCGTGGCATTGTTACAAGGCTATGAACACAGCAACCAGCACACCTGATATTCTAATTTACGTAAGTTGGGTTACACGAAAGTATTAATACTCCCTCACACAAGTTTCTACATAAGTTTCTTTCCCCTCTAATTGCTATGTATGCCAAGTGTTTCGTCGTCGCTTTCTTTGCCTCCGTTGCCTTCCTTGTGGCCGCTTCCCCGAACCCCGTTTCCAAGCCCACCCCAGCTCCCACGGAAGAGTTGCATGTTCGCCAGGATGGTATGCCCACCCCGAGACCAAGGATTATTAGCTTCTAAAAACGGTTTTATCCAGCTGGTCAAATCTTCGACTCGCTTACAAGCGTTGCTGTGTCTTTGATTACTGGCCCTGGTGCGTACACCTCCATGATTGATTCCTTGAATCTGATTTCTTCGCTTGTAGGTGGTTCTATCTTCACACATGCTACTTCTGTTGTCGGAGGTGCTTTCTCGGAAGTAACTAGTGCCATTGCAGGAGTAGGCGGTACTGAAGTCACATGTATGTTCCTTCTTCGTGATTGAGCCGTGACTTAGTTGACTTTACAGCTGCTGGTGGACGTGCATTTACTATCGTAACTAGTGAGGGTGGACAGGCTTTGACACTTGCTGAGTCGGGTATTCCGACTTCTGCTTTCGGCTCTATCTACACCGTTGCAACTGCCGCTGTCTTGCCTAGCACCAGCAGCAGTGCTGCCACCGGTATGCATGCTGTTACAGCATCCATGATTGTTGGGTTGGTTACAGTACTAGGGAGTGCGTTGCTTGGTGCCGTGATGACTCTCTAATCAGAGCTCCCGGTCTCAGTCTAAGTATCGTCATGAAACGACACTTTGATTTGTTTTGCCGTTCCGCGGATTTTTCGTATTCATGTATCTTATCTGCTTGATGTCGTCATTGTATCAGCATGCATTATTCATTGATCTCTATTTATGGATACCATCTACTTATGGATGACTACACGTTGATCTCTATTTATGGATACCATCTAATAAATGCTGATTACCCATCATGTAATTGGCATATATTACCGACTATGCCGGCTTTTTTGGGTGTTCTGAATTAGGTGTTGAGAAAGTTCTCAGGCTATTACTAATAGCATATAATATAATGTTCTAATAGCAAGGCTATTAGAATCTACTGGCCTTCGATGTTAAGTACTGGTGTCTAGAAAAATAATCAAGTAGGAAACACCTATAGAGATACTATAGAGACTGATTCCTAGCAATATGATAACAGAGAGTCCAGATAATAGGTTGCCAAATACATGATCTGTGTCACAGACCCATCTGAAGCTATTCATTTTCTACAACGAATGAGTCTCATATCAATTACAGGTACTGTTCCACATATACAGACTTTTTTACCACAGATCACATATCTGTATTGCATAATAACTTGTTTCTTAGACTCTCTATCACAATCAATATATGACATGTGTTAGCCTTACTGCAACTGTGTGGCTACCCAATAAGTACATACATACCATTGTAGTATATAAAGATAGACTAGTGCTTATTAATAAAGAGAGAACTTGAGTATGCTCATTGTAGTTCCAGTAGAGGAGTATGTATTTTCTATCTCGTCATTACTCCTCTTTTAATTCTTCATTTCATATTTCTTCATTTGATACTTCTGTTATTTTTCTTTCCATGGTCTCTGTACTGACATGCACTGATCTTCTTTATTACTATGTAAATAGGTACATACTCAAACATAGTTCGTAGCTAGACTGAACTGTTCTTTCGACCATGTTCTACCATCTTATCCCTATCTACCGTCGCGTTTCGGAGTGACATAAGCTCCTTAGCATGAGAAGTCGCTACTCGTAATCACCAGTCAGCTGGACCATAGCTGAATCATAGCTGAATCATTCACCATTCACACCCATATATATAAATGGATATCCATCGATCGCCCGTCTCTATCAGAGTAATGTCAGTACAAGCTCAATCCATTTCTCCTCTTGCCCCTATCGGTGTAAATGCTGCATTGGACCCATCGGTCAAACCACGTCCAAAGATCTTCGATGAATTTGCGTTAACAGACCGGGTTGGGATCGTCTCCGGTGGCAATCGTGGGCTTGGCCTTGAGATGGCTCTGACATTATGTGAACTGGGTGCGCGAGCGGTCTATTGTTTGGATTTGCCAGAGACCCCTTCGGAGGAGTGGCAGAAGACGAAAGAGTATGTAGCGAAACTAGGGAACAATTCAAGGTTGGAGTACATCAGTGTTGATGTGACTGATCAAGAAAAGTTATGGAAGATT
>Ga0157357_1000401_pt1 | contig 18757 bp, 20 predicted proteins | sample AttcapACBM1_FD_111485 | JGI IMG/M metagenome (GOLD analysis project Ga0157357, IMG submission 111485) | Fungus gardens microbial communities from leaf cutter ant in Botucatu, State of Sao Paulo, Brazil - Atta capiguara ACBM1 | ecosystem: Host-associated > Fungi > Mycelium > Unclassified ... | reverse complement strand
TAATAGTTTATTCATTGCTCAGAGTAAATCTTTGTTGATCTCTAACTCTATTCTTTTTTGTAGTTATAATGTTGTTTCTTCTATTTTAGTTAATTTTGGACTAGCACTATAATATAGTAAGATGGAAGTCTTCTATTTTTCCAGGGCCCAAGGCATCTTCAATACTCCCCCTCTCAATCTATCAGATATCAGTGGCCCAATTTTGAAGTCCAAAAACACTTGGAAATACCTCAGATTCATCTTCAACAGAAAACTGTTGTTTCATCAACACATTGACTTCTATGCTAACAAAGCAATTTTGATAGTCAAGTGTATGAAAATCCTTAGGAACTTCACCAGAGACCTCATCCCTCTTCAGAAACATCTTCTTTACAGAAGTTGTATCCTCCCTATTGCTCTCTATGGCTACCAACTATGGTTTTACAATAAGGTCCCTTTGTCATACCTGCTTAGAGTTCTTAACCAAATGCAACAAAGAGCTGCCATTTGGATCCTAGGCATGTTCTGTACCTCCCCATCATTTGGAATCAAAGCTATTGCAGGTCTCATCCCCATCAATCTTCACCTCTGCAAACTCAGTGGTCAAGCTTAATTAAGAGTGCACTCATTCCCTCATAATCACATTTTGTGGTCTCTTCTGGAGTCAAGACCCTCTAATGATCTCAATCAACATTCTCTCTCTCTTGACTCTCTGATCTGCCATCAAAGGGAAAACATCAAGGAATCTATTGTCAATATAGATAATAGATTTAATGAAGTATTTCCTTCTTTTGATCCTTTAAATATAGAATTTTCTCCTAGTTCTTATCTTATTGATGTGTTTCCTAGTCATTTTTCATTTCACTCTTGTATTAAACACAAAGACAATAATCTTGTAGATCATGCTAATCAGCTCAATGATATTGCTATCATAACTTTGTCTAACCACTCACATACTCTTATCATCTCAGATGTAGGTATCAAGAACAATGTTGCTATGTCTATCACTCATATTCACATCTAGGACAGACCTATCATCAAAACTGTCCATTACACAGCCAACATAACATCAACTGAGGCTGAGCTCTTCACCATTAGATGTGGTATCAATCAGGCTACCAACCTACCTGGTATATTGAAAATCATCATCATCACTAACTCCATCCATATAGTAAGACTTATCTTCAACTCTTCTATCCATTCATCCCAAGTACACTCAGCTGCCATCTTCAAAGAACTCAGAAGGTTCTTCATCACAAACAGCAACAACTTGATCGAGTTCTGGAAATGTCCTAGTTGTTGTGACTGGCCACTCTTCAAGTCTATTGATAAAGACACCAAATAGTTCTGTCAAATGCCTCTGCTTTCTTGCAAATTATTGTGGGACTTTAGCAAGAAAAGCAAATGTGAAGACATTATTCGAAACTGGAAAATGACATTCCAGGCATCAGATCAGAAGGGTTAACAATTCTTAGAACTAGTTAATGATGAAGATAACCCTATTGAGCTGTTCTACACTAATGGGGGGTCTTGGCTGAAACTTATAGGTCATTCCAACTTGCTATGCACAAGAGTGATGAGAGCTATCATAAACCATGCCCCAATAGGTAAGTACAGGTTGTGCTTTTTCCTCAAAGAAGAGTTCAAGTATCTGTGTGGATCATATTCTATTGAGTCAAGACAACATATCCTTTATAAGTGTCAAAGATTTAACAATTATTGGAATCTGAGAAGAGACTCTCTGAGTTACTTTATTCTCTTTCTAGAGTTCAACAGTAATACTTTTGCATTCAATAATACAATTAGGTAGTTGATTTTTTTTTCTCTTTTTTGATGTTTCTTTTCTTTGTTTCTTTTCTCTTCTCTTTCTCTTTCTTTTTACATGTTGTTTCAGTCTGAATGTACATAGCTATGAAATAGCTACCACAGTCTGCCTTTGTGCTCCATGTAATAAATTGTTGATTTAAATAAAAATCAAATCTAAGTGATGTGCTTACTCTTACTCTGCTTCAACTCTTTTTGAAATCACAACCACATAATAAGTTGGTACAGCATATAGGTTGAAGCCAAGGTTGTTGTTTGCACCTGGTTGCAAAACTCTGTAGATAAGCTACAACACTTGATCTGCACTCCAGATATTTGATCCATCTTTAGATAAGTATCCAGTACTCAATCTGCTCTGTCTGTGTGACTAATTGTGGACTTTCACTTAAAGTAAGAACCATGCTTAACAAAAAGGTCCATAGATATGATTGTGAGTTTGTCACTCTGGTAGTGGGAACTCCTTTTTAAGTTCTTTTATAATCTTCATAAGAGTCACTAAGTAAGCTACTAGCATAAGTCCTAAGTCATCCCAACTATGGTTACCACAACAGTAACTAGAAGTCAAAAATGTGCCCACAGGGGAGTTGTCAGGGGACATAATGACTAAGCAGATTGTTAAGTCTATGGTACAAAGTATATCTGATACTAGTTAACTCAGGGAAAGTATGTGAACTCAGAATTTTCATTGAGTTGATATGCAATATGCCAGCTTGAGCTGCAGCAACACTAATCATCTGAGGGCCTGATTCCTCTGACTCTCAGAAATGTTTTTATACTCGAATTAAAATCCACAATTCTGCCAGTACGTGTAAAGAGGTTGCAAAGAACTTGACAAGCGAGAGAAAGGTATTCTAGAAAAATTTCTAGTTTATTTCAAACAGTTCAACTGCAGTTTTCCCCTCCGCTCGGGTCCTTGGTTGCGTTGTGTATGTCTCTCTCAGTCACGTTGCTCTGCTCGCAAAGACCGCGAAAGATGCTATCCTTTTTTCTGAAAAGAGTCCCTGGTTCATCGAACTCCTGTGATTGTGTTTGTGTAAGAGCTACTGCAGAAAGCCACGAGAGTACTCACTGCAACGTGACCAGCATCTAACACAAGTATGCGGTCATAGCTCAAGATTGTACGAAGTCGGTCTACCAAACGCAATCAACAGTTGTTCGTCTGTCAGCCCCATGGTATCAAAACTTACGTGCAACGCAAAGAAGCGTGCGATCACGAAATTCATTGGTGATAACGTCCTGGATCTTTTTGTCCGTTTCCAAATCAACAGAAGCACTATCTTGCAAAGTTCAGGTCACAGATCTGGTGCAGGGTTGTGAAGGCTTACGTGGCCTCATCAAGGATTACAACCTTGGAATTTTTAACCAGAGCACGAGCGAGGCTCAGAAGTGACCTTTCACCAACACTTAAATTTGCTCCTTCCAGCTCAATCACTGTATCGAGAGTGATAGATACTTTATCGCCAGACGTATCAGGGAAACTAGCGAGGGAAGACCGCCGAAGTGCGTCCCACAGTTGAGCATCATCATACAAGCCAAAAGGGTCCAAAATAGTCCGCACAGTTCCACTGAAAATCAGTGGCTGCCCTCAAACCTGTCAATAAGCATGTTCGTTGCGTGGAAAGCCACTCACGTCTTGGGGAATGATGGATATTTTCATACGAAGGTCATGAAGCCCGAGCTTACCAATATCGACTCTATCATGCCCTTAGTACAGGCCATTATTCGAGGCGAGTGGAGCTTACCCATCAATGCTGATTTTCCCTTGGTATTCTACAATGCGTAACAGAGTCAAAGCAAGTGACGATTTACCAGCTCCGGTCCGTCCTACAACACCAACTTTCTCACCGCCTTTGATTGACAATGAAATTCCGTGGAGAACACTTGGCAGGCCTGGTCGGTAGCTCATTCTAAGATTCTTGATTTCAATTGACCCTTGCTCAGGCCAATCCTCGGGGGGTTTGTTCTCTGGTATCTGGTGAGGTGCCTCCTGTTCAATCAAGTCTCTGCGGCTGTAATGGACCACTATACAGGTGTCACTAATTAAACACCGAGAATCGACTTCGCCGAACATACCTCTCTCAACGGAATTCATATAATTCTGTTTTAAAGCAGCTTCAATATATTACTGATAGTTTCACACTATACTTGCCTCAACGTCCGCACTTTGCCTTGTCAGGAGGCCGCACAATTGCGTAAGCGATGCTGATATGGCGCATGGCGCATCAGTATATACTCTGAGAGACTCGAGCGAAATGAACACACTAGTATAGGTCAAAACAAGGCCAATCTGTGCTGGACTACTACCAGACACTCCGATTGCAGCGAAAATGGCGACCTGAGTTCACGCTAAGCACCAAGTCAATGCACACGTGCGTCATGTCAGATAGTTACCGCGAAAACCATTATTGCTCCACAAAAATCTAGGCGAACAGCTAGCCACCTGAGGACTATCAGCGTCCCATCAGGGGAGGAGATGGGCACATTCACACCCACCGTTGATTGGACACGGTCAAGAACAATGCTCGATTCTCAAGATCAATATAATACTTATTCTCTCGCAGAAATCTGGGTGCTTCGCCGTAGCTTCGTATCGTTGGAAGCCCTGCATGGTGTCAGTTACAGATCGAAGTGGAAGATACGAGACTCTCACCAGTGAGGGACTCAGAAAAGTGAGCATAGAGAATGGATCGAAGCATGGCATCTATCGTCTGAAAATTAGCCAAGGATAACAAAAAATGGTAAAACAAATAACCTAATCGTTTGACCTCTCGTGCGCTGGCACGGTAAAAGGATTGAAAATGCTGATATCCGAAAAGCACAAAAACCACGACAATTACTTGAAACCCTGTCTAAGCCTTCAGCAGATTGTGCATAAGTGAATCTTACTGAAGTAATGTTCCACAACAGTGATAATCACTATGGCACCGACGACGCTGGATAAGGTTAGCATCACTGTCAAGAGAGACGTGAGACAAAACATAGGCCATGCAAAGTTAGATGCTCACGAAGTCTCATAGAGACTAGATGTCAAATCGAATTAGACAATAAGCTCAGTCTGCAGGTTAAGATAAGCCTACTTGGTAGCTGGTTGTCGATGGCTAGAAAATTTTGAGAAATCTCGTTTCCTCTCGAGAACATGGCTACCTACAATCAATGTCTTTCCCAAATATACCCATGATGCGACCAACAGGCTTGCATGTCCGAAGTCAACATTGCAGACATAGAAGGACAAAAGTGACTCACTGTTGTATCAAAGAAGGACATAGGAGCATTGAAGATGTTGCGAATAGCTTCGTAGTGAAGATTCCCAGAAACATACCAAGATATCGTGTCCATTGTGATTCCGCTAAGTTGAAAGATTTATAAATTAACCAATAAAGGATATGGGGCGAAACACACAGGGTAAAAGTAAAAATAGCTTGAGATATCCCTAGACCTGCATAAAGACTTTGGTAGAATGAGAACGGGCGGTTGAATGTACTAGAGAAACATCGTCAATACGAGAATCAGTAAAGATGTGACGGTGACTTCACTCCGCTTTCCACCAGACAAGCACGTAAGTGTTCATGATCTGACTTCCTTGCATGAAGAAAATGGACAGCATGAGAAGTGGTACAGTGATAATTCCCCGACCGGCACTTAGATACTTCCAGTAAACTAATCCTTTGATCAACATCCATCGAGTGTAAAGAATAAACCAGGACATTGTACCTTTCCTAGAAAGCGATCCTGTCGTACGTCTCTCCTTCACAATTAATCGCCCTTCGAGCCTTCCGGTCCCGACTGCACCTTTAATTTTCTCCTGAGCGCGTTCCTTTTCTGCATCGATTGAGTTATTTTGGAAGGTTTCTGAGCTCCCATCAGATTCAGAGTCCGAGTCAGCAATACCACCAAATTCCGCCATAAGTCGAGCGACATGACCCTCTTTGACCGTCAAGTCTGAGTAACTCCCGCGCTCTTTAATACGACCATTTTCCAGCATATAGATCTCGTCGCAATATGAAATGAAGTGAAGGGCATGAGTGATTAACAATACAGTTTTACCCTGAGTCTGAACAGAACTGAGGATTGCATTGTGGAACAGAGATTTTCCGACGTGAGCATCGACTAAAATTAGCCACTTAATTAGCCACTAATCCATTCATGTGAGACCCTGAGAAGAACTATATACCCACCAGCTGAGAGCGGGTCATCAAAAAGTAACACGTCTGCATCGGAATACAGTGCCCTCGCAATGTTGATCTATGGTTGAGCAGTCGGAATGCGCAAAAGGCGCTGGAGGCATGATACGCACGCGCTGTTTCTGGCCACCACTCAGGTTAATACCCTTCTCTCCAATCTGAAATAAAGAGTCTCGGTAAATACTATAGTACTTGTCAAGGGTGCACACACCTCTGTCAAGTCACCATCCGCGAAAAGTTCAAGATCTGGTAGCAAACAAGTATCATCAATAACTTTCCAGTAACGTTCTTCGTCAAAGGGGCGACCGAAAAGTATATTCTCTCTCTATATAGTTGTTAATATCACCCGATTCCAACGTCAAACTCTCTTACAAGAGTCGCATTCTGAATCCAGGCTATCTGGGGACAGTAGGCAAGCTCGCCACCGAAACTCACTTCCCCAGAAATCTTCCGCATTTCACCAATCAAACCCTGCATTAAGCTCGACTTTCCAGACCCAATGCGTCCGACGACGGCCGTTAGAGACCCTCGCTTGATTTGCATGGTAATGTTCTTGACTTGAAACGGTTTTGTAGTCGTTTCTCCCTGTGTTTCCTCCCACTCGAAGATGGCATCCTGAACATTCAATGCATATTGCTGACTTCTGTCGGATACGACAATATCATCAGGCATCAACTCCGCCTCAAATACTTTTGTGAGCCTTTGGAACGCATTTCTGGAGTCTGTGATGGCCGTCAATGCTCGAGGGAGCAGCATCATAGGTTGGCGAAGTAATTGAAATAAGCTCAGCGATGTGAAAATGATAGCAACGTCAAAGTCAGGATGGAGCCTAGTATAAACCAATAACGAAAGTGTCGCGGCAAGCACAGGTATAGAGTAAGCGAATGCAACACTGTAAACAGTCCTTTAAGTGCGGTATAGCATCAAAAGCCGAGAAGCCACACCTGCCAGACTGAGAGTGTTGGATCTGCCTAACACCTTCCAACTCTTTTTTTCTTGCCTCGTTAATTCCTGATTTTTCTTGTCAGTCATTCCAGTTCCATACGGAGGACAATGCCATCACCTACTTTTGAGAAATGGCAGTTCATAGGAGAAATACTTGACCACTCGCATACCGCCTAAAATCATCTTCGTGAGCTTTCTGTGATTCTGCCACAATATTTGTTATACCTAGAACTTCTAGAAGAGTTTTCGAACGCTGATCTGTGTATTTCACAGACTGTCTACGAACTATAAATTGACGGGAAGCAATAACAGAGGATATGGGCGCCATCAGAACGAACAGGGCGAATCCTGTTAATGAGGCTGGACCAAGCTACAACTAGTCAAAAGTCAAACAGGGATATTGGTGGTACCGTGCTTACCTGCACGAGGAGAATGGTCAAGCAAACGAGGACCTGTATAGGGGCTGTCCAAGCTGTAGAAGACGACTAGTCTGAGAAATACGAAATCACTATTTACTGTGCATACCAGCATGCTACGAACGAGTCGGCATCAATAAGTTTACTCAAGGCCTACGACTCACAAACCATTGCGCGGCAGCATCGATTCTACTGATCTGAAAAATCCCGTCAGTGATCCCTTTGCATAAATCATCTCTGAACGTACGTCACTAGAAATGAGGCTGACGATCTTACTATTGGGCATTAAGACACGGGATTTCCCCGTCAACCTGATAGCTCGTCTATATATCGATCCTATGAGCGCTGTCCTTGAAAGTATTCCAGTCATCATAGAACGCCAGAAAAACTAGAAAAAAAATCAGCGAAGGCCGGACACAGTCGAACATGGAAACAAACTTGGTGTTGCATAAGACTTGTAAAAATTATGATGAAGAAGAGTCCTACTGCCATTCCAATGCCACGTCCTACGCTTGACGTCTCTTCTCCATGAGCTCGGCGGGCCCCTTTCTCCTGAGCAAAATTAATGAGGGCCTAGATGCCGATAAACACTCAATCGGTCCCAAAGATTGTAAGAATGAACCTTGACTAATAATGGTCCCATCAGCTGAGATATATCGCCAACGACCTGTCGAAAGATCGATCAACTAATCCTTGAATTGGAACGACGGCATACCTTGATAGCGCCACCGCTCCAGAAAAACCGGCCCAAAGTGTCGTTCAGCGCGAATGCTAGGCTGGGCTTCTTGAGGCCTGTTTTCTCCCGCCATCCCTTTTTAAAAGAAGTGAATGCTTCTTTGAATCGAGCGCCGCTCCTGAGGGAACGAAGGCACCAGACAGATTTCTGAAACAGACTAGGCTCGATCTCTCCTCTACGAAGTGCTTCATTCCACTCTTCAGCCATACTTTTCCTTTTCTGCCAAGACTCATCAAGCTTGGCGGAAAGTGTCGCAGCCGAGGACGACTTGTCCACTGTCCACAGATCAGAAGCTTGTAAAGTACGTTGATATCCGAGGTTCTAAGTCTTTGATTGGTAACCGACAAATTAGTCAAGCAAAGTAACATACCATTAGGGGGGTGACCCATGTGTATGTAAATATCGTGAAAATATTTGCATATGCAAGAGGAATAACCTGATCTTGCCTTCAGTAGCGACCTTTGTTCGGATAACTGCCCACATACTGGTGCGCTGTCAAGAGAACCTGGAGGAAGGGGTGGAGGGTCTTTGGGTATCCTAGTCCCTTTCAATACAAGACACGCGGACGTAAGCTGGTAACTCACCATAATTGCCACCAATGCTTGCGGTAGCGTATAAGCTCTTCACCTGTGTCCAGCTCAACTGCATAGTTGATACGAGATTGTGATGGTTCGTCCGCTGGACCGGACTTGCCACTGCTGCCTTGTTCCTTCGACATCCGCAGGACACAGATACAAAGACCTGCCAGTGGAAGGCGTATGGCATATGGACAACAAATATACCAGAACGTAAGGCATCGAAGATCTCAAGCTTGTAGCAGCAAGTGGGCCAAGAGGAAACGATAGTAGAGCGTGGAGAATTTTCTCATGATCTACAGAATAGTCACGGTAGTAGATTGCAAATGGAGAACGAGCCAGATGGCAATTCCTAACACTGACCACGGTCAGGACACTCTTGATTGATTGCCGACGACGTCATAAGTCAATTCCTTGTGGCCTGATCCCCAACGTCCTCAATCTGATTTGGTGCTCTACTTTTTATGCCGTAGCGCCCCGTGAGTTCCGTGTTCACTCGACACTCTGCTCCATGTGAAACTCGAGAGAAATTTCAGACCTTGTTTTTGGCAGGTTTCCTGAATCTCGTTCGGCCATCTCCTCAAAAGGATTGATTTTGCAATCGCTATCTAGTGTGTGAGCTCCCAAATTGTCATTTGAACCTGGTGCACTGTTTCTATCTTGTTTTCTGGTTCAGTTATGTCGTTATCTGAATTCACGGTTGGTGCTCGCGCTTTACCTCCTGCTGAGCGTGCTGCCCTCGCGAGTACCGCTCGTTTACTATCTTGCTTGGTCACCGAATCCTGTGTACGGGCATTGTTCTTTCCTCTCGTGGGCTTTGAGGCCGCTGGTTTCGGCATCGTCCTCAAACCTGAGACTCCTCTTACCCGCCCTTACACCGCTACAGACGTCTTAGCTGTTCTCCCTCTCCGTCACACCCCTATCTTCAAATATGATGGCCAGGATGTTAGAGCAAAAGAAATCGGCCTCCTAGACCCTTACGATATGATGCCATTGATTCTTGAAATTGATTCTTCTCAAACTGAAATTGACATGCTCAAACTAAACCCAGTATGTTCGATCATATTTGACCCTGAGCCTCCGCTTTATCGAAACATTTTCAGCGTCCTGAACTTACTGCCGCGATCGTTAACACTCTCCAAGCCCCAGGTTGGAACATGCAAAATGATCTAGTCCTCATTCCGAATCAAGGTCCTTTGAGTATATGGAACGCTTTCGCCGAAGCAATAAACTTAGACCCTGGCATAGCCCTTGATATCAGCCAGGAATTTTCAAGCGCGGTGAAATGGCAGAGTGAGTGTTCTTTCTGTGTATCTGATCGTGTTTTAATGATCTTCATCTAAGCTTATTCGTTTGAAAATCCCCCTCCTGCTCCTTCGTTCGAATCTCCGAGCATCGACTGGGAAGAGTCCATTGTAGAAGGCCATCCTACCCATCCAGTGAGACTCGCACTGGCAGGTTGACGTTGTCCACAACTGGCTCACATCAGGACAGATGCACAAGACGCGTCGCTTCTTACCTCCTCTTCCGGACTTTGTTCCGGGTTCCTATGACCTCTACAATCCAAAACTTCAGTTTATTGCAGTACCGAAGAAAGATTTGAAAATTACCTTTGACTTTGAAATCCTGAGTCGTCCCTTATTGGACGCGGCAGAAAAGAATGCTGGGAAACCCCTAGTGATTCCAGAAGGCCACGTCGTAGTACCCGTCCACGAGCTTCAGGTCCCTCATATAAAAGATAAATTTTCAGATCTTCAGGTCTACTCCAATGAATTCAGTCTTGATCTTCGTGCCCAGCAGAGCATCCGGTGAAATGTAGTCTTCATGCATATAATTTGCAAAGCTGACCAGTGCTTTAGCTCGGTTATTGTGCCAGGTGTCTTGCGCGATGTCTCCCTTAAACTTGGTGTAGGAATCAAGCTTACGTCCGCAGTCCGTACCATTTCACCGCAATCAGCGTACTTTGGCCCTCGTTTTTCTTCAAAAGTTGTACCTATATTAGAACTCGACCCGGAAGTGGTTACTGTGGCCAAGGAGCTCGCGAGCGTTGTTTACGATCATTCTGACGGAGAGATTGCGAAACACTGTGCGGCTATTATCCGTGAATGTTATGAGAACACCAGCGAGGAAAGAGGAGAGAGGCTGATCGTGTGCACTTCTCTGGTTGAAAGTGGACATGCAGGAGAGGGAGGCGACATTCCGCCTGTTATTCGTGTATTTGGGCTCGACACCGAGGGTCAACGGGTTGAATGGCTTGATAAGTATGTCATCTTCAGTAATGATCAATTGAATTGCTTATGTTGTGCAGATTTGTGTCTATGTTCTTCAGGGCTTTCCTACCCCCCGTTTTAAAGAATGGTGTCGCGTTCGAATGTCACCCTCAAAATTGTGTGGCACGTTTCGATTTGAAGACCAAGGAACTCAAAGGATTCATAATTCGAGATTTTGGTGGTCTCAAGATTCACCCTCCCACCCTTCATGAGACCACCGGCGTTGAATTGGACGTTGTTGCCGGACACTCAATCGTCTCCGAAAGCCTTGATGCTGTATACGCCCGGATGTATCACACAGTTTTCCACAATCACCTTCAACAACTTATCCGCGTCTTGGGATTACATTACAACGGTAGGGGCTGGGAGGTCATTCGTAGAAACCTAGAAATTGCTATCCCGAACTCACATCCTCTTTGGGAGGCATGGATGTCATCGGAACGAAAAACATTTCCTGGGAAATGCTTCATGAGAATGAGGATGTCCGGCATGTATAGATTCGTGAGTATTTTCCATTCTTTGTTGAACAGCAACCACATAAGAGTTCCGAACTAGCACCTACACAGCCCATTTCCAAACCTCATACACTATAGGGGTGTGAAAGAAGATGCAGTTTCCCAATAATAACGATTGTTCGCTGGGGATTACACGCCAAGAGAATAACTGTAACTTTATTTACGCTGAGACGAGATTTTTGGTTGTGTACACAAATGAATTCGGGCCTGATTCAATTTAACAGAGTCCGATGAGCGCCTGTTACTTCTTCAGGATCCAGTTCACTGGATCAAAAGATTCGAATAGCAGCTTATTCTTGATAAAGAACTGATCCCACACAGCTGTGAGATCGCCTCTCTCGATTTCGGATACGTTTCCCTCGAGGACATCTTCACCAGACTTAGTCGACTGCTGCCACACTTCCTGCTTCTCGAATTTGACAAACTTATGTCAACCGTCCAGGCTTATTGGCCACGGGCACATTGAATGGGGATATAGCTGTGCCAAGTGCACGGAGGACAGCGGACTTCCGTCCCACGTTTTAATGGAATTAGATCACTCGACGTCATGGTGAAGCAGGCCATGACATCTCTAGTAAACCTGATAGCATCTCTGCGAGTGGTGCCCAGTGATACTTCACACAGTACCATTCTCACCCATGGCTATTTAGATGTTCAAGACACGACACATCCCTCACGGGGTTGTACAAAGACACCGTGAGAGAATAAATATCATTGGCGACTGCTGTCAGAATTTCAAAATAAGCTTTTTAGAAGCGGTAGATCTAAAGGTCCATGTGGATTACTCAGCTTGGTGGGCTATTCAGCATGCTGCGGATGCGATCAGTCGGATTTATGACTGTCAACCCCGCCTGAAATCAGGCGTGACGAAAAACTGAGTCTTATCAGATAAGCCTCTCCACCCTTTTGTCAAGCTGTAAACGGCACGTTGAGACATCTTTATTTTCCCAATTTTTCACAAGCTAAAAGTGGCTACAAGCTTGGTTTGTTGTTTTAATCAATCTCATCTATTGTATTGAACGTTACTGTTTTCACAGGTCCGCAATCTGACTTCCACGCGAATCGTCATACGATAAATCTGAGTACAAACTCACAACTTTGTGCTGGTGTTAGTTTTAGCGTCCCAGACTGACTCTGAATTATAAAGGCCATATTTTGTTCGCCGAGATAACTCCAACGCTGTAATTGCTGCTCACACATTTATAAAGCACTGCGTATCCATCCTCAATCCATCCTCGATACCCAAACTTCGCATCAACTCACAATGTCCTCAGGCTATCATCTTCCTCCACCTGAGCATGCTACGTTCGCAGTCATCTCTCGTCTTCTTTCATGCATGGTCACCGAATCCCTGCTAAGAGCATATTACATCCCTCTTTCAGGAATATCAGATGTCAGCGGCTTCGCGGTAATCCTTTCCACTCATTTAATATCAGAGCAGCCAATCATCAACCGATCCCTACGACCTCGTGATGTTTTTATTATTGTTCCGCTGCGAAATCCTCCTGCATTCGGTGAAGGCGCTCTTTCTAGGCATGGACACTACATTGGACTTCTGGATCCTCTCGATATGTTTCCTGCATTCTACGAGTTGACTGAGAACTCTCCTAGCACCAAACACGTTTGTCTTCTGACGTCCATACATTTGGGATACTGATGTAGCTTTGATCACTTGTATAGGGTAAACTTAAGACGGCTATCATCGATTGCCTACTCCCACCACCTTGGGAACTCGGCAAATGTCGTGGTCTCCTTGAAGTTGATGATCCTGTCCATCTCTGGCGTAAGTTCGTGGATGGCGTAATCATTCAAGATTCTCTTAGTGACATCATCGAGAATGAGTTGCTGAGCTCATATGAATGGCAAAGTGAATTCTTTGCAAACTCCGTAGAATTTTTCTCACTGTAATTCTTTAGAACGCTCCTTCGAAAATCCTCCTGCCTTACCAAACTTGACTTCGGCGCCAATTGAATTTGAACAAAGCCTGGTCGCGGGACATCCAACCCATCCAGTAATCTCTCAAAGTGAATCAGGTATCAATTCATTCTGATCGTCTCAACAGATGCATCGCGCTAGGATGTTGGACTCCACGTCTTTTGAATACGACTGGCTCCATCCGAAGGTTCGCTTCGTCCGAGTGCCGAGATCCAAGCTCAATTTACACGGTGATTTTGAGAAGACTTTTCAGCAGTTAGCGGAATTGGCCGCATCTAGAGGCGGTAAATCACTTGCTTATGACAAAAATTACGTATACATGCCAGCGCACGAGCTACAACTCAACAATATCGGCAAGCGTTTTGGAGACATAGAGATTTTGCAATCCGACATATACCTGCCGGCTTTGGCACAATCCAGTATCAGGTGTGGACATCCCTGAATCCAGGCAGACCTAGACATCTGATAAGCTTGCGTAGGACGGTTTCGCTTCCAGATCTTCCCGGGAAGCCTCTGAAGCTTGCCGTTGGGGTGAAGATTTCCTCTTCTCTCCGTACCATATCCCATTTCACGGCCGATTTTGGCCCTCGATTTTCAGCTCAGGTCGTCCCGAAGCTTGCAGTTAACCCTGAGATTCTTCACATAGAAACTGAACGACAGAGTGCTGTGTACCGTGCTGAGGATCCCGAATTAGTCAAACACTTCACGGCAGTCGTTCGAGATGAATATATACCTAAGGAGGGAGAGACTATTATTGTAGTTGCCGCGCTTCTTGAAACTGGTCATTGTAACGTTCCAGCTGATGTCCCTGCGGTCGAGCACCTCTTTAAACTTGACACCCAAGAAAAACGGGTAGCCTTCTTAGACCAGTACGGCGGTTTCCCGTATTATTTTAGAAAGTCAGCTGATGGTGTTTTCTTCCAAAGGTATATTGAAATTGCATGCAGAGCACTACTTCCAAGTCTCATCTGGAATGGTGTCGCATTCGAAGCTCATGCACAAAATGTGGTGGCTCGCTTCGAAACCGCCACTGGGAAGGTTTTAGGTTTCATCTATCGTGATCTGGGCGGTCTCCGAATCGATCCACGGATCTTAAAGGAGTCCACTGGTGTGGACTTCCAGTTCCTTCCAGGGCACTGTGTCGTGACTCAATCTCTGGAGGAAGCATCCCCAAAATTCTACCACACCTTCGTTCATAATCACATACAACGTTTGATCCGGCTTCTAAGACTTCATACCAACGGCATTGGTTGGGAGTTATTGAGGAAACACATGACTTCGGTTATCCCACGGGATCATAAATTATGGGATCTTTGGATGGATCCGGAGCGCAGGCGAGTTGATTCTAAATGCCTGATGCGGATGAGAATGAAGGACTCCTATCGAGATGTAGGTCAAGTTATAGCTGCACGTAGTGCCTCCAATCTGAAATTCTACAGATGGTTTATAGCCCATACGTCAATATGATACAATACCATCCTACCACAACCACAGACAAGATTGTTGTCCATTAATCAAAAGTCTACACATCTATGTGCAAACTACTGGATCTTTTCGTGTTAATATTCAATATGTATACAATGGCAATTTATATAAATAGACTCGATACCTTGAGTAAGGGATTGAGGGCATTGGCAAAGTTGCTTTGTTTCCAGCCATCTGTTTCCGGCCATCACCATGAAGATCACTGCTTCTGATCAAATGCCGGTTTCCGAAACGTTGGAGACGTATAGTTAACCAGTGCTTTGTCTTCAAAACGGATAGTTCTCTCTCAGTATGTCAGTATGTCTCAAGAACTGGGAACTTTAATCGTCGTAGTTCTCAAAGCCAGAAATCTGATCGACAAACATTCCTTCTATAAGCAAGATGTCTTTGCTCAAGCGTCACTTAATGGTAAGCATCTATCCTATTCACCTAACGCTTGCTCTCGTCGATATCTATCTGTCAATAGATATAGTCAAGAAAACTTCTGTTGATGTAAAAGGTGGCCAACATCCTGTATGGGACTCAGAACTCAGATTTCCGGTGCTAAAGGCAGTTTCTGACAAGACAAGAAATATTGAAGTGTCTTGCTTTGCTAAGGAGCATCGGAATGACGATCTATTGGGTAAAGGGACTGTGGATATCACTGAAACTCTGAAAGTTGGAGAATTCGATGGTAAGCTTGTATTTGCGCTCCCAGGTTTCTTGATTGTTGAGCGTCCTTATCATAGATTGGATTAGTCTGGAAATCGATGGGGTAGTTCGCGGGGAAGTCTATCTGGAGATGACTTATTTCTCGTCTGCTCCAGCTCCACCAGCCTCTCTGATGGATCATCATGGACAAGACCTATCTGGGCGGCCTTCTAAACTGTCTCCATCAGAGCGTTTATATCGCCCCCCTCAATCAGGTGTTTCTCATCAGAATCCGCAAGCTGACAACCATCCATCCAAATCGGCTTCTCAAGGAGGGCATTCTCTCCCGACTTCCTACTCCCCATCAACGAGTGGAGATTCTGCCCTATCCCCGCTCGACCAGTCATTTCAAATTCCGCTTCCCGGCGTCCTAAAGCCAGGGGGCGCTTCCAGACCGCATCAAACTTTGTGTAATGCGTCGAAAGTAGGACCTCCCTCGGTCCTCAGGCCAGGGGCTGGGAAATTACCGATATCTCAATCTCCGAATCCAGCACATATTGCACCTGTATCTCCTTCTCCTGGGCCTTACCGGCAGCTCCCATTTGACGAACGCTCCTCTCGTAGTGAATTTACTGCAACGAATCCTTACCTTTCTGCACCCTCCACAATTCCTGGAACTTCATTCATTCCGGCAGTACCTCCTGTTGGAGACACCACCTTTCCGTTGGCAAGCTACTCCGCTCCTACTGGTGTAGTGGTCTTTCCTGCCTGGGACCAAGTAGGTACAGCTACATCCAACCCATCATTTCCTGTGCCAATGGTATCAACTGTACCTCAATCTAACGTTCAGGCTGAACTATACCAGGCTATCAATCATCAACAAGCAGCTCCAGCAGACTTCTCTTCTCCAATAGATCGAAACTCTTCTTCCCGTTATCAAGTCCCTCTTCCCTTGCCTCAAGACGTGGGTATTGATACCACATCAAGCCCCCCTCATTCTCGACCGTCAGAGTTAAGACCGAATATGGAGGTACACAGGAAAGCTGAGGAAGACGTTCAGGAACAGGAACGAAGGGACCTTGAATCAACTAAATTCTTGAGGACGGACATCACCATCGGAAGAAATAACTGATTGATCAATAAATTATGATAGATTATAAATATTCTAGGTCATGTCTGAAATTCGAGGCAATATTGGTTTCAAACCCGACCAAGCGCCAATGAAGGATTTTCGCGGAGTCTTTCTCTCTTGAGTTCACCATCCGCAACCCCTTTAGAGAGCCGTAGATCGTAGAAGAACGTAAGAAGATAAAAAGTGAAGCCAAACGCGATCACCCATTCCAGAACAGCTGTTCGAAATTTCGTGAGCGGGACAATTTCAATTGCAGGGTAAATTTGCTACCGACCACCAACATCCCTACTTTCATAGAGAGTTATACCAAATGCGATAGCCAGGCAGATCAAAGTAAGGGCAATGATGGCTTTGGTGACATAGGCATACCGCAGTTTCCGTGCCTCAACGAAATCCTTGCTTAACCAACGGTACTAATAGATATGAGATATAATCTATTTCCCCGATAGCGCACACTTACCTCCAAAATGGTGAAAATGGCACTCAATGCAACGCCGATAATGAATACCAGAAGGAATGCACGGTGTGCACTTGAATGTCGTTTCGTATCCAAGATGGAAAGGAGAAGTAGTCCGAGGCCTCCAATGAAGGAGCCCAACATGGCAAGAACTCCAAGCACTGTTTCTCGTCGGCGTGTGTGGGCTACCAGACTGAATGTGCAGAAAATGAATATAAGGGGGTTCGCTGCCGTAGACTAAAAATAACGACTTCACCGTCCTGTGTGTCTGAGGACCCTTGCCACTACAAGAGTGAGAAAGAAGCATAGAGCAGTGATTGCACAGCCCGCAATGAAAAGAGGCTTGAGACCGCTTGCTCCGACATCGGATATATAGGCGATAGATCCTTCTTGTGACACATATCGCGGTCGACCCTGGGCTAACCAGACGATCAGCATTGCCCAGAGCATTCCTTCGATTCGGGGGTGAGTCCAACAGATTACCATAGAATACGTATCAGAAAAACTAACCAAACCAGACGGCAGCACCAACAAGGGGTAGCCAGACATATTTCCAGTGCCGATGAGGGTGTACGGCGCGACCAGAGTTCAGGTTATCCTCCATGCCAAGTTGAGCGCAAGTCTTTGTTTGTACCACAAAGCGTATCTATCACCTGAGCCTCGAGTTCTCCTATTCGACACATGAGCTTTATGAACAATGTGAGGAGATTAAATGACATCATTCAAGTTAATGGTTAATATGAAATCACATATCCATATTGGGTTTGAACCCTGATATTCAGTTTTGCCGTGCACCTCGCTTTACTAGGAGACAAGCCATGTATATCAAGGGTTAGCTCATTCTGCAGTGATAGGCTCCTTTTCATAGCGGTCTAAGGAACCAACTGCTTCGAGATTTTAACTCACAGAGTCGTGGTAGTTTCCATAGCTTAGGTAAACAGTACATAAGCCGCACGTAGATGTTTTATATTCTTAGTCTCAGTCTGGTTCATCTGGTTCATCTTATTTCTCGATCACTGGTCCTGAGGTGTTGTAATATAAGACTGAGGCTTAAAACAGGCCTATTCTCTATTCCACACCAACACAAGTCTTCCTCATGTCATTTCATTCCCCACTTATTGTTATATTTCTAAGCTTAGCTCAGGTTGCAGCTTGAGTAAGAGAGGAGAGGATAGGGTGATTGATTGGTAAAGTATAAGGATACAGGACTGTATCTACAGCTATATACCTAATGACCATGAGGAATACATAAAGTACGAAAATCCTTGAGAAAAATATATGAAGTCAGTAAGGAGACAATGAGAAAACCTCCACTATTACATGAGATGTTGACTCATATAACATGAGGACAGCACGAGGCACAGTGAAATATGAAACAGTTCATCATGAAACAAACACCAACATATCTCCAACATAATATTACAAGATGAACATTTTTAGAACATGAGACAATAATTAGCATCATAGTATGCTCTAAACTCTTAATACTTTGTTTTGATTTTCTTTTCTTTTTTCCTGATTTTACATTCTTCTTTTCTTGGATAATAAAGAAGCATGTGTCACATAGTATGATATCACCAAATATGTGATTATAATTATATGACATGGAAGAAGGTAAAAGGATCTGGATTATGATATAGCTATAGCATAGTAATAGTAATAAAGAAAGAACTCCTT
>Ga0157357_1000400_pt1 | contig 18776 bp, 19 predicted proteins | sample AttcapACBM1_FD_111485 | JGI IMG/M metagenome (GOLD analysis project Ga0157357, IMG submission 111485) | Fungus gardens microbial communities from leaf cutter ant in Botucatu, State of Sao Paulo, Brazil - Atta capiguara ACBM1 | ecosystem: Host-associated > Fungi > Mycelium > Unclassified ... | reverse complement strand
GATCTTGACAACAATAGATAATTATGCATAGAGCTTAACAACCTATGGCAGGCACTTTGTTAATCTTTCAACTCAGTGCAAAATCAACATATCAACTCTGACATTTTGAACAAAATCCTATCTAGGTCTGTATTAATATAGGCCTCTTTTTTGACTGAAGAATTCAAGAGTACTAGAGTTATTAATACCTAGTCTAAATAGAGTATCTTGGAAATATCTCAAAGTGATTGTCAAAGATGACATTTGTTTAAACAATTTCATCAATATTACTAACACATGTATTGTCAGATATACAAAGCTTGGATGCTAGCTTTTTCATTTAAATTCTCTTTTCTTTTTCTTTTTTCTTTTAGTTTTCTTTATTCAGATCTAGGGTTAGGGTTAGAGTGATATCATTATCACACTGTCACACATGAGTCACACCAGATGACATGGTCACAGTAATTATCACAGGTCACAAGGTCACAGAGAAAGATATAAAAGATTCTAGAAAGATGATATTATACAATATGTGCAATATATGTTGATCTTAAGATCAACATATAGTCATTTAGGGTAGGCTAGAGAAGTAGTAGCATGGACCATCATAGTTTAGTATATAAGGTAGACAGTTCTATACAGAGTTCTCTATTGAGTTCTTTTATATTAACTCTAATACAAGATTCATTTACTTGTTCCACTCTAAGGACTTGAGTTTGTAATATGGTTGGGTTGAATACTTGTGCTCTAGCTGACTGTATCTGCTCCATAATTTATCTTTACCATAGCAATGCCTAACTTTGCTACTACTCTTTCCAAGCTTACTAGTCCTGCTGATTACTTCTTTTAAGAGATCTATATTAAATCAGCTCTTGCTCTGATCACCTATTCTGAGGCTGTCTTTACTGCTAAATATATGCTGAATGCTTTAACACATCCTCAGACCACTGATATAAATGAGACTACTAGAAGAAAATTTGTAGACTCTTAAGCTCTATTTGTTCTTAATTCCACTTTACTAGAAAAGTTGTCAATGGATAGACAACCTGATGCTGAGGCTATTTAGGCTTATTTATAGGCTCTTATGGGAATATCTGGTCTAATGTCAGACTTTACTAACTGCCAGAAAAGAGCTATATTTCAAATTTCTAGTAATCGGAACTTTGCTTTTTAGATTGCTGAGCCTAATTTCTTCTATATGAGACTTTATGAGATAATAACCTTCTTTTCTTATAAATTGGTAATTCACTAAACTCCTTGAATCAGTGTACCTAATCTATATAAACTGTGCTTAAATGTGACAATACAATATCATACATTAATATAATAGTTATAATAGAGAAGTTTGTAATGGCAAAAGAAATTAATATGAAAAAACACTATGCTTTTTGTATAAGAGTAAAAAAGAAGCTTATAACAGCTTTTATGAAAATATGATTGTTGGATACTAGTGCTTCCACTCACTTTACACCATTTGAGTCTGACATGACACTAAGTTATTATGGTTGAGTTAAGACAAAACATACTATTTATGAGTGATTAGGGCACTATTCTAATTGAATATAAAATCATTGACCCTAACAAAGGGACTAGTAAAATTAGTGTATCAAAACTATGATGAGTACTTTATGTTTCTGAAATGCAGATATGCTTTCTCTCTACTAGACAAAATATTTAGTCTAGATTAAGAGTAGAAGACAATAAAGGCAGATATATCTTTTATGATAAGTCTGGTGATACTGTTCTATTGGCTACTGCTAATGTTTGGGACAATATCAAGATTGTAGAAACTTATATTGTCAAGTATAATGTTTCTAATCTTATGAATATTGTGATTAGATATCTAGATGTTGAAACATTGGATTGTAGTTTTAGGGATACTTCTGAAAAGATTATATATGATGTTGTTGAAGATGTGAAAAAAAAACTATTTTCCAACAAAAAATATAGCTAGTATAATTACACATTTGGAAAAATGTACTAATAAGGTTTGTTTAAGCACCTTATTTACTTAAGTAAGATATTAAGATTGATTGACAGAGATATTATTGAGCTATGTATGTTGTGTTATTCAAAATAAAAGTAGGTAATTAGATTATTTGATGATGATTGCTCCTATTAGAATATTGGATTTGTATAGAAAAAGCGTAAGTATAAAGATGTAAAAGAGAGTGAGTTAATGTTGTATATATAGTGAAATACTACTATATATTCTGTAAAGAGATTGGAAGCTAAGAATAAAAGAGAATAAGTAAGGATATCATACTATAACCTTAAATTCAAGTCCTAAATAATAAAATAAATAAAAATAAAGATAAAAATGAGAAAAAATATTAAGAAAAACTAAGTTTACTATCTTTAACTCTAATATTCTAATTCTAAATTCTCCAAAACATTCTCCTTCTAAATGTCTGCTGGCTCTCTTTATATAAACTGAACTCATTTTTCTACTGTTACTTTCTATTAGATACATTTTATATATCCTTGAATAATAGATATGGAAATCTATAAAGTTAGCAAAGGTCCAGTGAGAATGTCTAAGGTAAAATAGAAACAAATAATCTACACTAGAAAAGATTAAGGACTGCAGATAAGAGAGAGACATTATCTATGGATTGAGGTAGATGTAGCCAGAATAGAATATGACATTCCTCTTATTCTTATTCCTATATATATAACTTATATACTGTTATGAAACCCACTACTACACTAGATTCTCCATTAAATAAAGATAGCTTAGCTATCTCTGCTTGATATCCAGTATCAGATCTTAGAGTTATTTTCTCTTTTGCTACAAATCTCTCTATCTATATTTATATTGCTGTTACCTATCTATCTTGCTATTGTTGTGACAACCACTTATCACAAAGACAAATGATTATACAAGCAGTAAATCTTTTAGAGTGGATATCAAGTGGGAATTTCACAAGAGAACTTGATAAGGAGTCTCTGCTAAATAAGAGTCCTATATATACAGAACACACATGGTCTGTGCTACATCCTCATGTCCGCTTCATTTCTTACTCAAGGCCACCATGTTGTATACATGTGTCCTGATATCATCTTCCAGATCCTTCTACTATATTCTAGGCCTATGACATCACATCATGTGACATGTAATGTGACTGCGATGTCACGTGCCTCTTCATTGTTACTAAAAAGAAAAAGAAAAAGAAAAGAAATATAAAATCAAGAAAAATAGATAAAAGAAAAAGAAAAATATTAGTGTCTAAGGCATTCTATAACAGCTATCTTAGTTGAAAAAGTACTTGTTTAATTTGATTATATTGACTTATATTATAAAGAAGAGGAGAATCAATTAGTGATGGTATTATTAATAGTAGTGGTAGTAATATAGAGGATAAAGATATATATAATAGTAATAGAGAGAAGTTAGTGTTAGTATTACTCTCAGAATTGTATTCTGAACTAGGCTAAATCTTTATAATTATTAGTAGGCCTTTTTCTTGTTTTATCTCATATTGTCTACTGATTACTTAAATAACTAAACACTGCTCTAAGATAAATATATATAATTTATCTTAAAAACAATATTTTACTTTAGATGATGTTTTAAAAACTTTTGTCATTTTTTTATGTATATTGGGTATAAGAAGATCAACAGTATAGAGCTAATACTCAAAGATAAAGAATACATCCACAAAATTTTGGTATGCTTGCAATACACCAGTGGGCTTTGGTATACTATATACAGCTAAGCTTTTCCTATTTAGCTAATATATTTTTTATACCTAAAGCCTAGCAATTCTTTTTAACTAGAAGTATTTATGATAGAGTATCTAGCTTTACATGCTAGGTTAATAGTTTATGCTCATCTATATCTAAAGGCCATATATTATACATAAAGTTAGTATATAGTATATATGTTATATGATATTATTTGTTCTAGAACCTTCTATACTCTTTCATATACCATATGACAATATAACAGTAACAGCAACAATAACATATATGACTATTCTATAATAGATATCACTCTTCTATCATACTATGTAATATCATACTAAACTCTAATCCTAAGTTTCTAATAAAAAGAAAATGAGAAAGTCTACTATTTTTAATTTTAAAAACTCCAGATTGTAGATTGTTTGATAACTTCCCTAATACATCTCTTTCCACTTCTACAATTGTTCAAGTCTCAACAATCACATAGCTCATCTGAAGTTTCTGAACTATCTTTGTTATAAAGTAGTCTCTTCTCTCTCCACTCTTGTTGTTGTCACTAATGCAAGTACTATATCTCCTAGAAATATGCAGGTTATCTCTACTGTATATTTATGAAGATTAGGATAACAAATGCTATTCTTTAAAACCTTAGCTAGTTAGACAGCTATTTTAATACTGAGTTGTTTGTTATAAGACTAGACATTGCTAAGGCTACTAGTATGGATATTAAACATATTATTTTTATCACTAACTTTCTAGGCTCTGCTAGAATAGCAGCAGACTTCATTCTTAACAAGCTCATTTCTTAGCTCTCTTGTTATGGTACACTTGAACACTAACATTTTTCTTTTCTTTTATCTATTTTTCTTAATTTTATATTTCTTTTATTTTTGATGAAGAGGCACATGACTGTGGTCACATGACATATCAGATGATGTGAAGTCATAAGCCTAGACTCTAAAAGAAGAAGCTAGAATGATGATATCAAAATGTATGTTAATAGCATGTTTACCTTATAACAAATAGACATTAGGATAGGGTTATTTATTGTTAGCACAGACTATATATCTATTGTGTAAATAGAATAGCAATACATTAGGGACTCCTTGTCAAGTTCTCTTGTGATCTCCACTTGATATTTATCTTGAGATTTACTTATAGTGTTGCTATTAGTCTTTGTGACTAGTAGTTGCTACAACATGTTTGCTCTATACTTGTATCATTCTTTTCTTATGGCATTAATTATGGAATTCTGGAACTATTCAAGTAGTATTGAGTAGTTTTATACTAACTAGTCTATAATGATATGACTAGTACTAGAGTAACTACTAAACTTTATTTAGTAACTTTTATTAATACTTTTTATTCTAAGAGTATTCTTTTATGTCTGGATATATTAAGAATATTGTAAGATAACCCTATTATGACTTAAACTTCAAAGTAATAATATCATTGTTTCAGTATTATAATTTCAAGTTTAAAGAGTTAGACCAAAGAATACTTTAAATTAAGTAATCATAAGAGAACTCAATAAAGTTCTAAGTACAAACTAATCTACCTTATATACCACAGATTATAGTCTGTGTACACACTATAACTACCCTACTCTAAAATATATACTTTCTATAAAGCTAATATATTATTGTTATATTATATAATATTATTCATTCCAGAACTCTCTATAAACTTCTCTGTATCATATTATTGTGTAATATTTGTGACAGTGACAGTGACATCACACTCCCCAGCCATAAATCATGAATAGAATAAAATATAAAATAAAATAAGAAAATAAAATAGAGTTTATAGTTTACAACTCTGATATCTAGAATCTTTTATATTCTTTTGTGTTATATATGATTATGTAACAGTGATAGTGACATGTGATGGATATATGACATAGTGTCACATTGTGAGATAGATAGTTATATATGATATCACACTAACTTCTAACTTTAAGTTCAAAATAAGAAAATAAAATGAAAAATATAATAAAGTCCACCATCTTCAACTTTACCCAAATTCTCCATAATTATAACATTTTCTTCTTCTATCTATATCTATTATAACTCAAATTTCAAAGTTAAAATAAAATATACTCTTATATTGAGTAATATGAGAAAACTTGATAGAGTTCTAAATAGAATGTATTTACCTTATATATACTAAGCTAGTGGTCTGTACTATATGAATATTAACCTATTCTAAAGACCATGCATATTACATACTATTAATATAGTATAACATAATATTATACTCCTAAAACTTTCTATTATGTTATATAATTGTGTGATTGCAACTGTGATATATCCTAACTCTAAGTCCTAAATAAGAAAATAAATAAAAATAAAATAAAATAAATAGAATTTATTAACTTCAACTCTAATATATATCACATTTTCTAATGTTGTATATATTTGACTTACTCTCTCTATATGTCTTTGGAAGTAAAGAAAAATATTTGCTTCATACTTAATTATTTCTTCTTTGTTATAAGTACTATCTACATTTTTTACTAGTACAAGTTAGTGAAGTTGAAAACTATATTCTTTTGCAAAGCCAGAACAAATTAACAGTTTCATTGCTTCAGAATCCAGGAGTACTTTGCTTGCCACTTATTTATGGATATTGACTTTTTCTATCTCAATCTTTATCTATATTTTTCATAAGGGTTTAAATTTATATCTTACTTCTCATCCCTCTATTTGTATTATTATTCAACAATTCTTGGCTTCTTTGGTGAGAGACTATTCTTAGATGTCTGTCTCTATACCAGCAGTTCTTTGTTAATATGTTCTGATTTTCTACACACAAAACATTCCATTCTATTGTTAGCTTTTGAACCATTATCCATATTCATAGATTTGGAGTCCTATGAATATTCTACTACATCTTGTGGTCTGAAAAATATTGCCACAATATTAGCCTAACTTAGAGAGAGAATAGCTGGTATTTATGCTTAGAAGAAAATCAATTAAATTAAAGACTATGACAATACTCAGAATTGGGATAAATTTGTTAAAGTGATCAAAATAGCATTTAGTGATAAAAGCAAAGCAGCAGACACTAAATGAAAGATCAAAACCTTCCAATAAGAAAAAAAGTATATCACCAACTTTATGATAGAATTTGAAGCATTGGTTATAAAGGCTGAAACCAATAATACTCATGCTATCTTTTTGTTGAAAAAGAATGTTAGGAGCAGTATTATCAAAACAGTATTAGAGTATCTACCTATTATAGTACCAGAGTTACTCAAGAAGTGGAATATAGCAATTATATCAGTAGAATAAGAATATAAATCTATAAAATAAAGATAAGAAGAATTGTCTATGGATATTGGGAAAGCTAAAGATAATTATAACAAAGAATAAAAGCCTAGGTACTTTAAATGCAACATATACAAACATATGGCAAAATATTGGGACAAAAGACAAAGAATAGAAGTACACAAGAAAACTCAGAGGACAAGGATAAAGATGACAATAACAAAAAAAGTAGGTTTTGTCAAAGGTTTAAAGTAAGTATAGTACAATGAACCTTTGTATATAGTAATTCCCTGAAAATTCAATATGAATATATTATTCATCAATAAGTAGATAACAAGAAAAGAGAACTTAATACATGTACAAATGTAAAGATATTAAATGGAAAAGAACTATGGTTTAAAACACTGTTAAGCATAGTCCACACTTAAAGAGTAAAAGTCCAAAGAAGATGTAGAGTTTTGATAAGTATATGAATGTGTTAAATCCAATGGATATTGTTACAATTGATACCTCATATTTACAAGGTAGTTCATTTATGGACAATAGGTGTTAGAGTTGTTTTTTCATGACTTAATGATTGACTATGCTGTGTGCTAACCACATATATAATAAGTCAGTGTCTTATATAGTAGTTAAAGTTTTATTATATTTTCCTTGCTAGTTCCTCATATCTTTCTCATGTACTAACATATATATTACTTATGGTTATAGATATATATAGCTATAAATACTACTTTGTATTCTTATGCTTTACCAATTGACTTCATCCCTTACTCTTACTCAAGTCTTTGCCTAAGTTGTAACTTGAGCCAAGTTTAAGATTGTAACAGATATACAGACTTTCCAGAAAAATCTTGGTCTTAACTTATATGTTGTACTTCTTATAAGCTACATAGTTTCAATCTTAGAAGAAGGCCTTGGAAGAAGGAATTAAAAGTTATAAGAAGAAGAGTAAGTATATCACTATTGATACTGGAGTTTGGTGTCAACTTTAGTTAATTATCAGGCAGGCTAGCTATTATAGAGTAACTACTAGTTTTAAATATATAAGTAAACTAAAGGAGTAATGAAAATAGATCTCTAAGTAAATTTTTCATATAATAAAATACTAAAAATGATCTCTGACTGGATAGAAGAAAACTCTGTAAAAATACAGGGATTTTGATGGAAGTAAGTCCATTATAAAAGACTAAAACACTGACAGAATTTTGATACAACTAAGGCTGAATAACCACAGTTTTTTGATGCAAAAATGACTGTATTAAAGATAGACATGTTTCAGACATGTTTCAGAGTTTGGGCTATAATATCAACTCAGAATATATCTATATAGATATAGATGAACAACTAGTAAAGAAGGAATAGATTAAAATGACACTAATACCCAGACCATTTGATACTTTTAAGTATATGGAACCAAAAGTGAGAATCACAAAGTAACTCAGTTTGTACCATTAGAACTGGAAATCAATTATATAGTAGTAATAGACTCAAACAGCATATATATATATTATTAGGACATGACTAGTTGGTCAAATATAATCCAGAATTAAAATGAGACCAAAGGATAATACAGTTTACAAAATTTCCAAAAGAATGCAAAATACAGCATTAGAATATTTTTTAAAATCAAGAACCAGAAGAATTATATCAATAGAATAAATAAATAATAGACATCAGAAAATATAAAATAAAACAGATCCAATGAACACAGAAGATTTACTATAGTATATTTGGTCTTTTATACACTTATTCAACAAAAAAATTTGAAAATTTGCTAAAAATATAAGAATGTAATCATAAAATTAACCTATTAGAAGATGCATCCAAAAAGCTAAATACTAAGATCTATGCAATGCTCTAAACCAATAGTTTGACAAATGACTCAAGATAGGATTAATTATGAAATCAAGCTCAAGATATGTAGTACCATGTTTCTATATTCCAAAGAAGAATAAACCTTTGCAATTAGTACAGGACTACAGAAAGCTAAATTAACATACAATAAAAAACAAGACACTGATACCATTAATTGGAAAAGTAATTGGTAAACTCAAAGATACAAGATACTTTAACAAGTTGGACTTTATCTAGAGATACAACAATATACAAATCAAAGAAGGAGATAAATAGAAAGTAGTACTTTTAATGAAAAAGGGATTATTCAAACTAGAAGTCATGTATTTTTGGCTATACAATTCACTAGAAACATTCCAAAGGACGATGAACAGCATATTCCAAGAACTATTGTATAAAGGAGTACTATATAGATAACTTTTTAATACCAGCCAAAACCAATAAAAAATTATAAGAGAGGATAATATAATTTTGATCACATATTCTAGTGATATTGTTATCATGTGACTTCAGTCAGTTACATATCTCTTCTCATAGGTATTAGTATATTAAAAAATAGAAAAGAAATAAAGTATTAAAGTATTCTATAATAAATAACTGCAGCCTATAATCTGTTAGAAGAAATAAATACACAACAATATAGTGCAGTATAGACAACTAACAACTAATTACCAATATAATGATATTTATTAGTAGAAAGCTAAATAAGTATTATAACTTAAGTTTTCAATCCATCTTATATACTATAAACTATCTAAAGTTTATATGCTTTCTATAAGGCCAACATGCTATTGCTATATTATATGACATTATTTATTCTAGAACCTTCTATAATCTTTTTTGTGTTATGTGATCATGTGATTTATGACTGTTACATATGTAACCATTACATCATACTTCCTTGTCTAAGTTCAAAATAAAGAAAAGTGAAAATAAAAACCAAAAATAAAAAAATAAAAGAGAAATAAAATAAAATAAAACCAAGTCCAATGTTTACAACTATTATATATCAAGTCTACTATTTCAAAGATAAGTCTTCATGGCAATATTGTCATCATAATACCTTGGAAATAAGTTTATCTTCTATGATGGCCATTCTTTTTATAATATATTCTTCTAGTGGTGATATAACAAGCCAAAATATCTAGTCTTCTATAGTGATGATACTTTTTTCTAAAATCAGCCTTCCATAACAGAGTTTACTCTTATTAGTATTTCACTACTAAAACCTCTATTTAAGACAATATACTGAAACTCCAAGCATTTTCTATATATTTAACTTGTATATAAAACTAGAGTTATACTATAATTTGCTAGTTTGATAATTAACAAAGATAATTCCTATTGAACTTAATTTCTAGTGTTCAATAGTGATATACTGCTATCAACACTTACTTACTTCCACTTCAAACTTTATCTATTCATCTGAATTTGTGATCACATGACAAATAGATGGTATAGCATATAAGCTGAAGCTAAGGTCATTTTAACAAGTCTACATCACCAAGCCCAATTTACAGAGTTTCCATACTCAAATGCCTTTCTGAGCCAATTCTACAGACTTCTTCTCTTAGTGTGAACTACACTTGATAACAACTCTGTTAATACTAGTATAAATATATAAATAGATGATACTTGAGCAATTCACTGTGAGCACTGTGTATCACCTCCTAGTCATGCTGTACTAATCACAGCATGAGTATTAATAAGTGTGTTTATTCAATAGTAAATTATAGATTATCCAAATTCATATTACATTGTTAAATAATTCCATACATCACATAGCAGAAAATCATGAGATAGATATTCAACTTAGTGATAATATGAAATCTCAGTATATAACACTGAGCTCAGATTACTAAGCCCTATCAATCTTTTAACACACTTACCTATAGGCAATTTAGAAATAATTCTAAAGAATAAGATCACCATACATACTTCATACTACCAGTTGGAGAAGACCTCTGTTTTATGACCTAAGATTGTGATTCTGGATAATACAAAGAGAAAGCAAGTGACTATCACATTATAATCATTCTCCACTAACCTCTTTACTACTTCTTCCACTATCTCATCATATTCTGTCTCCTCTTCTGTTCCTACTATTACATTGTCGATAAAACTCGCCACTTTCCCAGTGTTGATTAAGTCCCAAAGAATCTCATTTATGATCATCATGGTCTGGAATGTTGCTGGTGAATTGGTTAAACCAAAAAACATCACAGTTGGTTCAAATGACCCTTCTGGTATTGTGAATGCTGCCTTCCACTTATTTCCTCCCTTTATCCATATATTATTATACTCCTACCATAAATCTAACTTATTAAATACTTTATTTGTACCTATGTTTTCTATGATATCAGAAATTAAGGGCAAAGGATAATTATTTTTAATTGTCCATTTGTTTAAATACTGATAGTTCTATACCATGTGCTTTTTACTGTTCTTATTTCCTACAAAAAACACTGGTGCTATTTGAGGCAATTTTGAGAGTCTAATATATCCCTTCCTCAATTCTTCATTGATGAACTCATATACCTCTTCCCTCTTTTCTCTCAATAATGGGTACATCTTTCCTTTTCTTAGTGCAAACCTCTCCTTTGTCTCTATTACATGATCCCATAGCTTTCTGGTAGGCATCCTTTCTGACTGCTTCTTTCCAAATATATGGATCCACTTATGAAAGTGCTCTGGCACCAACCTCTTTTCTTCCTCTTTGGACTTTGCTACTTCTTCTTTTTCATCCCAAATCTCCTATTCTTCTACTATCTTTTTTATATCCATTGTTTTTGGTTTCTTTTCCCTTTTCTTTTCTTTCTTCCTCTTTTCCTCTCTCTCTTCTCATTTCTTTCCTTCTTCTTCTTTCTTTTCCTCTTTCTTCTGCTTTTGCTATCCTGACTTCCTCTATTTTGGCCTCCACTGCTTTCCACATTCTTCTGGGCACCTTGTTATTTTCACCTCCCCTGTTCTTCAGTCAATCTCAGGATTGTGGTAAGCTAGCTATGGTATTCCCAAAATTACATTCCACTTCTGACCTCCTATCACATCTATCTCCATTCTCTCCCTATATTCTTGATAATAAATGTTAACTTTCACTGTGTTTTTTATTGGTCTCTCTTTATTCAATGTTCTATCCATGTTTCTTACATAAATTGGGTTTTCTATTTTTTTCAACTTGAACCCCTATTTTATTGTGAACTTTGAACTCATCACTAGTCCTGTAGCCCTGCTATCCAACAATGCTTCCACTGTTACTCCTTCTTGCATATTGATTCTTTCCAACTCTATTTTCACTGTGATTTCTCTTAACATGTTCTCATTATCAAGATTGTATGCAGATATATTGTCCATTATTCTAGAGAGCATTGCAAACATATTATTACTGAGACCTAGTTGAGAACTACTAGATCTCTCTCCCCATTTAAATTACTTTGTCCATTTTCCTTAATCTTCAATCTTTTCCTATATTCCAGTCTTCTTCCATTCCTAATTCCATTTTCCACTCCCCTATTTTTACAATGCTTTGCCAAGTGTCCAAAACCCCCATAGTTGTAACAATTCCAGTTCTTCCTCCTATTCACATCCATGGCATATAGATTGTGTTGGGCCAACCCTATCCTCTATCAGAGATACACCATTTTTGCATTTGCTCTCTCCACTCCCTTTATTGGATCAGATCCTGCTTGAACCCACTGTTGGGGCATTTCTTGCCTTCTTGGCCACACTTGAGGTCATGACACTTGTTGTAGTCTAGGAGCCAGTACCACCTGTTCTTGTCTTTCCCTTAACCTCTCTTCTTCTCTCTTGCTCTCCCTTTAATGTTTATCTAAATTAGTGACACATTTGTACCACTGTTCAATACTTGTTGGAGGCCTTTCTGCCTCCATCAACTTTCTCCTAATCACTCCACTCATTCCTCTCTTAAACTCTTCCACTAGTAGCCTTCCTTCATATCTACTTCCTCTCACTGCTCTTCTGAATTCTTGTACAAATTCCTTCATTGTTCTCCCTCCTTGTTCTAATTTTCTCAACTCTGCCACCTTCACCATCTCCTCATCTCCTCCTCCAAACTCCTTTTTCAATCCTGCCAAGAATTTCCCTGCCAATTCATATTCTATTTCCCCTGCCTCCAAATCTTCCAATATATTCTTCTTCCACACATCTGCTGATCCTCTCTGTACATATCACAGAATCCATTAGATTTGTTCCTCTACCATTGCCTCTCTCATCTTCATCTTCAAATATAATCTACATGCTGTTATGAATTCTCCTATCTTCCCTGCTTCTCTATTAAAAACTGGTGGCTTGGCCACCTCTATGTGGGATCCTGTATTGGACCCTTCCACCCCTCTTCCTGCAATCAGGGATTGTATCTGTACCTGTATTGCTGCCAACTGTGCCTGCTGTTGTCTAATTATTGCATATAAGTTGTGTTGACTCATAGTGTGATAAGAGGGGGAGAATTGATTGATGATGGTGATAATGGTGGTAGTGTGGGAGAAGATGATGTATATATTGGTAGTGGAGAGAAAATTGTGTTGGCCTCACTCTCCAACTTGTATTCTAAACTAGATGCAATCTCTGTAGGTACTAGTGTGCTCTTTTTCTGTCCCACCTTATACTGTCTACTGACTATCTTTAACCTAAGAAAAGAGTATATTATTTTAGTCTAAGAAGACTGTTCTTGTTACAATTCAAAGACCTTAGAGCAGGTCAATGAATAGAACCTTGTATTAGGTTAACATAAGAGAACTCAATAGAGAACTCTATACAGAATTATCTACCTTATATACTAAAACTCCATGGTCTATGCTAACTACTTCTAGCCTACCCTAAACAGCCATGTGTTTGCCTTTAAGATCAATATGTGTTAAACATGTTATATAACATTATCCTTCCAGAACCTTCTATGCTCTTCTATATAACAGTAATAGTAATGTTGTCATGTGACTTATGTGTGACAGTGTGACAGTGACATCATGTTAACCCTAACCCTAAGTCCCCAAAAATAAAAATAAAATGAAAAATAAGAAATGGAATTAAAATATTTAGAGTCCACTGTCTTAAACTCTGACAAGTACCAGTACCAATACAAGAGAACAATGGACAGGCCAGAGTGCCTAGGAACATAGTTCCTGATGCAGAATGGTTTGATGGGAATAGAATGAAATTTAAAGACTAGTGAAGAGAGATGAGGTTATTTCTCAAAAGTAACAGAGTCATGGAGACAGATAATAGGATTACAGCAATCCTTGCCCACCTTAGAGAGGATATAGTAGGTATTTATGTCCAGAAGAAGCTTGATAAGCTAGACAAAGAAACAAGAACCCAGGATTGAGATAACTTTGTATAAGAAATAAAGAAGACATTTAGCAACAAGACCAAAGCTGCAGATACAGAATAGAAGAATCAAGACCTTTAAGCAAGAAAAGAAGAACATAGCAGATTTCATAATTGAATTTGAGGTACTGGCCATGAAAGCAGACACAAACAAACTACATGCAATCTTCTTATTAAAGAAGAATGTATAAGCAGACATAATCAAGACAATACTAGAGTATCCACCAATAACTGCACCAGAAACATTCAAGGAGTGGAAGGTGGCAATAACATCAGTTGGACAAGAATATAAGTCCATGGAAGAACATTATGATTATTGAACAGGAACAGGAATAATCTACAAAGGGTGAGAAATGCCCATGGATATTGGAAAGGCAAAGGGGAACTTCAATAAAGATGGGAAATCTAAGTGTTTCAATTGTAAGATTTATGAACATATAACAAAATATTGCCAAAAGTTGAAGAAAGGAAAGGACACTCAGAAATGTTATAAATGTGGACAAATAGAGCACATTGCCAGGGATTGTAAAACAAAACAGAAGATGAAGAAGCAAAGTATTTAAGAAGATAAGGATATGGATATTGAAGAAGACAAGTAGAAGGGTTTTGGAGAAGATTCTGAGTAAGCACAGTATAAGAGATCAATGTAACTAAAACTCATGATCAATATATTATTCCACATTGATGGAACAACAAAGAGAAAGAGTTAAATATGCAAGCAAACATCAAGATGAAAAATGGTAAGAAATTATGGATAGAGGCACTGGTAGATTCTGGATACACTCACATGAAAATCAACAAGCAACTGGTCAAGGACAAGAGAATACAGCCAAGGCCAATAAACTTGTCATTTGGAATATACAATATAGACAGAACTAAGAATGGAGATGTAATGAAAGTATAAAAGTCAAAATCAATAGACATAAAGAACATATTGAAGCAGCAGTAATGTATTTATGCCCAGAATCATGCAGAATGAAACACCAAAATATTGAGTTTAAAACAAGAAGAATACAGGCCATAGAAATACAAGACAAGAACACATAGGAAATAGAAAAGGAACCAGATCTAACAAACCTAGAGGATCTCTTAGAGTATATTTGACCTTTTATGCACTTATTTAACAAAAATAAATTCAAAAAATTGCTGAAGAGAAGAGAATGGGATTATAAGATAAACTTGATAGATAAAGCACCAAAAGAATTAAATGCAAAGGCTTATGCAATGACAATAAAGAAAGAAGAAGTATTGAATCAGTGTTTGGATTAACAACTGAAGGCTAGACTAATAGTGGAATCAAAGTCAAGATATATAGCACCATTGTTACAACTTAAAGACCTTAGGGTTAGTCAATGAGCAGAATCTTGTATAGGGTTACACAAGAGAACTTGATAGAGAACTCTATACAGAAATGTCTGTCTTATATACTAAATGCTAATGGTCCATGCTACTACTTCTCTAGCCTACCCTAAAGATCATGTGTAAGACACATCATTATAATATCATCCTTCCAGAATCTTCTATGTTCTTGTGACTGTTACCATGACCATATCATCTAATATAACTGGTGTGTGATAGCATAATTGTGATGTCACCACTAACCCTAACCCTAAGTTCAAAATAGAAAAATAAATCAAACATGAAAATGAAAATGAAATATTAAATAAAGAAGCTAGTGTTGTGGCAACCACTAGACACAAAGTTCAATAATTACACAAATAAGTAAAGCTCTTAGTAGGCTATAAATGTGGGGATCACAAGAGAACTTGACAAGAAGTCCCTGCTATATTACTATCCTATTTATATAATTTAGACATAGTCCATGCTACTTAATATTTATCCTATCCTTAAGTCCATACATTGTCTATGAGTACACCATATGTATACCATGAGGTAGATATGCTATTGACATGCTCCTTGATATCATCCATCTAGTCTACTCTAGTCTACTCTAGGCCTATGACCTTACATTATGTGATATGTCATGTGACTGCAGTGTCATGTGCCTCTTCATTATCATCATCATATATAATAAAAGACAAGTAAATCCAAAGTAAAGTCCAATATAAAATCCAGAAGAATATATAAAAGAATATTACTGCTTCACTGTATCATAACAGCTAGTGTCCAGGCTTCAAATATCTAACAACCATGCTTTTACATTCCAAAGAAAGACAGGTCATTACAATTGGTACAGGACTACAGAAAATTGAACCAAGTTACAATAAAGGACAAGACACCATTATCTTTGATTGGAGAGATTATTGACAAGTTAAAAGAAGTAAAATATTTTAACAAGTTAGATCTCATTTAGGGATATAACAGCATACAAATCAAGGAAGGGAATGAATGGAAGATAGCTTTCTTTAATAAACAAGGACCTATTCAAACCTCAAGTCATGTATTTTAGATTGTGCAATTTACCAAGAATGTTTCAAAGAATGATGAACAGCATCTTTCAAGAATTATTGCATGGAGAAGTACTGGCCAGCTATATGGATGACTTTGTGATTCCAGCAAAGATGATAAAAGAACTAGAAGAATGAACAATCCAATTTTTAAAGATAGCAAAGAAACACAACTTGTGTTTTAAACAATCAAAGTGCAATTTCAATATGGAGAAAATTCCAATCCTAGGAGTAGTTGTTGGATGAGGGCAAGTTCAAATATAAAACAATAAATTTAAGGCTATAAAGAAATGAAGTACACCTATCAAGATCAAAGAGGTGGAAAGCTTTCTAGAATTTGCAAACTTCTATCAGTGATTTATCAAGAATCTCAGTCATACAGTGAGATCCCTCAATGAGCTCAAAGGAAAAAATGAATGGAATTAGACAGAAGAACATCAAAAAGCATTTGAAGAGCTTAAAGACAAGATTATGAGTCAATCAGTACTTTCCCTTCTGAAAAGAAAAGATAAGTTCAGAGTAGAAACAGACACTTCAGGATATGCAATAGGGGGAATCTTATCTCAAGAACAAGAAGAGAAATGGAAACTTATAGCATTCTTATCCAAGACAATGCAACTAGTAGAAAGAATTTATGAAACTTATGACAAAGAATTATTGGCAGTAGTGGAAGTTCTAACAAAATAGAAACAATATCTGTTAGATGCCACAGAAAAATTTGAAGTCTGAATAGATCATGAAAATCTCAAGTATTTCAGGAAAAATCATAAACTAAGTGGAAGACAAGTGAAGTGGTACTTGAAATTACAAGATTATGATTTCCTACTATAACATATACCTGGAAAAACAAATACAAAGACCAAAATTCTATCAAGGAAATATCAGATGGACACTAAAGATGACAACAAGGATGTTCATATGTTGAAAGAAGAACTATGGTTAAAAAAACAGATGATGACTGAAATAACAATATTACAAAGAAGTCAAGTAGTAGAAAAAACCACTTTAATGAAGAATATAATAGCATAGTCTATGTTGAAGAAAGAATATATATCTCTAACAACAAGAAGATTTGAGAACAAATTCTACAGGAACATCACAATCCTGCAGATATTGGACATCCAGGACAACAAAGGATGATCAAATTGATTAAAAGAAATTATTGGTGGCTAGAGATAAAATAAGATGTCAAGAAATATGTTCAATAATGTAGGAAGTACTAGCAGAACAAAGTACAATACCAGAAAAAAGCTGGAGAGCTTTATCCATTAGAAATACCAGGAGGACCATGGCAGAAAATCAGCATTGATATTATTAGACCATTACCACAATCAAAAGAAAAAGACACTATTATGGTTATCATAGATCAATTCACTAAAATGATATGACTCAAAGTAATAACAATGACAGTATTATCACAGAAAATTGCAAAAATTTATCAAGATGAGATCTGGAAGCTACATAGAATACAAAGGGAGGTTTTGAGTAATAAAGAACCACAATTCACTTTAAAATTTATAGAAGAATTATCAAAAGCTTTAGAGACAAAGAGAACACTATCTATAGTGTATCATCCTCAAACTGATGAATAAACAGAAAGGATGAACCAGGAAATAGAGGTATTTCTATGGTATCATATTAATTTTCAGCAAGACAATTAGACAGAATAGCTAGCAGTAGCAGAGTTCCAATACAATGACAAGAAATATGTGGTGACAGGAAGAATATTCTTTGAACTCAAATTTGGAAGATATCTATGAAAAGGAAACCTGAAGGTGCAAACAGAATTTCCAAAATTAGGAGAGTTCCTTACTAGATTATAACAAAGCTGAAAGGAGGCCACAAAGTCAATAGAAATAGCAAAAGAAGTTATGCAAAGGCAATTTGACAAGAAGAGATGAAATTCACAAGAATTGAAGGTAGGAAACAACATGTGGTTTGAAGCCAAAAATATCTATTTAAATTGACCCTCAAAGAAGCTGGACTAGAAAGATACAGATTTTTTAGGATTTCAAAGGATATTGGTCAAGAAACATTTTAGCTGGAACTTCTAGAAGGATAGATGATTCACAATGTGTTTAATGAAGATCTGCTGACAAGATATAGAGAACCGCATTTTCTAGAACACCACATGAAACTGGCACCACTACCAGATATTATTAATGAGAAAGAAAAGTATGAAGTTGAAGAAATCAGGAAGTATTGGAAAGAAGGACAAGGAACTCAATTCTTAGTG
>Ga0157357_1000399_pt1 | contig 18814 bp, 11 predicted proteins | sample AttcapACBM1_FD_111485 | JGI IMG/M metagenome (GOLD analysis project Ga0157357, IMG submission 111485) | Fungus gardens microbial communities from leaf cutter ant in Botucatu, State of Sao Paulo, Brazil - Atta capiguara ACBM1 | ecosystem: Host-associated > Fungi > Mycelium > Unclassified ... | reverse complement strand
GGCGTCAGCACTGGCAGCGGCAAACAAACGCGTCTCAAATATTCTGGCAAAAGCGACTGAACCGCTGAATGAGAGCGTGCAGGCGTCGCTGCTGAAAGAGAATGAAGAGATCCAGCTGGCGACTTTTGTCACCGCGCTGAGCAGCAAGCTGCAACCTTACTTCGCGGAAGGCCGTTATCAGGATGCGCTGGTCGAACTGGCACAGCTGCGTACCGCGGTCGATAACTTCTTCGATAAAGTGATGGTGAACGCCGACGATCAGGCGGTGCGAATCAATCGCCTGACGCTGCTGTCAAAACTGCGCGAGCTGTTCCTGCAGGTGGCGGATATCTCGCTGCTGCAGTAATCCTCTCTGCATGAGGCAAAAAGGGACGAGCAATCGTCCCTTTTTTATTTTTTTCTGGTCTGCATCCTGAATCCGGCGGTCAGCGTGACCGTTTCAGCGACCGCTTTTTTAATGTTCAAATGAGTACAAAACGTGCTTAAAACAATCGGAAAATGTCATCCGGGTGCAGGAAAAACCCGCCATTATCTGGCTTTGTATTTTTCTTTTTATTATTAAATATCAATAACCTGATTTGATTTTCCTCTCCGATTCAACCGTCTCTTCTTTCCGTCAATCCGCAGCTTAAGAAACCGCCTGAAAAAAAGTCCGCCCTCTTGTTTTTGCTCTTTTCAGAGTGATAATTCGCCAGAAGTTACACCTCGTTACAGTTAGTGAAATGGAATTCATATGAAAAGGATTTTTTTATCCCTATGGCATCTGCTCGTCCTGGTGACGGGTGCGCTGTTCTGCTTCGCTTTCCCGCTGATGGCAGCCCCGGCTGCCGAAACGTCTCGCGAACAGGGCCAGGCCATTGATGCCCGCGAACAGCAGCGTCAGCAGACGCGTGAGCGCGTGCTGCAACAGCAGAATGCGCCGCAGGTGAATGAACACCTTCCGCGTCCTGATAGTCGGTTGCCGGGCTATCCCGCTAATGAGCAGCCCTGCTTTACCATCCATCGGATCGCCCTGACGGGCGAGGCAGCCAGTCGTTTTCAGTGGGCGCTCGACGCCGCTGCTGACGCCGCCGGCCGCTGCCTGGGCGGACAGGGCATCATGCTGGTCATCAACAAAGTGCAGAATGCGATTCTCGCCAGAGGCTATGTCACCACCCGCGTTATGGCGCAGGAGCAGGATCTGACGAAGGGCGTGTTGACGCTGACGCTGCAGCCTGGCCGTATCAGCCAGATCCGCTTCGAAGAACCCGTTTCCTGGCGTGGACGGCTGTGGAATGCCGTTCCGGCATCATCAGGCGATATTTTGAATCTGCGGGATATAGAGCAGGGCCTGGAGAACTTTAAGCGGGTGCCCAGCGCCAGTGCTGACATTAAAATTGTGCCGGGCGAACAGGAAGCCACCAGCGATCTGCAGGTCAACTGGCACGAAGGCAGACCGGTACGGCTCAGTCTGGGACTGGATGACAGCGGATCTGAAAGTACCGGACGCTACCTCGGTTCTGCCACGCTGGCTGTGGACGCCCCCTTTGCGCAGAACGACCTGTTTTACGCCAACATGGGCAAAAATCTGTTTGAGCGTGGGCCGTTCGGCAGCCGCTCGCATACCCTGAATTACTTTTTCCCGATCGGGTACTGGGCCGTCTCCGCCAGCTACAACGACTACACCTATCACCAGAACATTCCCAATGCCAATGAGGTGCTGCGCTACAGCGGTAAGAGCGACAATGCTCAGCTCACGGTCTCCCGCCTGCTCTATCGCGACCAGTCCAGCAAAACCACGCTGAATCTGCGCGGCTATCGCAAACACTCCACCAACGCCGTCAACAATATCGACATAGAGCAGCAAAAGCGGCGCACCGCAGGCTGGGAACTGGGCCTGAATCAGCGCAGCTATTTTGGCAGCAGCACGCTGGACGCTAATATCGCCTGGCGGCGCGGTACAGGGGCATTCAATGCATTACCTGCACCGGAAGAGCCGCGCCATCAGGGCAGTGCGCGTACCGGCATACTGCTGGGCGACCTCGGCATCAACCATCCTTTCGCCCTCGGCGAGCAGCCATGGCGGGTCTACAGCAGCGTGCGGGGACAATGGAGTCCGAATGCGCTGACGCCGCAGGAGCGCATGGCGATTGCCGGGCGTTATACGGTACGCGGCTTTGACGGTGGACAGATGCTGTCAGGTGAAAAAGGTCTGCTGTGGCGCAACGAGATCGGCTGGGATCTTTTCTCACGCGGGCATGAGCTTTATCTGGCCGCCGATTATGGTCGGGTAAGCGGGCCTGGCGCCCGGGATCTGGTCGGGCATCAGCTGGCAGGCAGTGCCATCGGCGTACGCGGCTCACTCTGGAGTCGCTTCAGCTACGACCTGTTTGCGGGCGTGCCGCTCTTTAAACCCGAGGGTTTTCATACCTCCGGCGCCACGGCGGGTTTCAGCCTCAACCTGGAAATCTGACCACTCACTTTCACACGGATGTGACCCATGAATAAACATTGTTATCGTATTATTTTCAGCCGCACCCACGGTGAACTCCGGGTGGTGTCAGAACTTGCCCGCAGTTGCAGCACTGAACCCGGCCAGAGCCGGGGAAGCGGCGCGGCGCGTCTCTGGGTTACGTTACGCCGCACGGCGTGGCTGCTGGGACTGGCGCTGTTTGCCGGGCCAGCACTGGCAAACGGCATTGTGGCGGATGGTAACGCTACGCCAGGTCAGCGGCCGGACGTCATCGCTACTCAGAACGGGCTGCCGCAGGTCAATATTACTGCGCCCAATCAGGCAGGAATCTCACACAACCAGTATCAGCAGTTTGACGTCGCACAGAACGGTGCCATCCTCAATAACTCAGCAGTGATGACCTCCACACAACTGGCCGGCATGATTCAGGGCAACCCGAACCTCAAGCCTGGCGCTGCACCCGCGCGGGTGATCCTCAACGAAGTGAACAGCAACAATCCCAGCCAGCTGCGCGGTTATATGGAAGTGGCGGGCGGACGGGCGCAGGTGATCGTTGCCAACCCGGCCGGGATTGTCTGCAACGGCTGCGGCACCATCAATGCCGGACGGATGACGCTGACCACTGGCAAACCGCAGCGCAACGCTGACGGCAGCCTGGCGGGTTATCAGGTTGAGCGCGGCGTGGTGCGCATTGAAGGCGGCGGACTCAACGGCGATCCCCGTCATAATACTGAATACGTAGACGTTCTGGCCCGCGCGGTGGAGATCAACGCGGGCGTCTGGGCCAAAAAAGATCTGGCGGTGGTGGCTGGTCGCAACCGCATCAGTGCCGACACCCAGACGATCACACCGCTGGCTGACGACGGTAGTACCAGACCTGAACTGGCGATCGACATGGGCCAGATGGGCGGCATGTACAGCGGCCAGATCCGCATGATTGGTACCGAAGCGGGCGTCGGGGTACGGAATCAGAACGCCCAGGTGCAGGCGGGTAAAACGCTGGTGGTGAGCAGCGAAGGTAAACTCGTCTGGCAATCGGCGGCACAGGATGGCGTCACGCAGGCCGCAGGCGACATCAGCCTGGCGGCCAGAGACAGCGTTGATTATCAGGGCAAGCTCCACAGTGGCGGTCAGCTGACGGTTCAGAGCCGCGAAGGCGGGATTACTCAGTCCGGCACGCTGGCGGCGGCTGGTGATGTACGGCTGACTGCGGCCCGCAGCATCCAGAGCAGTGGACACCTGCTGGCGGGCAGCGATGCCAGCAGCCAGATTGTGCAGGAAGCCAGTCTGCAACTGGAGAGCCAGGATACCATTCGCGCCAGTGGCAGCCTGTTGAGCAAAAAAGAGGTCAGCGCGCGCGGACGCCGGGTCGATCTCAGTGGCGCTCAGGTCGCTGCCAGCCGCGCCACCCTGACTGCTCAGGAAGCGGGGGTTGCCGTGCGTCAGGCGGTGATTAATGGCACGGAGCTGGTGATAAACACCTCTGGAGATATTGAGGCGCAGCAGGCACAGATTAGCGCCGGACGCTGGCAGGTCGACGGACGCAGCCTGTTCAGCCAGCAGGCGGGATGGTCGCAGACCGGAAGCGGCGAGAGCCGCTTTACGTTGTCTGGCGGGCTGGACAACAGCGAGGGTTCGATTGAGAGCCAGCAGCTCAGTTTTCAGGCCGCCTCGCTCAACAATCAGCGTGGCCGTATGGTCGCGCTTGATAACGCAGCGCAGCACTGGCGGATTGATGGGCTGTTTGACAACACGTCGGGCGAGCTGGGCAATAACGGCGATCTGACGCTTGAAACCGGCAGCCTGCATAACCAGGGCGGCACCATCAAAACCCAGGCGTCGCTGTCTGTTACTGCCCGCGAGGCGGTTAACAACAGTCAGGGGAATTTTCTGGCCGGTAATGCGCTGACGCTTAGTGCGGGCGGCGATCTGGATAATCACGCGGGCACTCTGAACGGCGGCCAGCTGTCGCTGACCGCGCAGCATCTGAATAATGCGCAGGGCGAGATTATCAGCCAGCGTGATCTGAGCCTGACGGCAAGCGGACTGGATAACTCAGAGGGCAAAGTGATTGCGTTGCAGGATTTGAGCCTGACGGCGACACAGGGCCTGGACAACAGCGATGGCGGGATCGAAGCGGGTCATCATCTTTCGCTCAACAGCGGCGGATTCTGGCAGAACAGCGGTGGGACGGCGCAGGGCGGTGAGCAGGTTACGGCGACGGCAGATCAACTCAATAACGCCAGCGGCCGCTTGCAGTCTGGCGGTGATCTGACGCTGACTAGCCGTGGCGATATCCTCAACCAGGGCGGAAAACTCACGGCGAAAAACGCTCTCGCGATCCAGGGCACCGCCGCGACGCTGTTTGATAACGATGGCGGGTCGCTGCAAAGTGGCGGCGATCTGCGCCTGCAGGTTGGCGCACTGAACAATCGTCAGTCAGGACAGATTCTCAGCCAGCAGGCGCTGACGCTCAGCCTGGCAGGCGACTGGGACAATCAGGGCGGCACCCTGACCGGCAACGGCAGCACGCAGGCCAGCGCCGCAAATCTGTTGAATGCCGGGGGCGCGATCAATGCGCTGGACGCGCTGGATATGCAGTTCGCGGGTCGTCTGGATAACAGTAATGGCCGCATCTTCAGTCGGCTAAGCCAGACGCTCCAGGCGCAAGAAATTGGTAACGCCCAGGGCTGGATAGGCAGTCAGGGGAACTGGACTGCCGCGACTGCCGGTTTCGATAACACGGCGGGCAGCGTGCAAAGTCAGCAGCAGGCTCAGCTCTCGGCAATCTGGCTCAGTAACGCCAGCGGCGTGTTGCAGTCAGCCGCCGGGCTGGTGTTGCGCGTTGCACAGGATATCAATAACCTGGCCGGTAAAGTCTCTGCGCAGCAGCAGCTGACCGTGCAGGGTCAGACCAAAGGCAGCCGCACCGGTAACATTAACAATGCAGGCGGCCAGTGGCTGGCTGGTGAAGGGCTGACGATCACCGCTGAGCGTCTCGATAACACTCAGGGTGGTCTGCTCTACAGTCAGCGGCAGTTAAGGCTGAACCTGGCCGGGGATCTGGATAACCGGGCGGGCAACGTGCAGAGCGGCGAAGCGCTCCAGCTTGATGCGCAGACGCTGAACAACGCGGGCGGCCACATCGACAGCCAGCAACAGCTCAGCCTGCAGCTGTCAGAAGAGATGGATAACAGCGGCGGTGCGGTGCGCAGCAACGGTGAACAGCAGATTCATGCTGCGGCGGTCAATAACCGTCAGGGCATCTTCAGCAGTCGTGAGGCGATTAATCTGACAACAGCACAACTGGAGAATGCCAGCGGCACGCTGATCAGTCAGGGCGCGGGAAATTATCACCTCAGTGTGCTCAACAACCAGCAGGGCAAAGTTCACAGCGGCGCGGCGCTCTCACTTGACGCTGCGCAACTGAACAATCAGGGCGGCCAGCTGATCGCCACCCAGGATCTCGTGCTGAAGGCCACGGCGATCGATAACAGCACACAGGGTGTGCTCAGCAGCCAGGCGGGACTCTCACTGCAGGCCGATCGTCTGAGTAACCGCGACGGCGGCCTGTTACTCGGCACGACCTTTACCGACATAGCTGCCCGTGACATCGATAACAGCAGCGGACGGCTGCAGAGCGCCGGAACGCTCCTGCTTCGGGGTGTTGCACAGCTGGATAACCGGCAGGGACAGATGCTGGCGAAGGGCGATCTCAACCTCAACGCCGATCTCTCACCGACTGATTCACCGCTGGTGCTGCTCAATCAGCGCGGACGGCTGGAGAGTGCGGGCGCATTAAACATCCATGCACACACTTTCGATAATCAGGGCGGCACCCTGCTCGGCCTGCAGGCTCTGACGCTGACCGCGCAACAGGATTATACCCGCGAGGCGGGTGAAACCCTCAGCAGTAACGGCACGGTGACCTTCTCGCTGAGCGGGGCGTTTACTAACCTGGTGGACTGGCTGCTGCCGGGTAATCTGGTGCTGAATGCTACGGCTATTACCAACCCGGCGATGCTGGTGGGCAAAACTGTTCAGCTCACGACCGGTGCGCTGCTGAATAGCGGGCGGCTTGAAGCCGACGCCCTGACGCTGAATGTCGATTCGCTGGATAACAGCGCGACCGTGATGGGCGATGAGATCACCGTGCGTGGTCGGGTGATCGATAACCACGGACAGCCTGCCGTAATTGCGGCCACCCAAAGCCTTACGCTGCAGGCCCGCGAGCGGCTGAGCAACACAGAGGGTGCATTGCTTTACAGCGGCGATCGTCTGTTCCTGCACAGCGATGACCTGATTGAGAACCGGGCGAGTTTTATCGAAGCAGATGGTGATATGAAGCTGGAGGCGCGTCGGCTCGACAACCTGCGCGAAGGACTGGTGATTGAGCGCGAGGCAGAGAGCAGTGACTACAAGTGGCATCGTTATAACTATTACTGGCGCTCGTTTGGTACCACGATAATGCCCGATAAGAGCAGCATGGCACCGACCACTCAGCAACTGACTTTCCAGAATGAGGCCGCGGCACAGAGTAATCCTTACGGCACGCTGTTGGCGATTGACGCTGCAGGCAAACGCGCTCAGGTCCGTGTCATGAACAATCAGGGTGTGCTGACCGATCTGTGGGTTAACTATCTGGCACTCAGTCCGAGCGCTGATGGCACTTATGCCATGACGTTCTATGAGACCCGCGGATTTAAGCAAAAAAATGTTCCGACTCCTTACCAGAATACAGTATGGCGAGAACATGATCGTGGTCGTATCGAACAATGGGACCCTGAACAACATATTGATATCGACAGCGCTCTCTTTATCAGCGACTACAGCGCTTTGCGTGAGCGTAGTGTAACCGGCACTCTGACGCGTGACAGACTGGTCAATGAAGGTATCGGCGCACATATTCTGGCGGGTGGCGACATAATCCTGCGTATCACCGGCTCGTTACTCAATGACGCCAGCGTGATCACGGCCAACGGCAATCTGACCTTGGACGGCGGCGGGAACATCGACAACCGGGGCTATTCGGTCAACGAGCGGCGTCAGGAGGTTATCGTCGACCATTACGACAGAAGCACGCGCCACTGGTATCCAACCTTCAATTCTGACGAGACCACGGCCCTGGCTACCATTGATGGCATCATTACCGGCAACGGTAATGTCAGTATCAGCGGAGCGAGCATCAGTAACACCACCGTTAATCAGGCGCAGGTCAGCCAGCTTGAGGCGGCGCTGCAGGCGGTGGACGCCGAGCGCGCAGAGTATGAACGTAACCCGCTGGCTTTTGCCATAGACGGCGTCGCTCACCATGACGGCGACACAGAACTTGCGGCGGGTAATTCATCGGGTCGCCCGCTGTTACCTGCTGAACTGGCGCTGACGGCGCTGCAACAGCTGGAGAAAGTCGCCACAAGCATCCCCAATAACGGCCTGTTCAGCCAGCATACCGCGGCAGGTAGTCCGTTCCTGGTGGTGACTGACGAGCGCTTCACCAGTCGGGAGAAATTTATCAGCAGCGACTATCTGCTCGAACGGGTGGGCTATAACCCGTCGCAGGTGCATAAACGACTAGGCGACGGTTTTTATGAGCAGCGGCTGGTGCGCGAGCAGGTCCTGGCGCTGACCGGCAGGCCTTCCGTTAACGGCTGGGATGCGATGACGCAGTATCAGGAGTTGATGAATAACGGCTCAAAAGTGGCGCAGGATTTCCATCTGGTGCCGGGTGTGGCGCTGACGACGCAACAGATTGCGGCGCTGCAGCAGGATATCGTCTGGCTGGTCAGCGAAACGGTGGAGACGGCAGAGGGTCCGCAGACCGTATGGGTGCCAAAAGTTTATCTGGCACAGACTACCCTGCGCCTGACCGGTGATGGCGCGGTGATTGGCGGCGGTAATCTGCAGCTCTCGGCAGACAGCGTGACCAACGCCGGGAATCTCTTTGCGGACAAGGCACTGTCGGTCGACAGCAATCAGTTCCTGCACCTGGGCGGTGATATCAAGGCAGGCAGCATTGATGTGAAGGCGGAGACGCTGACAATCAGCACCGATCTGCAGAATGCCCTGCGCCAGGCGACGATGAGCGCTGACGATATCAGCCTCAGCGGCACCGATATCCGGCTGCAGGGCGCGAAGCTCAATGCCACCGATAACCTCAGCCTGAGCGCACGCAACAACCTTGAGATCGGCACTGCAAAAAGCAGCCACAGCGGCAGCCTGAACGTGATTGCCGGGGCGATGGGAAATCGCACCAGCCGCGGCATGGAAGAGGCGGGCAAGCGCATGGCGCAGGTCAGCGGCGAGTGGCAGCAGGCACAGGGCAGTGAGCTTAACGCGGGTGGTAACCTCCTGCTCTCGGCGGGGCGTGATCTGACGCTGACCGGCAGCCAGGCCAGCGCCACCGGCTCTGCCCGGGTTAAGGCTGGTGGCGACATCCGCATCGGGGCCGAGACCACCACCAATACCACCCATCTTGAGGCCAACAGCCGGACCTCATCGGTCAGCAACAGCCGTCAGGAAGATCGTCTGCTGCTCAGTTCCCTGAGCGGTGATCAGGGCGTGACGCTGGTGGCAGGCAATAATCTGCTGGCCGAAGGCGCGCAGGTTGACAGTTCACAGGGCCAGATTGGCGTCAGCGCGAAGAACGTTACCATCAGGGACGCACGCGCCAGCCTGTTAGCGCAGGACAGCGAGAACAAGCGCGAGGGCAATACCCGCAGCCACCGCGAAGAGGAAAGCTCGCGTGAGAGCAGCACCGGCAGTACCTTCAGCGGACAGCAGGGCGTAACGGTGATCGGGCGTGAGGGTGACGTGACGGTCACCGGCAGCACGCTGCACAGTGAACAGGGTGCGGTCGGACTGCAGGCGAAGCAGGACGTGGTGCTGAATACAGCCACCGAACGTGAGTCGTTCTACAGCGAGGAGCGCTCAGAGAATAAAGGTCTGCTGAACAAAAGCAGCGGCCACAGCGTAACGCAGGACGTTACCACCCATGAGAACGGCAGCCTGCTGAGCGGCGAAAGCGTCACGGTCATCGCCGGACGTGATCTGACGGTGACCGGATCGGCGGTGGTTGCCGACCAGGACGTCAATCTGCGGGCCGGGCGCGACGTGGAGATCGGCGCGGCGACCGAGACCGAGAGCCACTATCAGCTGGAAGAGAAGAAAAAGAGCGGCCTGCTGGGCAGCGGCGGCATTGGCTTCACCGTCGGAAAACAGTCAACCCGCCATGAAATCAATGAGAAGGGCACCACCCAGAGCCAGAGCGTCAGCACCGTCGGCAGCAGCCAGGGCAGCGTCAATGTTACGGCGGGCAACCGGCTGCACGCCGGCGGCGCAGACCTGGTGGCGGGGAAAGATCTGAACCTGACGGGCGACAGCGTAACTATCGACCCGGGCTTTGATATACGCAGCCGTAAGGAAACCTTCGAGCAGAAACAGAGCGGTCTGACCATTGCCCTGTCAGGCACGGCGGGCAGCGCGCTCAATACCGCGGTCAGCAGCGCACAGCAGGCGAGGAAGTCGGGGGACGCGCGGGTCAGCGCACTGCAGAACACGCAGGCGGCGCTTAACGGGGTGCAGGCGGCGCAGGCCGCTGAGCGGGACAGCCTGCAGAATGGCGGAGCGGGCGGGACCAACACCATCGGCGTCAGCGCCTCGTACGGCAGCCAGTCGTCGAAAAGCGAAACCCGTACTGAAAGCCGCCAGTCGCAGGGCAGCACGCTGACGGCGGGCCGGAACCTGACCGTCACGGCCACCGGTAAAAACGGCTCGGCCCAGAGCGGCGACATCAGCATCACCGGCAGCCAGCTGAAGGCGGGCGGCGATATGAGCCTGGAAGCGTCGCGTGACATCCTGCTGCAGTCGGCGCAGAACACCCGGAGCACCGACAGTAAGAACAGCAGCAAAGGCGGCAACGTCGGGGTCGGCATCGGCGTCGGGTCAGGCGGCTACGGCATCACGGTGTCGGCGGGCGTGAACGCGGCGAAGGGCAGCGAAAAGGGCAACGGGCTGACGCACAGTGAAACCACGCTGGACGCGGGCAACCGGCTCAGCCTGACCAGCGGGCGCGACACGACGCTCACGGGCGCGCAGGCAAACGGCAACATCGTGAAGGTGGACGCGGGCCGCAACCTGACGCTGACCTCAGAGCAGGACAGCGACCGCTACGACGCGAAGCAACAGAGCGCCAGCGCGGGCGGCAGCTTCACCTTCGGCTCAATGACCGGGTCGGCGAACGTGAACGTGAGCCGGGATAAGATGCACAGCAACTGGCAGAGCGTGGCGGAGCAGACCGGGATTTATGCGGGTCAGGGCGGCTTTGACGTGACCGTGGGTGAGCACACACAGCTGAACGGCGCGGTTATCGCGAGTACGGCAGATGCCAGCCTGAACAGCCTCGACACCGGGACGCTGGGGTTCAGCGACACAGAGAACCATGCGGAATATGAGGTGCAGCATCAGAGCGCAGGCATGAGCACCGGCGGCGGCATCGGCGGGAACTTTGCCGGTAATATGGCTAACGGGATGCTGGCGGGATTGAACGACAGCGGCAGCGCGGAGAGCACCACGAGGTCGGCGGTGAGCGAGGGCACCCTCGTTATCCGTGACCCGTCGAAGCAGAAGCAGGACGTGGCGGACCTCAGCCGCGACGTGGCGAACGCGAATACGGGGCTGGACGTTATTTTTGATAAGGAGAAAGAGCAGAACCGGCTGAAGGCGGCGCAGCTGATAGGCGAAATCGGGGCCCAGGCGGGGGATATCGCGCGGACGCAGGGCCAGATAGCGGGCCTGAAGGCGCAGCAGGACCCGGCAGCACTGGCGGCTGCCAGGGAAGAGCTGGCGGGAAAAGGGAAGCTGAACCCGACGTCAGATGAGATAGCGAAGCAGGCTTTCGACACGGCGATGAAGCCGTTCGGCACGGGTTCGGCGCTTCAGCAGGGCATCAGCGCGGTGACGGCGGCGGTACAGGGGCTGTCGGGCGGGAACGTGGCGCAGGCGCTGAGTGGGGCGGCCGCGCCGTATCTGGCGACGGAGATACACAGGCTGACGACCACGACAGGGCCGGACGGCAAAGAGGTGGTCAATACCGAAGCGAACCTGATGGCGCACGCGGTACTGGGTGCGGTAAGCTCGTATGCATCCGGCAACTCAGCACTGGCGGGTGCAGCGGGCGGCGTCAGCGGTGAGCTGATGGCGAAGCTGGTGATGAACCAGCTGTATCCGGGCAAAGCGGTCGGTGACCTGAGCGAGGCGGAGAAACAGCAAATCAGCGCCCTTGGGACGCTGGCAGCGGGTCTGGCAGGCGGCGTAGTTGGTAACAGCACGGGCAGTGTGGTGGCGGGGGCGCAGGCGGGTAAGAATGCGGTTGAGAATAACTGGCTGAGCGTTCAGGAAGCCGATAGAAAGAAACAGCTGGAGACGAAGCGCGACTACCTGAAACAGGAGTTAACACCGGCTGAAGCGAAAGAACTGGTGACGATTAATCAGACAGATAAAGCGCGTGATGAAGCGATAAAAGCGGTCTGTACGGATGGTAATAAAGGTGGTTCGGCCTGTGGTGCGTTAATTGTTCCGGCGCAGGAAGCATTGAAGAAATACGGTGAAAATGCCACCTACTCATTATTGTACAAAGATATATACCCACAGGATGTGAAAAATCTGGAAGGTGTTTTGCAGGGACTGGATGCAGGCAGCATCAGCCGCGACCAGGCCATCACAGCAATAGCACAGGCTTCCGGTGTAAGCTGGGAAACAGCAGCAGGCCGTTATGATACGGCAATGCAGACTCAGGAACTGGCTGCTGCTCTGGCTGGTGCATATGGGCTGAAGAGTGTAATTAAGGAACCGACAAAAGAGAGTTCAGCTAAACAACAATCTCAGCCTTCAACGGGAAGAACGGTAGAGCCGAATAGAATTGCTGCTGATGAGGAAGCTTCAGGATGGTCACAGTACGATAAATATCGTAATGAAAGTGGAAACTGGAACTGGCCTGCAAAATTAGGTTTTGCCGAAGAACCAGTAAAAACAACGCTTCCTGTAGGCACTCGTTTGGATAGGTATGGAGAACCAAGTGGGTCTTTTCTGGCACCTAAGGGAACTCCTTATGAACAACGCGCTCTTGCTCCTGGAGCAGGCGCAGAGAAATACTATGAATATGAGGTCATTAAGCCTTTGCCAGTCATACAAGGAAAAATAGCCCCTGCTTTTGGTGAAGCTGGAGGAGGCATTCAGATTCTGCCTAATATGCAAGAGCGTGTGAATGTTGAATGGCTTCTGAAAAATGAATATATCCGTGAGGTTCACTAATATGCTAAGTATTGAAGAGTTGCAAAAAAAAGCTGATGAACTGGTTTTTAAAGCAGGTCTACCAAGGCTTTCAGTTAATCTTTGTACAGTTCCTATTGGTGATGGAACTCCTTATATTTCATTTGAGAACGAAAGGTATAATTACATTTATTCCGAAAGAGGACATGAGTTTTCCAGAAAGGTTACAGATTCAACAGAGGAGCTACTTTATTGGATTATGTCAGAGCTTGCTTATAAGATCGCATTTCAATATGAATTAGAAAATCGTATTGGGGGTAGAGATGGAAGGCGTATTGCTTTTCCAAAGTATATTGAACTAATGACGAAAATGAATTCGTCATGGAAATCAAAAGCAGAAGATGAAATTGAAAAAACTCTTGCTACCAGTCCTTACGACGATACCCTCTACTTATAATTTAACTCAATAAATCCCGGCCACCGAGCCGGGATGTTTTTATCTGTCGATTACACTTCAGCCAGCCTGATGATCAACTGCCCCGGTCCGGTGATCACCTCGATCTTCTGTCCGGTCGAAAATCCCAGCGCTTCCAGCCAGCGGCCTTTAATGGTCAGCTGCGGCAGCGGGTTAGGCTGGCCTTTATTAGGCCGGTATCTCACGTTGTAATAACGCGCCCGCGATTTACTGACGCCGGATATCGCGCGGATGGAGGGGCAGATAGCGGCGACCAAAGCCGGTAAGGAAGAGCTGGCCCGCAGTGGCATTAAAGAGCCGGGTAAAAACGCGCCGGAGGAAGAGTGGGCTGGCTACAACAAAGCGCTGGCCGCGACCGGCAGCTACAAAGCCGCACAGCAGCAGTGGGGCACCGGCAGCGATATCCAGCGGGGTATTCAGGCCTCCACGGCAGCGATTCAGGGTCTGGCGGTGGCAACCTGGCGCAGGCGGCGAGCGGGGCGGCGGCACCGTACCTGGAGGGGGTCATCCACAGCATGACCACCACGAAGGATGCGAACGGTAAAGACGTGGTGAACGTGCATGCGAACCTGATGGCGCACGCGGTGGTGGGCGCGGTGACGGCGTATGCGGCGGGCAACAGTGCGGTGGCGGGCGCGGTACTGGGTGCGGTAAGCTCGTATGCATCCGGCAACTCAGCACTGGCGGGTGCGCAGGCGGGTAAAAACGCGGTTGAGAATAACCTCTTTGGTAAGGTTCTGGTAGAAGGATGTGCAATATCGGCACCATGTCGGACGAAAGTAGCAGAGCAGTTGCTGGAAATCGGGGTCAAGGCCGGGCTGACGGGGACCGTGGCGAAGACACTCGCCGACAAACTGACTGCTGACGAACTGGATCACCTCGTCACCCTGCAGATGACTAGTAACGATGAGATCACCAGTAAGTATCTTGGACTGTTGCAGGATAATTATTTACCGGAGACTTCATCCAACCCGAATCTAGGTAAAGACCTGGACAACGACCAGAAAGCTGAGTTAGGTGATGTGGGTTCAGGAACGCCAGGAGGCTGGGGACCGGAAGATGAAGAAAATGTTCGAAATAATGAGGGTAATAACCCCTCACAAAAGGGAAGTAATTTTACTAACTCGGAGATTGATGATCGCATCGCATCGGCGAACAAACCGATCAATAATCAAGGAATGTCTGCTGCGGCCAGGGCATGGGAAAAGCATGCTGGTAGGCCTGGATGAACATTCGAGCCTCTGAAGGGGAACCAAGCCCAGAAAAATGCAGCCGCGGAGAACTTTATTCGGGATCTTCTAAATGACCCTAGCACGGTACGAAATGAACTATCTCGAGGTGGGGTTGAATATCGTGCGTCTAATGGACAAGGGGTAAGATTTAATCCTGATGGTTCGTTCAATACCTTACTAGATCCACCGGTGAAAAAATGACTCAGAAAAAATTAGAACTTTTTTTTCCAGCCCAATGGAATATGAGGAACTGACTCTTGAAGTTCAGTTAGATCGAGAAAGAGTGATTGAGATCAATCAAGAACAAGGGGTGGATAACCTTGAAGTTGAGCTGTTTGGAACAGACAAAGAGCATGGATTTATCGCAAAAATGCCTCTTGATGACCTGATTAATATTTTGATTGAAGCAAAAAAAACGCTTCAGAATAAGTAAGTAACTCAAATCCCTGCCACTGAGCCGGGATCTTGCTCTAACCGTCAGGCTTATCCAAACAGCCGCTGGAATGATTTACGGGCAGTTGCTCTTTAACAGTGAAAAAAACGCGTCGGGGCAAAAAGTTGGTGGCGTCAAAATGCACTGAAAGAATGGATTGTAACCTTATGATTGAAAAGGAAAAAACAGTCTTCGTTCTCAATAACAGTGCCAGGAAGAGTTGTTCTGGAAAACAATAATCTTGCATTGGTTGCACGTGGTTGTGCTGCACTTTCACCCTGCCGGAATAAGGTCGCAGAGCAGCTACTGGAGATCGGAGCGAAAGCGGGGCTCACGGGGCTTGCCGGAGTAGCCATTAAGGACGTGGCTGATCGGATGACCTCCGATGAGCTCGATCATCTTGTCACCCTGCAAATGATGGGTAACGACGAGATAACCGGGAAGTATCTGAGTTCGTTGCAGGGCAAGTATGCGCCTTCAAATACTGGTGGTGATCAACTTGCAGGTATGGAAAGTATTGGCAAACTGGCAAATCCAGTTCAGGATGAAAATAAAGGAACGTCGCAGGTTACGCCAGATCATTCTGACGAACAGGGAGCAGGCAATATCGGGAATACTGAAGGTGCGCTGGATACGGGCGGAAGTACCACTTTAACGCCGATCCCTGAGCAGATTAAAGATGACTTGGCTTATTTAGCCCTTAAAGGTAAAGAAGCTCAGGAAGCTACCGGTAAATTAGGTTTGATCTAAACAGGATAAAGGACTGATATATGTTTGGGATTTTTCCTGAAAATAAACCAGTAGATGCTGAGGGCGAATGCGTCCTACCAGCATCAATAATCATTAATGAATTTTCAGAAATGATGAATATACCTCTATCATACTGGAGTATAAATGATTACAAAGCTAACTGGATAAGTTCTCTTGAAGATGGGCTGAAGAATAAAAAACATGCTGCTTTAGCTGTTTCAATGTATGAGCCTAAACATACGAATTTTACATTTACTTGGGTGTTATATTTTTCGGGAGATAATGTTTTCGTTCAAAATAGCATTTTGTTTTTAAATGAATGCCCCGGTTTTACTCCTGAAACTATAAATAATTTTACTGAGCCGCGAACAACGCATAATGAAGATGGTATGAAAATATCGGAATGGATGACTGATTTAAAAAGCGTTCTAGATTTTTTTCATAGCCTTAAAGGCTAAAATAAATCCCGGCCAGTCTGGCCGGGATTTTTGCTTTTAAGCCCCTAATCCTCTCGCTTACCGCCGCTACAACCGAAACACACCGGGCGCAGCGGTAATCTCCTGCTGTCCCGCCTCAGTAATACCAAAACCGGTCATCCAGTCGCCGCCGAGAATCACTTCGCCACTCTCACGCACCCAGTCTGCCCCTATATCATGCCACTGCTGGCTGGCTTCACAGAGTGCTTTCCACTCTGCTTCACCGGTCACGGTTGTCACCGACAGCGTGTTATACCGCAGCATCAGCCGGATCGGTGCGTCGGTAGTAAATCCGAGCGCGGCCAGCTGGCCGCCCGTGGTGGTTAGCTGCGGGACGGGTTCCTGAATAAAAGTAATGTTCATGCTTCTTCCTCCGTGAAGTGTGTGGTGCGGATAATCAGCTGGCCCTGTTCGGCGATGATATTTACAGGCTGTCCTTTGATAAATCCCCACTGTTCCAGCCATCGTCCTTTGATGGTCAGTTGTGGCAATGGATTCGGTCTGCCGCCGTTGGGACGGTATCCGACGATACTTTTACGTGCTTGGGGTACAGCGGGTTCTGACGTAGAATCTGTTCCAGCCATAATTAACTCCAGATCAGTTAGTTGTGGTCAGCGGGCTATTGGTGTTCCACCACCTTCAGCCCGCGCTAAAGAAATCTCTAATTATTCTCTTCCTTTGCAGTTTTCTACTGTTCAAATATACACCGTCTGCTTTGTAAACTCGCTGAAAGCTTCGGAATAGATTGCGAGGCATCTCTGAAAAACGGATTTTTTTCGATGGATAATACTATCTCCAAAAGCGTTTATCCCGCGGCTATGAAAGAAATAAGCATGTAGTTAATAAAGATTATGCTTTCTCAAATTTTTGACTAATCTTCTTTAATTAAATAATTAATTACAATTCAGCATGGGTAATCTGTAAGTGAAATGCTTATATATGGCAACCTGAATTGCCATATCTTAACGTATGATGCAGTAAAGTGTATTTGGTTAAAACTTGATAGGTATCTGTATCAAAATCCCAACCAGCGATGTTAGATGAATGATAATTCTACGAAATAAATAAGGGTTATTATATGGTCTAAGCGTTTTCGGGTATTGTAGAATTACACGCTTACTGGAAAGTTTATATAAATAAATAGCTGCTTATTTATGATGTTTGGGTGTCATGAAAATGATGTGCTCAGGAAGCAGGAAGGGTAAAATGAATAAGGATGTAAGGATTCCCGTATTAAAGGGACCATTCAAAAAAATACGTGAGTGGAACCGAAGAAAAAATTACTATCTCAAAGAGGTGAAGCTCAAAGTAAGAATCGCAATTGCAAAGCTTCTGTGGGATAAACGGAAAAAAGTCACCTTTAACCCAGACTCTGTGAAAACCATATTGCTTGTTCGAAATGAAGGCAAAGTGGGTGATATCATCGTTTCGACTCCACTCATCAGGTTGCTTCATCAGGCTGGCTATGCAGTCGATGTGCTGGTAAACGAAGCCTGTTACGACGTAATAAAATACAACCCTTTTATCAGATATGTTTATAAGGCGAGAAATTGCAGTTATAACCATTACCTGAAGTCTTTGAACCATAACGTTTCAAGGGCAACGATAAAGATGCTAAATAGAAATGAATATGATCTAATTATTGATCCTTGTTTATCCGAAACCGGTGCATCGGATGAAACTGTTTAATGATATCAATGCGAGGTTCGTTATTGGATTAAATAAAAAACCTGATATGGGCCATTACACCGTTTCAGTATCTTTTAAAAATGAAAAACAGCATGTTACAGAATTATTGTCTTTGTTCTGCATAATGATTGGCGTTAAAGCTACAGGCAGTGTCGATTATAGTTTATATTTTCCTGATAGCGTGCTTAATGAGGTAAAAGATTTTCTTAACCCCTGGAAAAAAAAGAAAAAGATTATTATTAATGCCTATGCAGGCACCCCAGAAAGAAACTTCTCACAACAGCAATTGCTGGATCTTATTCATCTGGTTAATAAAGGTAAAGAAATAAAGTTAATTATTCTGGATCATCGTAACGAATTATTAGTGCCGCTTCCTAGTGGTGTTGTAAAAAATCCCTTTTGCACATTGCATCATGTAATGGCATTGATTAAAGAATCGGATATAGTTATAACTCCTGATACTTCAATTGTACATATCTCGGCTGCGTGGAAAAAACCACTCATCGCCGTTTATAAAAACTTACCTAATAATAATATGTGGGCACCAGGGTATGAAAACGCAAGCCACCTTATTGTTCATGATGATAAAACCTCTGATGCTGATAATATTCCTGAGCGTATTTTCAACGAGATTGTCCGCAGGAATTTACTGGACAGGCATGAGATGAAAATCCAAAGCCCGGTATCGGTGACCGAGTTGAAAGAACCTGTTAGTAAGTACGGTTATCATGTTCCCGAGCGCTCTATCGCCTCCTCTGATCAGCTCTGCTGCTGACCAGCAGATAAAATGTTCTACTGTGCCAGACACCATTGCCACTCTTAATAGGTCTGGCTACAGCACACCCATCACGCCGCAGGCGGCGTCGTCATTGCAAAGCTCTCACGCTGAAACAGCGTTTCCGCCAGCTTCACCAGTGACGGACGCTCAACACACCAGTTAGGCACCACGCGGCGGAAATTGAGATAGCCAATCATACAGCCGGTGGCGATATCCGCCAGATTGAGCTGACCGTTGTTGAGCCATTTTCCCTCTGCGGCCTT
>Ga0157357_1000397_pt1 | contig 18842 bp, 16 predicted proteins | sample AttcapACBM1_FD_111485 | JGI IMG/M metagenome (GOLD analysis project Ga0157357, IMG submission 111485) | Fungus gardens microbial communities from leaf cutter ant in Botucatu, State of Sao Paulo, Brazil - Atta capiguara ACBM1 | ecosystem: Host-associated > Fungi > Mycelium > Unclassified ... | reverse complement strand
GTCTACCTTATATACTAATACCCATGGTCCGTGCTAGCTACTGTGCACCCTACCCTAAATGACCATGAGTATAACATGAGGCCAGCATGTGTGATCCATGCTGTATGACGTCACTTTATTCTAGTTCCTTTTACTTCATTCTCCCAAGTCCCGTGATCAGTCTTGTGACTATGCCATCAATTTATGACTGATGTGACAGAATGACTGATAAACCCTAACCCGAGTTGTTCTAAAAATAGAAAAAATAAAATAAAATAAAACGAAAAATAAAATTCAAGAAAAAGAGAAAATAAAAACAGAGTCCACCATCAACGATCTTGACATATATATTCTTTCTTCTATGTAGGCTATTCCATCTTACTTCCATGATAGTCCATCTTCTTTCTTTAATACCTGTTGTATTTCCTTTTCTCTAGTGTTGTTTCTATGTATTTCCTTCAGTATATCCAGATCATCCACCATTGTCTAGTTTCTCTTCAACATTGTCACTTCTGCCATGGTTTTTCTTGTTTATAACTCTTCTTTGAGTACTTGGACATCTTTGTTATCATTTTTTGTATCCACTTGATCTTTCCTTGATAAAATGTCTGCCTTTGTATTCATTTTTTCTGGAATATGTTGTAGAATAAAATTGTAATCTTGTAACTTTAAGTACCATCTGGCTTGTTGTCCATTTAACTTATGAGGTTCCCTGAAATACTTCAGGTTCTCATGGTCTGTCCAGATTTCAAATGGTTCTACTGTATCCAATAGGTATTGTCATCATTTAACTAAGGCTTCTACAATTGCCAGTAGTTTCTTGTCATAGATTTCATAGTTCCTTTCCACTAGTTGCATTGTTCTTGATAAGAATGCTATTGGTTTCTATTTCCCTTCCTGCTCTTGGGATAGTACTTCTCCTATAGCATGTCCTGAGGTGTTTGTTTCTACTTTAAATTTTCCTTCTCTTCTTGGAAGAGAGAGTACCGGTTGACTCATAATTTTCTCCTTGAGTTCATCAAAGGTCTTCTGGTGATATTTGTTCCATATCCATTCCTTTTTACCCTTCAATTCATTCAGTGGTTTTGCCATATGACTGAAACTCTGAATAAATCTCCTGTAGAAATTTAAAAATCCCAGGAAACTCTCCACATCCTTAACTTTTGTTGCCATCTTCTATTCTTTAACTGTTTTGATCTTTTTCTGTTCCATTTTGACTTGTCCTTTCTCAATGATAACTCCTAGTATCAGAATTTTCTCTATATTGAAGTCATATTTTGACTGTTTGAAACACAAATTATGTTTCTCTGCAATCTTTAAAAATCAAATGGTTCTTTCTTCTAGTTCTCCCTTTGTCTTGGCTGGTATGACAAAGTCATCCATGTAGTTTGCTAACACTCCCTCATGGAGTAGTTCTCTAAATATACTATTCATCATTCTTTGGAATGTCCCTAGAGAGTTGCATAATCCAAAGTATATAACTTGCAGTTCAAATAGGCCTTTGTTTGTTAATAAAGTGGCTTTCCATTCATCTCCTTTCTTGATTCAGACATTGTTATATCCCCAGATAAGGTCAAGCTTGTTGAAGTATTTTACCTCCTTTAGTTTGTTGATAACTTCTCCTATTAAAGGCAGTGGTGTTTTGTCTTTTATCATGACTTGATTGAGCTTTCTGTAATCCTGAACCAACCATAGTGAATCGTCCTTCTTTGAGATGTAGAAACATGGTGCTGCATATTTAGACTTTGATTCTACAATTAATTCTGCCTTGAGTTGTTTATCCAATCACTGGTTTAATGCTTCTTCTTCCTTGAGAGTCATTGCATATGCTTTTGCATTTAACTCCCATGGTGCTTCATCCATCAGATTTATCTCATGGTCCCATTCTTGTCTGGTCCCATTCTTATCAGTTGCCTGTGTCCTTCTGATTTTGAATTCTATGTTCTGATGTTTCATCTTGCAACTTCCTGAACATCTTGTGAATTTTATGGTTCTATTTTTTCAATTGACTTCTGGGTTGTGCTTGACCAGCCAGTTATGTCCCAAAAACATATCCATACCATTTAGATTAGTTATCACAGCTTTCAGCTGTTTCTTGTATCTGTTGATTTCGATCTCTAGAGGTGCTATCTTGGTCACCTCTCCATTTTTTGTTCTATCTGCATTAAACACTTCAAATGAGAAGTTGATTGGTCTTGTTTGAATTCTCTTGTCCCCGATCAATTATTTGTCAATCCCTATGTATGTGTATCTGGAGTCTACCAATGCTTTAACCTTGAGGTTTTTGCCATTTTTTGTTTTCATATTTGCTTGCACATTCAATTCTCTCTTTCTCTTGCTTTTTCAGAAAATTGAAATAATATATTTGTTTTGGGAATTTACATGGGAGATCTCTTGTACTGTGCTTACTTGAGATTATTGCCAAAACCCTACTCCTTCTCTTTGTTGTTTTCATTGTCTGATTCTTCCTGAATCTTTTGTTTCTTCATTAACTGTGTTCCTTTACAGTTCTTAGCTATGTGCTCTTCTTTGTCACATTTGAAACATTTTCTTGTTTCTCTTTCTTTCTTCTTCAATCAGTATTTCTTTGCTATATATTTGTACTTATTGCAATTGAAGCACTTTGGCTTCTCATCCTTGAAATTGTCATTGGACTTTCCAATGTCCATGGGCTGTCCTCATCCTCCATAGGTTATTCTTGTACCCTTCTTGTAGTTGTTTCGTCCTTCTATAGACTCATATCCTTGTCCAACTAATGTAATTGCCACTTTTCATTCCTTGAGTGTCTCCAGTACTGTTATAGGTAGATATTCCAATATTGTTTTGATAATATCTTGTCACACATTCTTCTTCAATAAGAAGATTGCATGTAGTTAATCTGTATCAGCCTCCATAGCCAATGCTTCAAATTCAATTATGAAGTTGGTGGTATTTTGTTTCCCTTGTTTGAAAGATTCTATCCTCCATTCAGCATTGGCTGTCTTTGTTTTGTCACTGAATGTTGTTTTGATTTCTTTAACAAAATCTTCCCAATCTTAGGCGCCAAGTTCTTCATCTAGCTCATCAAGCTTCTTCTTTGCATATATTCCCACTACACTTCCTCTGAGGCAAGCTAGGATTTCTGTGATCCTATTGTCACTCTCCATGACCCTATTGCTCTTGAGGAACAATTGCATTCTTTTCCACCAGTCTTCAAATTTCATTCAGTTACCATCAAACCATCCTGGGTCTGGTACCATGTTCTTTGGCATCACTGCCTGTACATTCTCATTAATTACTGCTGATGCTGGTGCTTCTGACATCTCTGTGTCCAATCTTTCATAATTGTCTGAGGCTTCTTCTGTGATCTATAAAGATCTTAGTTGTTTTGATAGTGTCTTGATATTGTTTGTTCTTTTAAAACTTGTCTTGGTTCCTCTTTGTAGTTAATACTATATATATTTTCATCCTACAGATACTCTTCCTAGTTTTGTCTATGGATTCTTTCTACTACACCTCTCTTGCAAGGTGAGCTCATTAATGCTTTACCAAATATTACAACCTTTACTTGTAGAGCTCAGATTATACTTAGGTAAAGACTTGAGATGAGAATAGGGAAAATATATAAGTAGTAAAGCATAAGAATACAAGATAGTATCTACACTATATATATAAGAAAGATACAAGGAAACAGGTTGTAGTCTATAAGGCAAACAAGTCATAGTACATGAGGATAAAGCAAGAATAGAACATCTACTACATGAGGTGCTGACTGAGACTACTTCAGTGCAGCCAATTATGTTGTCATTACCCTTAGCTCTTCTCTATGTTGTATCCTTGAGGTATCGATCATAACAGGTAGTTTCTGAATGAATAATATATCAAACTCTTTTTTAGTTTTGAGAATAATATTGGTGAGAGTTCTGTTTTTTTGGATATTTTGTGAAAAAATATAAAGGTTCCCTAGAATCATACTTGATTATCACTCACAGCTGAGCAAATTGATTTGTTTCTGGTCTCCCAGATTTCTTGATATTTCCTGCTATGCCACTTCTTGTTAAAGTAGTATCTCCAGAAGGGATATGAGGTAGAGTCAGCCTGGTGATCTTCTTTGCAGTTTAAGCATTTGAAGACATAAGGGCACAGTTCTTCTTGCTTAGTTTTGAGTCACAGCAGGTTGATCTTGAAGTTTGCTTTACAGCACTAAGTAAAATAGTGGTGATGTTTGGTCTTGTACAAACTATTATATTTAGTACATTTTGACCCTTAAGCTCAACACACAAAAGTGGTATGACACCACTTCCAGCAGTTTTTGCATTGAGAAACTCCTAGATTCATATTTGCTTCTTGTACTGTGGTGATATAACTTTCTACATTGAAGCAATGATTAATTAGTGTCTTTGCAGACATACCACTTTGAGAATTCCAAATATCAACCTATATAATAGCCATGTCTGATTTGGGTGAAACCTTAATAATATGTGGCTTTGACACAATACAGATGTTATTGAAAATATATGTGGACTTAATGATAGACTCAGCTATGCTTAAATTCAAGAAACTATTGGAATCTTTGATAATGTATGAGATATCTAAGATCTTTAGATATGACTTTAATTAAGGGAGTCAGGCTGTCTGGATGTCATTTTTGTCCAAAGTATTGTTACTTTTGATGTAATTCTCAATTGTACTGATATCTAACTAAGAAGTGACTTGGTTAGTGGTAACAATTAGACCATAGTAGTCAAAGTAAATAAAGTCCACAATTATGTTGGATTTGATGCCTTTGAAGACTCTATTTATGCTAGAGACATATTTGCTTGACTTCATCATGAATTTATTAATGTTTTCCTTACCTATAGGAACAATGGTTTGTTTATAAGATAAACTCTTGGCAGTCATATTAAAATAAAGCTTGGTAATTCTCAGTCTATTGATTGTTTTGTTGATTTCTTCAATCTTTTCAATTGAAAGATTAGAGAAATTGTTCTTGATTTTCAAAATTTCCTTAATATTTATGGACAAGACTTAAGTATATATAAGCTTGACTTTGTTGTCTACTTGACTCTAAGTCCTATTTCTGTTTTTCCCATGGAACTTGAACTTGCTTAGTTGCTTCTTAGTGGATCTAGGAGAAACAGGAGAAGGAGAGATATTCAAAAAATTAATCAGTTTAAGAGTAGAGGTTTTGCCAATATTTCTTCTCAATTTGTTTACTGGTATGTTGGTGAATTTTTCTGCCATTTTTTACTAAAAAGATTTGTTACCATCTTCTGACTTTAATGTATCCTATTCTCTCCCAAAAATGGAATAAACAAATGTCCATGCTACTTTACCAAAGCCTTCAATGCAAGGAATATCTTTCTTCCTATTGTTCTTAATATTTCTGTTTTTAATAAAGTTAGCCATATATATAAGAGAGACTTTGATATTTTTAGTATTAATTGTTACTATCTTTTGATTTCCAAAAATAGAGATAGAGTAAGTGTGACCATCCCAGAGATCATGATTGGCCAGCTAATAATCAGAGTATGAAATAGAAGAAAATTAAGACTATTTAATTAGTTTAAATTAAAAGAGATATTAAACATATTGTTACTATAAGATGGAGGCATGTTACTAGAGTTATTTGCCTGATTCTCAATATTTGACTCTCCTTTCTTGGAAGTTTTATAAGACAATTGAAAATTTTCTGCATCCATTTGATCTGCCCAGGAGAAATTATTGTTTTGAGCCTCCATATGGTCTTCATATAAGACCAAGAAGATGCTGGAGTAAGCTGAGAATTCTCTTGAGAGGTTTAGACTCAATGTATTAGATCTTTGTATTAGTACATTCATACAAACATCCTCAGAGACAACATTGGGTCTCAATGAGTTATACATAGTTGAAAAAGTGGAAAGTGAATTTATATTCACAATTTCTCTATTAGGTGCTATCATATAAGATGGTGGTATAAGAGTGAGAAGTGATGAAATACTAAAGAGTATCCTTTTGAATAAGGTAGATCAGTAGAATAACAATATTAAAATAAATTAGCAGTACAAATTAGCAAAACTTAAAAATTGAATATTCTTGATTTTATTGATTCTGGCTAATTGTAAATATTTTAAATCTTATTGTTTGATATGGTAAGTCTGAAAAAGACAAATTCCAGATACTTCACTAACTCAGAATAAAACTTGTATTTTTCTATTTTGGTATAAAGACCATCTTTGCAGAGATATTTGAAAATCTTTTTGATATGGTTGCAGTGTTTTTTTTAAATAAATAATTTATTACATGGGGTGTAGTGATAGACTATGGTAACTACAACATAACTATTTATATAACAAAGAAAAAAGAAAGAAAAAGAAAAAAAAGAAAAAAAGAAGAATATATTAAGATGAAATAATAACAGAAATATAAATATTAAGTGATTCCTTCATAAAAAGAAAAAGCTTGACTGCTCCAGTATTGGGGTACTACACTTTATTAAAAAAACAAACAAAAAAATCAGTTAATGATTGATTTAAATTAATACCATAATAATTTTATAGTAATTTCAATCCAATACCTTTATACTTGAGAAATAATACAAAATAACTCAAAGACTCTCTGTTTGAATTCCAGTAGTTGTTATATCTATATCTTCTATACTTGTGAAGAATATAATACCTTGATTCAATTAGATAGCTGAAATTTTCTCTTGAGAAGAATCTCAATTCATACTTTCCTATAGGAGTATGGTTTATAATTATTCTAGTTGTTTTTACTTACAGAAAGTTTGAGTAACTGATTTGTTTGAGCCAATAACTATCTTTTATATAAGTGGGATTGACTAGAAGATATTTATTGTCTAATAGTTTGAGAAAATGATTTTCTTTGAGATCTGACACTTAAAAAGTCATTGGCCAGTTATGTATAATATTGTTGCATTCATCTTTCTTGCTAAAGTCCTATGACAATTTACATAGAAGGATGGAGGTGAGATTGGATTGTTTTGTTTCTTTATTAACAGCTATATAGTGATTCTACTTAGCATTGCTCAAGCAATTCTAGAAATTAATGATATTATTAAAGTTCTTATTAAAAAATATTCTGATATCTTGAGCTATAGCAATAAACTGATGTTGATAAGAATAAGTCAATAAGTCAAAGATTTGTTTTGCCAAGCAAATAGAATCAGTGATGACTATGATATGAGATAGATTAAGAACTTGAACTAACTTGATTTATTCTACATCTAATAACAAACAACTCTGTCTTAGTAAACATAGTATTGACAGTATGATGAATAGTTTTGGTAATAATATTATAGCTTGATTGGACATACAATATTGACATGGTAATATTGTTCTTTATACTAGTATCAGAAATAGTGATAATTGAATAGGAATTTAATGAGGTATCTTCAATAATTTTGTCAAGTTTTTGAAAATAGGCTTTTTTGCTTTCTTTATCTTTGTAGTTTGTTGTGTAAAAGGAAAAATAATCAGGAAAATTATCTACTAGTCTAAAACCAGAAGAAATTTCTTTGAGAAAAAAATTAAAAGAAGAAAAAATCCCATTCAGATAATTGTTGATATCTATAATAGAGCTCTTGATTTTGAGTTATTGCTTATGTGTTAGCTTTTCTAGTGAAAAGTGATATGACAATGAACTCTTGGCATGTTTGTTTTTAAAGAGAGAGTTAATCACATAGTTTGGTGGTAAAGAAGTAGTTCTAAGTTGTTAATGACCACTTAACTTGGGCAGATGTAAATGTATAGGGATAAGACCAGCAATTAGCAATAGCCTTAATTTCCCACAATGGCAATATACAAAACACTCTTGTAATCCATATGATAGTTCTTCATTGCATTTTTCTCAGTTTCTTGAGAGAGTATGATAGCAAGACATTTTTAAAATGCTACAGAGAGAATCCATAGAGAGCAATAGGTAGAATGTACATTCTATAGATTAATTACTTATAGAAGAGCAACAAATCCCTAGTTGAGTTATCCAACATTTTCATACTCTTAATTGTAGAAAGGGCTTTGTTGGAGTAAAAGTGAACATGTTGGCAAAAAGAAAGTTCACTGTTGAAAATAAATCCAAGGTATTTCTAGATATTCTTGGTTGTAGAATAAGTCCTTCTAAGGAAGTGAGATCCAAAGGAGAAGGATTGAAGTTTCTGGTTGATCTAGAAAAATAAAAGACTTCTAACTTTTTATATTCAACTAAAAGTTCAAATTGGTCTGTAAAAAAAGCAGTATTTGACATTTCAAAAGATTTTTCCTACAAAATGCAAATATTATCATCTACAAAAAATATAAAAGAAACAGAAGATTTCTGAAATAGATTTTTTGATATTTTTTCAAAAATATCAAAAATGGGAGCAATATATAAAGTAGATAAGATGGGAGAGAGGACAGATTCTTGTTCTATATCTGTATTTGTTCTGAAAGAGAGAGAAACAAAATTATTCCACATATAATGAGTTTTCCTATTTATTAAATAGTTAGAAAAGAAAAATAAGATCCTAAAATCAAAGCTAGCTTTGTCCAGAATCAAAAAAAGAAACTAATAATTAAGCAAAGAGAAAAACTGGATGATATCAAAGACCAGTATGCTTGTTTAAAGATCCTTGACCCAACTAAATGAATAAGATGAGTAAGAATAATATCTACATTGGTAATCAAGTATTTTTTAAGTTCTTCCAGTTGATTAGGATGGACAAAGTTAGATGTGATAGATTGGTATTATAGTTTCTCTTTGATAACCTTTTCAATGAGTTTTCCTAAAGTGTTAAGAAGAACAATAGGATAAAATATCTTGGAAAAATTGTAAGACACTTTGTTAGGTTTGAGAATAATAATCAAAGTAGATATTTTGAAATGCAATATGTCAAAACTGAAAGCAGTGAACTCAAATAATTTTTATTTTCTTTCTCATTTTATTTTATTTTTGATTTATTTTCCTTTATTCTATTTTTAGAACTAGGATTAGGGTTAGAGTGACAAGATTATGTCATCACACATCAGTTACATCAGATGACATAGTTACAGATCATAAGATACATAGAAAGATGTAGAAGGTTCTGAAAGAATAACATCATACAGCATGTGCAACACATATTGACCTTAAGACAAACACATAGCTGTTTAAGGTAGGCTAGAAATAGTTAGCACAGACTATGAGGTTTTAGTATATAAGATAAACTATCCTGTACAGAGTTCTCTATTGAGTTCTCTTATGTTAACCCAATACAAGGTTCTATTCATTGACCTACTTTAAGGTCTTTGAGTCATAACAGTATAAGAGCATGCCCATGGTATTACAAACTTCATTCAGCTTGTATCTCAACAACCAGTAGACTAATTTTCACAAACTAAGTTGCACTAGAAAGCCTCAAATAAGGTCTATCTGCACATATATTGAATGTACAAAAGCAACAACAAACAACCGAGATATCAGGTCATTAGTAACTGTAAAATATTTGTTTGCTAATATCTCATAAATGAGTAAACAGATTTGCATGATCAAACTTGCATTGGAAAGTACTCATTAAAATATTTCCAATAATATATAGTATATTACATAGTGATAAGTATTCATAGAGATACAAGCATATCAATATAGTAACATAATTAGTTATCTTTCTAAAATTAGCCTGATAGCTGCTATGACAGATGACAGCTCCCATCAGATATGAGTTTTGATCATGTGATGGAAACAGCTTGCACATGGACTATCACTCTTTTATATATATACCTCTGTATCTGAGAATTAGACCTCAGATTTAACAACATCAATTTACATTATTTATTATTGATATCTGTATTGATCTTAATGATCATTGTCATCATTATTGAACTTCTAAATCACTCCTAAACCTCTAAGAGTGTACTTAAGATTCAGATATCACAAATAAGTAAGTAGTTTATTTTGTAATATATGGTTTGCTTTTTTGGGTTTCAAATTATGGTAGGTTCATTTTAAAGTTTACTTTGCAACATCACACTAAGTCACAGTGATGCTCTACTTTGTGTAGTCCATTACACTTAATATATTTCAATTTATGTACATGATAAGAGAATTCTATGTACCTCCATTTCCAACAATTCTTATATTGCAGTACTTTAGGATTTATATTGGTACCTTGGATAGTTGTGATATGGCTTCCAATATTGAAACATCTGTTAATCAAACCTTTGGCTTTAGAACCACTTTGGGCATCCCAAATATCAATCCATATTATAGTTATATCCAATTTCAGAAAGGCTTTGATAATATAAGATTTTGATGCAATAACAATGTTATTAAATATATGAGACAAATATAAGACTCTTCCAACTATGTCAGTAGAAATGGAAACATTTGTGTCTTCAATAAAGTACAGAATGCCTAAAATCTTGAGATAAGATTTTGACTGCAAGTTTTAAGGTCCCCTTGTAGAAAACCTTATCAAAACTACAGGAAGTGTTCAGTAGAAAGCTATTCCCTACCTACTAATTTTTTTGTACTATCATTTCCAGCAGCCTCCCTTGCTAGAAAACCTCCTTATTTGGTTTGTAGTTTAGTTTGTTCAACAGCTAATAGTAGACTAGGCCTTTAACCAACAACCTCTCTATTATGGGTACATCTAAGACTAAATCTAACTTTACAGCCTAAGTCTACCAAGTAGATCAGCATTGGATTGCACCTATGTAGTGCTCTAGGTGAGATTTTCCTACATCTTGGTGATTTTAACACTCCAGCTTTAACTTAAGCCTAAACTAGTTATTATTATACTAGCAGACTAATAGTAAATATAGATCTCTTAAGCCAATGAAGAAGAATTACCCTATTCTACTACAGCCCAGTCCTTATAAAGGCACTACTCTCTGCTTTACCTTTCCATCCTCTAGCAGGTTGTTTGCTTATGCTTATAGGTATAGATTCCTGACCTGTCCAGAGTTATTATCTTTCCATCTGTCAACCTAATAAGTGCTCTAGAACAAGCCTGGACTAGAAGTTGTTTCTATAGTGTGACTAACTACCTCTAAGTTATATAACCTAGAGATGTAGAGTGTTCTGTTCTTATTCTAGCTAATATACCAGCTAGGTTTATACTTATACCAAACAGTAGGCTGAGCCTTTAACCAATCAGCCTTCCAGAATCTGATCTAGCTAAGTAGGTTTATGCCAAATAATAGACTGAGTCTCTTAACTAATCAGCTCTCTAGAATTAGACTGTTATTACACCAATTTCCTATTTTATATCGACCTATCCTTTTGGTCCCAGTTATGGATATCACCAGAAACAATAATAAGAACTAATCTAACTACTTGGCCTTGCAAGATCTACAAATTCTGCCCTCTAGAGAGTCTATTACTAGATCTTTCATCCTAGTAGAAATGTAATACTCACTACTCCTATGATATATACCAATTATAGAAACCAAGAGCACTAGTGGTTGCTATATAGTCTACTACCACATAGTTATAAAGTTAAGGTATTTGCACTTGAAGGAAATTAAATCCTCAACCTTTTAAACACTCACTCAAGTACTTTCACCAAGTCTTTAGTAATCAAAACTACTAGGCTACTAGGGCTTATATGTCTATAGTATGCAAAATATTGTTGTTATTTGACATTACATTTTCTTACATAATGATGTGTTACAATTCTGAGCTTGGCTTAGGTTGTAACTTAGACAAAGATTAATTGGTAAAATATAAGAATACATAATTATATCTATAGCTATATATATCTAATGACCATGAGGAAATAAGAAGGTATTCTTGAAGAGAGAAATGAAAAAAATTATAAGGAGAACATAAAGAAGCATCTATTATTATATAAGGCACTAAATAATATATAAGATATAAGATATAGTAAATATAAGTCAAAGATGAAACAAGCCCTAATATATGTCCAAGTCATGGTAAACATGAGGGAAATACTTGTAGAGTATAAGATAGTAATTGTCATAGTACACTTGAACTCTCATATTTTATTTTGATTTTCTTTTGGTTTTCTTTATTTTCTTTTTCTTTTTCTTTTGAATGATAAAGAGGCATATGACCACAGTCACATGATGTATCACATGATATGAATTCATAGATCTGAAATATGGTAGAAGGATCCAAAACAATAATGTCAGAGAACATGTTTATTTTGTGGAAATAGCATTATAGACGTATGAATAACACATGTATATTAGAGTAGGCATATTCATCATTAGCACAGACCATGTATCTATTATATAAATAGGATAACAATGCATTGGAGACTCCTTGTTGAGTTCCCTTATGATTACTATGAGATACTATCTTTGAGTTTACTTAGTGATTACTATTTGATCTTTGTAACTAAGTGGTTACCACAATAGTAATTATAATATGATGGACTATATATTTCTTATACCATATATTTCTAATCATAGTTTTGTGCTACAAAGACTGAGGTGAGTATTAGGACAACTGGGTAGAAATATAGAGAACCTAAGTATATATTCTTAAAGAAGTACAATACAATACTTACCTCTAGGAAAAACCTAAGAGAATAGAATGAGGTTTCTTAGAGATGACAACTATCTTAAATATTGCACTGTCCATTCCAATCTAGTAAAATAATACTAATGTAATCAAGGAATGATGATACCAGCATTGTTAGGAACAGTAAATAAAAATATCACAATATTATACTAATGTTTCAGTATAGGAGTGGTGAGTCCAAGTGCAATGGAGTTTAGGCACAAAATTTGGCAAGGCTGAAGCAGAAAGGTCTGCATTAGAGTCTGCTACTAGCATTTGTTTGAGAAAGTCCAGACATAGAGTTTATTAGTAGAGTTTCCAACAGATTTTGGAGTTTGTGATCCCCTTATAATGAGTATAGAATAGCTTTATGTATTTTCTTCTCTTATCTAACTTATACCTAGCTCTATTATTCTAATGTTATCACTTTAGTCTCTTCTATCATGTTCTAGACCTATGATATAAAATAAAATGAAAATAAGGGTTTAAGTATACTATGACAGCTACTGCATTGTTTCTTTTAATATCTTCCAACAATTACTTCATAAATGTGAAACACAATTACAATGGAAATGAGTTTATAGAATTCATATGATTATCTGTTATGGTCCAAGCATTACAGTCTAAATTTTCAATATAAACCTCATTCAATTCTCCCAGTACTATATTATACTGACTAATTTATATATTTGAGGGAACTAGCTCATTGTTATAAACCTGGTTAAAGATATGCCCATTGTTTTAACACAGGTATGGATTCATGTAGTAGTGTATATTTTTCTATCTAATCTAATATTATTGGAGATAGACATCATATATCCCAATCAATGAAATTTTGGCTTGTTTTGCTTATAGAGAGAGTAGGGAATGGCCCAAACATAAGAATCATTATTTGTGCAATTTCAATAATCTCAGAGATACTGTAGTTTTTATTCCCTCCAGTGACATGAATAGTTTTATTTGTACTCTAGCCAGTATTTTCAGAGAATTTACCTGTGTTTGTTGTTCTCATGGAATGCTTATCAGTAGAGATTAAGCTGTTTTGGCAGACTTTTGAGGATCCATTTTTCTCAGATAATTGAAGTAGTTGTAGTTGGTCAAGTTAATTATGCCAGTAACCATCTTGACATAATAGCTTTTTGTTAGAATATCTGACCTAAAACCATAATACTGGTCACATCCACAGTATACAAAGGTTCAAACAACAAGATAACTGTTCAAAGCTATTGTATTCAAATGAAAACCTATACTATTTAAACAATATTCTGAAAGGCTAGGAAAGTTATTTGTACAGTTGGTAAAAAGGTAATAAGAGAACAAACATATATTATTTCCCCTAATATAAAAAATAATCTCAACAGTTTTTGATCTAGATATAGAATTAAATTAATGAACTTATTGTAAGTACTACTTCTTTCTCTCTTACCACTATCATACATAGTAGCATCTGAAAGAGAATTAGTAAATACACTACTTCTAACTATATCTAGTGACTTCACTATCATACCAATAGTTCAAAATAACACTATGATAAACATGGACATTAAAATTTCAAAGAGAAGGTTGGCTGTACCAAGCTTAAATAACTCTAGAGCATTGTTGATGCATTCAAATATTTCATCTGTTTCTTATCATGAGAGAATAGAAATCCAAAGTCTCAAGTTAATATGGGACAAATAGGTTGAAATTAGTAAGAAGGAAAACTTCTCTCTTTCATATACCACTTCCAAGATAAGATAGAAAAAAATGGCTGATGAGGTAACAGGCCATAATCCTAAACATGGAGAAAAACATGATATCAATAAAGTAGCTGCATCAAACAGTACTATGAATTCACAAGATATAAGTAAGGCTATTAATAACTTCAACATGTGTATACCTCAAGATATTGAAACCACTTTGATCCCTTATGAAGAAAACTACCCTATGGAACCAAATGTCTAGGATGGGAAAGCACATCTCATTTCTATTTTCAAAAATATGGACTTCTTGGATATTGAAACATTGCTTTTGTATATGGCAAATTTCATTGGTAACAAAAAGCTGAACAAGGATTACAATCTTATACAGCTTAATATGTTTGGTTATGCTGTATGGTATTTTATTTTATCCATCTACAAAGCTGGATAAAATTCTCTCAAAACTAATGATAACAGAATATTTAGACAAAACATTACATCTAAATTCACACAAAATATCAACTCAAAAGTTGATGGCAATATCAACAAGTCTAAAAAAAGAAAAATCAGATTAATACAAACAAGTATGTAGAAGTTGTCAGAATTCCACCTTCTATCCCTCTAAGACCTTCTAAAGAAACTTTGGAGAAATTGAAATTCTATAATAAAAAAAACAAGGTATAAAATCAAAGGAAAATACTAATTTCAAAAAGAGACATTCTTATACTCAGTTCTTGACTTCAAATGTCAACAAAATCCTAAAACTTAAGAAGAACTTTCCAAATCTTTTGAACAAGAAAATTGAAAATATTTACAAGATAATCAACAATTCTGGTAAGATTAAATCCAGAATTAATATGATGACCAAAGATTCTTCTTATAAACAAATCATTGTTTCTATGGATAACAATAACAGAGCTAAATTTATGGCATCATCTAACCTGTACATTACTAACTTAAATAGGACTCTTAAGAATATCAAATCTGATGTTATGACTGATTTTATCAGAAAAGACCAACATGGTATTATCATTACCACTAACAAGGTTGTGTTAACTTTGGAACTACAAACCATTGAAAAATATATACACCAATAACATATCAACTCTCTGCCTACCTCAATCAAAATTTTATTTGAAAATAATAGGTATCCCTTATTTGATTGAAGGTACTAACACTTCTGTTGACTCTAGCATAGTTAAGACAATTTTAAAGAATATGCACTTTTTTAATGATATTTCTTTGGCTTCCAAACCAAGAGTTATTAAAGCATCTGATGCTCCCAAATCTAACATGGTTATTGTGTGGATTAGCATCTAAGACTTCCAGAGTAGCACATCTGCTTAAGTTCTTATTAATCATTGTTTCAATATAAGAAGCCACATTGCTACTGTACAGGATGCCAATATAAATCCTAAAGTCCCCTAGTGTAAAAGTTGCTGAAAATGGGGACATACAATCTTTTCTTGCTGAATTCAAGGTTCAAATGTGTTAAATGTAATGGACTACACAAAGTCAAATATCACCAAAACTTTGCTTGGTATTGCAAAGCAAACTCCAAAACAAACCCACCTTATCTTGAAATAAAACAAGAAGAATTCTGTTCCTACTCATTCAAATGTTTGAATTACAAAGGTGATCATCAAGCTAACTCAAATATGTGCTCTTTCTGGAAACATTATTTTAATAAGGAATGACATACCAAGAAATATCAGAAGTTTCTGAAAACTAAGAAACAATCAATTCACTCAGCTATGAGCATCATACAAGCATATTTATTAGAAGTGTCAAAGTATTCTTGTAAAATGTTTGAAAGAACAAAGTTCTCACCAATCTAATTCTTGAAACCTAAAAAGATTTTGATATCATTTTTATCCAAGAATATTTATATGAACTATTCTGAGTTCTTCAAGTGAAGAAGATAATAAAGTTTTAGAAGCCTCAAATCATCCAAATTAGATCACTTTTTCCAGACCAAATTCTGGAGAGTATGACCACCCAAAAGTCATCTCTTATATCAACATTCATCTAATTTCAATGTGTTTCTCTCTTTGCAAAGATATTTTCAACTATAAAGATATTTGTTGTTTTTTCTTTTTTAATAATGGTTCTATATTTTACATGATTAACATTTATTTGGATGATAATCAGACTGCTTTAAAGTATCTCAAAGATACTGAAGCTAATATTTACAATATTCTTATCATGGCTAGTGACTTTAATATTAGAGATAATGACTGGAACTTTTCATATCATTTTTATTTGTCACATAGGGATATTCTTTTTGAGATCATGAACTCTTTTGATCTTTCTCTTTCCTCATCTATTCAATAGATTCCTACTCAATATTCTAATAACAACAACAACTCAAACTTAGTTATTGATCTATTCTTCCTATAGTCCAATTTAACAGAACTCAACAGTTATGAAATTCACCCAGAACTTCAATACTCTTCTAACTACACTCCTCTCACCATTGATATTATCATTGATGAAGAATTCATACAAGTCAAAAGATGTACTATTGTGAAAAATAGTGAAGAAGAATCAAACTTCATATCTAATTTTATCAAGAATTTCAGGATTATGGAAACCTTAAATATTTCTAACAAGAAGTCTTTTGAATGCATAGTTTATAATTATGCAAACTTAGCAAACTATACATAGTTTAAACACTCATGTATGGTAAATATAATGAGATGATCTAAAGATTAGTGGAATAAGAATTGTCAAGAAAAACTTACTGCTTATAGATCATCTAAAAGTGTCAAGAACTGGAAGAACCTTATAAGAAAACAGTGAAGATTACAAAGCCCACTTTCTTTGATAACAAAATTCAAGAAATTGCATCAAACAATCATAGACCTTAGGATCTAATTGTTACAACTTAAAGACTTTAGAGTTGGTCAATGAAAAGAACCTTATATTAGAATTAACACAAAAAAACTCAATAGAGAACTCTGTATAGGATCATCTACCTTATATACCTAAGACTAATGGTCCATGCTCTACTACTTTAGCTTACCCTAAATGACCATTCACCTGTCTTAAGGTCAATATGTATATAACACATGTTGTATGATATCATCTTTTTAAAATTTTCTACTATCTTCTATCCTAACACATAATCATATGACTAATTTGTGACACTAGGTCTTATCTTTGTGACCATTTGTGATAATGATATATAACATCACACTAAACCCTAACTCTAGATCTCAAAATAGAAAATAAACCAAAAATAAAAAGAAAAGAAAAGACTACTGTTTGCAACTCTGATACTAATGAACTAGGTCAAGAAGTGAAAAGTACTGGCTATAAAGACAGTACAACATAATAGTCAACTATATATTGAAATTGACAATATTTGGTGAGCTCTTCATCAAATGTTTAATTCAGTGCAAAATCATCAAGTGAACACATCATTAAATAATGAAATCCCAACCAATCAATGTCACTGTGGAGTTCTTTTTCAAGAGAGAAGTTTCAGAGAGCAATTAATGAGTATAATAATTTGTTAGCTCCAGGCTCTGACAAAATTTTATGGAAACATCTTGAATTGGTTTTTGAAGACAATAAGTATTTAAGAAACATCATTAATATTGCTAATGCATGTATTGACTTAAAACATTGGCCAACTCACTTTAAGATGTCTTGGTCCATTATCATTTCTAAGCCTAACAAGGCTACCTATAACCCTTCCAAGTTATTCCATCTTATCATTCTTTTAAACACACTGGAGAAGCTGATTGAGAAAGTGATTGGTAAAAGACTTTAATTTCATTTGATAGTGAACTTGATGTATCCTAACCAACTTGGTGAGCTCAAATAATGATTGACTACAGATACTAAAGTCTATCTTATCCACATTATTTACTCTGAATAGATCAAGAACCTTCAAACAAGTACATTGGCATTCAATATTGCCCAATTTTTCCTGTCACTTAATTACCAATTAATTCCTCTTATTTTGGACAAAGCAGGATTCCATTCTAAAATTTCCCTCTTCTTTTCTGACTATTTAGTAGGCAGGAAAACTTGTTATTTATGAAACAATTTTATTTTTCCTCCTTTTAATGCAAATATAGATATAGAGCAAGGTTCTGCTCTATCTCCTATTCTATCAGCTCTTTTTATTACTCTTATTTTTCATATTTTTGAAAAAAGAGTAAAAAATTTAAAAATTTCTATATCATTTATTTCTTTTGTTGACAATAGGCTTTTCATTTCTTAAGAGAAATCTCTGAACAAAAATAATACTCATCTTTTTTGTAGTTATAACATCACCTCTTCTCTACTAGAGCAATTTAGTCTCATCATTGAGCATGGAAAAATGGAAGTCTTTCACTTTTCTATGTCACATGATATCTTTGATCCTCCTTCACTAGACCTTAGCTGTCACAAACTTCATTCAGCTTGTATCTCCACAACCAGTGAACCAATTTTCACAAACTAAGTTGCGCTGGAAAGCCCCAAATGAGGGCTATCCGCACATATGTGGGATGTACAAAAGCAACAACAAATGACTGAGATATCAGGCCATCAGTAGCTATAAAAGCTTTGTCTGCTAATATCTCATGAATGGCTGAACGGATTCGTGCGGTTAAACTTGTGTTGAAAAGTACTCATCAATCCGCTTCCAACGATATATAAGGCGTCTCAAAGCAATAAGTATTGGTAGAGATACAAGCATATCAATGTAGTAACATAATTAGTTACCTT